>OEIO01000003.1_pt1 | contig 34233 bp, 29 predicted proteins | sample 1539121 | NCBI WGS metagenome assembly OEIO01 (sample SAMEA98136418, study PRJEB22522) | marine metagenome | biome: marine biome; feature: marine water body; material: sea ice | place: Arctic Ocean | collected 21-Sep-2015 | depth 1.1 m
ACACTGTCGTCCGCGGCGCGTTCAAAGATGTGGTGAGAAGCGGCTGTCATGACGAACTGATGGATGCCGCGACCGAGGCGCAAAGAGACGCAGACATCGTGCGCGATCTTCTTAACAAGGATGCCGACAAGGAACTTATCCACCGCGAGGACGAACTGGCGCGGCAGATGGGTATCCAGGGTATCCCAAGCTTCGTCGTCAACTCGCAGTGGGTCATGGTCGGCGCGCAGGAGCCGGAAACGCTCGTAAAGATGTTCAACAAGCTGCTCGCCCGCGAGGCGGAAAGTGCGGCTGCACAGTAGACTCATGCCGCCTTTGCAGGAGCAGCAAGCTTCGCAAGCGTCGACATCAAACGGTGGGTGCCTGCAAGGCGTTCTTCCGGCGTATCCCAGTCGCGCTTGAAGACGAGTTTGTGGTCCGGGCGGAGCTTAGCGTTGCCACGTTCGTCGTTGATGAGTTCGACGAGAGCCGCCGGGTTCGGAAAGGTATTCTCCCGCAGCGAGAGAACGACACCCTTCGGACCCGCTTCGATCTTCTCGACGTTGGCCGCACGACAGAGTCCCTTGATCTCCACAATCTTGAGCAGGAACTCGACTTCCTGTGGCAGCTTGCCGAAACGGTCGATGAGCTCTGCAGCAAAGCTATCGATTTCGGCTCGAGTCTCCACGTCGGAGAGGCGGCGGTAGAGCGCCATGCGCGCATCGAGATCGGGTACATAGCTGTCGGGAATGAGGACTGGTGTTCCGACATTGATCTGGGGTGACCATTGTCCATCTTCCTCGCCGCTGCCGCGCATGGATGCAACCGCTTCCTCCAGCATCTCCTGATAGAGTTCGTACCCGACTTCGCGAATGTGACCCGACTGTTCGTCACCAAGCAGGTTGCCGGCGCCGCGGATATCGAGGTCATGACTTGCCAGAGAGAAACCCGCACCGAGTGAATCCAGCGACTGGAGAACGCGAAGTCGTTTCTCCGCTCCAGGAGTCAAGGCGCGGTGGGCAGGTACGGTAAGATACGCGTAGGCACGAGCCTTGGACCGGCCGACACGACCGCGCAACTGGTACAACTGGGAGAGTCCGAACATATCCGCCCGATGTACGACGAGCGTGTTCGCGGTCGGGATATCGAGGCCGGATTCGACGATCGTCGTCGATACCAGGATGTCGTACTTTCCGTCGTAGAAGGCGGTCATCTTGTCTTCGATCTCGCCAGGCGCCATTTGTCCATGCGCCGAAACGAACTTTACTTCCGGCACATACTGACGAAGGAACTCCTCCGCCTCGCCGAGATCGGCAATGCGCGGGACGACGTAGAAACTCTGTCCGCCGCGATAGTGTTCGCGCAACAGAGCTTCGCGGACCACCACCGGGTCGAACGGCGACACATATGTACGAACCGCGAGGCGGTCGACAGGTGGTGTTGCGATAAGAGACAGTTCGCGCACGCCTGAAAGTGCCAGTTGCAACGTTCGCGGAATGGGCGTCGCGGTAAGCGTCAATACGTGGACTTCCGCACGGAGCTTCTTCAACTGCTCCTTGTGGGCGACACCGAAGTGCTGTTCCTCATCTACGATGACGAGACCAAGATTTCGAAACTTCACCTGCTTGCTGAGAAGTGCGTGTGTGCCAATAACGATATCGATATCGCCGCTTGCCAAGCCTTCTCTCGCTTCCGTCATATCCTTCGTGCCTACGAGACGCGACATCTGGCGCAATTTTACAGGCAGACCATGGAAACGCTCGGTGAAAGTCCTGTAGTGCTGGCGAGCAAGGAGCGTCGTCGGCACCACGACGGCGACCTGATAGCCTGCCATTGCAGCAACGAAGGCCGTGCGAAGCGCGACTTCCGTCTTGCCGAAACCAACATCGCCGCAGACAAGACGATCCATCGGGCGGCCGCGTGCGAGATCTTCCAGGACGGACTCAATCGCCTGCTCCTGGTCTTCCGTTTCGGTGAAGGGAAAGCGTGCGCAGAACTCATCATAGGCGCCCGGCGTCGGTTCCATCGCAGGAGCTGACTTCAACTCCCGCGCAGCGGCAATACGGATAAGTTCGGCCGCCATCTCCCGTATGCGTTCCTTGAGGCGTGCCTTTCTCGCCTGCCAGCCCGTTCCCCCAAGTCTGTCCAGTTGCGCATCGCTACCGTCTGCGCCGTAGCGCGACAGAAGTTCGATGTTCTCGACCGGCAGGTAGAGCTTGTCGCCACCCTGATAGATGAGGAGCAAGCAATCATGGGGGGCCCCCATGACTTCGATCGTCTGCAAACGTTCGAAACGGCCAATACCATGATCGACGTGAACGACGAGATCGCCCGGCGCAAGGCTCGAAGCCTCCGTCAGGAAGTTCTCTGCGCGCTTCTTGCGCCGCTGGCGAATGAGCCGGTCACCCAGAACATCCTGCTCGCCGATCACAGCCAGTTCATCCGTCTCGAAGCCGGACTCCAGACCGAGAACAATCAGTGAAACAGCAGTCTTGTTAACGCTGTTAACATCGGCCCAGCTGTCGGCGATGAGAACATTTCCGATACCGTGATCCGCCAGAACGTGCTGCAGCCGATCCCGCGCGCCCTCACTCCAGCTCGCGATGGCGATGCGCTTTCCGGCACGTCTCAGACCCGCGATGTGCCCCCCCAGGACCTCGAAGACATTGAGGTTCTCCTGCGCTCGCTCGGGCGCAAAATTTCGCCCCTGCCGACCTCCAAGGTTGGTGCCCGTTCCCGCAGGTACACTGAACGGTGTCAGGTCTCTTACCCGCCGCCCGGAGAGCAGATCGCTCCACTCCCAAGCTGTCAGATAGAGTGCGTCCGGCTTCAGAGGCTTATAGCTCGGCACATCGGCAGCAAGTTTCGCGTCGTGAGCCTGTTTTCGTGCTTCTGTACGCGCTTCGTAGTAGTCGTCGACAAGCTCGAGCCGAGCATCCCTGGCTTCTTCCGCTTGCGGATCCAGCGAGACTAGTGCTCCTGGTGCATAGTCGAAGATCGTTTCCATCTTCTCGTGGAACAGCGGCAACCAGTGTTCCATACCGGCGTGCTTGCGCCCTTCACTCACTGCCTCATAGAGCGGATCGTCACCGGTCACCGCCCCGAGCGTCGCAACGTAGGCTGCGCGAAAGCGCCGGATCGCCTCATCGTCCAGATGAACCTCGCTGGCGGGAACCAGGTCGAGCCCTTTCAATTGACCAACGGTTCTCTGCGTCGCTGCATCGAAGCTGCGAATTGCGTCGAGCGTGTCGCCAAACATGTCGAGGCGAACGGGAAGCTCGAAACCCGACGGATAGATGTCCACGATGCCGCCACGCACCGCGAATTCGCCAGGCTCCCGAACCGTGCCGGTCCTGTTGTAGCCATTCGATGCGAGATAGGCCGTCAACTTGTCCAGGTCGATCCGGTTTCCGACGCGTGCCGACCATGCCAACGACCCCACGGTCTCGCGCGGCGGCACTCGCTGCAGAACAGCATTGACGGTTGTCAGCAGAAGAAAGGGTTTGCCGGGCGAGGTGTCCCCGAGCGCAGCAAGACGGGAGAGTGCCGCCATGCGCCGCGCGCTGATATCCGTATTGGGAGAAACGCGGTCATAGGGTAGGCAATCCCATGCCGGAAGAACGACGATTTCCAAGTCGGGCGAGAAAAACGAAAGTGCTTCGGAAACCGATGCCATCCGCGCATCGTCTCGCGCCACGTGAACTGCAATAACGCCGTCTGCCCGAACGCCGCGCGCCATATCCGCCAAGACCAGAGCGTCAAAACCCTCTGGTGTCTCGCCCAGCGTCAGGCGGCCCGGCGCCGAAACAACTTCCGAAAAACTCTTCAAGGATATGGCGGCCCCGGCTTATTGCTGCCAGAGCGGTCCCTTCATGTGGTTGAATGTCCGGATCCGCGAGAAAATCGCCGTATTATGCTCTGGGGGCACGTTTTCGCGTCCGGTGAGCCAGTTGTAAAGCGCGGTATCCTCGACGCCGATCAGCTCCTCATACATGTCGAGTTCCGAATCGCTCAAGGATTCCAATGAACTATCGGCAAAATGACCGAGGATCAGGTCCATTTCCTTGATCCCCCGGTGCCAGGACCGGAATTTGAGTTTCCGAAGGCGAATATCGCGCTCCAAGCCACCCTCGCCGTCCATGTTCTTCTCCCGTGCCATATGGCGGGATATAGACCGTGAGCGCCTACATGTCATTAGAATGCCTGCATGATTCCCGTCCTTGCCAGGAGCACGGGCCATGCGGCCTGAAATCCTTTTCCCCCTCTTCGCACCGGTGCACTCGCTGCCGGGCATCGGGCCGCGTCTCGAGAGGCTGGTGGAGAAGCTGGCCGGCCCCAAGGTGGTGGACTTGCTCTGGCACCTGCCTTCAGGGCTCGTCGACCGCCGCAGCCGCCCGAAAATCGCCGAGGTCCGCGACGGAGAGATCGCGACGATGGAGGTGACCGTCGGGCTGCACGTGCCGCCGCGCACGAAGCGCCTGCCCTACCGGGTCCATGTGTCGGACGAGACCGGGGAAATGCAGATCATCTTCTTCAATGCCCGGGCGGACTATCTGAACAAGGTGCTGCCAGAGGGTGGCCGCCGGATCGTATCGGGCCGGGTCGAGTTCTATCAAGGCGCCCCCCAGATGACCCATCCCGATCACATGCTGGACGCTTCCGAGATCGACCAGATGCCGCTTCTGGAGCCGCTCTATCCCCTGACCGCAGGACTGCCGCTCAAGGCCGTTCAAAAGGCGCTACGCTCCGCCCTGCCCGGTTTGCCGGAATTGCCTGAATGGCAGGATGCTCCCTGGTTGAAGGCCAGGGGATGGGTGCGGTGGCGTCCGTCACTCATTTCCGCGCATGAACCGCAATCCACCGCCGATCTCGACCCCGACGCTCCCGCCCGCGCGCGATTGGCTTACGACGAGCTGCTGGCAAACCAGCTTGCTCTCGGGCTCGTGCGTTTGCGCATGCGCCGCCTGCCGGGCCGAACCGTTTCCGGAGACGGACACCTGCGGCGCAAGGTTGAAGGTGCCCTGCCCTTTGCGCTGACGGGCGCACAGAAGCGTGCGCTTGCGGAAATCGACGCGGACATGAAGAGCACGCACCGGATGTTGCGTCTTCTGCAGGGAGATGTCGGTAGCGGAAAGACAGTGGTCGCACTGCTTGCGATGCTTTCGGCCGTCGAAGCCGGGTTTCAGGCTGCCATGATGGCGCCGACCGAAATCCTCGCACGCCAGCATCATGCGGGGCTGAAACCGTTGTGCGATGCGGCTGGCGTCCGTCTCGCCTTGCTTACCGGCCGCGACAAGGGAAAACAGCGAGAGGAAACTCTCGCTGCCACTGCAGCGGGCGAAGTCGATATTCTCGTCGGTACCCATGCGCTGTTTCAGGAAGAGGTTTCATTCCGCGCGCTTGCACTCGCCGTGGTCGATGAACAGCATCGTTTCGGCGTACACCAACGCCTGATGCTGGCGTCGAAAGGCGGCACCGGAACAGACGTTCTGGTCATGACAGCAACACCGATACCCCGGACGCTCACTCTCACAGCTTACGGTGACATGGAAGTCTCGAAACTCGACGAGAAGCCACCGGGGCGCCTGCCTGTCGACACACGGGCACTGCCTCTCGACAGGCTGGAGGAAGTCCTCACCGGTCTGCCACGCGCATTGGCGCGCGGCGCCCAGATCTACTGGGTTTGCCCTCTGGTCGAGGAATCCGACGAGGTGGATGCGGCGGCGGCCGAGGAGCGCCACAAGCACCTGCAATCCATGTTCGGCGAGATCGTTGGGCTGGTTCACGGTCGCATGAAAGCCTCCGAGAAGGACGCGGTCATGGCACAATTTGAAGCGGGGGACATCAAGATACTTGTAGCGACCACGGTAATCGAGGTCGGGGTCAACGTTCCATCCGCGACCGTCATGGTCATCGAGCATGCAGACCGCTTCGGTCTCGCGCAGCTTCACCAGCTACGTGCACGCGTAGGCCGCGGCCGCGGCAACTCGAGCTGCCTCCTGCTCTACCATACGCCGCTCGGAGAGACTGCAGAGGCAAGGATCAAGATCATGCGCGAGACGGAAGACGGATTTCGTATCGCGGAAGAAGATCTCCGTCTGCGCGGCGCGGGTGAGTTGCTCGGGACGAGGCAAAGCGGGCTACCCACGTTTCGTATCGCCGACATCGAAACACAGAAAGACCTTCTTGCCGCCGCTCATGACGATGCGCGAATGATCCTCGAACGCGATCCTGAACTGGAAAGCGAAAGAGGAAAAGCTTTGCGAATTCTGCTCTATCTCTTCGAACGTGACGAAGCGATAAGGTATCTCCGCTCAGGATGATCCGGTTGGAGGATTTCCGAGAGGAACGGCGTCGGGGATTTCTTCGAGCGTCTTGCGAGACGGCTCGACAAGCCCCGCCGAAATGATGAGCTTCGCGCCCTCTTCGATCGTCATGTCGAGTACCTGAACATCCTGTTTGGGCACGAAGAGCAGGAAACCGGAGGTCGGATTCGGCGTCGTCGGCAAGAAGACGCTGACGAGCTCATGCCCGGTCTTGTCCACCAATTCTCCTTTGGTCTGCGTCGTGATGAAAACGATGCAGTAGATGCCCTTGCGGGGATATTCGATCAGGCCAACCTCGCGGAAAGAGGCGTTCGACTGCGAAATGACCGTCTCGAAAATCTGCTTCAGAGCGCCGTAGATGCTGCGTACCACCGGCATCCGTGCGACGAGCCGCTCGCCGAAATTCAGCACCGTGCGGCCGAAGAAATTAGCCGTCAGCGCACCGAGCAGCGTGAGCAGCACGAAAGCGATGATGAGGCCAAGACCGGGAATGTCGAAAGGCAGGTAGACGTCCGGCTGGTAACGCTCCGGAATGAGGGGCGTGAACCAGGTGTCGACCAGGTCGATGAACCAGCGCGTGATCCATATGGTCAGCCCGATCGGAGCCGCGACGACGAGGCCGGTCAGGAAATAGTTCCGAATTCTCGTCATGAACCCTGACGGTTTGGCCGGCAGAATCAAATGCGGTTCGGAACCGCCCTTTTCGGGATTTTCACTGCCTGGATCGCTCATTCAGCCCGCCGTAGGCCTCATCTCGCAATTGTGGCGTCCTATTGACGCCGGGGCACGCTTGGCCTTCGGGCGTGCCGCTTCTTCATAGCACTGCGGGGCTTCCCTGTCAGGCTCGACGGCTCCATCATGAGGCCATCAGACATTAAAATGGGGTCGCAGAACCCCGATCGATCCAGGGAGAATCGGCATGGCGAACGCTCCGTCCGGCTTCAAGGTCCGGTTACTGCCGGAAGACGAATACACCCACTCGCCTGACAAGGCGTCGAATTATAACGAGAGCATGTATTTCAACATGTTCGACCCGGAGCGCAAGACCGGCGGCTGGTTCCGGCTCGGCAACCGGCCGAACGAGGGCCAGGCGGAAATGTCGGTCTGCCTCTATCTGCCCGATGGGCGTGTCGCTTTCATGTATGGCCGTCCCAAGATCGAAAACAACGACGAGATGAATGCCGGCGGCATGAAGATCGAGGTGATCGAACCCTTCAAGCGACTTCGGCTGACCTATTCCGGCAAGGTGGTCGTGCTCGCACAACCGTTTGACATGTCGGACCCGGCGCGCGCCTTCAAGGAGAACCCGGTCGTACCCTGCGAGGTCGAACTCGACTATGAGGGTGTGTCGCCGATGTTTGGCGGAGAGACGGTGAAGGAAGACGGCTCGGCGCTTGACATCGATCCAGAGAAATCGTTCGCCAAGGCGCACTACGAACAGCACATGGCCGCGAAGGGCCGTTTCAAGATCGGCGACGAGACATTCGAGGTCGAGGGTTTCGGCCTTCGCGACAAGAGCTGGGGCCCGCGCTATTGGCAGGCGATCCACTGGTACCGGTGGCTGCCGATGAACTTCGGCCGCGACTTCGGCATGATGATTTCCATTGTGACGAATGCCGAAGGCCAGCAGCGCCAGGGCGGCATGGTGCTGAAGGACGGCAAGTATGACCTCATCAAGAGCTGCCGGATCGACAGCGACTGGGACGAGAACTGGTACCAGACCGCGCTGCGCGCGCATGTCGAAACGGAATCAGGCGAGGCTTACGATGTCGAGGGTCGCGTGATGTCGCTGATCCCACTTCGCAACCGGCGCAAGGATGCAGATGGTCAGGAGCTCAACACCCGCATTACCGAAGGCATGACCGAGTATCGCTGCAACGGTATGACGGGATACGGCCTTTCGGAATATCTCGACCAGATCGTCGATGGCAGGCCGGTCGGCGCGGGGCACTGAAATGGGTGCGGAGGCAAATCCGATCGCAGCGCCGCTCGCCGAGGTGGCGCGCAAACATATCGACGGCGCGACGGGAATCGCCGGGCTGAAACGGCTTTCTGGCGGCGCGAGCCAGGAGATATGGTCCTTCGATGCGACGACCAGTGACGGCGCCGTGCCGCTCATTCTCAGGCGCGCACCAGGCGGTGTACGCGATACCGGGCGGTCGGGAACGGCGGTGGCCCTCGAAACCGAGGCCGAACTGATCAGGCTCGCCGGGGCGGCCGGCGTACCCGTTCCGCCCGTACGGCACGTGCTGACCGAGGAAGATGGCATCGGGCAAGGTTTCGTCATGGATCGTATCCCCGGTGAAACGCTCGCCAGGAAGATTCTTCGCGACGAGGAGTTTGCGGAAGCACGCCCGAAGCTTGCCCGGCAATGCGGGGAAGTCATCGCGCGGCTCCACAAGATCGACAAGGCGACGCTGCCGCAGCTGCGCGTTGCCACCGGCAAAGATGAGGTCGAGCAGTATTTCCAGACCTACAAGCAGCTCGACTACCCTCATCCCGTGTTCGAACTGGCGTTCCGCTGGCTGAGGGACAATGCGCCGCCCGACACGGCGGAGCTGACCCTGGTGCATGGGGATTTCCGCAACGGTAATCTCATGATCGGCCCAGACGGTTTGCGCGCTGTTCTGGACTGGGAGATCGCACATGTCGGCGATCCAATGGCCGATCTCTCCTGGATCTGCATCAACCCCTGGCGATTTGGCAATATCGACATGCCGGTCGGTGGTTTCGGTACCCGGGAAGACCTCTTTGAGGGCTATGAAGCGGGAGGTGGCGACAAGGTCGATCCGGCCCGCGTCAAGTTCTGGGAAGTTCTCGGTACGCTCAAATGGGGCGTCATGTGCATGGGAATGGCATCGGCCTTCCTGCAGGGCGATCGATCGGTCGAACGGGCAACGATCGGACGACGCTCTTCAGAGACTGAGGTCGATTTGATGCGCCTTCTCGCACCGCTCAAAGGGACGGAGTGACACCATGCAGGATCAGCCTTCCGCCATCGAACTCGTGGAAGCCGTAACCGAGTTCATTCGCAATCACGCCATGCCGCAGTTGCAGGGCCATGCCGCGTTTCATGCCCGGGTGGCGGCGAATGCGCTGGACATCGTAAAGCGCGAAATGGAGATCGGCCCGGAGGCCGCCGCTGGAGAGCTGGCGCGGCTCAGGGCTCTCCTCGCCAGGGACGGGACGATGGAGGAATTGAACCGGGAGCTTTGCGTCAGGATCGAAAAAGGCGAACTGACGCTCGACACGCCCGGCCTCAAGGACCACCTCTGGGAGACGACACTTACCAAGGTCGCCATCGACCAGCCCAAATATTCAGGCTACCGGCGCGCGCTCGAAGAAAGCGGGCAAGGCAAATGAACGATCTCGTCAGCGTCGAAACCGCCGACGCAATCGCCATCGTGACTTTCAACAACCCGCCGCGCGGCTACATGAACGCAGCGCAGGTAGCGGAACTTCGTGTGATCGTCGACCGCCTGGCAGACGATGAAGCGGTGCGTGCGGTGATATTTACCGGCGGCGTACCAGGTGTCTTTATCCGTCACTACGATGTCGCCGAGATTGTCGCTGTTGCCGCTCAGATCAAGGAGAGCGGTAGCACGGAAGAGCAGATGATGGCGGCAGGCGAGCGCGGGAACGCGATTTCAGCGGTGTTCGACAAGGTTGACCGTATGTCGAAGCCGACCATCGCGGCCATCAACGGTTTTGCTCAAGGCGGCGGGTTCGAATTTGCGCTCTGTTGCGACATCCGGATTGCAGAAAAGAGTGACTACCGATTAGGCCTGCCCGAAACGAATATCGGGATCTTCCCGGGCGCGGGCGGAACGGAACGCCTGCCCCGTCTGATCGGTGAAGCAAGAGCGCTTGAGCTGATCCTGCGCGGACGAACCGTGGGGCCAAATGAGGCAAAGGAACTCGGCATGGTTCACGAGGTGACGACAGGTCCGGCACTCGAGCGCGCCAGGGAGATCGCCGCAGAGCTTGCAGCGATGCCCGCGGCCGGGATCGCCGAGGCGAAAGCTCTCGTCAAACGGAGCGTGGACAAGTCGCTCGACGACGCGTGTGGGCATGCGCGCGGACGTTTCAGTGTATTGATCTCTTGCGATGACGATGCTGTCGATGCAATGCAGGCATTCCTCGATGGCGGCGAGGACATCAACAAGCGCTGAAGACTTCATCCCGTTTCCAGACCGTTTTTCAACGTGTCTCACACCAGGGAACGGCATTTTTCGCCTCCGTTCGGTCACGCTTTGGTAAGTGATTTCGAGCAAAACTTCCGGTCAGGAGTATCAACAGCCCTACCGGACCGCGCCGTGGGTTACAGCGAAATCGAAATCGATGCCATTTCCGAGCGGCATCCCGTCCGGGCCTTCGGGGCCTATTGGATGCTGCATGCCCATGATACCGTCATTCCGCCTCGCAGCCGTATCAATCCGGCCGAAATCGCGGGCGTGTTGCCATGGCTCATGGTTCTGGAAGTCCTGCGTTTTCATTCGACGACAGAATTCCGCTACCGTCTCGCGGGAACGGGCTGTACCGATCTTTTCGGTATCGACTACACGGGGAAAATGCTTGGCGATAATCTGACCCCCGAAGGCGCAACCATTCGCCGTCAGGAATTCGCGCGGGTGCTTGAAGAAGGCCGGCCCATCATCTCGGCTACGAACCTGCCGATCCAGGCCAAGGATTTCATCAAGGTCTATCGTGGGGTCTTCCCGGTTACCGCATCGGGCAGCGGCACGGACCAGATTTTCGTGGTCATCGCCCCGCTCGCAACCGAATGCGCGGTGCGTCTGCCCGCCTGCGCCTAATTCCCGAGCCCGGCTTCAAGCTCCGACCTGTAGCGCTCAAGCCTCTCCCGGTAGACCTCCAGCATCTCTTCCGCACTCACGCGCTTCACATCAAGCGCGTCGCGATGCATCTCCTCAAGCAGGGACGCCGCGATGATGCTGTTTGCCGGCTCGGAATAATGCGTGCCGTCATAAGTGTTCGCGGTATCGATGGTGAGCGATGACGGCACACCAAAATCGATGAAACGGTCGAACTTCTCCGATGCGAGATGAAGGGCTTTCACATAATCCTCCAGCCAGCCGGATTTCGCATAAGCGTCGACGGCCCAGGCCGAGATCGGCGGTACGTAACCGACGAGTTCCGCTTCGGGAAATATCTCTCTCAGCTCGTCATAGAACTTCACGCGGAACGAGCCCGTGAAGCGGCCTGCCATCAGGTCCCGGATCGGAACGGAAGGGTCGTAGTCGGGCGCACCCGGCGCGACACGACACTTGAAGTTCAGGGTGTAAACCCGGTCGAGTGGCGATTCCCCGAAAAGCGTCTGGTGGGACATCGACAGCGTGTCGAAGGACAGATAGGTGAGATAGGCGGATTTCGGCGCCGTCTCTTCGCGGATGAAGGAGGGGATGTTGGTACCACCGATCCGCTCGCGGAAGGCGGCGCCGGGAACACCCATGATGACGAGGTCGGGGCTAAACCCGTTGGCGCGCAGATATCGCGCATAGGCGACCGCCTCCTCCGCCTTTCCCGCCGAAAAGGCGAAGTTGAAGCAGCGGTACCCCTTGATCTCGTCCTGCGGCAGCAGCGTCACGCGGCTGTCGCCGAAAATCACGCAGTCATACTCGTCTACGTTCGCCTCGAAGAGGTTCACCTTGCTGAGCCGCTCGTTAAAGGCGTAGTTGACCGTGCCGAGCTTGTTGCCGCCGAAATACCACATCGGATCGACCAGGGCATTCGCCGCGAAGACCGCAACGATACAAGCGATGATCGTCGCCGCGATCGCCGCGAGGTAGCCGGGTATGTGCCTGTTCATGGTCATCTGTAGATGCGCATTCAGAACTGGAAATAGAGGAATTCGCTGACGCGCTGCAGACTCAGGAAGGATGCAGCAGCCATCAAGCCAACGGCAATCGCAACCCTGCCGCTCGGACGCCAGAGTGCCAGACGTTGAAACTTCGTGCCGTCGACCGGCAAAAGTAGCGGATCGGCTTTGCGGTCCGCCCATTTGTAGTTGAAGGCAGGGCGTACCATCGCAAGCCATTGCTGTGTGTTCGGCCAGAACCAGACGATGCCCATCCAGAAGGCGAGCCAGGCGAGGTCTTCCACTAGGCGGCCGCCATCGCCGATATCCGGCACGGCGACGAGGCCGCTATAGATGGCGGAAGCGGCATCGAGATCGGCGGCCCGGAAAAGCACCCATGCAAGAGCCGCGCAGAGAAAAGTGAGTGCGCGGGCAAAGCCGCGCGACCACCAGGTGTTGATCCTGCGGATGGGCAGCGCGCTCCAGCCATGGTTCACGATCAGCATCAGGCCATGCGCCGCGCCCCAGAGCATGAAGGTCCAGGCCGGTCCGTGCCAGAGCCCGCCCAACGCCATGGTGATGAAGAGATTGAGATAGCGACGTGCCTTGCCGCGCCGGTTGCCGCCGAGCGAAATGTAGAGATAGTCGCGCAGGAACCGCGACAGCGTCATGTGCCAGCGGCGCCAGAAATCGGTGATGTTGAGCGCCTGATAGGGCGAATGGAAGTTGAGCGGCAGCTTGATCCCGAAGATGCGCGCCGCACCGATCGCCATGTCGGAATAGCCGGAGAAGTCGAAATAGAGCTGGAAGGTATAGGCGAGCATCCCCTCCCATGCCTCGAAGAAGCCGATGCTGCCCCCGTTCGCCGCTTCGGCGAAAACGGGCGTCGCGACCAGCGCGACGTTGTCGGCCAGCACCACCTTCTTGAAGAGACCGGCAAAGAAGATCGTGAGGCCGATGGCGACGTTCATCCGGTCGAAGGCGAAACCGCGGACCTTCTTCGTCTGCGAGAAGATTTCCTTGTGATGGACGATGGGCCCCGCGATGAGCTGCGGAAAGAACATCACGAAAAAGCAGTATTCGAGGAAAGAGTGCGGCTCGACCTCCCCTCGCCGGGCGTCCACCAGATAGGCGATCTTCTGGAAGGTGAAGAAGGAGATCGCAAGCGGCAGTACGATGTGCTGCAACTCGAACCCGGTATCCAGGACGGCGTTCGACGTTCCGATCAGGAAGTCTGTGTATTTGAAGAAGGCGAGCGAGGCGAGGTCGACCGTCACGCCGAAAGCCGTCAGGTAGGTCGCCCAACCGCCCCGCGGTTTCAGCCGCTCCGTCATGATCGCGCGCGCCATCACGAAATTGAAGACGGCAAGGCCGATCAGCAGTGGCAGGTAAACAGGGTTCCACCAGCCATAGAAGAAGAGCGAGGCCAGAACGAGGAAACCGAGGCTTGCCTCGCGGCCAAGCTTCGCCCGGATGACAAAGCACAGCAGCGCCGTCAGCGGCAGGAAGCCAAAGAGGAATACGGGCGAATTAAAGAGCAATTGGCGAGACGGGCCCCGGCCCCGAAGGGGGTGGAAAGGACAGGAATCGGGCGGTTGCCCGCCTTCGGAAGAGCGATGTTAGGGAGAACAAAGGCATAAAAAAGGCCGGGACGAACCCGGCCTCTTTCATTATTTCCCGCATCGTCAGACGCCGTGGGCGCCGACGATGGTCACGGAACAGACATTCTGGGACGGCGCGCCCCCCAGATTGTGGGTCATGCCTATCTTTGGATTGGCAAGCTGGCGCTCGCCTGCGCGGCCCTGAAGCTGGAGATACATCTCGTAGGCCATGCGCAAGCCGGACGCGCCGATCGGATGGCCGAAGCATTTGAGTCCGCCGTCGATCTGGCAGGGAACCTTGCCGTCGGCATCGTAGAAGCCGTCCATGACGTCCTTCACTGCGCCCCCTTCGGGCGATATGAAGATGTCTTCCATGGTCACGAGCTCGGTGATCGAGAAGCAGTCATGCACCTCGATCATGCTGACCTGCTCGCGTGGATTGTCGATGCCCGCTTCCTTGTAGGCCTTCTTCGCGGCGATGCGGGCCGTGTGGAAGTAGCTGCCGTCCCAGCTGTTGTGCTGGCTTTCGAGACCGTTCGAGACCGAAAGCTGCATCGCCTTGACGGTCACGATGTCCTTTTTGCCCATTGCCTTCGCGATTTCCGGCGTCGTAACGATGGCCGCCGCCGCACCGTCCGACACGCCGCAGCAATCGAACAGGCCGAGCGGTTCCGCGATCATCGGCGCGGCCATGACCTGTTCCTCGGTCACTTCGTTACGCAGATGCGCCTTGGGGTTCTTGGCGCCGTTCGCATGGCTCTTCACAGAGACATGGGCAATGGCGCGCTTCAGGTCTTCCTTGTTCACGCCGTGCTTTGCCCGGTATGCGGAGGCGAGCTGTGCGAAGTTGCCGGGAGCGGAGCCCGAGGGTGACCATTGCGGGTTGAGCGTGCCCATGTTGCCGACGGGGAGACCGCCATACCCCGTGTCCTTGAGCTTCTCGACACCGACCGCAAGCGCGATGTCGGCCGCGCCGGAGGCCACCGCATAGACCGCACCGCGTAGCGCTTCCGAGCCCGAGGCGCAGAAGTTCTCCACGCGCGTCACCGCGATGTTCGGCAGGCGAAGCGCCAGCGACAACGGAGTGCCGCCCTTGCCCGTGCCGATTTCGTCGATATGTGTGGAGAACCACGCTGCATCGAGCTGTGTGGGCTCGATGCCCGCGTCCTGCATCGCCTCGAGATAGGCCTCGACCATGAGCTCCTCGGGGCCGGCGTCCCAGCGTTCGCCGAACTTGGAACACCCCATGCCGAGGATCGCGACCTTGTCCTTGATACCTGCCGCCATGTCCGTTTCTCCCTATTCGGCCGCCTGGCCCGGTTGTGTTTTTGCTGCGCTGGAAGCGATCGGAACCGCCTTCCAGAAATAGCGGCGGAAACCGCGCTTGTCGTCGAATTCCTTTATGCGGAAGACGAGCTTCACTTCCATGCCGGAGTCGACCGTACCCGTCTCCACATCCGTGAAGTCCATCATGATCCGGCCGCCTTCGTCGAACACCACCATGCCGTAATGGTTCGGCGGGTTCATGCTGAAGGAAAGGAAATCGGCCGACCATGAGAGGATCTTCGCCTTCTTCTCGGCGAACTTGTAGGGCTCCTGCGTGTCGACCGTGTGGTTGTTCGGGTTGACCGAAATCCGCGAGCGCGGGAACTGGACGACGCCCGTTTCCCTGCAGCGGCCGCCCACAAGACCCATCAGCATGTCCTCGTTGCGGTAGAGCGTGGTGAGCGCGGTCTTCTTGTCCTGTTCGGCCCGCATGCCCTTTTCCCACTCGATCAGACCGTTGAAGGTGAGGAACTTCATGTAGTTCGTCTCCTCCATCCGATCCTTGAGCGAACCCACGATGCCGCGCTTGCCCGCCTGGCTTGCGAGTTTGTCCGTTACCTCGAAGACGAGCGCGTCGCAGCCACCGCCGAACTGAAGGGCGAGCACCTTGTCGCCGGGCTTCGCTTCCGTCTGGAGCGTGTGAATGAGCATGACGAGCGAATGGGCTGCGCCGGTCTCACCGCAATTGGCGGCAAGTGTATCCCGCGCCGCATCCGGGTCGATGCCCGAGCGTTTCGCAAGTTGCTGCACGAACTTCATGCCGAAACTGCACGGAAGGACGAAGTGTCTGATTTCTTCGGCACTTACACCGGAATTCTCAAGTGCTGCCTTGACCGCACGAGGAATGATTTTCGCGAAGCCTTCATCGCGGATCCAGCGCTCTTCCCAGTTGTAGTCGAACTCTTCCGTATCGCCACGGAAATGGTCCACGAAATCGACCGTGAGGCTCGCGCCGCCGAGATAGGTCGCGATCACATTCTCCGTACCCACGGAAAGGGCCGCCGCGCCATCGCCAAAGTCGAGTTCCTGCGCGGTCACCGCCTTCGTCTTGCGGTGATCGGAGGCGAGGACGAGGGCATGTTTCGCCTCGCCGGCCTTCACGGCCGACAGCGCCTGCAGGAGCGCGCTCGTGCCCGCGCGCTGTGTCGAGGCGACGTCCACGGCGCGGACATTCTCGTCGAGCGTCAAGGCTGCCGAGACGATGCCGCTGTTGAGGCGATCCTTGAACGGCATGGTCGTGGAGCCGAAGAAAAGTGCGTCCACATGACTGCGGTCGTCTTCCGGCCCGAGCAGGTCACGGGCGGCCTCGACGGCCATCGTCACCGCGTCCTCGTCCCAGTTCGCCATGGAGCGCTCGCCCTTCCCCTTGCCGAGGAAGTTGGGCGCCACCCAGGCATTCGCCTGAACCACGGATTTCCGCTGAAGCCTCAGGCGCGGAATGTATCCGCCATAGGCAGTAAGTCCCACCGGTTGCTGGGCCATACGTGTTCCTTTCCCAAACCGTCCATTGTTGTTGGCGGGAGTGTATCGGCCTTGCGCGGCGGCCTACAACCGCCGCTTTTCGAGGTCGGAGGAGGCGGCCCACCCGCTGCGTCAGTTTAGGTAAAAACATCGTTTTACTTTAATGATTTGTGCGGATCCGACTATGTCGCCGTTAACAGCATCATTACGACTCATGGTGCTATTTGGAGAGTGGTGTAGTCCGGTGAGTATCGTGCCTAATTCGCTCCGCTCCGAACCGTCCGTTTCAGAGGTTGTCCCGTCTCCGACGACGGCGAACAGGGAGAGTGCGACCTCGGGACCGGTTCCTTCGAGCGGACCCAAGTCGGTCTGGCCGCTTGCCGCGGTGCTGAGCATTTTCGGTCTCGGACTCCTTCTTCTCCTCGCTGCTGGAGCACGCGAACTCGATCGCTTTGCGCGCGACCAGACTCATCAGCTCGCGGAAACTGCGCTGCGGAAAAGTGTGGAGGATGTCGCTTTCGTTGCTGGAGACTACGGTTTCTGGGACGCCGCTGTCGAAGCACTTACGAAGAAGTTCGATATGCGCTGGGCCGACAACAATGTCGGCGAATATGCCGCAGAAAACCTTGGCATGTCCCGTACCCTGGTGCTAGGCGCAAATAACGAACCTGTCTATGCGATGATAGACGGCGAGACTTCGACGGACCCAACCTTCTTCCCGGTCCCTGCCGAACTCGCGGCACTCGCCGAACAGGCGCGAGCGACCTCATGGGACCATCCCGAGGCGAGTTCGGCCTTCATTGTCCTTGATGGACGCCATTTCATCGCTTCTGCAGCCGTTCTGACACCGGAAGAGCCGCCACCCGGCGAGATCGGCAGCTACAGGCGCAGCATCCTGATCTTCCTGCGACAGCTCGACGACGAATGGCTCACCGAGACAAGCGACTCCTATCTCCTCGCCCAGCTCCGGATCGGAGCCGGTCCGGCGAACGGCAACGCAGACTACCTGCCGCTCGACAATGCCGCAGGCACCCCTGTCGGGTACCTCCTCTGGTCCGCACCTGCGCCTGGACGCGCTTTCCTGCAAAGTACTTCCTCCTGGGTTCTTGTCATTCTTTTCGTGGTGACGATTCTCATCCTGATGTCGCTGCGGCGCGCTTATGCGCAGGCAGAAGTCGTGCAGACGCTCAACGCGGAATTGCTGCAGCGGTCGCACGATCTCGAAGAGAGTCAGCAACATGTCGTCCGCGCACTCGAGGAAGCGACGGCAGCTAACAAGGCCAAGGCAGACTTTCTCGCCGTCATGAGCCATGAACTCCGCACACCGCTCAATGCCGTGATCGGCTTTTCAGACCTCATTCGCACTCAGGCCTTCGGTCCCGTCGGCAGCCCGAAATATCTCGAATACGGCAATGACATTCACTCGAGCGGTCAGCATTTGCTTGCACTGATCTCGGACATTCTCGACATCTCGAGGACAAATGAAGGCACATTCGAACTGAACTGCGCGCCGGTCAGCGTCTCCGATATTCTCGACCGTTGCCTGACGCTGACGCGGCCCCAGGCAGCGCGCTGTTTCGTCAGGCTCGATGCCGTGCATGACCTGCAGGACACAACGATAATGGTCGACGAGGTCCGGCTGCTGCAGGTTCTGACGAACCTTGTGAACAACGCCATCAAGAGTTCTGCAGAAGGCACGGCCGTTCGTATCAAGATATCCCCGGAAGGACGAGACGGGATCGCCTTCCGGGTCATCGATACGGGATGCGGTATTCCTAAACACGCGCTGGCGACCGTTACCGAGCCCTTCCGGCAGGCAGGAAGTTACCGGACCCGTTTCAGCCCCTACTCGACCGACAATGCGGGCGCGGGCCTCGGGCTTGCCATTGTGAAGCGCCTCACGGAAGCGCATGGCGGAACGCTGCACATCGCAAGCAAGGTTGGGCTCGGTACCGTCGTGAAAATTCACTTGCCGAAGGCAGCATCCCTTTCAAAGTCGGTAGCCGCCGGCGGCGCAGCCTGACGTCGGGATTCAGCCCTCGACAACGAAGCAGGCGATCTTGCGTTTTTCAAGCGCCCGGCAAGCCGATTTCGCCTCGGCGATCTGCCCGAAAGCGCCTGCCTGCAGCCGATAGAAAATGCCACGCTCGCCGAGATCGGCTTTTTGAATAGCAGGACTGGATTGCCCGACCAGAGGCACGGCGTCGCGAGATATCTCTTCCCAAGCCCGCTGAGCCAGCTGTTCTTCCCGGAAGGCCCCAAGCTGCACCCGGTATCGTGCTTCCGGGATGGCAGCCGCCGCTTTTGCCGCGGGAGCGGGCTCTGCCTTCGTCAGCCTCAACGGTTTTTTGTCCGAAGCGGGGATATCGTCCGTCGGTCTCAGCGAACCCGTGATCAGGTCGCCATGTCCGGTCGAGGTATCCGCCACGGTCGCAGGCGCCTCCTCTTCACGCGGAAAGCGCGTGGCCGTCGTCCGCCAGCCGCCAATGCTCGAAATCCGGATGAGTTGACCGCCTTCGTGGCCGGATGACGCGGTCTGAAAGGGGGCTACAGTTGCGGGTACCACCTTGGCTGTCTCGATCGGTTCGTTCTCTGCCGGCGGCAAGGATGCGGCCTTCTGCTCAGCGAGACGCGGTTCAAGCGCGGATAATTTCGTCGCGGCCAGATCGAACTCGGGATCGATGGAGAGCGCCAACTTCAGATCGGCAACCGCCTGTTCAATGTCGCCGATATGCTCGCTCGAAAGCGCCCGGCCGAAGAGAGGAAGTCGCCGCTCACGGCCGTTCATGTTGCTTATTGCCGACGAATAGTGATCGATCGCCTCGGCGTGGCCCCCCCGGCGGCGCTCCAGATTCGCGAGGTTGTGATAGGCGGGAGCATAGTCCGGCGCGAGATCTACGACCTTTGCATAATCCCGCTCTGCGGCCGTGTTGTCTCCGACATCGCCGTAGGCGATACCGCGATTGTAATAGGCTCGCGAAAGCACCGCGCCGGGCAATTCCCGGCTGTCTATGGCGCGCGTGTAGTCAGCGATGGCAGCATCCTGCTGGCCGATCTTCTGAAAAGCGATGCCGCGATGGTGCCAGGCGAGCGCCCTGCCCTCCAGGGTCAGTCCGCCGCTATCCAGGGCATTCGAAAAATCGACGGCGGCCTTGTCGTAATGCCCCCGTTCGATGGCATCGGCACCCGCTCTCATCAGGGCCGCGGCCTCGGCTTCCGTTCCAGCCATCTCGGCGTGCAGCAGGCGGGGCGACGTGCCCGCGACGAGCACCGCCATAATCAGAACGGCAGCAGCTTGCTGGAATACGGATATCAGGCCCCGCATATTGCACGCCGCATCGACCGGCCCTCCTCGAAACGCGACTGCGGTAAATCTTCCGACAATCTACCACGCAGAGAGGAGCCGTTCGGTCGCACGGGGAAAGGAAAATAAAAACAGATACTTAGGAGGAAACTGCGAATCGATGCGTCTTCAAGAATCGACGAATCGCATCACTCCACGGTTACCGACTTCGCGAGGTTGCGAGGCTGATCGACATCCGTGCCCTTCGATACAGCGGTATGATAGGCGAGAAGCTGAACGGGAATTGCGTTGATGATGGGTGCAATCAGCGGATCGACCGCCGGCACCTCGATGGATGCCCAAAGCCCCTCGCCTGCCCGTGCAATACCTTCCCTGTCTGCGATCAGCACAACATGACCGCCGCGAGCGATCACTTCCTGCATGTTGGAGATTGTCTTTTCAAACAGTGCATCGACAGGCGCGATGACGACAACCGGAACCTCCTCGTCGATAAGTGCGATCGGGCCGTGCTTCAGTTCTCCAGCCGCGTAGCCCTCGGCATGGATGTAGGAGATTTCCTTGAGCTTCAGCGCGCCTTCGAGCGCAATCGGATAATTGTGGCCGCGGCCAAGATAGAGCACGTCCCGCGCTTTTGCGATTTCCGCACTCAGCGCCTGAATTTCCTGGTCGAAGGTGAGTGCCTCCGCGACGTGTCTCGGCACTTCCATAAGCGTGCGAACGATGCGCCGCTCGTCGTCCGGTGAAACAGTGCCGCGCGCGAGACCTGTGCGAACAGCCAGAACCGCCAGCGTCGCAAGCTGGCAGGTAAACGCCTTGGTCGAGGCAACCCCGATCTCGGGGCCCGCAAAGGTCGGCATGATCGCGTCGGAGGCACGCGCGATAGAGGATTCCGTCACGTTGACGACAGAAAGGATTTTCTGCCCGTGCGCCCGGCAATAATGGAGTGCGGCAAGCGTGTCTGCGGTTTCGCCGGACTGTGAAACGAAGATCGCCAGCCCACCCTCGAGCAGCGCTGCCTCGCGGTAACGGAATTCGGAGGCAATATCCACCTCTACCGAGACACGGGCATATTTTTCGAACCAGTATTTCGCGACCAGCCCCGCGTAATAGGCGGTGCCGCAAGCGACAATGGTGATGCGCGGAACGGTTGCGAGGTCGAAAGGTAGCTCGCTCGCCCGCAGCTTGTCGCCGAGAGGGTCCAGATATTCGGAGAGCGTGTGGCCAATCACCTCGGGCTGCTCGAAGATTTCCTTCGCCATGAAGTGGCGGTGATTGCCCTTGTCGACCAGCGCTGCTGAGACATCCGTGATCTTGATGGGACGCTTCGCAATGCGGCCTTCGGCATCGTGAATGACGGCGGTCTTTCGCGTTATTTCAACCCGGTCGCCTTCCTCCAGAAAGGTAACGCGGTTTGTCATGGGAGCGAGCGCGAAGGCGTCCGACCCAAGATACATCGCTTCGTCGCCATAGCCGACAGCGAGGGGGCTGCCTTGCCGCGCCCCGATCATGAGGTCTTCATCGCCACGGAAAATGATGCCCAGGGCAAAGGCGCCCTCGAGTTCCGCTATCGCTGCCGCTGCCGCTTCGCGCGGCGTCATTCCACGGTCGAGATGATGCGTGACGAGATGCGCGATCACCTCACTATCCGTTTCGGTGACAAAGGTTGCGCCTTCGGCCGCAAGTCTTTCGCGAAGTTCACGAAAATTCTCGATGATGCCGTTGTGCACGATCGCGACGCGATCCGTTGCGTGCGGATGAGCATTGCGTTCCGTCGGCGCGCCATGTGTCGCCCAGCGCGTATGGCCTATGCCGATGGTCCCCTCGAGCGGCGTGTCCCCAAGCAGACGCTCCAGATTGGCAAGCTTGCCTTCCGCTCGCCGCCGGTCGATTTCACCGCCTGATAACGTCGCGATGCCAGCGCTGTCATAGCCTCGATATTCAAGCCGCTTCAGGGCTTCGAGGATCGTGGGAGCGACCGGTTCCGTTCCGATGATGCCGACAATACCGCACATGTTCAGTCGCCCGATGATGCTTTCTTGATGCCTTCGTTCTTCGCGCGGAAGGCCGCGGCCCAACCGGGCTTCTCAATCTGTTTGCCGCGCGCGACGGCCAGCGCGTCGGCGCCGACATCCTTCGTCACGACGCTGCCGGAACCGAGATAGGCGCCATCGCCGATTTTCACAGGTGCGACGAGAGAAGAGTTCGAGCCGACAAAGGCCCCAGCCCCGATATCGGTGAAGAACTTGTTGTAGCCGTCATAGTTGCAGGTGATCGTGCCAGCGCCGATATTCGCGCCGGCGCCGACACGCGCATCTCCGATATAGGAGAGGTGGCTGATCTTCGCGCCATCCTCGATCTTCGCTTTCTTCGTCTCGACAAAATTTCCGACCTTCGCCTTGCGTCCGATGGACGACCCGGGGCGGATGCGAGCGAAAGGACCGATCTCGGCACCCTCGCCGACCTCGGCTCCTTCGAGATGCGAAAAAGCCTTGATCGTCGCGCCCGACGCGATACGGCATCCCGGTGCGAAGACGACATTCTGACCGACCGTCACATCCTCACCGAAACTTGTATCGAAACTGAGATAAACGGTGTCGGGATCGAGGAAGGTGACGCCACCTGTCATGGCATCGGCCCGAAGGCGGCTCTGCATGGAGGCCTCGGCGGCAGCAAGATCGGCACGGCTGTTTACGCCCTGAATGTCGCTTTCCGGGCAGATGAGGGCGCTGCAATCGAGTCCGGCTGCACGGCCGTGCGCGACAAAATCGGTGAGATAGAATTCACCCTGCGCGTTGTTGCTGGTCAGCTTCGCGAGAAGCGAAGACAGGTGCCCGGCACGCACCGCCATCGGTCCGCCGAAGCAAAGCCGGATCGCTCGTTCCTGTTCGCTCGCGTCCTTGTGCTCGACGATGCGGAGGACCTTGTCGCCGTCGGTCACAATACGGCCATAGCCCGTTGGATCCGCAGCTTCGAATCCAAGGATCACGATGTCGCTCTCGTCGCGGCACCGTTCCACCATTCCCACGAGCGTCTCGCGGCGGACAAGCGGTGCGTCGCCGAAGGTCACAAGCACGACGCCGTCATCATGGATAACGTGAGCCGACGCCGAACGCACTGCGTCACCCGTTCCGAGCTGCTGCTCCTGGATTGCGATTTTCGCGGCCGGCAGGAGTGTATGCGCATAGTCCGATACAGCTTCCATACCCGGGCCGACGACGAGAACGGTTTCTCCGCCCTCAAGAGCGCCCGCGGCAGCCAGCACATGACCCAGCATCGGCCGACCTGCGATCGGGTGAAGGACCTTCGGCAGACGCGACTTCATGCGTGTGCCTTTTCCCGCTGCCAGAATGATCGTGGTCAGGGCTTTCGACGTCATGGCCTCGCTTCGTCTCCCATGCAACGCGGTTGAGGACGCAAATCTGCAATGCCCCCGGTTAACGCGGAAATAACTTTATATTTCGCTATGTTGCCCCGATTCCCGGAGACCTGGGGAGAACATCGGCTCACCGATTGCGTTCGGCAAGGCGCTTCTCCCAGGCAAACGCATGAGAGACGATCGTATCGAGATCGTCATAGGCGGGCACCCATCCCAGCGTCTGCTTGATCCTGGCCGGGTTCGCAACGACGGAAGCAGGGTCACCCGGACGGCGCGGCGCCTGACGAACCTCGAAATCGCGACCCGCGACACGCTCCACGGCACCAAGCACCTCGCGAACGGAAAAGCCACGGCCGTAACCGCAGTTCGCGACAAGGCTTTCTCCTCCTCCGCGAAGATAGCCGAGCGCGGAGGTATGCGCCGCAGCAAGATCGCTTACATGGATGTAATCGCGGATACACGTGCCGTCAGGCGTCGGATAATCGTCGCCGAAAACCTCGATGAAGGGACGCTGGCCGAGCGCCGTCTGGCAAGCGGCCTTGATGAGATGGGTGGCATTTGCGGTGGACTGGCCGACGCGGCCTTCGGGATCGCCGCCCGCGACGTTGAAATAGCGAAGCGCCGCAAAGGTCATCGGATGTGCCTCCGCGACATCGCGCAGCATCCATTCGGTCATGAGTTTGGAGCGGCCATAGGGCGACATGGGACGCAGCGCTGCTTCTTCGCTGACGGGCGACGCCTCCGGCATACCGTAGACGGCAGCGGTCGAGGAAAAGATGAAATGCTTCACGCGGCTGGCAACGCACCGCTCGATGAGCGAGCGCGATTTGGCGGTGTTGTTCGAATAGTATTTGAGCGGATTTTCGACGGACTCGGGAACGACGATGGAGCCCGCGAAATGGATCACTGCGTCCACGTCGTGTTCGGCAATAACGCGGTCGATCAAGGCGGGATCGCCGACATCGCCGGTATGAAGCGCCGCCGCGTCCTGAATCGCCCAGTCGAAGCCCGTCGAGAGGTCGTCGACAACGACCACCTTCTCGCCGGCGCGCAAGAGGTCGATCACGGCATGGCTGCCGATATATCCCGCACCACCCGTGACCAGAACGCTCATGGCTCACCCTATCCGGAATCACTCACCAGAAGGGTTATACCTTGAACTTCATCTCCACATAGTTGACGAGCTGTTCGACCGACTCGTCCACGGACAGCACCGATGTGTCGATGGTGAGCTCGGCGTTGTCCGGCTCCTCGTAAGGGGCAGAAATGCCCGTGAAATCCTTGATTTCGCCGGATCTTGCCTTCTTGTAGAGGCCTTTCGGGTCGCGCGCCTCGCAGGTCGCTACATCCGCCTTCACGAAAATTTCGTGGAAATCGCCGCCATTCGATGCCTCCCGCGCACGATCGCGATCCGAGCGATAGGGCGAGATGAAGGAGGTGATGGCGATCATGCCCGCGCGGGCAAACAGAGCCGACACTTCGCCGACGCGGCGGATGTTTTCGGCACGGTCTTCCGGGGAAAAGCTCAGATTGGCGTTGAGGCCGTGCCGGACGTTATCCCCGTCCAGCACGAAGACATTATATCCCTTCTCGAAGAGCTTCTTCTCGAGGGCGACGGCGACGGTGGACTTGCCGGCGCCCGAGAGCCCGGTGAACCAGAGGACGCCACCCTTATGGCCATTCTTGAAAGCACGCGCTTCCGTCGTCACGCCGTGTTCAACGCGCGTGATGTTCGTGGAGCGGGACGTGATGAGATCGCGCTGGTTGGCGTAGCCCTCCATCGAGATGATGCCACCGCCGGCGATGTCGTATTTGTCGATGAGAACGAAGCGCCCGCTCTTCGGTGCTTTTTCGAATTCATCGAGCGCGAGCATGCGGCGCGAGCGCAGCACGACCTCGGCGACCTGGTTTCGCTCCACCTGATGAGACGAGGTGTTCGAGAGGTCGCTCGTATCGATGATGCTCTCGATGGACTGGACCGTCACCGGCGCTTCCATGGTGCCGAGCTTGATGCGGTAGGTCTTGCCCTTGACCATCGACTCGTGACCGAGCCAGAAGATGCGGGCGCGGAAAACATCGGTCTCGATGGGCGCATGTTCGACATGGCTTGCGAGTTCACCGCGTTCGACGAAGATCTGTTCGTCGAGCGTGATACCGACAGACTCGCCCGCAAAGGCCTCCGTCGGCTGCTCCTTGCCGGGGATCGTGGACCAGGCCTCGATGGACTTCACGCGCGCCTTCTTGTTCGATGGCGAGAAGACGAGTTCGTCGCCGACCGCAAAGCTGCCTTCCTCGATCCGCCCCGCGATAATACGGCGCTGGTCGAACTTGTAGACATCCTGCACCGGGAAACGCAGCGGACGATCGCTTGCCGTCGCCTTCGGCAGGAAGCTGTCCAGCGCCTTGACGACCGTCGGCCCCTTGTACCAGGCCATCGTCGTCGACTCCGTGACGATGTTGTCGCCTGCGCGCGCGGAGACCGGGATGACGAAGGTCGGTGTGACGCCGATGGACGTCAGATAGTCACGATATTCCTGCTCGATGAGATCGAACTGATCCTGTTCGTAGCCGATCAGGTCCATCTTGTTGACGGCAACCGCGACCTGGCGAATGCCGAGAAGATGCAGCAGGTAGCCGTGCCGGCGGGACTGCTCGCGTACACCTTCTGCCGCGTCGATGATGAGAAGCGCCGCATCGGACTGCGCGGCGCCGGTGATCATGTTCTTCAGGAATTCCTTGTGGCCCGGCGCGTCGATGATCGTGTAGTCGCGCGCATCGGTCTTGAACCAGATCTGGCTCGTGTCGATGGTGATGCCCTGATCGCGCTCGGCCTGCAGCGCGTCCATGAGGAACGCCCATTCGAAGGGCACGCCGCGGCGTTCGCACATCGCCTTGATGGATTCATATTTGCCGTCGGGGAGCGAGCCCGTGTCATGGAACATGCGGCCAACAAGGGTCGACTTACCGTGGTCGACGTGACCGACGATGACAATGCGCAGGAGGTCGCGCGCGGAGGCGGGCGACTCGTTGACGGTGGCGAGCTTCACCTTGGCTTCGGAGGCTTCGGGCATGATCGGAATTCCTTAGAGGTAGCCGTCGGCGCGGAGACGCTCGAAGGCATCCTCCGCTTCGTGGTCCATGGCGCGGCCGGAACGTTCGGAGATTCTCGTCGTCCGGAGTTCCTCGATGATTTCCTCGATGGTCGTCGCCGTGCTTGCCACCGGGTTGGTGATGTCCTTGTCGCCGAGCGAGCGATAGCGCTTTCCATCCTTGGCGAAATAGAGCGGGATGGTCGGAATCCTCTCGCGCAGCGTGTAGAGCCAGATGTCGACCTCGGTCCAGTGCAGCAGCGGATGGACGCGGATATGCGTGCCGGGCGGGCAATCCGTCTTGAACTGGTCCCAGAATTCGGGCGGCTGGTCGCGGAAGTCCCACTGGCCGGTGGCGCCGCGCGGACTGAAGACGCGCTCCTTGGCGCGGGTCGCCTCTTCGTCGCGGCGGATGCCGGCGAAGAGCGCATTGAACTTGTGCTTCTCGATGGCCTTCTTGAGGCCTGCCGTCTTGCGGGCTGCGGAACGCGCGGCCGGCGGCAGCGTGTCGTCGATATCCTCGATCGGCGGGCACAGTTCGCGGATGAAGTTCAGATTCCACTCCGCGGCGTAGCGGTCCCGGAATTCGTACATTTCGGGGAACTTCTTTTCCGTGTCGACATGCATGACCGGGAACGGGACATGGCCGAAAAAGGCCTTGCGGGCGAGCCAGATCATGACGTTGGAGTCCTTGCCCAACGACCACAGCATGGCGATATTCTCGATCCGGTTGAATGCTTCGCGGAAGATGAAGATGCTCTGGCTTTCTAGCTGATCCAGACGATCCATGGCTGCCTTCCTGCCGAAGCGTTTGGCGCTTCGGGATAAATCACATAAAAACAAAGGGATTAGATTTCTAACCCCGTTTGCGATTGTGATTTAATGCGCCTGCCCGCCATTTGCAAGCGCCAAATCGGCGCAGGCGTATGGACTTCTCGACGCTTTCTCAGCGCCTTGCCGCCGTGCCCCCCTGAGATCTGACGGGCGCGGGACAGCGCGCCGCGGGGACCCGCTTGTCGGCGGTGCGGCTGAGCGGCCGCGGACGGCTGACCGCCGGGACGATGCGCCCATTCGCACCGACGTTCCTGCCTTCGAGTTTCTGCATCAGCCGATCGAGACGCGCCCTCATCTCGCGATCGGCATAAGCCGCTTCGCGCTCGCGCGTGTCACGCAAGTTGGAGGCGTGCAGCAGCGCCAGGATCACGAACAGAACCACCAGCCCGGCGATGATTATCTGTGTCTCCAAGGACAGATTCCCGAGGAGTTCAGCAAGCGACATGTCGTTCCCCATCAATTGGTTCAGCGCGGCCCCTTCGCGCGCCCTTTAAGCCCGGACTCTATGCAGATTTCGGGCCTTTGCCAGTGCAACGGCGCATCAAGGCGTCCGGAAACCGCAGAATGGTTACCGACGATCAAGTATTGTGCAAGTGATTGCAAAACAGGCAGGAAAGTGCGGATCGCGGCGGCTTTCGCGATGGGCGGCGCTTGTGTATGTAGGCTTCCAGAAACCAGCATTTCCACGGAGCCGCCATGACCACGACCGAGAGCCTGATCGACGGATACCGCGCCTTCCGCGCCGGAACCTATCGCCAGAATGAGGAACGATATCAGGCACTTGCGGCGCGGCGGCAGCAGCCCAAGGCGCTCATCATCGCGTGCTGCGACAGCCGCACCGACCCGGCAATGGTGTTCCAGTCCGATCCGGGGGAGCTGTTCGTGGTGCGGAACGTGGCGAACCTGGTGCCGCCCTACGAGCCGGACAGCCATTATCACGGCACCAGCGCGGCGCTGGAATTCGGCGTCAAGGCATTGGAAATAAAGGACATTATCGTGATGGGGCATGCCGCCTGCGGCGGCATCGAGGCGCTCTACGACGGCTGCTGCGGCAAGCCCGCGTCGGGCGACTTCATTCCGAGCTGGATCTCGCTGGCGGAGCCCATTGCGCGCCAAGTCCTTGAAAAGAATGAGAATCTGGAGCGTTCCAGGGCGCTGCGCCTGCTCGAACAGGAGGCCGTCGTCGCCTCGCTCGAGCGTCTGAGAACGTTTCCCTTCATCGCGGAGCCGGAAAAGGCCGGAAAGCTGCGGCTGCATGGCTGGTTCTACGGCATCGGCAGCGGAATCCTGTCGATCTACGACCCCGCAAAGGGCCGGTTCGACGACGTCGTGGAATAGAAACGGCGCGCCACCGTCACAATTCGAAAGCGCGGAATCCGGCCCTCTTTCCGGAGCCGGAATTCACTGTCACCTGAATGCAATCAAAACGTCACAAATGACGGCGATATCCCCGCCGGGCATATCCCGAGGGCGCTAGCCCTGCCTGCGCGACGACTTATCCCCGCCCCGCTCAGGAGCAGGCCGCCGGCTTATCCCCGGCGACATAGTTCCGGAAGACCCAACCGGAGGTGCCGTCGGCCCGCCTGACTTCGTGCCAGTAGTCCGTGGCATCGGTCCCGAGAAGGACGACCCGCTCGCAGGCATCGAGCACGCCGATTTCGGCACCGGCGTTGTCCGGCTCGGCGCGGAAATAGACGCTGCCGGTGACGAAGCGGGCGGACGCCTCCCCTGCCCCGGTCATCGCTTCGGTGGCGGCCGGCGCATTCGATCCGTCTACGGATGAAATGGCGTTGCCGGAAGCCGGAGCCTCCGAACTCACGGCGGTCTCCGGCACCGCCGGACGCGACGCGAGCGCGGCGGTGACAGGCGCCACGGGAGACTGAACCTGCTCGCGCGGCAGGAGCAGCGTGTTACCCGCAAGCGCGGAGGCGACGGGCGAGGAGGAAACGGGAGCCTGCACCGGAGCGAACTGCGGAGCCGAAACGGAAGCGATCTGTTCCGGAGGCGATCCGAAATCGAAGACGGCAAGACCCAGCAGCAAGGCGCCCACGACGGCGCCTATCCCGACATAGCCGACGCGCCGGGGCGACACGGTCCAGAGGGGCTCCGGTTCGGAATAGACGCGGCTCTCGATATCGCGGTGAACTTCCTCGCCGAGACGGGAGAGCGGCGCTTCCACATCGACATGGAGATGTTTCGCATAGGCGCGCGTGAAGCCGACCGTCTGCGGCAGGGCCGGCAGAAGCTCGAACTGGCCGGCCTCGATGGCCTGGAGATAGATCGGGCGGATGCGGATTTCGCCTGCGATCTGCTGCAGCGAGAGCCCCGCCGCCTGACGCGCGGCGCGGAGCGTGCTCCCGATTTCCTCTTTGTGTCCTGTCATTTCGGCACCCGCGATCGACATTTGCCAAGAGGCTAACGGGTCAGGGTTACCAAGAATGTACTGTTTTGTCTCGTTTTGAGGCGACTCACACAAAATCGCTCCGAAAGCGTAGCGATCAGGCGACGCCTGGCGCCCGCATCCGCGACCTTCCGTCTTTTGACAAAGCGGGGGCGACGGCTAGTCTGGTTTTCATGAGACGCTTGAACGCACGTTTCCTCGCTACGCCGGGTACGTTGCTCGCGGGAGATTAGCCCCGGGCCGACGCCGCCTTTGCGTGCGCGACGTCCGGGGACAAGCCTCACCTTCCTTTCCAGACCATTCCTGACGGCAGGCCCTTGAGAGGGCCCGTGCCGCAATGAGGACTTCCGCGATGTCCATGCGTGACAGCGGCGCCGTGCGCCCGCATCCCCTGAACTCCGTTTCACTGCAAGCCGGGCCGCCGCCGACCGGGCGGCCCCTGATCGGGCTCCACGATTATGGAAGGCTCGAGATTGCCGCCTTCGAGCATCTCGACATGCTGAGCCCGATGCGGCCCCGCATCGCCAAGCTGCTCGCCGAGGCGCGCGTGGTGCCGGGAAACGAGATACCGGCCGATGTCGTCACGCTGGGCAGCATCGTGCGCTACCGCGTCGACGGCGAACGGCTGGAACGCCGCCTGCTGACGCTCGGGCGCGAATACGCGCCGAACGACCAGTATGTGAACGTGCTGACGCCGGTCGGCCTTGCGCTGCTCGGCCGCCGGCCCGGCGAAACGGTGACGGCAGCGACCTTCGAGGGGCGCGCGCTGTCGATCTCGATCGTGGCGCTGGACCACCAGCCGGAGGCCGCCGCCCGCACGCGCGAAGCGGAACCGGACGGCGACCATGACGGCAACGGGCCGGAGGCTGCGTGATGGAAACGGCAAAACAGGCGGCAAGGACCGCATCGAGCCTGCCGCCGATCATCGTGGCGGAAGAACAGTTCGATGACTTGTCCGACATCGCGCACCGGCTTTCGCACGTTCTGCCGGAGGTGTCGGGTTTCCTCGAACAGGAGCTCGCCCGTGCGAAGCTCGTGCCGATGGCGCAAATGCCGGGCGATGTGGTGACGGTGAATTCGACGGTCGAGTTCATCTTCGGCATGAAGGGACGGCCCGAGCGGCTGACGCTCGTCTATCCGGCGCGCACGATGCCGGAGAGCGGCTGCATTTCCCTCGCCTCGCCCGCAGGCGTCGCGCTGCTGGGCATGCGCGAGGGAGAAACGATCAGCTGGAGCACGCGCTATGGCGACATGCGCTGGCTGAAGGTCGTGAAGGTTTGCGGGCGGGTTAGCGGAGACTAGTCAGACTTGAGTAACCAACTCCCACCCGCCCCTGGGGGCGGGTCAAACGGCTGCAAGCCGTTTGGGGCGGGGGAAGGTGGCGACATGCAGGATGTGTCCGACAACGGAAGTTCTGTATAGGCGTCCCCCCGCCCCGAAATTCGAAGACGAATTTCGACCCTCCCCGAGGGGAGGGTGGGAAAGATAAGTAGTCGCGCGACGGTCTCGCCGTTCACGCTTCCCGATAAGGCTCGGGAGAGGCTTCCGGGTGTTGCGGGAGGCCGTCGTCGAGGACGAGCCATGGAATGCGCGAGGTCACCCAGATGTGCATTTCCGGAAACAGGGCGGCGGGATTGTCGAAGGTGACGAGCGGAAAGGCGAGCCGGTCGCCGTCCGCCGGTTCGATGGTCACGCGCGTGCCGCAGCGCGGACAGAAATGACGCTTGAGGCGGGCGGAGGATTGCCAATGTTCCGTCTCGCCCGTGACCGTGACGGCGGATTTCGGGAAGCTCGCCTGCACGATGAAGGGCGAGGCCATTGCCTGCTGGCAGATGCGGCAATGACAGATGCGCACGCCGATGGGCGCAGCCTCGATGCGGTAACGGACCGCGCCGCAGGCGCAGCCGCCTTCATAAGGCGGCGGAAGATTGTTCGGGTTGGCGGGCATGGGACCTCCGCGGCTTCGTTCGTTGATGCGCGAGGATAACCGCCCTGCCCGCCGCCGCAACAGCCGCTGCGGTAGCGTTCATGGAACGGATGCGCGCCTTGTCTGTTTGTGCCGGACAACGCGAGGCAACCGGCGAGACGCGAAGGGAGGAGACGTGGCCGAGAAGACGAACGGGAAGAGCCTTGCCGTCGATTTCGGCGAGCTGAGCCCCGAGAGCATGAAGGACCTCTATCTGAGCGAACGCGAGCAGAGCCAGACGATCCGCTCGCAGCTCGCCGTGCCCGTCACCATCATCTCGTTCCTGATTTTCGGCTATGTCTCCTTCGCGCAGGAAGTCGACATCGCGCGCTGGCACGAGCCGGCCACGCTGGCGATGCTCGCGCTGGCCCTTGCCTCGATCCTGCTCATCTTTACCGCGATGATCTATCTCGCCCGCGTGGAACGCACCTTTCTCGGCGCGGGACCGCAAGGCGTCGAGGCGCAGCTTCAGGGAAGCGACGAGGCGGGCTTCTTCCTCGATGCGATCCGCTCCGTGCGCAAGCACAATGACGCGGCATCGCGCTGCCGCGCGCGGGCCTTCTTCCTGCTGCTCGCGGCGCTGGCGAGTTTCATCGTCGCGGTGACGCTGCTGCCGCTGCACAAGCAGGGAGGCATGGCGATCGCGGGTGCGGAGAGCGCGGCGGCGAGGCAGATCGCCTGACGCCGCCGCTCCCGCGCGGCTCGTTACATCTTCATGCGCATCCTGCCGAGGAAGTCGCCCTTGCCGATCTTGACGCCATGACCGCGGAGGAGATCGTAAGCCGTCGTCGCGTGGAAATAGAAGTTCGGGAAGGAGAAGGAGAGCAGGAAGTTCTCCGCCGTGAAGGGAAGTTCGAGCTTACCGACCTTGAACAGCACGTCCTTGCCCTGACAGGCGTTGAGCGCCTCGGGCGTCACCTTTTCGAGCCCGGCTTTCGTGTCGTCCACGAGCTTCTGCAAGTCGGCATAGGTGTAGGTGCCGGGATCCTTCGGCGGCTGGGACGCGCCGCTCTGCGCGGCCTCGACGGCGCCGAGCGAATGATGCGCGACGGAAACGATCTGGAAACTGAAGGGCAGCATGTCGTCGATCACGCGGGCGGCGACGATCTCGTCCGGGTTCGTGCCCTGCTCCTCGCAGAAGGCGGCGCCCTTCTTCATGAAGCCGGAGACGGCGCCGAGGGTCTGCAGGTAGTTCGGGATCGTGAGGTCGTAGAGCGAGAGCGACATGGGGCGTTTTCTCCGGGTGCTTGTTTTGCGATGCCAGGATGCTCTACCGGCGGCAACTGATCCGCAAGCCCCACACGGACGCAGGGGCAGGAAAAAGAGGCAATCGCGTTCGCCCCGTACGTCTCTGCCACCCGGGTCAGGACGAGCGATCTCGGTGAATCCGGCTATCGAGGGCCTGCACACCTGGCCGGCATTCGCCGCCACATCATTCCGGAGGCCAGAGGCGTCACGGCGCGACGTTCTCGTGGCGATATTGCTGTGGTTCATCCGTCCCAGCACCGGTAAACTCAGACCAGAAATCGGCAACAAAGGAACGGTCCTTCAGCCTATGAATTCTTCAGAAACGGCGAAAAAAATTGCGTCCTATACCAACTGGATTCAGGACATCGAGATCGATGGCGTCAACACGCTGAACAGAAACGATCCCAAGCAGTACAATCACGTCAACAGGACGAGGATACGCAGAGAACTTTTCATCGAGCCCCTGCTCCGTTCCGGCTTCCTGCGCGGGAAACGGGTTCTGGATCTTGGCTGCAGCTACGGATACTGGGCCATGGCAGCAGCGAGCGAAGGCGAAGCTGCCGAGGTCGTGGGCGTGGACGCACATGCACCGTCCATCGAACAGGGAAGATGGATTCTCGAACGAAAGCAGATCGGCAATTGCGATCTGCGACTGGCAGATTCCTACGCCACGCTGGAGACCATGGCGGCAGACTCGTTCGACGTCATTTTCTGCCTCGGCTTCTTCTATCACATACGCGATCCGTTCCGGCTGCTGACGCTCATGCAGCGCGCCGCGAAGGAAGCGGTCATCGTGGACACGATGGTACACAAGTCAGATGAGGCCAGCATTTCCCTGAGACCCGTGCGTCCGAAGAACCTTCTCGGCGAGTCGGTTCTCGGCCTCGAGATGTTTTCGTCGCCGAAGGCCATCTACTGGATGGGACTGGAAGCCGGGTTCAAGGAAGTGACGCGGCTTGAAACGGATCTCGAAGCCGACACCAGAGGTCTGTGGGATTACCGAGGCGGCAATCGTGCAAGTTTCGCCATGTCCAACGGACCGGCGATCGCCTCCATGTTCGACAATGCCACACCGTTCGAGTACCCGACCCCCGCGGAGGATATCGAGCTACATGGCATCTATCCGGAGTTGAACGGCGGACGAAACGGTGCCGGCAATCCGTCGTGACGGGACACGCCGCACGACAGGGAAAGTGGTGAGCCCTGATGGGATCGAACCATCGACCTACTGATTAAAAGTCAGCCGCTCTACCGCTGAGCTAAGGGCCCGCCGGGAAGGCGCGGGAATCCGCGCGTCCTCAAGAGGTGGGCGGAACTTAAGGGGCGCTTCCCACGGGGTCAACAGTGGGGTTGGGCCGGGGCAAGGCTTTGTGGGGATTGGTTTTTTGTTTTGGCACAGCATCGCCATGCCCCGTCATCGCGAGGCCACCGAAGGCGGCCGTGGCGATCCATTGCGGAGTCGGAGGCTACCGCTTTATGGATTGCTTCGCTCGCAATGACGCCGAGA
>OEIO01000005.1_pt1 | contig 31144 bp, 22 predicted proteins | sample 1539121 | NCBI WGS metagenome assembly OEIO01 (sample SAMEA98136418, study PRJEB22522) | marine metagenome | biome: marine biome; feature: marine water body; material: sea ice | place: Arctic Ocean | collected 21-Sep-2015 | depth 1.1 m
CTACGAGGTTTCAGTTCGCATTTTCGAGCTCGCCGAAGAGCTCTACCGGACGGAGGGTCTTGCGGGCGATATCCCCACCCTCGCTCCGGAAGCCGGCGAGATCGAACTCGCACGCTACCGTGATCGGATCGAGGCGCTCATCGCGAAATTCGAACGCGCGGACATAGTGGAACGGATGGAAGAGGCGATCTTCCAGTCGCTCTCTGGCTTTTGCCGCCGGCTCCCGCCTGCTGCCTTTCAGGAGGCGGAAGCTCTTGTCGAGGCCGCCGATGCCGGCGGGTTGAAGACCGGGTTCCGGATGCCGCTTATCGATGCGATGGCGCATCCGGGCGAAGCGGTCGAGCGGCTGCTGTTGCCCTACTTCTCGGCGAAAGCGTCGGAAGCCGGGCTTTTCTCGGGCCTTCGCCACCGCTTGTCGCGCAACCAGTATGAGGCCTCGGGCATTTTTCATCCCGAGCCGCCGGGGAACCGGAAACCGCTCCTTCTGCCGCATGAGAGCAAGGCGCCGCCCCGGGAGCTCGTGCCGGCCTTTCTTCGCGAGACGCCGCTCGAGGAGATGTTCGCGGCCGATATTCCGTTCGACATTTCGGACGGGAGCCGGTTCGAGCATCACTGGATCGTGGCGGGCTCTGGCCATGGCAAGAGCCAGACGCTGCAATACATGATCGCGCAGGACCTGGAGCGCGTCGGCAAGGGCGAGGCCTCGGTCATCGTGATCGACTCCCAGGGCGATCTCATCCGTAACATCGCCGGCCTCAAATGTTTCGCATCGGGCGAGGCGCTGCATGGCCGTCTCTGCCTGATCGATCCCTCCGATATTGAATATCCGCTTGCCCTCAATCTTTTCGATGCCGGCATGGAACGGATCGGCGCCTATGCCCCGCTTGAGCGTGAGCGCCTCGTCAATGGCATCCTCGAACTCTACGACTTCGTACTGGGCTCACTCCTCTCGGCGGAACTCACGCAGAAACAGAGCGTGATCTTCCGCTACATCACACGGCTGATGCTCCATATCCCGGATGCGACCATCCACACCTTCCGGGAGCTCATGGAGCCGAAGGGCTACGAGACATACAAAGCCCATATCGAGAAACTCGACGGCACGGCCCGGGCCTTTTTCGAGACGGAGTTCAACAGCAAGCAGTTCGAGGAAACGAAGCGGCAGGTGGTTCGCCGTCTCTGGGGTATTCTCGAGAATCGGACCTTCGAGCGTATGTTCTCGCATCCGAGGAACAAGCTCGACCTCTTCGCCGAGATGAATGAGGGCAAGGTCATCCTGATCAACACGGCAAAGGACCTCCTGAAGCAGAACGGCACGGAGATCTTCGGGCGCTTTTTCATCGCGCTGATCGCGCAAGCCGCGCAGGAACGGGCGACACTAGCAAGAGGGGAGAGGCTCCCCACCTTCGTCTATGTCGACGAATGCGCCGATTATCTCGACCAGAACGTCTCGGTGATCCTGGAGCAGGCGCGCAAATACAATGTCGGCATGGTGCTGGCGCATCAATATATCGGCCAGCTGTCGCCGAAGCTGCAGGAGAGCTTCGCGGCCAATACGAGCATCAAGTTCGCGGGCGGCGTCTCGGAGAAGGATGCGCGGGTGCTCGCCCCGATGCTCCACACGACGCTTGAGTTCATCGGGAGCCGGCGCAAGGGCGAGTTCGCAGTCTCGGTCCGCAATGTGACCGACGGCGCCGTCTCGCTTGATTTTCCATTCGGTCATCTGGAAGCCCTGCCGCGGATGAGCGCGGAGGAGGCGGAGGCTGTGCGCGGGGAGATGCGTGAGCGCTACGCCGTCCACTGGCAAGAGGTGGAGCAGGGGAGGGCAGGGGCCGAGATGTTAGAGCGTGACAAGGCTCACGCTCCTGTCCCCGCGGAGATCGACACGGCGCCTTCAAGCGACTGGTGACAATCCGCTCCTTCTTCTCGTCCATGAGAAAAATGGCCATCATGACCTTTCCCCGAATGCAGAGGGCGAAAGGGAGGAAAGGCCAATGGCGACACACGAGTTCACGCGGCAGGAGCTTTACGATCTTGTCTGGTCGATCCCGATGGCGAAGCTCGCGGAGCGCTACGGTATATCCGGAAACGGCCTCGCAAAAGCGTGCCGCAAAGCGGAGATCCCGGTGCCTGAGCGTGGCTATTGGGCAAAGCTGCAGGCGGGCAAAAAGGTTGTCCGAAAAGCCTTACCGGCGGTGAAAAGAGATACACCCAGAACGGTGATCATCAGCCCGCCGGGCAAGCGGGAGGACTCGACTCCTCCGCCGCCTGTTCCGGATAGCGTTGCGGCAAAAGTTGAACAGGTCAAACAGACAGCAAAGCCCGTTTCCGTTCCGGCGACTCTTTCAAATCCGCACCGAATCGTCGCGGCATGGCTTGAGGACGAGAGGCGGGAGAAACGTGCTCGCCGCGGCGATCCCTGGGCTCTGCCATTGAAGCGGAGCGATGCGACGGAGCTCGATAAGAGGCGTCTCCGGATTTTAAGCGCACTGCTCAAGGCGATCGAGGCGTCTGGCTACACCCTCAAATGCGAACGCTACCGGGACGTGCAGATTCGGACTGGTACTATGACGATCGAGCTTATTCTCGAGGAGCGCATCAAGCAGGTACGCCGGCTCATCACAGACGAAGACCGGCGAAGTTCCCGCTGGTACGCGGAGGGGCAAAAATGGACACAGGAGAAGGTCCCGACCGGCAGACTGCGGCTTCGCCTTCTTGAACCGGAATACCGGCATGTCGTGAAGGAATGGGAAGAAGCGGAAAGCAGTCCACTGGAAGCGCTCCTTGACGAGGTGCTGCCGACGGTTGCGGGTAAATTTGAAGAGATACGCCTCCAGCGGATGCGGCAGGCGGAAGAACAGGCAAAACGTATGGAAGCAGAGCGCCTCAGATATGAGGCGGAGCTTGAGGCGAAGAAGGAGACGATCAGATTCCGCCGGCTGGTCGCTCATTGCGCCAACCGGAGGACCGCCGCGGAAATAAGGGAACTTGTTGCATCTGTAGAGCGCTCGCCTCTGGCGGCAGATAATGCCGAACTATTTTTCGATTGGAAGAGCTGGGCGCTTTCACATGCCGAACGGATTGATCTGCTTGCGAAGGAGACACTGTTTGACCGGGAGCGACTATGAGACGTATCACTTCGAGAAATGATACGTCGGCGACGCGAAGGCCCGAAAATAAAAGAGGGACAGAATTTTTCTCGGCGCGCATGGATGTTCGGCGCTCCACGGGGACAAACATTCATGAACATGGCGCACGTTTTCTGCGCTCCGGTCCGATGCTATCGCTTCAGGCATGGAACACCGGCAGCGCCGATCCCGCATGAAGCGCCAGAAGACGGGGAAGAGCCTCGCGCTGACAGCGCGCGACCTCGCGATCTTCGAGCTGCTGGAGCGCTACCGCTATCTGCGGTCGACTTTCATCCACGACTTTGTAGGTGGACAGTCGGAAACGCGCTTCAAGGAGCGGCTCGGCGATCTCTACCACGAGGGCGGATATCTGACCCGGCCCGAGCAGCAGTGGGAGACGGCGCGTTCCCGCTACCTGCCTGCCGTCTATGAGAACAGTGATCGAGCCCGGGACGTGCTCGCCGCGCAGGGGAGGCTCGCCGACCCCTGTCCGCATATGCCATACGGGACGAGCGGCGCGGGACGGCAATTCGCGCATTCGCTGATGATCTGCGAGACTCTGGCGTCGATCGAACTCGCGGTGAAAGCAAAGGCGGATCTGCGCTTTGTCTCCTGGCCCGAAATCCTCGCAAAGGCACCGGAGGGAGCCCGGCGGTCTCCGAATCCGCTGAGGCTTCCCGGATCGTCATGCAGCTTGGGAACGGCAACCGAGCTTGCCCGCAATGGCGACACCGTCCCGGATGCCATGTTTGGTCTCGGATATGGTGGAGAGGGACGGAGAAGCTACCGCTTTTTCGCGCTTGAGGTCGATCGCGGCACGATGCCTATCATGCGATCGGCGCGGGGACAGACGTCCTATCTGGAGAAGATGTCCGCCTATCATGGCGTTGCGGCACGTGGGGTCCACAGGTCGCATTTGGGCATTCCCAATTTACTCGTCCTCACAGTGACGACATCGGAAGCGCGCAAACAGAACATGTTGTCCGCTCTTGCAAGAACAATCGAAGACAGTGCCATGTTCCTCTTCAAAGAAGTTGGTGCCGCGGCGCACAGGAACGGCGCAACACTAGGTGCGGTGCTTCAATTGCCTTGGGACTGCGCCGGCCGCTCTCATGTCGACATTCTGGAACCTGGCGACTAGCGGTCGATGGAGTCAATGTCCGATATCTCCGCCTGATATTGGACCCGAGGCCTCTCCCATGACGAATTTGTGTACTCGCCTGGAGTAAAGGCTTGTGCTAGTCTTCAGCCATGAAGCGACGTATCGACAGATGCCGACGCGTATCCCGGGTCCGGCATTGGCTTGCGACGGTGCTGGCGGTCGCGCTGTTGATGACGGCGGCTTCGGCACCGGTGACCGATCTCGGTATGATGGCGTCGGCACACGCGATGGCCGATGAAGGTGCCCCGCCGCATGGGGCACTTGCCACGGGCGAGATGGCGGAATCGTGCTGCGACGATTGCCAAGAGACTGACACGACAACCTGCGACAGCTCGGCCCTCTGCATGACCGCCTGCGGCAAGCTGCCGCTTCAGCTCGCCGCTGCGCTCGGTTTTGTCCCGGTCGAACGTGCCATCGAAGCGGTTCACGGGCCGGACATCGGCCGGGCCGATCTTTCTCCCTCTCCGTTGCGACGGCCTCCCAAAGCGATGTGACACACCGGCGCGCGGCCCTTCGGTTGCGCATCAACTGTCACAGCAGTTTCAGGAGAGTCTTATGGTTCGCTCACTCAAAGCGTCCACGATTGCCGTGCTTGTGGCGGTCGTGGCGACCGTCGGCATATGGAGCGTCGCCGGCGCGCAGTCTCAAGCTTATAAATTCGAGGCCGTACCGGATGAAATATCTGTCGGCGAGGGCGTTCGGATCGAGGTCCGGTTGCTCGATCCCGACGGAAAGCCGGTACCGTCGGAGAACGTCGACATTGTCTCGACGCGGCTCGATATGGGTCCCGAAGGCATGGCGATGATGGATACACCGCTCACACCGCTCCCCGCCGGCAGCGCGGATGTCCTGGCCTTCGAAACAAAGATCGCGATGGCCGGCCGATGGGCGCTCGCGATCGAAGTGAGAGTCGACGGCGTTCCAGAACCCGTCAAGGGCGTCGTCATTTTCACGGCCGTCGAGAAAAAAGCCGATGCAACCCCTGCCGCGCCAGCGGCAGGGGAGCGCGAGATACGTTATTACCGTAACCCGATGGGCCTGCCAGACATATCGCCGGTGCCGAAGAAGGATTCGATGGGGATGGATTACATCCCTGTCTATGAAGAGGATGTTGCGGCACCCGCCGGAACCGTCCGTATCGGCCCGGAAAAGACGCAGCGTGCCGGCGTTCGAACCGTGGCGGTCGAACGCCGCGACCTCGTCCGCACGATCCGCGGCGCCGGTACCGTAACCGTAGACGAAGCGCGCGTAGCACTGGTGACGGCACGCTTCGACGGATTTGTCGAACGCCTCGACGTCCGCACAACGGGCGGCACGGTGGCCGCCGGCGAGCCGCTGCTGACGGTCTGGATCGAAAGCGATGAACTCCTGCGAAAACAGGCCGATTACCTTTCGGCGCTGTCGCGCGGCGGCCGCGATGTCGAACGTGCCGCGCAGAATCTCCGCCTCTTCGGCATTTCCAGTGCCTCCATCGCAGAAATGGCGCGCACGCGCGCGCCGGCGCGCGTGGTGACCTTCGAGGCGCCGCTTGGCGGCACCGTCATCGAAAAACCCTCGCTCGACGGCATGCGCTTTGCGGCCGGCGACACGCTTTTCCGGATCGCCGATCTGTCGGCGCTCTGGGTGATGGCCGAAATCGCCGAACAGGATCTCGCGCTCGTCAGGCCCGGCCAGACCGCGCAATTGTCGATGCCGGCCATGCCCGGCGAAACGCGCGAGGCGATTGTCGATTTCGTCTATCCCGATCTTGACATGGCGACCCGCTCGGGCCGGGTCCGGCTGGTCGTGCCGAACGCCGACGGGCGCCTCAAGCTCGGCCATTTCGTGCGCGTCGAGATCGGCGCGCCGGTCGGCGATAAACCGGCGCTCGCGGTGCCGGCCGCTTCGGTCATCGACGACGGCGCGCGCCAGATCGTCTTCGTCGCGCGCGGCGACGGGCTTTTCGAACCGCGCGACGTTCGCCTCGGCGCCCGCGCCGGCACCGATGTCGAGATCAGGGAGGGGCTTGCCGCCGGTGAGGAGGTCGTCACCTCCGGCATCTTCCTGATCGATGCCGAGAGCAATCTCCAGACCGCGCTTTCGGCCTTCGCCACCGAACCGGTGACGCCATGATCGCGGGCATCATCGGTTGGTCGGCGCGCAACAGTGTTCTGGTGCTGATCGGCACGCTCTTTGCGATCGTTGCCGGCATTTACTCGATCGCGCGCATTCCGCTCGATGCGATACCGGACCTGTCGGACACGCAGGTCATCATCGTCACCGATTATCCGGGCCAGGCGCCGCAGGTCGTCGAGGACCAGGTGACCTTTCCGCTCGCGACCGCGATGCTCAACGTGCCGCGTGCCCGCGTCGTGCGCGGCTTTTCCTTCTTCGGCGTTTCCTTCGTCTATGTCGTCTTCGAGGACGGCGCCGATCTCTACTGGGCGCGAAGCCGCGTCCTCGAATATCTGAGTGCGGCGGCGGAACGCCTGCCGGACGGCGTCACGCCCTCGCTCGGGCCGGATGCGACCGGCGTCGGCTGGGTCTATCAATATGCGCTGAAGTCGTCGGAGCTGAACCTCGCCGAACTCCGTTCGCTGCAGGACTGGCAGGTCCGGTTTGCCGTCTCGCGCGCCGAAGGCGTCGCCGAGGTCGCAACGGTGGGCGGCTTCGTCCGGCAATATGCGGTCATCGTCGATCCGTTGCTGCTGAAAAGCACGGGGCTGACGCTTTCCGATATCGCCGGCGCGGTGCGCACCAGCAACATGGATGTCGGCGGCCGCACCATCGAGCTTGCCGAAACCGAATTCATGATCCGCGGTCGCGGCTATCTCGCCGGCATTGAGGACATCGAAAAGATCGTGCTCCGCGCCGAGGGCGGCACGCCGCTTCTGCTGCGCGACGTGGCGCGCGTCGAACTCGCGCCCGACGAACGGCGCGGCGTCGCCGAAATGGGCGGCGAGGGCGAGGCGGTTTCCGGCATCGCCCTGCAGCGCCATGGCGCCAATGCGCTCGACGTCATCGAAAACGTCAAGCGCGAGCTTGCAGCCGTTGCGCCGAGCCTGCCGGGCAACACCGAAATCGTAGAGGTCTATGACCGCTCGGCGTTGATCGGCCGCGCCATCAATACGCTGGTGCGTACGCTCGTCGAGGAAAGCGTCGTCGTGGCACTGGTCTGCTTTATGTTCCTCTGGCATGCGCGCAGCGCGCTTGTCGCCATCGTCACCCTGCCGGTCGGCATTCTGATGGCGCTTGCCGCAACCCATGTGCTCAGTATCCCCTCCAACATCATGAGCCTCGGCGGCATCGCAATAGCGATAGGCGCCATGGTCGATGCGGCGATCGTGATGATCGAAAACGCCCACAAGCGGCTCGAACATGCGCCGCCCGGCGCCTCGCGCACCGCCGTCGTCATCGAGGCGGCGCAGGAAGTGGGCCCGGCGCTCTTTTTCAGCCTGCTGATCATCACCGTCTCCTTCCTGCCGATCTTCACGCTGGAGGCGCAGGAAGGCCGCCTCTTCAAGCCGCTCGCCGCCACCAAGACCTTCGCGATGGCGGCTGCCGCCCTTCTCTCGATCACGCTGGTGCCGGTGCTGATGACGATCTTCATCCGCGGCCGGATCGTACCGGAGGACCAGAACCCGCTCAACAAGGCGCTGATCTGGCTCTACCGGCCGGTGATCGGTCTGGTGCTGCGCGCCCGCGGCGTCACCATCCTCGCGGCCTTCATCGTGCTCGCCGTAACGGCGGTACCACTCAGCCGCATCGGCTCGGAATTCATGCCGAACCTCAACGAGGGGACGCTTCTCTACATGCCGACGACGCTGCCGGGCCTTTCGGTGACGAAGGCGGCCGAACTGCTGCAGACGCAGAACCGGATCATCGCCGGCTTTCCCGAGGTCGCCTCCGTCTGGGGCAAGGCCGGCCGCGCCGACAGCGCGACCGATCCCGCGCCGATGGAAATGTTCGAGACCATCATCAACCTGAAGCCCGAAAGCGACTGGCGGCAGGGCATGAATCTCGACAAGCTGATTGCCGAAATGGACACCGCGCTCCAGTTTCCGGGCGTCTCCAATGCCTGGACGATGCCCATCAAGGCCCGCATCGACATGCTCTCGACCGGCATCCGCACGCCGGTCGGCGTCAAGATATTCGGGCCCGACCTCGTCGAACTGGAGCGGATCGCCCGCGAGATCGAAACCGTCCTGCGTGCCGTTCCCGGCACTTCGTCGGCCTATGCCGAGCGCGTCAATGGCGGCTATTTCCTCGACATCCGTCCCGACCGCGACCGCATCGCCCGGCACGGGCTGTCGATGGAGACGGTGCAGGAAACGATCGCGATGGCGCTGGGCGCGAAAGCCCTCACCACCACGGTCGAAGGCCGCGAGCGCTACGATGTGGTGTTGCGCTATCCGCAAGCCTCCCGCGCCGACCCGGATGCGCTCGCGCGCGAGGTCTTTGTCACGACGCCCGCAGGCGCCGCTATTCCGCTCGGCGAGATCGCCGACATCGCGCGGGCGCGTGGCCCCACCATGGTGCGCACCGAAAGCGGCCAGCCGGTCGTCTATGTCTTTGTCGATATCCGCGACCGCGATCTCGGCGGCTATGTCGGCGAGGCACGGCGCGTGGTCGCCGGCGAAGTCGCGCTGCCGCCCGGCTACACGGTCGCCTGGAGCGGCCAGTTCGAATATCTGGCGCGCGCGCAGCAACGCCTTTCCGTCGTCATTCCAGTTACGCTGCTGGTCATTTTCCTGCTCCTCTATCTCAACTTTAAGGGCCTCACCGAAACCTTCATCGTGATGCTGTCGCTGCCATTCGCGCTGGTCGGCGGGCTCTGGCTGATGGCGGCGCTCGATTTCAACATGAGCGTTGCGGCGGCCGTCGGTTTCATCGCGCTGGCGGGGGTGGCGGCTGAAACCGGCGTCGTGATGCTGCTCTATCTCGACCAAGCCTTGCGCGACGCGAAGGCCCTCGTGTTGGCCAAAGGTCGCGCCTTCACCCGCGCCGATCTCAATGGCGCGATCATGGAGGGTGCCGTCGGGCGCGTGCGGCCGAAAATGATGACCGTTATCACCATCATGGCGGGCCTCCTGCCGATCCTCTGGGCCACTGGCACCGGCGCCGAGGTGATGCAGCGCATCGCCGTGCCGATGATAGGCGGGATGGTATCGTCCACTATCCTCACGCTGGTGGTGATCCCGGCGATCTATGCAATCGTTCACGGGATGAGGCTATCGAGGGGCGATGCAAGCACGGTCGATTGAACGACCACTACGATCGCGTATGAAGACAGGGGCGGGACATCTCCTGTGGAAGCTCGATGTATCCGGCTCGACGCAAGGGCGGCGGCGCGGGACGGTGTCAGACGGCCTCCACTTTGAGGCCTGCGGCCGTCTACTCAGGAAACCCGTCTTCAAGCCGCCGCACATGAACGCTTCTTGCTCGCAGGAACGGGGCAGCTTCGAATATCAATACTATTCGGAAAAGACCGCCCCCTTTGCAATCTGACGTGTGGATACCCTTCAATGCCGGCTGAGGCATAGGTTCGTCTCGCGGCGCAAATGATTCCTGCCGGGCTGTCGTCATCAATCTTGGTCCCACCACTTTCTTAGGGCGCCGAGCCGATGAAGACCGAGGAATTCGTCGCCACCAGATGCCGATCATCATCCTGATGGGGAGGTCGCTGTGGTTCCAAACCAAAGAAAAGTCGTGCCCAGGAGATGAAGCCGCCGACGATTTCCGCGACTACGGCGCCAATGTAAGCAAAAGCCGCACAGGGGTATCAGTGCGACATTGCTACCGGCTAATGTCCTTGTTTGAGGCGACACATGAAATGCCCCTGAAGTAAATTGGTTTTGCTTGGTGGAGATCGAAAGTTTTCAGATGATTTGCCACTTTAGTTTGTGATCCGCAGTAGCCCCAGTTCTGGTGCCGCGCGAAATTGGTCCGCCTGTTTGGCGGGGCTAGGACGAAAGCGGGCGGATTTGTTTTCAAAACAACAGCGAGACGCCGAATGTCGTTTTAAAAAATGAGTTGCAATGGGTAACAATTTATAGGACATCCTCTATATGCTTCGCGCCTTGATCCACTTGGTAATTGTCAGCTTGCTTTGGAGTGCAACGTCCGTCGGCGCGACGGGGGCACCGCTCTATAGCGATTTGATCGAAGCCAGCAGCGATATCCTGGACAAAGAAGCCGGTGGAGATCGACTGCTCGATGAAGGCTGCGAACTCTGTCACGCTTTTCAGCATGTAACTGTGGCCAGCGCTCGCTCTGCGAGCGCCTCAGCACTGTGCGCTCTTGTATCGTTTCCAGGCGACGCCGTGGCAAGAAGTCTCTCCCGTTCGCCGGACGGTCCCCCTCCTGAGTTCATGATCGCCTGATCTCACTCGCATTCCCGGCCGGGAATGCATGACGTTTCCATAGATAGGTGATTCATGAATGGTTCGTTCCGCCGTTGGCGGAGGGTCCTGTCTGGTGCTTTCTTGTCGGTCGGGCTCATAGCACCTGCATGCGCGTTGGAGCATGCTGGACCTTCCCTTACTCTCGACGCTGCTATAGCCACCGCGCTTTCGCAGAACGCGCAGATGCGCATCGCAACCGAAGCCATAGGAGAGCGCGCCGCGGAGGCACGCCAGGCCTCATTCCTGCCTAACCCCGAACTCGGACTTGAAGTCGAGAATGTTTTCGGCTCGGGTCCATATAGCGGTGTGGACGAGGCGGATATCACGCTGGGAGTCTCGCAACTTATCGAAACGGGAGGCAAGCGCGAAAGCCAGAAGCGCCTGTTCCGTCTTTCCGAATTGGCCGCGACGGCCGAGCGGAATGCAGTGGAGCGCATCCTCCGCGAGGCCGTGACGCACGCTTTCAACGAGCTTCTTGCTGCGCAGCGCGAAGTGACAACGGCTTCAGCAGCCGCCGAGAATATCGGCACTCTTGTTCCTGCACTTCGCCGCCGTTTCGAACGCGGCGCATCATCCGAGGCCGATCTGAACCGTGGTCTCTTGGCGCTGGAACTTGCCGAGATCCGGGTCACCGCGAGAGAAGCCGAACTGCGCACCGCCCAGCAGACATTGCTGGCGCTGTGGTCTGAAAATGTCTACCGCCCGCTGCATGCGGAAGGCTCTTTCGCTGTTCCCGCTGTCCAACTTCCGAGACTCGATGAACTGGAAGCGCGGCTGGACAGTCACCCCGCGGTGCTCGGTGGGCAAGAGACGGTGAGCGCTCGGCGCGCTGCCTTCGACCTCGAAAAGGCCAATGCCGTTCCCGACGTTACGCTCGGCGCGGGAGTGCGCCGGTTTTCCGGCACGGATGAAAGCGCGCTGCTCTTTTCCGTTTCCATCCCGCTCACCGTCTTCGACCGCAATCAGGGCAATATCGATGCCGCGTCGCGCCGCATCGTGCAGGCCGATCTCGATGCGCAGCAGACGAGAGTGGAACTCGCGCGAGACCTGCAACAGGCATATCAGACCTACCAAAGCCGCTGCCCGGAGGCGGCACGGCTCGGCTCCTCCATCGTGCCCGCATCGGAGAAGACCTCCGCGACCATCCGCGAAGGCTACCTGGCCGGGCGTTTCGGCGTTCTCGAACTTCTCGACGCCCTGCAAACAAGCACCGAAAGCCGGTTGCAGGAAACGCAGGCGCTTCTCGCCTGCGTCAATGCCCTCGCTTCGATTGAGACAATGACCGGCCTTCCCGCCAGTGCGGATGCGGCCGAGGGAGATGAGCAATGAGCCCGACAAAGAGTAAGTTTCTGGCCAGTAGCACATTCGCTTTAAGTCTTGCGTTGGCCATTGCCTATTCTCCGGCCTTTGCGGAGCCAGACCCCGGGCATGAAAGCCCGCGAGTCGCGCAGGAGACCGAAGGACACGGCGACGGCGACGAGGAAGGTCACGATGCGCATGGCGAGGAAGCCGATGCAGATCATGCGCATGACGACGAGGACGATCATGCTCTAGAAGAAGGGCATGCCGAGGAAGAGGGGCATGTCAATCTCTCGGCAAGTCAGCTTGAAAATACCGACATAGAGATTGCCAAGGCCACAGCAGGAACGCTTACGCTTTCAACGAGCCTTTTTGGCGTTATCCGTCCAGACCTCGAGAAGCTCGTGCATATCGTGCCGCGTTTCCCTGGCATCGTCACGGAGGTGAAGCGGCGCATCGGAGACGAGGTGTCCAAGGGAGACGTCCTGCTATCGGTCGAAAGCAATGAGAGTCTGCGATCCTACACGCTTCGATCGCCAATCGCAGGCCGCATCATTCAACGCAACGTCGCCCCTGGCCAGTTTGCCGATACGGAAACCCCCTTGATGGTGGTGGCCGACATGTCTTCCGTCTGGCTCGATCTTCAGGTGCATCGTCACGATGCAGGCCTCGTGCGCGAGGGACAGCGCGTTACATTCCGGTTGGAAGATGAGGGCGATCTCGTTGCCGCCACCATCGGCTACGTATCGCCTATTGCGGCGCAGGATACCCAAAGCGTCCTCGCGCGCGCGTATGTACCCAACCCCGACGGACGCCTTCAGCCGGGCATATTCGTCAGTGCTTCGGTAGAGCAGGAAAAAGCGACGGCTCGCGTCGTCGTCGGCCGAGAGGCAATTCTCTATGACGGTGCGTCGAGCTTCGTCTACGTGCCTGGAGAAGAAAAGGGTTCGTTCGAGCGCCTTGAGGTAAAGACCGGCCGCAGCGACGAGAAGAGCGTCGAGATCGTGGACGGGCTGGACCCTGGTAGCACCTATGTCGCCGGCAATGCCTTCATCCTCAAGGCGGAGGCCGGCAAGAACGCCGCCTCCCATGCACATTGAGGGGGGAGCGGTCATGATTGCGCGTATCGTCTCCTTTTGCGTCCAGCATCGCTGGCTCGTCCTTCTCACGGCAGCATTTGTCGCCGCATTGGGCGTCTACAATTTCATGCGCCTGCCGATAGATGCCGTTCCCGACATCACCAATGTTCAGGTCCAGATCAACACCTCGGCACCCGGCTATTCGCCAGTCGAGGTGGAACAGCGCATTACGTTTCCTCTGGAAACGGCGATGGGTGGTCTACCTGACCTCGACTACACAAGATCACTATCTCGCTACGGTCTTTCGCAGATCACGGTCGTTTTCGAAGACGGCACGGATATCTACCGTGCACGTCAGCTCATTGGCGAGCGTATCCAGGCGGTTTCCGGAGACCTTCCTTCCGACGTTGAGACCGCTATGGGGCCCATATCGACCGGTCTTGGCGAAATATACATGTACCATCTGCAGGCCGCCCCGGACACCCGGAAGGCCGACGGCAGCCCTTACACACTTTCCGACGTACGAGCTCTACACGACTGGGTGGTTCGTCCTCAATTGCGCACGGTGGCTGGCGTTGTGGAGGTGAATGCGATCGGGGGGTACGAGCGTCAGCTGCATATCGTGCCGGATCCGTACCGGCTGACGGCTTACAACCTTACCTTCAGTGACGTGATAGCAGCGCTTGAGGCGAACAACGTCAACGTAGGTGCGGGTTATGTGGAGCGTAACGGAGAGCAGTATCTAATCCGCCTGCCCGGGCAAATTGAGGATGCCGACGAGTTCTCGGAAGTGCTGCTCGGCACACATAATGGACGTCCCATTTATGTCCATGACGTGGCAGACGTGACGTTCGGTAAGGAGCTTCGCACCGGTGCGGCCACGCATAACGGGAAAGAAACCGTGCTCGGCACGGCTGTCATGCTTGTGGGCGAGAACAGTCGCGATGTAGCGGTTGCTGTTGGAGAGCAGCTTGAGAAAATCAAAAAGAGTCTTCCGGACGGCATAAGCATCGAAACACTCTACGACCGGACAAGCCTCGTTCAGAAGACTGTGGCGACGGTTCGCACCAATCTCATTGAAGGTGCGGTACTGGTTATTGTCGTTCTCTTTATTCTGTTGAGAAACATAAGAGCTGCCCTGATCACAGCGGCAGTCATTCCCATATCCATGCTCATAACCGTAACGGGCATGGTCGAGTACAAAATTAGCGCGAACTTGATGAGTCTTGGTGCCATAGATTTCGGTCTGATTGTCGACGGTGCAGTCATCATCGTGGAGAACTGTCTCCGGCGTCTCTCTGAGGAGCGCAAGCGCTTCGGACACGCGCTGAGCACCAACGATCGTTTCAGCGTGGTCGTTGAGGCGACTCGGGAGGTGATGACACCGGCCATGTTTGGCTCGTTCATCATAACCGTTGTCTATCTGCCCATTCTGACATTGACCGGCGTGGAAGGAAAAATGTTCACGCCTATGGCTGTGACCGTGGTTCTCGCACTTCTTGCCGCCATGGTCCTTGCTCTGACATTCGTTCCTGCGGCCATAGCCATCTTCGTGCGCGGCGATGTCGAGGAAAAGGAGAGCCCTGTCATGCGCTGGGCACAGCGTGGCTACGAGCCTGCGCTCGCCTTCGCGCTGGGTCGGCAGAAGACGGTAACTGTCGCCGCCGGCATTCTTGTCCTCATTGCGGCAATCGGCGCAACGAGGTTCGGGGCGGAGTTTATCCCACGGCTTGATGAAGGTGATGTTGCCGTCCAGGCGCTTCGCGTTCCCGGGACGAGCCTTTCGCAGTCGATCGACATGCAGATGAAAGTGGAGGAAGCGCTTCTCAGTATGCCAGAGGTGAAGGAGGTCTTCGCGCGTACCGGGACGGCAGAAGTGGCGACGGATGCCATGCCTCCCAACATTTCCGACGCCTATGTAATGATCAGGCCCCGCAGCGAGTGGCCGGACAAGTCGAAGCCGAAGGCAGAGCTTCTTCGTGAAATCGATGAGGTTCTTGCCGCAATTCCCGGCTCCAACTATGAAGTGTCACAACCTATCGAACTTCGTTTCAACGAACTCATTTCCGGGGTGCGCTCCGACGTCGGCATCAAGATATTCGGTGACGACATGGAAGCGTTGCTCGCTTCGGCAAATGAGGTTGCCACCGTCATGCGCGGCATTGAAGGTGCGTCAGGCGTTCAGGTTGAACAGGTGTCCGGACTTCCCGTTCTCTCGATCAGGGTGAAGCGCGAGGCCGCCGCACGTTTTGGCCTGAGCATTGCCGATATCCAGCAGGTGGTGCAGGCCGCGATGGGCGGAGCCCGGGCGGGAACATTCTACGAAGGTGACTGGCGCACGCCTATCATCGTGCGTCTCCCGGAACCCTTGAGACAGGATGTCGGACGCTTGCGAGAGCTGCCGATACAACTGCCTCCCGAACATCAACCGGATCAGGAATTTGCTCCTGCCAGCTATTCTCCATTCGGCGTGGGTACTCCACGCATCATCCCGCTGCGGGAGGTAGCTGACATCACGCTTGCGCCAGGACCGAACCAGATCAGCCGTGAGAACGGGAAACGGCGGATCACCGTAACGGCAAACATCCGGGGCCGCGATCTCGGTTCCTTTGTCGAGGAAGCACAGGCGGCTGTGGAGGAGAAAGTGGCGCTTCCTTCCGGTTACTGGTTCGAATGGGGTGGCCAGTTCGAACAACTGGTGTCCGCAACTCAAAGGCTCAGTATTGTCGTTCCAGCAGCGTTGGTGCTGATATTTGCGCTCCTATTCGCGAGCCTGGGCACGGCAAAAGATGCTCTGCTCGTATTTTCAGGCGTGCCGCTGGCGCTTACCGGCGGGCTTGCAGCACTGGCATTAAGGGGACTACCGCTATCTATTTCGGCGGGTGTCGGCTTTATTGCTCTTTCCGGCGTAGCCGTACTGAATGGTCTCGTCATCATCAGCTTCATCAACAATCTGCGAGCGCAAGGTCTGCGGCTGGACGAAGCGATATGGAAAGGGGCCATCACCCGCCTTCGGCCGGTCCTGATGACGGCGCTTGTCGCCTCGCTGGGTTTCGTACCGATGGCCCTGGCGACCAGCGCCGGAGCAGAGGTGCAGAGACCGCTGGCTACTGTCGTAATCGGCGGCATCCTGTCCTCCACCATTCTCACACTGATCGTTCTTCCGGTGATCTACCGGCTTGCTCATGCGAAAGAGGAATAGATTGACGCATGATGTTGTCATCAGGTCGACCCGTGCGGATCGACCTGATGCATACTGCTAGAGAAGTTGCGCTAAGCACGGCGATCGATCCAGCGCTGGCCTTGATGTTGCTCCTATTTTCCGGATCTTGTGGCCATGACCGTGCTGTCACGAGATACTCGGCTTCAACATGCTGCAGGTTTGCGAATGAGATCGAAGAGATGACATTTGGAAAGTAGATAGTGAGAGAACGTTCTGGCTTGACTTAAATGTTCGCCAGCCTTCTCGGCTTTGCTTCTCACGCATTGCGGGCGATTTGAATTTGCCGGCGTATGCTCTGTGGTCTCAGCTCGTTGTGGCCGATAGTGACGAAATTATATGTGGTATGGGCGGACTCCGCGCCCACGCCTCCGGCATCGGCCGGATTTCCTGTGTGATAGCGCGTCGCGGGCCTTAGTCAAATGGTTTCGTGTATTTAGCAGCTAGTTCGATGGTGTCCGCAAATCGCGAGTGTGTGGAGAGGGGGCGAGCAGCCGTTCACTGCATACCAGCCAAGCTGGTCGTTGAACATGGTCGAGCATCCTTGATTTTGAACAACTACGAAATCGCATGAATTTGCTGGTACGCGAGCTGGCTGGAGCAACGGGAACCGTGAAAAAACAAGTGCACCCAGGTGGATAACTTCGATACAACCTCCGCCCCTGGGTGTCGAAACGATCACACAATGACTGTCTGCATTCGAGCGGTATGGGTGGTCGGAGAGAACCGATATCTTGCTTGGCGGAAACTCCAAGGCCCGCTGTTCGACGGCCCCAGCATCCCCGTGCGATAGGTTTACTCGCGCGGATGCCTTTCGGCGCAGCCAAAGGTTGCGAGTAAGCGCACCGCCCGCAATCATGTTTCTCCAGACGAATCCGAACTTAGCGGCAACCATCTTGGACAGTAAGCGCCTTTGTCGGTCTGCTTCGCATAGTCATAGCGAGCGCAAGTGCAGTTCCCATCGTTCGATGGCGTCGCGCATCTCATCCATATAAGCGTGCCGTTGATAGACGGCGACGATCCCGCTGGTCGTTCCCGAAACATGGTTCAGAAGTTTCTCTGTGACGTGAACCGGAACGCCGAGCGCAGCAAGATTAGTCGCGCATGTGCGCCTGAGGTCGTGCAGCGTCCAGTGATCTATCGGACATCCCCTGTCGAAGTTCGGTTTTCCTTTTGACCATCCGTCGAAAGCCCTACGCTTCCCGCGAGCGGGGAAGAGGAGGAGACCTTTGTCATCCAGGTCCTCGTCTTCAAAACTTTCATTTCTTAATTGCTGCGCGCGCAGCAACGCACGCCTCAGAATTGCTTCCGCCATCTCGCCAAATGGAAAAGTATGTTGGCGTTTGTTCTTGGTGACGGTGGAGGGCAGCGTGATCGTTCGGCTGTCAAAGTCGATCCAGCCCACCTGAAGCGATGCGATCTCGCCCCTGCGTTGTCCGGTTAGCAGAAGCAGCTGAACGATGCTAGTGAACGTTGTTTCCTTTTCCCTGGCGTGACAAAGGACAGCCATGATTTCGTCTTGAGAAAGTACGCGGTCTCGGGGTGCCGATTGTCTCGGCGCCTGAAGCCGCTCGCATGGACTGCGGTCGACATAGCCCCGCCGGAATGCCCAATTGAAGAATAGTCGGATCACGGCAAATGCGTGACGAGCCTCGCCAGGGGTCTTGTGCATCTTGTCGATAATCCGGGAGATTTCCCGCGGCTGAATAAGCTCCAGCTTCTCGTGCCGCAGAGATGGGAGAAAGTGTTTCTCAAGCTGACGTTTGGTCTCGGCTCGGGTGCGCGGTTTTGGATAGTTCTCGGGGAAATGAGTTGCGAGGAACAGCTTAAGGCCAACCTCAAAATTAATCGGCGGAGCCTCATGTTTGCCGAGCGTACGTTCGGCAAGTATCTGTTTTGCTGCCTTCCTCGCGTCTTGGAGGCTGATTGTGGGGTAGCGGCCAATCGTCGTCCGCTTGCGATTGCGTCCGTGAACGACAACGAAGGATTTGACGCCGCCCTGCGATATCCGCACACCGAAGCCGGGCAAAGTGTCGTCGGTATATGTCACTTGTCCCTTGACAGGAGGCTGCAAAGTCTTCAGCGAAATTTCGGTGAGGCGCATTCTTAGGCTCCGCCTAGGCTCTCACATAGGCCGTGTAGGGACGATTTTTTATGTTCAAGTATGTTCTTATAACTATATGATTTTCAAGGAAAAAGTAAACTTTTGACGCCTCTATGTTCAGCTATGAAAACCCGCAGGATCTTTCTACGAATCTGAGGGTCGGACGTTCGAATCGTTCCGGGCGCGCCATCTCCCTTCTTCTTTCGAAGAATATCGCTGTCAGCCGCGTGTGAACCGCGCCGGATCCTTCGCGATCAGCGCCTCGAGCTCGGGCATGCCCTTCTGCAGGCCGGAGCGGAGCTGGCGGGTGACGAGCCAGCCGAGCGGGAAGATCGCCTTCGCCTTGCCCCACCAGCGCAACTCGCAGCCGCCCGGCGCCGGGACGACGCGGTAGTCCTCTGCGCCCGCCTTGATGGGAAGCGGGCTCCGCTCGAAACGGAAGGCCATGCGCTGGCCCTCTTCCCACGCATAGAAGGTCTCCTCGATGGCTGCGCCGCCGGCTTCCACGGTGCGCGTGGTGCCCGGGCCGAAAGGTTCGGGGCTCGTCCACGTGACCTTCGTGAGCGGCAGCCATTCGGTCCAGGCCTTGCCGTCGAGAAGTGCCGCCCAGACCACTTCCGGCGGAAAGGGGAAACGATGGGAGGCATCCGGCGGCGTCGTGTCCGCCGACAGGAATTCCTCGCCGACTTTCTCATGCTGTTTCGGTTCGCGCGCCATGTTCCCTCTCAATGTGTTCAGTCAGTTCAGGTGTGGTTGCGCATCCTGCGGCTTGCCGCATCTAGAGGATGTAGCCGTCGCCCGTCGCGCGCACCGTGATGTCGCCGAGAGAGACGCCCCAGGGCTGGTCGATGGCGGTGATGACGGCGTCCGCGATGTAGCCCGGATCGAGCGCCGCATAGGCGGCACTGTCGGGGTCGATGCGCTCGTCCTGCACCTGGCCTTCCATGATGGCCATCATCGTGCCGAGATAGCTCGCGGCGTTCTGGCCGAGAATGCCCGTGATTGCTTCGGGGTTAAGCACCCCGGCGCCGAGCCTCGTGCCGGGCACGCCCGTCGGTTTGATGATCGTCACCTTGATCTTGCCCGCCGCCTCGACGCGCAGAGACTCCGACAGGAAGTTCACGGCCGATTTCGTTGCGCCGTAGACCGCCGCGCCGAGCACCGGATGATTGCCGTAGATCGACGAGATGTTGATCACATGGCCGCGGCCTCGTGCGATCATCGGATCGTAGGCGGCAATGATCCCGTGCATCACGCCCTTGATGTTGATGTCGATGCACTTGCTCCATGCACCTGTCGCTGCTTCATGGTCGGAAAAGAACGCGAGCGGCATGATGCCCGCATTGTTGATCATCACGTCGACAGCCCCGTGCGTCTCGATGGCGTGGCCCACAAGCGCCTTCATCGCCGCGAGATCGGTCACGTCGGTCCTCTTCGCCGATGCCGTCCCGCCCGCTTCGGTCACGAGCCGCACCGTCTCGGCAAGCCCCTCCTCGTTGATGTCGCCGCAGACGACATCGGCGCCCCGCGCCGCCGCCTTGAGCGCGATCAGCCGGCCGAAGCCGCCGCCCGCGCCGGTAATGACGATGGTCTTTCCCTTCACATGATCTGTCATGTGGCTGCCTCAGCCCGGGTTCTTCGGGAAGCGCGCGCCTTCGATCATGGGCTTCATCCAGCTCTGCGCGCTGTCGCACCAGACTTCGCCGCCTGGTGTGAGGCTCGACGTATCGTCCAGCGTTCCCGCCTTGATGATCGCGATGCCGGGATTGGCCGACAGCCGGGAGAAGATGGGCGAGCCGCATGTCGCGCAGAATTCGCGGTCCACCGTGTTGCCGCTGTCGGCCTTGTCGTGAAACACCTTGAGCTCGCCCTTCGTCGCGACGGCATCCGCGGGAACGACGACGTTCAGCGAAAAGGCGGCGCCGCCCTGCCGCTGGCAGTTCTTGCAGTGGCAGATCATGGTGGCGAGCGGCGAAGCGTTGACCTCGTACGAGAATTGCCCGCACAGGCAGCGGCCCTGAAGTTCCGGCATGATGTCCCCTCCTTTGTTGTGCCTTGTTTCTTTCCCGCAAGTTCACAACGGCGAGGGCGCGCCCGTACAGCAAAAAAGAACCGCCGCCTTCCCCGATCACGGCGAAGGCGGCGGTTGACGCACCGGCACGCTACGGAAAGGCCTCAGCCCGGCCAGTAGACATATTCGTCCTCGGGTGTCGCTTCTTCCTCGAGCGTCTTGTCGATCGTCACCGGCATTTCGGCGACGGCCGGGAAGAGCGGCTCGCGCTGCGTCGCGTTATGCGCTTCGACCAGCGCCTTCAGCTCCGCGACCTTCTCCGGATTTTCCTCCGCGAGATTGACCTGCTCGGTCGGGTCTTCGTTCAGGTTGTAGAGCCAGGTCTTGTTCGGCCGCTCGGCGAATTGCAGCTTCCAGCCGTCGACGCGCACCGCCTGATAATGCCCGTCGCGCCAGAAGATCGGTCGCGCGGGCGCCGCCGCCTCGTCCGTCCCGGTGACGTAAGGCAGGATGTCGATGCCGTCGATCACACGGTCGCCGGGCAAGGGCGCGCCCGCCGCCGCGACGATGGTCGGGAAGAGATCGAGATGCGCCACCGGCATCTTGCGCTCCGTGCCCGGCTCGATCTTGCCCGGCCAGCGCACGAACAACGGCACGCGGATGCCGCCCTCGAAATAGGTGAGCTTCCAGCCGCGATAGGGCTTGTTCACATCGGGAATGCCGATATAGCCGGGCCCGCCATTGTCGCTCGAAAAGATCACGATGGTGTTGTCGTCGAGCCCGTTCTCCTTCAGCGCCTCCATCACACGGCCGACGCTCCGGTCGAGCGCGCGGATCATCGCCGCATAGACGCGTTCGCGCTCGTTCTCGATATGCGACAGCGCGTCGTAATCCGCTTTCGATGCCTGCAGCGGCGTATGCACCGCCCAATGCGCGAGATAGAGGAAGAAGGGCCGGTTCTTGTTCGCCTCGATCGCCTTCACCGCCTCGTCCGTGTAGTAGTCGGTGAGATATCCCTTCGGCTCGAACCATTCGCCGCCATTATAGGACGTCGCATATTGCATCCGTGCCCAGAGGAACTGGTCGATCGGATCGAAAGGCAGTTTCGCGTTCACGACCTCGGGGCTGTCTTCCGGCAGGAAGAGCCCGCTTTCGAGCATCACGCTTTCGTCGAAGCCTTGCGCATTCGGAATGAACTCCGGTGAATTGCCGAGATGCCACTTGCCGATATGCATCGTGTGATAGCCCTTGGGCTTCAGCGCTTCGGCAAGCGTGATCTCCTCGCCGGGCAGTCCCTGTTCGCGGAAGGGCGGCGCATTGTCGGCCGCTTCCTGGTCGACGAGCAGCTCGTGAGGCCGGGTGCCGTCATTGTAGAACAGGTCGACGATGCGGGTCATGCCGGGCGGCGTCGGCGTGAACTCGAAGCCGGTCCGCGTGCCGTAGCGCCCGGTCATGATCATCGCGCGCGAGGGCGCGCAGGCCGCCGTGCCCGAATAGGCGGTGGAAAAGTTCGCGCCATCCCGCGCCAGCGCATCGATGTTCGGCGTCTCGACGATGCCGCCGCCGTAATAGCTGATATCGTTGAAGCCAAGATCGTCGGCGAGGATCACCACGATGTTGGGCGGGCGCTGGCCCTCGGGGGTGCTCGCCGTCTCCGGCCCCTTCTCCCACACGACCTCGCGGTTCGGCGCGACGGGCGTTGCATCTCGCGCACGGGTAGCCACGGCGTAGAGGATGAGATCCTTGCGGAACGCATAGGCTGTGCCCGCAACCGTTACGAGAACCATGACAGCCGCCAGCGACCAGATTTGCCATTTTTTCATGTGCCACCCCCTTCTTCTAACTATTGGCACCACTAATGGCATAATTTCGTCGTCCGATAAAGCGCGGCCGCCGCTGGGGCAGGGCGGCGGCAGGCAGAAAGGCGCAACCGGCTGTTCGCCTGTGAACGGCATTCCTGCCTCTCCCAAGTTCCGTAATGGCACCGATAGGGCTATCTTCTCCCGCAGGAAAAGCCCGCCTCGCTCGGAAGGCGGCATGAACAGGCATTTGGGAGACGTCCGCATGAAGACGCGCATCACGGAACTTTTCGGCATCCAGCACCCGGTCATCCAGGGCGGCATGCATTTCGTCGGCCTCGCCGAGATGGCGGCTGCCGTGTCGAACGCCGGCGGTCTCGGCATCATCACGGGCCTGACCCAGACGACGCCCGAAGCCCTCGCGAAGGAAATCGCGAAGTGCAACGACATGACCGACAAGCCCTTCGGCGTGAACCTGACCTTCCTGCCAGGCTTCGCCAATCCGCCTTACCCCGAATACATCCAGGCGATCATCGAGGGCGGGGTGAAGATCGTGGAGACCGCGGGTCGCAGCCCGGAGGCCTACATGCCGCCGATGAAGGAAGCGGGCATCAAGGTCATCCACAAATGCACCTCCGTCCGCCACTCGCTTAAGGCCGAGCGCATCGGCTGCGACGCGATCAGCGTCGACGGCTTCGAATGCGGCGGCCATCCCGGCGAAGACGACATCCCGAACATGATCCTGCTGCCCCGCGCGGCCGAAGAACTGAAGATCCCCTTCGTCGCGTCCGGTGGCATGGGCACCGCCTCGCAGCTCGTTGCGGCGCTCGCCCTCGGTGCCGACGGCATCAACATGGGCACGCGCTTCATCGCAACGAAGGAAGCGCCCGTCCATGAGAACGTGAAGAAGGCGCTCATCGCCGCGTCGGAACTCGACACCCGCCTCATCATGCGCCCGCTCAGGAACACCGAACGCGTGCTGGCGAACCCGGCGGTCGAGAAGATCGTCGAGATCGAGCGCGAGAAGGGTGCGAGCCTCGGCATCGAGGACATTCGCGAACTTGTCGGCGGCGTCTATCCGCGCGTCATGCAGGAAGGCGACATGGACGCCGGCGCCTGGAGCTGCGGCATGGTCGCCGGCCTGATCCACGACATACCGACCTGCAAGGAACTGATCGACCGCCTGATGTCGGAAGCCGAAACCATCATCCGCAAGCGCCTCGAAGGGCTCCTTGCCGCCTGACGGCCCATGATAATTCGGCGCCGTGACGGCTTGCCGTCGCGTCTCCCTGCCGTTCCAGAATCGAATGTTTCCGCCGCGCTTTCTAACCGAAGGCGCGGCGGTTACGCTTTCGGCATCCGATTTTGCGCTTTTGGGAGGAACGCCAGATGGGACTGATGACGCAGGACCAGTACGTCGAGAGTTTGCGCGACGGCCGCGTGATTTTCTGGGACGGAGACAAGATCACCGACCCGCCGAGCCATCCGAATTTCCGCGTGCCTATCGAAGTCGCCAAAGGCGACTACGACTATGACAACCCGGAAAAGCGCGACATCATCACCTACGAAACGGAAGATGGCGAGCTCGCCCATCGTGTCTTCCAGGTGCCGCGCACCGAAGCGGACCTGCAGGCCCGCATCAAGCTCGCCCACAACATGAGCATGGTGGGCGGCGTCACCGGCGTCTACATGGCGCTCCTCTCGATCAAGGACGAGGTGGCGCAGGTGAACCCGCGCTACGCCGAGAACATCGAAGCGATGTATCGCTACGCCCGTGCGAATGATCTGCGTGGCGCGGAAGTCATCACCGATGCGAAGGGTGATCGCAGCCGCAAGGCGCATGAGCAGGACGATCCCGATCTCTATCTCCGCATCGTCGAGCGCAACAACGAGGGCATCGTCGTGCGCGGCGCGAAGTTCCACATCTCTGCGGGCTCGCTCGTGCACGAGCTCGTCGTCATGCCGACCAAGGGCATGCGTCAGGACGAGGCGGACTACGCCGTCTCCTTCTCGATTCCCGTCGCGACGCCTGGCGTCAAGATGATCAACCGATCCTTCGCACCCGCGGCGCTGAACGAGTTCGACTATCCCGCAAGCTCGCATCATTCCTGCCCGGAGGCTCTGGTCATCTTCGACGACGTTCTCGTGCCATGGGAGCGCGTCTTTCTCGCGGGTGAGAGCCAGTTGGCCACCGTCTTCGCGCGCTCGCTCGGGCTCTGGGAGCGCACCATGGGCCTCGTTGCGGCGGCCGAAAGCGCCGAGATGCTCGTCGGCGCCGCGCAGCTCGTCACCGAGATGCAGGGCAAGGAGCGCAACATCGCCGCCCAGAACACCATCGCCGAGCTCGTCTGCTACTCGGAAATGATCAAGATGGGCCTCGACTATGCCTGCAAGCATTACGAGAAGACGCCGGGCGGCATGATCTATCCGAACGTGCTCGCCGTGAACGCGGCGAAATACTACTACGCCGCGAACTATCACGACATGATACGCAATGTGCACGATCTGGGCGGCGGCCTCGTGCTGACGCAGCCGGTGGAAGCCGATCTCCGTCACCCGGAAGCGGGTCCCTACCTGCGCAAATACATGCACACCAGGCCCGATGTCGATGTCGAGGAGCGCATGCGCATCTACAACCTGATCCGCGACTACACGGCGGACGCCTATGGCGGCTGGCATCAGGTGACGACGCTTCAGGCGGGCGGCGGCCTTGTTGCCCAGCGCATCATGATGAACCAGCTCTTCAATATGGAAGGCGCGAAGAAGAAGGCAAAACGCGCCGCAGGCATCCGCGAGAAGTGACATGACCGGCGAGGTTGTGCTGGATTTTCGGCTGGTGCCGATCGATCCGATATATGCGGATGATCACCGCCGGCTGGATTCGGTCGGCGTGAGTACCATTGAATACCACCTGTTCCACGGGATCGTGACCTTCCGCATTGGTGATGTGGAGTTCGGTTTGCGGGTCCCCATTCCGGTGGTGGAATTTGCGAGGTGCATGCTCTGGTTAGCCAGGCAGCGTTTTTCCGGGCTCGGCAACAGCTTTGAGTTCACAGAAGGAGAGGGCGAGATATTCTTCGATATGGTTGCACCGGGCGTTGTTTCCGTCCGCTGTGACTACCATGAAGAACAAGCTCAGGTATCCGCGCTCGAATTGCATGAAGCATCTCTGGCGTTTGCAAGGCGCGTTCTGGACATGCTTCGCAGCGACTTCCCGGACATACTGGAGAACCAGGAATTCATTGACTGGTTTCTTCCGCTTCTGGAGGCGGACCGGGATCGCTTCCACTGAACGGGCTTAAGGTTGGTCCTAGGCCATCTCGAAATCGTCCCAGCGCGGCTGGCTCATGTCGGCCTCGAATTTCTCGAAGGTCCAGGGCCAGGACGCGATGTTGCCGTGCCTGTCGATGTACCAGCTCTTGCAGCCGGTCGCCCAGACGGTGCCGGGCAGCGCCGCGCGCACCTCCTCGTTGAAGCGTTCGGCCGCCTGTTCTTTCGGCACGATTTCGGTCAGGTTTCCGTCGCGGAGTTTCTCGATCAGCCGCAGCGCATAGCCGAACTGCCGCTCTGCCGTCAGTAGCCATGAGAAGTTGCCGATAGGGCTGTTCGGCCCGCCGATCATGAACCAGTTCGGAAAACCCGGAACGGTCACGGCGAGATAGCCCCGGTTCCCTTCCTCCCATGCTTCGTTCAGCGTCTTTCCGTCGCGTCCGGTCACTTCCATCGGCCGCATCAGCTGGTGCGTGTTGAAGCCGGTCGCGAAGACGAGCACGTCGAGCTCGTGCAGCCGCCCGTCCTTGGTGCGGATGCCTTTTGCCTCTATCCGTTCGATGGGATCGGTGACAAGTTCCGCATTCGGATGCTGTATCGCCTCGTAGAAATTTTCCGACAGGATCAGCCGCTTGCAGCCGACGGCATAGTCCGGTGTCAGCTTCGCGCGCAGCTCAGGGTCGCGCACACTGTTCGCCAGATAGTCGCGGCAGACTTCCACGAGCTTCTCATAGGCGCGCGGGTTCGCGCCGACGATCGCGGCGGCGAACTTCGAATTGTTCTCATGCGAGATGCGCTCATATTCCGATTGCAGCAGTTCCGGCTTCTCGCGGAAAAGAGCCTTCTGCTCCTCCGGTATCGGGCCCTGCGGCAAGGGCGCGATCCACTGCGCTGTCCGCTGGAAGAGCGAGTAATGCGCGACTTCGCCGACAAGCGCGCCGGTGATCTGCGTCGCCGTCGAGCCCGTGCCGATCACGCCGACGCGTTTTCCCTTGAGCGAGAGCCCGTCCTTCCACCGCGACGTATGAAACGCCTCGCCCTCGAAATCCTCGATGCCCGGAATATCGGGATAACTTGGATGATGCAGCACGCCCGTCGCCGTGATGACGGCATCGAACCCGCCTTGCGAGCCGTCCGTCGTCTCGATCTCCCATTTTCCGTCGCGGTAATCCGCGCGCATCACTTCCTGCCCGTAGCAGATGGAGCGTTCCACATCGTGCTTGGCGGCGACGTCTTTCAGGTAGTCGAGAATTTCCGCTCCCGGCGCGCAGACGCGGCTCCATTCCGCATTCGGCTCGAAGGAATAGCGATAGCCATGCGAAGGCACGTCGCAGGTGACGCCGGGATAGCGGTTGTCGCGCCACGTCCCGCCGAGCTCGTTCGCCTTCTCGTAAATGGTGACGTCGTCGAAACCCGCTTCCCGGAGCTTGATGAGCGCCATCATGCCGGAGGCGCCCGCGCCGATCACGGCGATCCTCAGCTTCCTCGCATTCGTCATGCCGCTCCTCCCTTTTCCCTCCGGTCATTGTCGGCCAACCGGCAATGCCACTCAATGGGGCAGTCTATTCCGGCAGAAGCTCGAGCGCCCCCGTATCGAGAACATGGTCAGCGCCGCCGCGCAGCATCTGGAAGAACATGTTGTCGCCCCGCTCGGTGCGCTCCACGATCATCGAGGCCGTAAAGGCCATGTTGAAGAGCGAGAAACTGTAAAGTGCGTAGTGCTTCATCATCTCGTCATGTGAATAGCCGGTTACGCCCAGTTCCCCGAGCCTGCGGTGATAGGTGCCGAGGAGTTCATCCTCATGCGCCAGCCGTTCCTCGCGCTTGAGCGCGCCGCTCAGAAAATAGGAAACATCCGCCATGCAGCAGCCATAGCCGACCGACTGCCAGTCGACCACGGCAATCGGATAGCCGCCCTCCGCCGTGCCGAACATCATGTTGTCCGGCCGGTAGTCGTTATGCGTCAGGCATTTCGGGCCGTCATAGCCATCCTTGAAGAATTCGTAGTTCCGCGTGATCGCTTCGCCGATCTCCACGCAGTCGGCGGGAATGCGGTCGCCGTAGCGCTCGCGGAAACCCTGCCAGAGCAGATTGATGAGGTCGGGCTGCGTGCGCTTCGGCGCCGCCTTCGTCTCGAACAGCCATTCGACATTGTCCAGCGCCTCGTCGTTCCAGTGCGAGGCGTGGAACTTCGCCGCCTCCTCCAGCACCAGCGCCGCTTCGGCGACCGTCGTACCCTTCATCTGGTCGCCGGGCACGGCGGGCGCGAGGTCTTCCATGATGAGCACGAAGTCGCTCGTCTCCGGGTCGACATCGGCGTGAAGGCAGACCGGTGTCGTCAGCCCCGCGCTGTCCGCGAGCTCCCGGTAGAAATTCACTTCGCGAACATAGTTGCCGAAGTTGACGCCCGTCGCCCGGCTTTCCGGGTCGGAGGAGGGAAACTTGCCGACGACGGTCGCGGGCGCGCCCTTCGCATCGCCCTTGTAGGAAAGCGTGAAGCGCACGCTCTCGCCAACTTGCCCCGTGCCCACGCGCTTGCCGGCGAGGCTTGCAACGGTCACGTCATGTCCGGCTTTCCTGAGTACGCCTGTCATCCATTCAGGCGTCACCGCCGCCGATCCCACGATCGGCAGGTCGAGCGTCTCTCCCATCTTGTCCTCCCTCGTTATTTGTTCCCGATCTCAGTCGGGTATTTTCGTCACGTTATGCACATAGACTTCGTTGAGTGCGATGCGCTCGCCCTCGAGCACCACGAGGTCGAACCCCCGCATCAGGCTCTTCGTCCCGTCCGGTGCCGAAATCGTGCAGTACCAGCGCCCGCAGAAACCGTTCGCCGTCTTCCACGTCTCGTGCGGTGCGTAGTGCATCGGCGGCGTATTGTCGAAAAGCTGTTTGAGGTAGGCTCCCAGCGCCTCTTCGCCTTTCAGGCCGTCCGGCACCTGCGGATCGCGATAGACCGTGTCCGCCGAATAGAATTTCAGCAGCCCCGGAACGTCCTTCTCGGTCCACTTCGCCAGCCAGCGCGCGTTGAAGTCTTCAATGTCGACACTCATCCGACCTCTCCCTTCACGTGCGTACCGAGCACGTTCGCGCGGTGTTCTTCGGTGAACATCTCCGGCGGCAGCGTTTCAGGCCCCGCCATGATCGCGAAGGCATGTGAGCCGAGCGACGGGTCCGCCGCCTTGCGCTCGTCGTAGCTGCGGCGCCGCTCGCGCGCCTCTTCCCCAAATTCGGCATCGAGTGCCGCCTGCAGCTGCCCGGCGAAGCGCAAGCGCCTCATCCGCTCATAGCGCTCCTCGCCATAGGGATTGAAGAGAGCAGGGCTCCACTCTTCGTTTTCCTTCAGCAACTCGCTCACCATCCGCACATCGCGATAGGTGATCGAAAGGCCGAGTCCGTTGATCGGATCGTTCCAGCCCGCCGCATCGCCGATCAGCACCGCGCCCTCGGCGAAGGGCATGTCGGTCCACGAGTCGTTGTTGAAATAGCTGAGCAGCGGCCCCGCCGGTTTTGCGTCCGCAAGATGTTTGTTCTCCGGCGCGCAGTTCATGCGGAAGGCTTCGAGGAAGGCGCGGGGCCCGTCCTCGCCCGCAAAGCGCCGCCGTTCGTCGAGCGAATAGCTGCCATAGACGCGCACGCGTCCCTTGCCTTGCGGGAAGGCCAGGAACGCGAAGTCGCCTTCCGTGCCGATCGCCTGTTTGGTTTCGTCCCAGCCTTCCGCCCCCTCGACGAGAAGCCCGCCGAACATGTGATGCGGCTTGTCCTGATGGAGGTCGATGCCGCAGGCGGCGCGCACCGCCGAGGCGCGTCCGTCCGCGCCCACGATCAGCCGCGCCGTTGCCTCATGCGTCTTGCCTTCATGGCTGTATTCGACGCGCGGCGCGCTGCCCGGCTCGATCAGCGTCACGTTGACGCCGCGCTTCGTTTCCGCGCCTGCGCGCTTCGCTTCGTCGAACAGCGTCTGGCAATGTTTCGGATGGCCGAGGCACAGCGGCCCCGGTACGTCCGGCACGAACATGTCGAGCGGCAGCGGCGCCGCTTCCGCTTCCTGCGGCGTCCGCGTCTCGTCATAGCTCACATGCAGCGCGAGATGGTGCCCGCCCGCGGCGACCAGCGTGTCGTAGAGCCCGAGGCGTTTCGTCTCCGCGACGCCCCAGGGCGCAATCCATTCGCCGCGCACATGGTCCTCGAAGATCATGCTCTTTTCGAGCAGCAGGATCTTCTTTCCCGCCTTCGCCATGGTGGCTGCGAGCGCCGAGCCGCCGATCCCGCCGCCGACGATGATCAGGTCGTATGTGCCGCTCATCTCGTCGACCTCCCTGCCGTGTTTCTTTTTTCTTCTGTCCGATGTTGGAAGCCGAAGCGCTCATCCGCAAGGGTCTCGACCCGTTTGCAGCGTGATTTCCGTCGCTTTTCGCGACCGGTTTCCATCTCCGGCGCTTCTTTCCGTAGCGTCCTTGCGCCGCACGGGCAGGCGCCCCGCTGTCCTGTTGGAGAAGCGCTTTGGCTTGTGATAAGCCCGGATCGGCCGGTGCCGGGGAGGTGCCGGGGAGGTGACAGGCTATGACCGAAGGAATACCGGTCGATCTCGATGCGCTCGCGCGCTGGATGGACGCGAAAGGGCTGGGTTCGGGTCCGCTCGAGGACGCGATGCTGCTCGGCGGCGGCACGCAGAACATCCTGCTGCGCTTCGTCCGTTCCGGCCGCACTTACGTGCTGCGCCGCCCGCCGCCGCATCTCCGCAAGAATTCGAACGAGACCATGCGCCGCGAGGCGCGCATGCTCGCCGCCATCGCGGACACGGACGTACCGCATCCGAGATTGATTGCCGCCTGTCCGGAGGAAGACGTGATCGGCGCGTCGTTCTATCTCATGGAGCCGATCGACGGTTTCAACCCGACGGTCGGCTTGCCGGCGCTGCATGCTTCCGATCCCGCCATCCGTCACCGCATGGGCCTCGCGCTCGTCGAGGGCATCGCCACGCTCGGCGTCGTCGATTATCTCGATGCCGGTCTCGAAGGTTTCGGCAAACCGGACAATTATCTCGAGCGTCAGGTCGCGCGCTGGCAGGCACAGCTCGAAAGCTACCGCGAATTTCCCTCATGGCCGGGCCCGGAGGGCATCCCGGGCGTCGCGAAGGTTGCGAAGTGGCTCGATGACAATCGCCCGTCCGCCTTCGAGCCCGGCATCATTCACGGCGACTATCATCTCGCCAACGTGATGTACCGCCATGACGGGCCGGAACTCGCCGCCATCGTCGACTGGGAGTTGACCACCATCGGCGATCCGCTGCTCGATCTCGGCTGGCTCATGGCGACATGGCCGGAAGACGGCGCGCGCGCCGGCGCGGTCGGCGTCGAGCCGTGGGACGGTTTTCCGAAGGTGGACGAACTTGTCGCGCATTACGCCGCGCGCACCACGCGCGACATGAGCCATATCGGCTGGTATGCGGTGCTCGCCTGCTACAAGCTCGGCATCATTCTGGAAGGCACGCATGCCCGTGCCTGCGCGGGCAAGGCGCCAAAGGAGACGGGCGACATGCTGCATGCCAGCACGGTCGGCCTCTTCGAGCGCGCGCTCCGCCGCATCGGCTGAAGAACTGAAGACAGAGGGAGATGGTCATGAGCGACCCGGATTTCACGGGCAAGACGGGGCTCGGCGTCGGCGGCTCCAGCGGCATCGGCAACGC
>OEIO01000008.1_pt1 | contig 26494 bp, 15 predicted proteins | sample 1539121 | NCBI WGS metagenome assembly OEIO01 (sample SAMEA98136418, study PRJEB22522) | marine metagenome | biome: marine biome; feature: marine water body; material: sea ice | place: Arctic Ocean | collected 21-Sep-2015 | depth 1.1 m
GCAGGGTTGGGGGGCGACAGGGCCGCGGTCGAGCTAGACGTGTGGCTGGGCCGATACACCTCCGGTTCCATTCAAGCCAGCCAGGCACTGCCGCCGCTGCCGTCGCTGCCCGAGGCCGGCGTGCCGGTCTCCCTGCTGGAGCAGCGGCCGGATGTTCGCGCGGCCGAACTTCGGCTACGCGCTGCTGACGACAAGTTGCGATCGGCCAAGAAAAACCTGCTGCCGCGCTTTTCGATCTCCGCCTCCGGCGCATCGCAGGCCAAGTACCGTGACCTGCTGTTCCAGGATGATTCCTTCATCTGGTCGCTAGGCGGTGGGATCTTCCAGCCGCTGCTGGCAGGTGGAAAGATCAAGGCAGGTATCGCCGCCCAACGTGCGTTTCTGATCGAGGCCGTTCACACCTACCAGGACAAGGTGCTGACCGCGTTCCGAGAAGTGGAGGACGCGCTGGCCGCAGATGCGGCGCTGGGCGAGCAAAGTCTTCGCCTGCGCGAGACGCTCACGCTTATCGAGGATGGGCAGCGCGACATTGAAGAGCGCTTTCAACTCGGCTCGGTGGATGCGCGTACGCTGCTCACCGCGCGCCTGAATACCTTGCAGGCGCGGCGAGAGCTGATGGATATCGAGATGACGCGGCTCAAGAACCGGCTGGCGCTCTACGTGGCGGTCGGCGCCGCGCCGATTCTGGAGGGCGACGGTGCTTTCGAGTCAGTCGACCCTGCGGAGCCGCTCGAGGTCTCGGAGCCGGTCGCCGTCGGCGAAGCGGACGACCCTGGTGACCACATGGAAGCGGAAGCGGCGCTCGAATCGTCGAACATGATCGACCCGGTTGCAGCCGAGGCCGCGACCGTGACCACGGAGGCAACCACGGCACCTGAATCAGCCGGAGCAGAAGAACCCGGCGAGGTAGGCGATCCTGTTGCCGTCACCGAACCGGTGAACGCGGCCGAACCATCGGAGCCGCTCGAAGAGCCAGCCTCTTCCGACTCGGCTGAAGCCGCGGAGCCGGCCGAGGCAGCCGGGCCCGCGGTAGAAGCACCGGCTGCGCCGGTCGCACAAATCGAGGCCGGTCCGTGCAGCGAGCTACTCGGTGCCGGGATGGCCGAACCAACCGGCGCATGCGGGCTGTCGTCTACCACGGCAATGAATTGGGGACCGTTATGAACACGGAAGCAGTCACATCGCCCGGTCAAGACAACGGCGGCGCCGCGCCATCATGGAAGCGCCAGGCGTTGGTCGCTGGGCTCATCCTGGCCGCCTGTGTGGTGGCTGCAGTGGTACTGATCAAGAGCCGCAAGCCAGCCCAGCCCGAAGAAGCACTGGCTCCGCCGCCGCTGGTTTCGGTGGTGACCGCCGAGCCTGAATCGCTGGTGATTCCGGTTGAGGTACAGGCCACCGTGCGGGCCACCGGCGAAACCGAGATCGCGCCGGAAGTCTCCGGTCGCGTGACCTGGATGGCGAGCAATTTTGTGCCGGGTGGCGTGTTGCAACCATCGCAGCCACTGCTGCGGGTTGATGCCCGCGACTATGAGCTGCTGCTGGACCAGGCCCGTGCACGGGTCGCGCAGGCGCAGCGGGCCATGTCGCAGGTCGAGGCGGAGGCCGAGCAATCCGTTCGCGAGTGGAAGCGCTACGGCCAGGGCGAGCCGCCGCCGCTAGCCCGTCGTGAGCCCCAGCTCAACGAGGCGCGTGCAGCCTTGGCCACGGCTCAGGCCGATGTGCGCCGGGCCGAGCTCACCGTGGCACGGTCGGAAGTCCAGGCGCCGCCGTATCGCGGTCGGGTTCAGGGTGTGGCCATCGGCTTGGGCCAGTTCGTATCGCCGGGGCGTCCGATTGCCAAGGTGTTTCCGGCGGATGCGCTGGAGGTCCGCTTGCCGCTGACCGACAAGCAGCGCCTGTTGCTTGGCATTGAAGGTCTCGGTGGGCCGCTGGACGAGGCATTGCCTGTCACGCTCACCGCCAATAGCAACGGTCGGGCACGCACCTGGTCTGCCGGAATCACCCGTGTCGAATCGACCTTCGATCTGCGTACGCGGCTGGCCTATGCCATCGCCGAAGTGGATTCGGATCAGGCGCTGGAGGCGCTCGCGCCCGGCCAGTTCGTCAACGCGCGCATCGAGGGGGCGGGGTTCGACAACGTGTTCTCGTTGCCGCGCGCGGCCTTGCTCTCCGAAAATCGCCTGTATGTCGTCGATGACGAATCACGGTTGCGGGTGCGTGATGTGGACGTCGTCTTCCGCGACGACGAGCAGGTGGTTGTGGGCGGGGGGCTGGAGAGCGGTGAACAGGTTATCGTGCGCCCGCCGGAGTATCCGGTAGAAGGCATGATCGTGACGACGCGAACGGCCACCACGCCGTGATCGCCTGGTTTGTCCGGCACAGGGTCCCGGCGCAGCTGCTGACCTTGCTGCTACTGGTGGGCGGCCTGTGGGCGGCGCCCAATCTGCAGCGGGAAGTCATCCCGGCAATCAAGTTGCAGCGTGTCCAGGTCACCGTTGCCTATCCCGGCGCCGGGCCTGAGGAAATCCAGTCCGGTCTGCTGATTCCTCTGGAAAACGCGATCACCGAAGTCAACGGTGTGGCTCGCACGGTGTCGTTGGGTCTGGAAGGCGTCGGCATTGTCGTCGCCGAGATTGATCCGAAGCTTGATGTCCGGCCGGTGATGGAGGCGATCGACAGCCGGGTCAAGAGCGTCGTTGATCTGCCGGAGGGCGCGGAATCCCCCCATATCGCCGAGTTGCTGCTGGAAATGCCGGCGATCTACCTGACCGTTTACGGCGCGGTGGATGAACGTACGCTCAAGACGCTGGGCACACGGGTGCGAGATGAGGTGTTGTCGCTGCCGTCGGTGACGCGCGCCAAGCTGGCCAACGTGCGCGCCGATGAGATTGCGATCGAGCTATCCGAGGCGGCGATGACCGAATACGGCATCAGCTTTGATCTAGTCGCAGAGATGATTCGTCGCTCGTCGCTGGATGTTCCGGCGGGCGAGCTGCATACCGCCACCGGCGGCGTGTTGCTGCGGACGAACTCCAAGGCACGCACGGCCGAAGAGCTGTCCAATATCGAACTGGTGGCCGGACCGGATGGCAGCCGCGTCGTGGTAGGCGATGTTGCCGACGTGACCGACGGATTTGCCGACACCGACCGATCCGTGCGTTTCGACGGACAGCCGGCGGTGACCGTCCAGGTGGTCCGGGTGGGTGATCAGGACATCGTCGAAGTGACCGACGCGGTCAAGCAATACGCCGCGGAACTCCGGCCGCAGCTGCCGGCAGGTATTCAGGTCGCCTTGTGGCGGGATTTCTCCAACCTCTACCGCAGTCGTGTGGATACCCTCGTGCGCAACGGCTTGCAGGGGATGTGCCTGGTCTTCCTGGCGCTGATGCTGTTCATGCGCCCGCGCGTGGGGTTCTGGGTAACCGGCGGCATCGTCCTGACATTCATGGGCACGCTGCTGGGCATGTACCTGCTGGGTGTGTCCCTGAACATGGTCACATTGTTCGGCTTTCTGCTGGTGCTCGGCACCCTCGTGGACGATGGCATCGTCGTCGGTGAGGCGATCTTCGTCGAGCATGAGCGCGGCCTGTCCGGGCCGGAGGCCGCCATCGTCGGCACTCGCCGCGTATTTTGGCCGATTCTCGTCGCGGTGCTGACCAATATCCTGACCTTTGCGCCGCTGATGTTCCTACCCGGCGTGCAGGCGCAGATCTGGGCCTTCGTGCCGATGATCGTCGTGATCGCCTACGTGGTCTCGCTGTTCGAATCGATGTTGTGCCTGCCGGAGCATTTGTCCGGGCTGAAGCCGGAACGGCCGGATGCGCGCAGGCTGGTCTGGCTCACGCGTGTGCAGAAAACGGTGGCCGACAGCCTGTCGCGCTTCGCCAGTCAGATCTACCAGCCGGCGTTGCTTAAAGCGCTGACCTGGCGCTGGGCAACGCTGGCCGGCTTCGTCGGAATCATGGTGCTGACACTGGGGCTGCTGATCGGCGGCAAGGTCAAGATCGTCTTCTTCCCGTTGGTTGCGGCGGATTCGGTCATCATCGATATCACCCTGCAGGGCGGCGTACCGGTGTCAGAGACCGAGGCCGCCGTGCGCGAGGTGGAAACCCGGCTGCGATGGGTGGCCGAACGGGTGGACAACGGTGCGGGCCTCGATGACGAGCCAACGATTCGTCATCTGATGCGCTCCATCGGCGAGGCATCGGATGGCCTGGGCATCCGTGTGCGCGAAGGCACGAACGCCGCGCAGCTGTTCGTGGAGCTGTCGCCGTCCGAGCATCGCAAGGTCGACACGCCCACGCTGATCGAACATTGGCGCGAGGCGGTGGAGGGTGTGCCTTACGTCACGTCGATCAACTTCGACTACTCGCTGAATCGTCCGGGGGCGGATATCGAGGTTGCCTTGTCTTCGCGTGATGACGAGATCCTCGCGGCGGCCGCCGCTGCGCTCAAGGAGCGTTTGGGTCGCTATCCCGGCGTGCACGAGGTCAGCGATTCGGAGCGGCCCCCGCGCGACGAAATCCAGTTCTCGCTGCGCAACGAGGCACAGGCGCTGGGACTCACCAGCCTGGACCTCGCGCGGCAAGTGCGCCAGGGCTTTCTCGGCGAGACCGTGCAGACCATCCAGCGCGGCCGTGAAGAAGTGCCCGTGGTGATTCGCTATGACGCGAACAGCCGCCGCTCGCAAAGCGCATTGGAGGCGATGCAGGTCCGCACCCGCGATGGCGTGGCGATACCGCTGGCCAACGCCGCCGTGCTCAAGTCGGACAAGACCAGCACCAGCGTGACGCGGGTCAACCAGCGGCGGACCAACATCATCTCGGCGAACGTCAACCGCGACGAGGGCAATACCTACCGGATTCTCGACGATCTGAAACTGAACTACCTGCCGGAACTGCTACGAGAGTACCCCGGCCTGCACTGGGGTTTCATCGGCGCCCAGCAGGAACAGGGTGACGTGATCCGCGGGCTGATCCTGTATGGCGGCGCGGCCATTCTGCTCGTGTTTTGTGCGATCTCGATCCTGTTCCGTTCGTACGTGCAAACGCTGGTCGTGTTCGGCGTACTGCCGTTCGCCATCGTCGGCGCCATCTTCGCGCACTTCGTGTTCGGGCTGACGCTCAGCATGCTGTCCTTCGCCGGCATCGTCGCCGCGCTCGGCGTCTGCGTGAATGATTCCGTCGTGCTGATCGACTACATCAACCGGGCCCGACGTGAAGGCATGAGCCGTGACGAGGCGATTCGCACCGCTGGCGTGTTGCGGTTCCGCCCGATTGTGCTGACCACGCTGACTACATTCGTTGGACTATCAACCCTGCTAATGGAGCGCTCGACTCAGGCGCAGGTCCTGATTCCCATGGCCACCTCGCTGGCCTGGGCCGTGCTTGTCACCACGTTCATCGCACTGTTCCTGGTGCCGGTACTGGTCAGCCTGGTGTGGGTGGATACGCCAGAACTGCAGGGCGACCCCGCCTAGGGCGTCATCTGGGCATATCGCCAGGTCGGTAGCCAACCCACCGGCCCTATTCGGCCGGCGCGGGCGCGCGAAAGGCCTTGCTGTAATAACCGGACGGATCGAAACAACAGACTCGCCGCTTGCCTTCGGCCAGCATCTCGCAGGCATCGCCGATCCGCTTGGCGCGAGTCTTGGCCTGCTTGGCTGAGGTGATCCAGTGAATCCAGTCCAGCCGGGCGAGCGTGGTGGTGGCGTTCCAGGTCTTCAGCGCGTCGGGCGCCGCAGCCAGGGCCGTCTGCAGGTCTGCCGGCAGCTCGGGTTCCGGTTCCTGCGCCGCTGGGGCCACTGCCAGCGTGGCCGTTTCGCCAATGCCTACGCCAGCTGTATCGAGCAGCTCAGCCGTGACGCGTAGCCAATGGCTTAGCTGACCATCCGGTTCCAGCGTTGCCTGAAACGCGTGCCCGTTGATGCTGCCATCCACCGTGGTTCGGCCTCGTCGAGGCAGTTTTGCACTGATATCTCGCGGCAGGACCACAAAAGCCCAAGGCGGCTCGTCGCCCAGCTTGGCGGGTTGCAGTAGCTTTGCATCAAATCGGGACAGGGTGTCGGTCGAGGTCATCTCGATGCATTCCCGTCGGGTGCGAATGCACCCGCATCAAATCAGAGATCTGACGATTGTGCCAAAACCAATCACCACCAACGCAATCACGAACACCAGCAGCACAAGGGTCGGCACGCTTGATGCCTGCTGCCGTGACTCCTCGAACCAGCCTTCCGGAAGACGCCGAACCCCCGAAAAATCATCCAGCTTTGACGAGATACACTCGCCGGAATCAAGCGCCTGCTGGCAGGCCGCCATCAGGTTTCTCAAACCTTGCTCGTTGCCGACGATCAGCCCTTCATGCTCGGGCCAGCCGGCACCGGTCATCAACTTGGGCTGCGCAGGGAGAATGTCCACTCTGGGTTCTGAACTCATGATGACAAGGTTACCTGCTGCGAATCATAACCACTCAAAACTCGAGTCAACCTGGATGGGGTAGACGAACGGGCGGAACGCCGGCTCTCCAGCAGCCGCGGGCTTGAACTCGATCTTGTACGTGGCTCGTTTGAATTTTTCAGCCGCATTCGAGTTGGACGATCGTGCCGATGCCCAAATTTAAGAGCGCCGCCTTGCGATGAACTCGCCACCTGAACGGCGCGGGCGAGTGGCCTATAGTGCGTACGAATCCCTGTGGCTGTCGCAGGATGCGATGGTTGGACTGGCTGTGAGAACGGCGTGGCTAAACGGCAATTTGATCTCATTCTATTCGGCGCAACCGGGTTTACCGGCGGGCTGACGGCTGCTTATCTGGCCGCGCACGCACCGGCGTCGTTGCGCTGGGCACTGGCGGGCCGCAGCGTGCGCAAGCTGGCGGAGGTCAAGCGGCGTCTTGCGCAGGCCTACCCGCGTTGCGAATCGCTGGGTCTGGTCCAGGCGGACAGCTTCGATGCCAGGGCGCTGGCGCGCATGGCCGAATCCACGCAGGTGGTGATCTCCACCGTGGGGCCGTATATCCACTACGGCGAGGCTTTGGTCGCCGCCTGCGCGGAACGTGGAACCCACTACGTTGATCTGACCGGCGAACCGGAGTTTGTCGAGTTGTGCCTGCAGAAGTACGACGCCGTGGCCCGATCCTCCGGCGCAAAGATCATCAACTGCTGTGGTTTCGATTCCATTCCGCATGATCTCGGTGTGCTGTTCACCGTGCTGCAATGCCCACCCGACGTGCCGATTCGCATCCGTGGCTTCGTGCGCGTTTCGATGCGTATTTCGGGTGGCACCTGGCACTCGGCGGTGCATGCGTTCTCGCGGTTGCGCCATTACGTGAGGTTGCGGCGCCAGCGCGGCGCGGTGGCCCCTGCGGATGGGCGTCGCGTCAAGGCCTTGATGCAGGGCGTGCACTACGAGCCGCAGCTTCGCAAGTGGGCGGTGCCGTTTCCAACGATTGATCCCCAGGTGGTGCGCCGTTCGGCGCGGGCGCTGGATTGCTACGGGCCGGATTTCGGTTATGCCCACTATCTCGAGGTCAAACGCCTGCCCCTCGTGCTGGCGACCGCGGCAGGGGCTTCAACGGTGTTCGCGCTGGCCCAGTTCAAGCCCACGCGGCAGTGGCTGCTGTCCCGAAAGGCCGTTGGTGACGGGCCTGATCCGCAACGCCGAGCACGCAGTTGGTTTCGCGTGCGGTTCATGGCCAATGCCGGCGGGCATCCGATTCGCACACAGGTGAGCGGTGGAGATCCTGGCTATGACGAAACCGCCAAGATGCTGTCCGAGGCCGCGCTATGCCTGCTGCAGGACAACACGCCGCCTGTGGCGGGTGTGATCACGCCCGCGGCCGCCTTGGGCGAGGCGTTGATCCATCGGTTGCAGCGGGCGGGCATGCGTTTCGAAACTCAATGGACACGCCGAAAGCAGGTCACAACATGACGCCATTCGATCTTGCATTGATCACCCTGGACGACGGTTTGAAGCCCTTCGCCGAGCAGCTGGGGCGGGACCACATCGCTTATCGCAACCATTGCGCGCGCGTGCTTCACGCATACGCCAGCATGGTGAAGGACGAAACCGCGATGCGGCAGGCGGCGGTGGCGACGATTTACCACGACCTGGGTATCTGGACCGACGGCACGCTGGATTATCTGGAGCCTTCGGCGGAACTGGCCCGACAGGCCGTGCTCGATATGGGCGAATCTGCCTGGGTGGACCCGGTGACCGCCATGGTGCGGTGGCACCACAAACTGCGGGCCTACCGGGGGGCGCATGCGGCGGCGGTCGAGCCCTATCGCCGGGCCGACTCGGCCGATGTCATGCTGGGCCTGATTCGCTACGGCATCGATGCCGATGTCCTGCGCGCGGGCCGGCTGCGTTTCGCCAATGCCGGGTTCCACAAGCGGTTGCTGCAACTGGGCGGCCAACGCTTTCTGCGTCGGCCGTGGTCGCCGCTACCGATGTTTCGCTGGTAGCCCGTAGGGAAAACTCTGAGCAGTTCAGCCAGCGGTTCTCTGGTGACCGAACAGGCGATCAGCCGTGCGGTCCGTGGCGTCGACCAGCCGGTCAACAATGCCCGGCTCGGTCGCGGAATGGCCGGCATCCGGCACCACGTGGTATTCCGCTTCCGGCCAAGCCTGGTGTAGATCCCAAGCCGTCTGCGGCGGGCAGACCACATCGTAGCGTCCCTGCACGATAAAGCCGGGGATATGACGGATACGCTCCACGTTGTGCAGGAGTTGGTCCGGGTGGTCGAGAAAGCCTCCATGGACAAAATAATGGCTCTCGATGCGGGCGAATGCCTCGGCGAAGCGTGCATCCTGAAAGGATTCGACCAGCGATGGGCTGGGAATCAACTTGCTGGTGGCGGCTTCCCAACGGGACCACGCCCGCGCAGCGCTCACGCGGACGGTCTGGTCCGGGTGGGTCAGGCGGCGGTAATAGGCCTGTAGCAGGTCATCGCGTTCGTCGTCCGGAATCGCCTGCAGGTACTGCTCCCAGGCGTCCGGAAACATGCGGCTGGCGCCATCCTGGTAGAACCATTCCAGCTCCTGCTGCCGGAGCAGGAAAATGCCCCGCAGGATGATCGCCAGCGTGCGGTCGGGATGGTTCTGCGAGTACGCCAGCGATAGGGTCGACCCCCAGGAGCCGCCGAACACGACCCAGGCCTGGATGCCCAGCCGTTCGCGTAGCCGTTCCATGTCGCTGACCAGCGCCCAGGTGTTGTTGTGCTCGAGCTCCGCATGCGGTGTGGACTGGCCGCAGCCGCGTTGGTCGAAGAGCACGATGCGATAGCGCGCCGGATCGAAAAAGCGGCGGTAAAGCGGTTGTGTGCCGCCGCCGGGGCCACCGTGGACGAACACGACGGGAATGCCGTCCGGATTGCCGGATTCCTCGAACCAGACCGTGTGGCCGTCTTCGGGCGGCAGCGTGCCGGTGCGCCGGGCTTGGAGTTCTGGATATAGCGATTTCATGCGCCTGATCTTATCCGGGATACCTGAGTCATGTAGACCACGGCCCGCCACATCGATCCCTGCGCTGGTCGCGATACACTGCGCCGCATGTACGCTGCAGCCTTTTCCCGGTTCCTGGCCGATGACACCCGGCTGCATTTCGCGGCGCATAGCCACCACCCCTGGCCTGATGTGGCCCGCGATGCGCAGCTGCAGGCCTGGGACGACGCCGCCCGATGGATCGACGCCAAGTGGTCGCATGTGTTCGACACGGTGGTGCCGCAGGCGCAAGGACATGTTGCGCGCCTGCTCAAGCTGCCCGACCCGGCCGACGTGGTGTTTGCGCCCAACTTGCACGAGTGCGTGGTGCGGTTGGCAAGCGCGGTGGAACGTGACGGGCCGTTGCGCATATTGACCACGGACGGGGAGTTTCACTCGTTTGCCCGGCAACTCGCGCGCTGGGAAGAAGCCGGAGTCGCTGACACCGTGCGCGTTCCGGTCGAGCCATTTTCCACCTTCACCGCCCGCTGGGCAGAGGCGGCGGCCGACTCGAACGTGGATTTTGTTTACCTGTCGCACACGTTCTACAACTCCGGTTTTGTGGTGCCGGATATTCACGCGGCCGTGCGGGCGGTGGCGAACGCCGCCGCGCTGATCGCAGTCGACGGCTACCACAGCTTCATGGCCCAGCCGGTGGATTGGTCCGCCTCGGCGGATCGGGCGTTTTACCTGGCTGGCGGCTACAAGTACGCGATGGCCGGGGAGGGCGCCTGCTTCATGGCCTGTCCGCCTGGCTGGGGCGAGCGCCCGGTGAATACCGGCTGGTTTGCAGGGTTCGAGGAATTGTCGGGCGCCCAGCAGGGCGTTCCCTACGCACGCTCTGCCATGCGCTTTGCCGGCTCCACGTTCGACCCGACCGCGCTTTATCGATTCAACGCCGTGCAGCACTGGCTGCAAGATCAGGGCCTCACGCCGCGGCGGATCCGGCTGCATGTGGAAAGCCTGCAGCAGCAGTTTCTCGCCGCGTTACCGGTGGCCGGGTTGACGATTGACGAACTGATTCCGCCGCTACCGGCCAGCCGCGGCAATTTTTTGACCTTCCGCACGCCACGTGCCGCGGCGTTGCAGCAGGCGCTGTCGAAGGCGCAGGTGATGACGGATGTGCGAGGCGATCGGCTGCGCTTCGGCTTCGGCCTCTACCATGCGGGGTCGGACGTGGATGCCCTGATCCATCGGCTGGCCCGCTGTGTCTGAGTTACTCGGTGCGGCGCTCCGGAGCGGTTCGCACAGGTGCTTGCGCCTCGGCCGCACGCATCAGCTTTAACTGACGACGGATCATCGTCCAAGGCGAGTCGCTGCTGGCGGTTCTCGCCGTTGCCCGATGGTCTTGGCCGCGTGAGGCGAGCCTGACGGACCAGCCGGAGGCGGTGCTGATCACGACCACAGCGCGTTGCGCCTCCAGGCGTTGCACCGCGGCCATGACATCGTTGGCGCGTATGCCGATCCGGTCGGTCAGCGCGTCGACCAGCTCCCGCAATGGCTTGGGACAGCTCAACGAATCATCGGAATCGCGAAGCAGGCTGGCCTGAACCGCTCGCTCGATCGATTGGTCGAAGGATGACCTGGGCGCCGAACCCTTGTCCCAGACCTTTGGTTTACGGTCGTTGTCATCGCTTTTCACCGCGAGTCTCCCCTCTTTGGATGTCGGACATCGACATCACCATCGACGATGCTGTCGATGAATTCACAGTAGGGGGCCGGCGCTTAATCTTGCGTGAAAATTTGCTGTGATTACGCCCGATATTCAGCCGTGGGCGCCACCGTTCATCGGCCGCGGCGCGTCGGCGGTGAAGCCGGGGTGAACCACGGCTGCTGCCGGGTGGGATGAGCCCGGGGCCGGTGCGGTCTACTGCCTGAATCAGACACAACCCCTCTTCAGGAGTGATCCGATGCGTTCTCTGTGCTTGATCTGGGCTGCTTGCCTCGCGGTTGTCGGTGCCGAGACCAGTGCGGTGGCGTCCGTCGCCCCGGAATTCACCCAAACCGAGCATCGCGATTGGATTAACAGCGCGCCGCTGACGCTAGATGATCTGTCCGGCGGGCCGGCGATCATCGAGTTCTGGACCTTTGGGTGCATTAATTGCCGCCGATCGATCCCTTGGGTGAATTCCCTGCTGGATGACTACGCCGATGCCGGGCTCACCGTCGTTGGAATCCATACGCCGGAGTTCAACTACGAACGCTCACCGGATGAAGTCGCGCGCCGCTGTGAGATGCTGGGTGTAGAGCATCCGGTGATGATCGACAACGATCACGCTTACTGGAATGCGATGGGCAACCGTTATTGGCCGGCTTTTTATCTGCTCGATGCGCGGGGGGTCATCCGTGGTCGGTTCATCGGCGAAACCCACGTCGGTGACCGGCAGGATCAGGCCGTGCGCGGCGCGCTGGATGCGCTGATCGCCGACCGTTAGCCCGTCCTCCTTGAGCGCCACTGGGTAATTTTTACGATTTCGTTACAGTCTCCCTTGGCCGACTATGGTCGCCGAACACGCCCGTCTGACTAAAGACGGGCGGTCATAAAAAAAAAACAAAAGCTGGTGCGGCCTGCACAGTGCGGGCAGCGGGAGACAACATAATGAGCATGCATCGCGTGGTTGCGCTGGCGGCGACAGCTGTCCTGTGCGCGTGTGGGGGAAGTGGGGACGGCGGTTCATCGAACGAGCCGGTCAACGCGTTAACCGGTGTCTTCGTCGATGCCCGGGTCGCCGGCCTGGAGGTCGAGGGTCCGTCCGGGCGGTCACAAACCGACGCGCTGGGGCGGTTCGACTACGCCGCTGACGACACGCTGCAATTTTTGATCGGCGACATCCTGCTGGGCGCCACGACCGGCGCCGCGATTGTCACGCCCATCCAGCTCGTGCCCGGCGCGACCGGCGAAGACCTGTTCGCCGACCCACCAGCGGTGCTGAATATCGTGCGCCTGATGTTGACCCTGGACGGCGATTTCGATGCCGCGAACGGGTTGCAGATCACTGCCCAGGCCCGCGCGGCAGGGCAGGCACGCGCGCTGAACTTTGCGCAGTCACATGCGGCCTTTGCCGCGGACGCCGATGTGTTGGCGTTTATTGATGCGGCCACCGGAAGCAACCGGAAGGCAGCGCGGACACTAGTGAGTGCCGAAGATGCCGCGGCGCATTTCGAGGCGACCCTGACCGACCTGGATGACGGTCAGGCCAACATGCCGCCGGTCGTCACAGTGGCATCACCTCGCCAGATTGATGAAGGCGGCTCGGCCCGGCTGTCAGCACAGATCAGCGACGCTGACGGCAGCATCGCCGCGATTGCGTGGCAGCAAATCGGTGGACCGGACGTCGCCCTTGGGTCCGCGCAAACGGCACGGCCCAGCCTGACGGCTCCCCAGGTCAACGCCGACACGAGTTTGCGCTTCCGCGTCACCGCGACCGACAACCAGGGCGCTCGCTCCTCCGCGGAGCTGGAGGTGGTGATCCGCGATCTGCCGGGCAATCCACCCGTTAATACGCTTCCGGTAGCAGATGCCGGCAGCGATCAGATCGTTAGCGAAGGGCAAACGGTGCGGCTCGATGCGTCGGCCAGCGCCGACCCCGACGGCGTGCTGGCGGCCTACCGTTGGCGAGTCACCGGCAGCATGGATCTGACCCTGGACGGGGCGAATACCGCCCAGGCCAGTTTTGTTGCGCCCGAGACGACAACCCCGCTCACCCTGGATATCGAACTCACCGTCACCGATAACGCCGGCGCCTCGGCGAGCGATACGGTGACCATCACGGTCGAGCCGGTGAACGCGCCCCCGCTGGCCGACGCCGGCGCCGACCAGGCCGGTTTTGCGGGCCAGACGATCACGCTGGATGGCTCCGCGAGCACCGATGCCGATGGTGTTATCCAGCAATACGCCTGGAGCGCGAACACGCAGGCCGTGACCATGATCGACGGTGACCGACCGGTTGCTGGATTCGTGGCGCCGGATGTCACGGCGACGACCACGGTGCGAGTCACCCTGGTCGTGACCGACAACGAAGGCGCCAGTGCCACCGATTCCCTGGACGTGATCATCGAACCGAATCGGCCGCCCGTGGCGGATGCCGGGGCAGACCAGTTCGCTGACGAGGGTTCGATGGTGGTGCTCAGCGCGGCTGGCAGCGACGATCCGGATGACGAGATCGCGGCCTACGCCTGGACGCAGATCGGCGGTCCTGGCGTCGAACTTTCGGGCGTGAGTTCTGCGGTGGCCGGATTGACCGCCCCGGAGGTCGATGCAGACACGGTGTTGCGGTTCGCCGTAACCGTCACCGATACGCGTGGTCGCTCGGCCACGGATGAGGTGAGCGTCACCGTTTATCCCATCATCGTTGGCAAACTGCGTGTGGGCGCTGCCAAGGCATCTGTCGTACCGACGCAGGCGCATATCGATGGCGTTGAGGAGCCTCGCATCGGTGGCGCCACGCATTTGCAGAAATTCAATCTGGGTGGCTTCGGGATCGACCCCACGCAGAATCTGCCCGATCCGTTTGGCGCGCTGGGCGAGTCACTGACCGAGCCGGCGTCCGAGCGCTTGCACCTGGGCGATGCGGGCGAGGAGCACATCTGGATTCGCGCCATGGCCGTGGAAGAGCCGCAGGCCGACGGCAGCCTCACGCAGGTGTTGTTCCTGGTACTGGATGCCGTCGGCGCGGGCAACGTCATTCAGGAAGGCGTGCGTGACGCCGCGGCCGCCGCCAGCGGGATTGCACGCGACAACATCGTTTTCGGGCAGACGCACACCCACGCCGGGCCAGACCTGCAAGGTTTGTGGGGCGGTGTGCCACAGGACTGGATTCACACCGTGCTGTATCCGGCCGCGGCCGAGGTTGCGGTGCGTGCGCTGGGCGAGATGCAACCGGCAGAGCTGGAAATCAGCCATGGCGATATGGCGCAGTGGAACAACTACCGCCGTCCCCGGCGCATCGACCCGGAGCAGGATGCCGAAACGCGGGCAACCCTGCTCAAGGCTCGCGGCACGCGTAGCGGCGAGGTGCTGGCGAGCCTGTTGCAGTTCAATGCCCACCCCACCTCGATTAACGAAGATCCCCGAGTGCCGCACCCGGATTTCATCCTGGGCGCCGTTGATCATCTGGAGTCGCGTTTCGGGGGCAGTGTTGCGCTGTACTTCAACGGCCCGATTGCCGATGCCTCAGCCTCGGGGCCGACCACGGGCAGCACGCCCTACGCTCGGGTCCGCAGCCGTGGGGCTGGCATGGCTACCGATGCCCTGGGTTTCGCGGTCGAGCGGGTTATCGACAGCGGTTTGGCGGTCCGGCACCAGACGGTGCTCCTGCCGGTGACCAATCCCTTGTTCGTCGCGGCCGGCGGTCTGGGTGCGTTCAATCGCTACTACGACTTCCTGCAACTGCCGGTGGCGCAGATTCCGGGTATCGGCCCGGAACTGGCCGCGGCGCTGACCACCCTGCCGCAGGCCACGCCGACGGCGCAGACGCTGGTGTCGCGCATCAGCCTCGGCGGTGATCAGGGCGGTCTGGACATGGTCACGATTCCGGGCGAGGCGACCGGTAGCTTCGGTGCATTTATCCGCTCGCTGGCCGATCCGGAGGCCGCGGTCATGCTGTTGGGGTTAACGCAGAATTCCTTCGGCTACATCCTTCCGGAAGAGGAATTCAGCTACATCGACGCCAGCGGTGATACCGGGCTGGCCCTGCCGTACACGGGCTACGAAGAGTTCGTCTCGCTCGGCCCGCTGACCGCGCCGTTACTGCGCTCGCAGGGTTACATCCCACTGTTCGATGCCGAGGCCAGCGAGCATGTTCCGGATTACCTGGCCGCCTGTGCGGATGGGCCGACGGCCGAGGGATGCATCATTAACGTCATCGGCCATCGAATCGATTACGTGCAGCGCAGCCTGGCGCAAAGCTGTCTGGAGAATGGCGTGCCCGCCGAGTTCTGCGGCCTGCTGAACCCGGACACCCCACTGGATGCCGCCTGCCGTGACGCCGGTCTTCCGGATGGAATCTGCAGTGTCTTCGGCAGTGGCTCGGCGGGCGGTCCGGACGATACGGACCTGATCGGCGATGCCGTTAGTGCCGTGGTCGCCGGTTGTGATGTGCTCGATTCGGCGCATTGTCTGCTGCCGTTTCCCAGTGATCACTTCACCGTATCTGCGGCACAGGGCAGCCCGCAGGCCGCAGGCACCGGGCGCCGCGTGAACTTCAATGTGCTCGGCATGCCGCGCAATATCGCTGGCAAACCCATCGACCCCAGCGAGTGGAACCGCAATGACGGTTTTTCGCCAGGCCAGCTGATGGTGACCTTTGTCCCGAACCTGCTGAGCAACGCCGATGGAACGGTTCCTGGCGCGCCGCCGCTGACGGACATCCCGCAGTCGCTGGACCTGTTGCGCAGCTCGGTCGTCGTGCTGGACGCAGCGACGGGAGAGCCGCATCCGGTTTGGGCGGAGATTGATCTCAACGCCGGGCTGCTGCTGCCGGGGCAGGGCACGGAAAACCCGCTGGGCAAACAGGCCGCTCTGCTGATCCGGCCGGCCCGAAACTTCGAGGAAGGGCATCGTTACATCGTCGCGCTCAAGGATCTGCCGGCGCAGGACGGCGGCCTCATCACCGCGCAACCCGCCTTCGCAACCTGCCGCGACGAACGTGAGACGGCGTTGCCGCCGGTGGCCGAGCGTTGCCAACAGTTGCAGCGCGATGTGTTTCCGGTGCTGGCCGAGGCGGGCATCGGGGTACGTGGCAACGCGCGGCTGTACCTGGCCTGGGATTTCACTGTCGCCAGCGCCCAGAACAACATGAGCCGCCTGCAGCACATGCGGGACGATGCGTTCGGCAACTACCTCGGTCAGATCGAGGATGCCGACGGCAACATCCTCGAACTCGGCGTGTCGCCACGTTTCACGGTGGATCGCATCACCGAACTGCCTTACGGCGACAACGGTTCGCGCCGCATCGCCAAGCGCATCGAAGGCACGATCACCGTGCCCAGTTATGTGGCTCCTTCCGATCCGGCACCGATCGACAATCTGGCGCTGGATCTGGAAGCGCTTTGCACCGGATTGCCGCTGGCGCCCCTGGCCTCGGGTTGTGCAGAGCTGCTGGGCACCGCGCTGGATATACCGGACGGCGGGAGCCTGCCGCCGAACCGCTTGTTCTACAACGTGCTCGACGGCCTGAACCCGGCTGATCCGGCCAGCCTGCGCTACGGCGATGGCCTGCCGGATTCCACCGGCACGATGACGACGCGGTTCACCTGCCAGATTCCGCTGGATGCGTCCCCGCAGTCACCCGCACGCGCCGGCATCTACGGACATGGGCTGCTCGACGGCCATCAGGCGGTCACCTACGACCGGGTGCCGGAGTTCTCGTCGGATCACAATTTCCTGTTCTGCGGCGTCGACCTGTTCGGCTTCTCCACCGGTGATTTGGTCAATGTGATCAGCGCGCTCGTGGATTTGTCGAACTTTCCCGTCGTGCCCGATGCGTCGCAGCAGGGGTTGCTGAACTTCATGTTCCTCGCCCGGGCGCTGCGGCATCCGAACGGATTTGCGGCGCATCCGGCGTTCCAGTCCGCAGGCGAGCCTGTGTTCTCCAATACCGAGATTTTTTACGACGGCAACTCGCAGGGCGGCATTAGCGGCGGTCCCGTCATCGCCTTGTCCAAGGACGTGAATCGCGGCGTGCTCGGCGTGGTCGGGATGAACTACTCCACACTGCTCAGACGCAGCGTGGATTTCGACAAGGCTTATGAATTCGACGGCCTGCCACCGTACGCGCTGCCGCTTTATCTGTCGTATCCCGACGATCTGGATCGCGACCTGGGTTTTGCGCTGATCCAGATGCTGTGGGATCGCAGCGAAAACAACGGCTACGCACATCACATCATCGATAACCGCGCGTTGAACGGGCCGGACAACCAGGTATTGCTGCACCCGGCTTTCGCCGATCATCAGGTTACCCATTGGAGCGCACAGGTCATGGCACGCACGGCCGGGGTCGATGTCGCGGACCTTTACTACCGGCGACCTGGCGAGGGCGCCAACCACGAGTTCTCGTCGCGAGAGGCGTTTTTCGCCGCCCGTGATCCCGATGTCGCGGCGTTCTGGCAGTTGCCGCTGGTCGGCCGCGACGCCGGGCCGGCCTACGACGCACTGGATTGCGTCCAGGACGATTGCCGAACCACGACCTCGGCGTTCATCGAGTTTGATGCCGGCATGACGGCGACTCCGCCCGTGGGCAACGTGCCGCCGCGTGGCGATGATTTCGACCCGCACCAGTACCCGCGCGGCACGGCTTTCGGCATGTGCCAGAAATCGCATTTCCTGCACCCGCAGGGTCGGGTCATCGATGTCGACAACAACCGGCGGGTGGACAGCGCCGCGCAGTGCCCGCCGGTGCGGCCGGTTCCGCCGGGGCAAGCCGCCTATGGCGGCTCCACCCCGCCCGATGGCGGCGTGTCGGGCGCGGTGCAAGACACGCTGGATCAGCTCGGGAACTACTGCGCCAGCCTGGAAGGCCCGGACGCGCTGTGCGCCAGCTTTGAAGGGCTGACGCAAACGCTGGGATCGGCGGCCGATGAGGTGCTCGATATGCTGGCCTCGCAATGCGCGGCGCTGCTGTCCGGCAGCCCGGCCTGCGACTATCTCTCGCCCGTCACCCCGGCCGGAGACGGTGTCGCCCGCGCCGGCGCGGCGGTCATGGATGCGAGCTGGCATATGGGGCCATCGGCAGGCCAGTTCGCCGCAACGGGTGCCGGCATTGATGGCGGGCGCGGCTTCGATCCGTACCTGCATTCCACCCGCAAGGTCGGGTCAGACACCCTGGCGGATCGGATCACGACCCGTGCGCTGATCGTCGAAGGAGCCAACGGCAAGCGCGTCGCGGTGGCGAGCAACGATCTCTACCTGCCCACCGACCTGCTGCGCCGGCGTCTCGTCCAGCTACTCCAGGAGCATGACGCCACGGCAATCGCCGAAGGGCGCGAGCCGCTGGGCATCGCCGAAGCCAACCTGGCGATGACGGTCTCGCACAGTCATGCATCGCCGTTTTATTCCACGCCGGCGGTCGGTACCTGGATTTTCCAGGATGTGTTCGACATCCGTTTCTACGATTACATGGCCACGCAAATGCGCGACGCCATCGTGGCCGCCGCGGCCGACATGCGGCCGGTGAGCATGGGCGGTACGGCGATTTATGCGAACGACATTCGCGGGCATACCTACGGCCCGAAGGTGTCGCAGGAACAGCGCACGCCGAACACACCGGCAGGGCAGCCCTACGACTACACCTCGCGGCAGATGTACGTGCTGCGATTCGACGATCTGGCCACCGGCAGCAACTACGCGAACTGGGTCGTGCTGGGCATCCATCCGGAATGGGTCTGGGGTGAAGAGGTGATCTCCGGCGACGTGACACACGCCACCATGCGTCTGCTCGACCGCGAGACCGGTGCCATCAACCTGATGTCGCAGTCCGAGACCGGCACCTCCGGCCCGCACAAGGATGAGCGCGCCCATCGCGGCGAAGAGCGTCATGAGTTCCAGGAAGCCGCCTTTGCCGGTGCCCATCGCGCCGCGCGCCTGGCCGCTGACAATGTGCATCAGGCACTCGGTAACATCGCGGCCAACCAGCCCTGGGATGCCCACCAGCACGCCACGCTGCGGGACGATTTCGTCGTTGATTTCGCCTACCGGCGCTATGCGCCACCGGTCACCCGGCCGATACCGGGGGTGTCCAACTGCAACTCCGATCGCCTGTTCTACGAGGCCAATCCCGGCATCCCGGTGCTGGGCTTCCCGGACTGCGAGCACGTGGCCGATGATGTCGAAGGTGGTCTGGAGACGGTCGACGGCACCCTGATCGAACCGTTCGAGGCGGTGGTCGGTGACATCTTCCCCAGCCTGCCGGAGACCTACGCCGACGTGCGCGCGCGCATTGGTGAGATCACCGGCGGGATGGTGGACCAACTCGTGGAATTGGGTGTGCCCGTGCCGATCAGCTACAGCGCGACCACCCTGGGTCTGGTGTCGGAGCAGGCGACCGTGCCGATCCAGGTGTTCAAGCTCGGTGATGTGGGCGTCACCTTCTGCCCTTGCGAGCAGTTTACCGACCCTGCATTGAACGTGATCAGCCGGCTGAATCGGGTGGCCGGGGACATCCACACCGGGTGGGACTGGGACCTGGGCTACGCGGCCGACAATCCGCTGCGCAACCCTGCTAATAACGGCGATTTCGTGCATGGAGCCGACGAGGTCGGCTGCGCCGTCAACGGCGACACCGTGACCTGCCCGCATCCGAGCCGCGATGACGGCAGTCTGCTGACGACCTCGCTGGAAGCCTTCGAGCGCATGAAGGCCCAGATTCACAACGATGCTGCCGGCTGGGAAGCGCTCAGCTACGGCCTGCATGCCGAGGCGGAGCCGCTGGACCCGGCGCAGATCAAGGGCAATTTCACGCACGAGGAATTCCCCGACGCCGGGTTTGGCCTGGTGATTCCCGTCGGCATGGCGAATGACTATTGGGGCTATATGCCGGCCTACCGCGAGTACCGCGCGCATGACCACTACCGCAAGGCACTCGCAGCCCTGGGGCCGCACGGGGCCGACTTCCTCAACACGCGTCTGGCGCGCCTGGCGGCCAGCCTCAATGGCGGTCCGGGCATGCCTGGCTCGGTACTCGATACCGTGTACACCGTCGAATCGCTGCGCGCTGAAGCGCTGGCACGGGGCCTCGGCGAGATCGGCCGGGGCCTTCGCAGCGCCTACGATCTGACCCAGCCTGCCGATGGCGGCGAAGCCCGCATCGTGACCGAACCGGTCGCGATCGAACGCTTCGACGCCGCAACCGTGCAATGGGTCGGTGGCGCCACCTGGCTCGGCATGCCGACCGTGATCGTCCAGCGGCTCGAGAACGGCGAGTGGATCACCGTGGGAGATCAACGCGGCGAGGTTCCGATTCATGTCGATTTTCTGGGTGGCACACCGGTCTCCGGCAGCGGAGACTTCCAGGGGGTGGTGATCCCCGATCCGGAGGACTACGCGGCTTGGCGCGCGGGCCAGTTCGAGTGGGTTTGGACCGCGGCCTTCGAAGCCTTTGTTTCGGATGTTCCGGTCACCGATGTCGACACGCCCCTGCGACCGGAGGCGCCATACGCCACGCCACTGGGCCTGTACCGCTTCGTCATCGACGGTCGGCGTCAGACAAGTACCGGGCCGACCAGCTATTCGCTCGTCAGCGCCGCCTTCGAGGTGAGCCCCTGGGGTGGGGTCACGGTCGAGGCCCCGGTCCGGTCCGGCTCCATGCTGGAGTTCGGGCTGGGCCCGGTGACGCGGCACACGCAGTTCCAATCCGGGGCCAACACCCGCTCACCGACCGATGCCTTCGGCGAGCGTGTCGTCGGGCCGATCGACTATCCGGACAGCTGGTCCTCGGTGCTGGCCGGCGACGAGGCGCTGATTCCCTGGGTTCGCAACGAACGAAACCTGCACCGCTACGCCAATGGTGTCGAGGTGCAGTATTGCCATCGCTGCACATTCCGTCCCTGGGCGGATACCGGGCAGGCCCACTCCGTGACGGTGTCGGTGGTGACCAGCGATCAGTCCGTCCAGACCCGCGACGCCAGCAGTCAGGACGGCCTGACATGGCAGCTGCCGATTGACGGCGCGGATGCCTATATCGCGGCCGGTGGCATCCGCGATGCGTTCGGCAACACCAACCGACAATGCGTGGATCTGATCGGGCAGCAGTGTGATCAGTTACCCGCGAGCGGCGGCATCGCCGTGTCGCGGTAGCGCATCAGGTGCGTTCCCCGTGGCGGGCGGCCGGCAGGCGGGGAGGCGTGCCCCGCCGCCAGATGCGCCCCCGCTGGCGTGGCCCAGGGATGCCTCCGTCAGTCTGAGCGGCACCGCCGCTCGACGGCGGACCGGCGGATGTCATCGAACCGTCATCTGATTGAAGGACTGGCGAACTACCCTGTGGGCTTTGGCGACCATGGGTGCGCGCCGTTCGCGTGCGTGGCCTTCAACACTCTCTGGGGAATGCAATGCACGCAATCACAACAGTTGATATGCGGCGGCGAGAGCTGCTGCGTTATGTCTTCTATACGGGCGCTGCCGTAAGCGCCGCGCCGCTACTCACGGCCTGTGGTCAGAGCGAGTCGCTAGGCGGCACCGCGCCGGGTGCCGACGGTGAGCCGGGAGGCGGAACCGGTGGCGCCACGCCCATGGGCGAGTTGACGATTCCCAGCGGCCCGCTGGCGAATATCGGCGACATTCTCGCCGCGAACGCGGACGATCTGTTACTCCCTGACGGGTTCACCTCGCGCATCGTCGCCCGTGCGGGCGCGCCCGCCGTGGTCGGTAGTGGTTACACCTGGCACAACTTTCCGGATGGTGGCGCCACCTATCTGCGCGATAACGGCGGCTGGATTTACACCTCGAACAGCGAGACCCTGGGTGTACCGCTGGGTGGGGTCGGCACGCTGGTGTTCGATCCGGACGGCACGCTGGTCGACAGCTACCAGATTCTGTCGGGCACCACGCAGAATTGCGCAGGCGGCAAGACACCGTGGGACACCTGGGTCTCCTGCGAGGAAACCAGCGACGGTCTCTGCTGGGAATGTGATCCATACAACCCGGGCCAGGGCATTGCCAAGCCATCGCTTGGCCTGTTCGCCCACGAAGCCATTGCCGTGGATCAACGTCACGGCATCGTGTACCTCACCGAGGATTCCGGCTCCGGCCGCTTTTATCGTTGGGTCGCCGACCCGGCGGATATCGACCCGGCAACCGGACGCATGGCCTTCGAGCAAGGCACGTTGCAGTGCATGAACGTCGCAGGCTACGAGGACGGCGGCTATGAAGCGGATGATGCCGCGCTACGGGAACTCAAGGCCGTAAGCTGGGTTGATGCGCTCAACCCGGACCAGCCCCAGGGTGACAACCGCGGGCCTGGCACGGTGTTCCAAGGTGGCGAAGGCCTGTGGTTCTACGAATTGCCCGAATCGGTTCGGACCACGCCGACGGGTGGTTCGGCCCCGACCCGCGGGCTGGTGTTCTTCACGACCAAGGGCGACAACCGTGTCTGGGCATTCGATGTCGAAAACCAACTCGTTGAACTGATCTTCGACAACAGCCAGATCGACCCCGGTTTCTCCGATGTCGACAACCTCACCGTCAGCCCTGCTGGTGACATCCTCGTGGCCGAGGACAATCCGGATACTGGCGTGATTCGCATCATGGTGGTTATTCCCAACCAGCCGGCCAAGGTCCTCGTCCAGCTGGGCGACACCCACACCGGCTCCGAGATATGCGGCCCGGCGTTCTCGCCCGATGGGTCACGTTTGTACTTCAGTTCGCAGCGTGCGGCCGGGGCGGGCGGCCTCGGGCAGACGTTCGAAGTCACGATTCCGCAGGCCTTGCGCGCCTGATACCAGGGGCGCCTCGGATTGCGGCTGCGGCGGTCAGTCGGCATGCTCGGTGGTTTTGACTTTGGTGAACCGTATGGGGACACAAGAATCCCCACGGTTCGGAGGCTCACATGAAGCAGGATCCAAGCAGCGCGGTTGACCGCCAGCGCGAGATATATGTTCACGGTGCCGCGGGCCGACGCTCGCCAGTGCCGGTGGATATGGACGAACTGGAGATCGCGGCCCGAGACGTGATGGCGCCGGAGGCCTTCGCCTACATCGCCGGTGGCGCCGGCCGCGAGTCGACCATGGCGGCGAATCTGGCCGGTTTCGAGCGGCTGCAGATCGTGCCGCGAATGCTGCGGGATGTGGGCGAACGCACGATCGCTACCGAGTTTCTCGGCCACCCACGCAGCACGCCTTTGATGCTGTCACCCATTGGCGTGTTGGAGATGGCGCATCCCGAAGCCGACCTGGCCGTGGGGCGGGCCGCCGCCGCCTGCGATATTCCGTACATCTACTCCAACCAGGCCTCGGTTGCGATGGAAACGGTGGCCGAAGCGATGGGGGAGCACAGCCGCTATTTCCAGCTTTACTGGAGCAAGTCGAACGATCTGGTCGAAAGTTTTGTCCACCGCGCCGAGGCTGCTGGTTGCGAGGCGATTTTTGTCACGCTGGACACCACTTTGCTGGGCTGGCGCACCCGCGATCTCGGTCTGGCGTATCTGCCGTTTTTGCGAGGCAAGGGTATCGCCCAATACACCGCCGACCCGGTGTTCAGGCGGCTGATGCGCGAGGGCGTGAGTGACTCGGCACCACGCCCGCCGATTAGCGTCAAGGCATTGGCCACCCTGGTTGAATCGGCGATGTCGTATCCCGGCAGCACGCTATCAGCACTGGGCTCGGGCGATGCGCTCAAGGCCGTGCGCACCTTCGTCGATATCTACTCGCGGCCGACACTGACCTGGGACGATCTGGATTTTCTGCGTGGCTGCACGGATTTGCCGATCGTGCTCAAGGGTATCCAGCATGCCGACGACGCCAGACGCGCGGTGGATGCCGGCATGGACGGCATCATGGTGTCCAACCATGGTGGACGCCAGGTCGATGGCGCCATCGGCAGCATCGAGGCGCTGCCCGCCATCGCGCAGGCGGTCAACGGTCAGATCGACATCGCCTTCGACAGCGGGATTCGGGGCGGTGCGGATATCTTCAAGGCGCTGGCCCTGGGCGCTGATGTCGTCGGCATCGGTCGGCCCTACTGCTACGGCTTGGCCATCGCCGGCGAATCCGGTGTGCGCGACGTGCTGACCAACTTGCTGGCCGATTTTGAACTCACGATGGCCCTGGCCGGCATTGCCGACGCCAAGGATATTGGCCCGGAAGCGCTGCGAGCCAGATCCGACTTCGAAAATGGGGCTGCCGCTTCATGAGCGAGCGTATCGTGCTCAGCCGCTTCGCCAGGAAACGCTTGTTCCCCAAGCAGGGTCGCACCGACAAATTGCAGGGGACGGATGCCGAGCGGTTCACGGCGCATGTCAATGCGGTGGCTCCGGTCGCGAAGCTGCCGGGCTACGCCCCGTTCTGCCAGCTTTGGGTGTACGAGAACTGGACGTCCACCCGGGTCATGGCGGTGCCGATTACCGAGCACAATCGTCATCTGCTCCGCTCGGCCTATGAAGCGCGTACGGCCAAGGAGCTGCCGGTGCTTACGCGCTGGTTCGAGGGTGTGGACCCGCCGCGGGCTCGCTATCTGATCGTGATTCTCTACAGCCGTGAACAGATGGCGAAAGAGGGTGATGCCATCGACGCCGACTGGGGTGTGGTGGGCTGTCTGCCCACCGCAGAGCCGGAGGAAATACCGATGGCGCCGATCACCATGCTGCGCAATGCGCTGGGTGTGGAGGAGGGTGGTTCTGGCGTGGCGCTGGATCGCGATGCCTATGCACGCAGCGTGGCGTTCTGGAATGTGCACGCCAATTGGCGGGAGTACCGACAAGCCGGTCCCGGCTGAATCGAACCGCGCCGCGACCGCAAGCGCCGTCGCTCACCTCAAATGGGGGATATGCCGGCTGATACCTGGCAGATACCGTGCGGCTTCCTAACCGTACGAGACCTTTCTCCATGCGTATTCAATTCGTTGCCCCCGTGGCGGCTGTCGCGCTGCTGTCTGCCTGTGCAAGCACGCCCCCGGCTCCGCCTCCTGCGTACAACCCCGCATTGGCTGCAGAAGCGCAGGCCGCTGAATTCATCAAGGGTGGCAACACCAAGGCGCGTGGCACCACGCAGCGTGTAGCCTTAACGTCTTGTGTGGTCGCCTTCGGGACCAAGACCAGCGGCTTCGCACAGACCAAGGAAGGCACGTTCGCCTATGACGATCCGGACAAGACCCGGATCGAAGCCAAGGTGAGCACCATGTACCGCCTCGAAGGCGTGGATGAGGCTCGCTTGCAGACGATCACCAACCAAGTTTGTGCGCGTGCGGAGCAGCAACTCGCGGCCGCGGGACTCGATGTGATGCCGCATGGGGCGCTGGCGAGCACGCCGCAGTATCAGGCGCTGGCCAAGAAAGGGCGCGCTGCACCGGTGGATTGGTCGTTAGGGAAATCGGATTACCGGCTGTTCGTCCCCACCGGCTGGACGTTGTTCGATCAGCGCTTCGATGGCACTGGCCGCACGTTCAAGAATATTTTTGGCCAAGCCAGCCGGAGCAACCCGCAGGCGCTGGAGGCCAAACTGGTCAACGAGCTTGGTGTGGCCGGTGTGCATCTGGACATCATGATCGACTTCGCTAACGTTACCAGCAGCGATGACAATTACACCGGGTTTGTCGGGCGCAATGTGGGCCGTGACGAAGCCAGTGTGCAAACCACCGTCAAGCTCGCCTCCAGCGGCATGCTCAAGATGATCACGCCGGAGGCGGTCAACTGCCACAAGCTGGGCTGCGACACCATCATGACCGCCTGGCCAACCTATCAGTCCAAACGGCCGCTGGTGTCCTCCGAGCCGTTCTACACCGACATGCGTGATGCCCAGTCGGCGGGTAGCAAGGTGGGCGAGGGCATCGCCAATGCGATCGGTTTCCTGACGGCGATCTCTGGCGGCTCAGGTAGCAGCTATGACCGGACCGAGTGGGGTGTGGTCGCCGATGAATCGGCCTACGCCGATATCGCGACGCGTTACGCGGAGCACTTCGTGGATCTGGCAGCGATTTCGCAGCGGCCGTAATTCGCGGTCCATTGCCGTCCATCGCAGAAGGCCCGATCAACGGATCGGGCCTTCTTGGTTTCCGCTATCGAGCGTGGCGCTGCGTTAAAGCGCGATCTCACCGCCATCAGTGCGGCTGATGACGACCGTCGCCGAACGTGGCCGGGTTCCGGCGCCATCGGGGAAGGTGCCGCCCGGATGCTGGATGTTGACGAACATCGTCCGGTTGTCTGGCGTCATGTCCACGCCGGTGACTTCACAGCCGACTGGCCCGACAAAGAAGCGCTTGAGCTGGGCCTGGGTGTCCGGCCGGATCAGACGATCGCCATCCCGTCCTGCCGTCACACCGGCTCGCCACTGTTCGTCTGTCTGCGAGGCCCGCGGCGCACCACCTCCTGTCGG
>OEIO01000015.1_pt1 | contig 21667 bp, 20 predicted proteins | sample 1539121 | NCBI WGS metagenome assembly OEIO01 (sample SAMEA98136418, study PRJEB22522) | marine metagenome | biome: marine biome; feature: marine water body; material: sea ice | place: Arctic Ocean | collected 21-Sep-2015 | depth 1.1 m
TGGATGGTTGTTCGAGCGGCCAAACCTCCACGACTCCATAAGCTACAGCGCATGGAACTTGTGACACCATCTTTATAGCATCGCCCAGCGTGGGCGCCTCGATGACAGCAAATCCAGCGACGGGAAGTTGTGAAGTCATGTAAGAACCGTTCTCCGTCTGAACGTGCGTAGCGTCGTGATTGCGAACTTGTACGGGAGATCCCGCAACTCCTATCAAAGCTCCGCTTTCCTGCAGCACTTTGTCTGTCGTGTGAGCTGCATCTCGAACGGTCTCGGGTGTGCGTTCGTAGCCTTCGCGGTCACCGTAATGGATCGTGATGAATTTTGGCATTCGACGTCTCCTCAAATCGGCGAGAAAACCAATTGTGCAGCCTAACGCCCACCATTAGCCGCGCATGAACATGGGCTCAGGTCTTGTTTCGTGCACGAGAAATCACTCTGCTGACCACTGAGTCATGCAAGCCGAAGTGCTCACCCACTTTCCGCATGCTGAATCCCCTAGATGCATAGGCTGCCCGAATCGCGTCATCCCTCTGCGTGTGGTTCTGAACGTACCAAACTACCGGTTTGGCTATGCACGGAACAAGACCCGACCCTGATGTCTGCTGATGTCTGGCTATGCACGGAACAAGACCTGACCCTGATGTCGGTTCTTTGTAGCGGAGCCGGAGGCGTAGCGAAAAATGCGCCCCTTGCATGCACTTGTTAGGCCGAGCTGGATGGTTGTTCGAGCGGCCAAACCTCCACGACTCCATAAGCTACAGCGCATGGAACTTGTGACACCATCTTTATAGCATCGCCCAGCGTGGGCGCCTCGATGACAGCAAATCCAGCGACGGGAAGTTGTGAAGTCATGTAAGAACCGTTCTCCGTCTGAACGTGCGTAGCGTCGTGATTGCGAACTTGTACGGGAGATCCCGCAACTCCTATCAAAGCTCCGCTTTCCTGCAGCACTTTGTCTGTCGTGTGAGCTGCATCTCGAACGGTCTCGGGTGTGCGTTCGTAGCCTTCGCGGTCACCGTAATGGATCGTGATGAATTTTGGCATTCGACGTCTCCTCAAATCGGCGAGAAAACCAATTGTGCAGCCTAACGCCCACCATTAGCCGCGCATGAACATGGGCTCAGGTCTTGTTTCGTGCACGAGAAATCACTCTGCTGACCACTGAGTCATGCAAGCCGAAGTGCTCACCCACTTTCCGCATGCTGAATCCCCTAGATGCATAGGCTGCCCGAATCGCGTCATCCCTCTGCGTGTGGTTCTGAACGTACCAAACTACCGGTTTGGCTATGCACGGAACAAGACCTGACCCCGTTGCTCGGGTCTTGTGCATATCGATATTTGATCATTCAGTCTGCGGCCCAACGCCGAAATCAGCGGAAAACCGGGAGCGCAGCGGGAGGTTTTTCCGACTGTATTGCCTTGTTAGGCCTCAATTCTTTTGTACTTGCTTACTAACCCAGCGAGTTAAACGGCCACTATTATTGTCAGCAACAGCGAAGCGACCATCTGGTAGAATCACGCATTGGCATTCATATGTTGTGAGTTCCAACTTATCGCCTTTTAAAGCAATAAGACCAGTGCCTGTCAGGGACTTGATAAACTGATCAAAATCTTCACCTTCTTTCTCGATGTACTCTCTTAAAGAGCTGTCATTTATAGATTCTTCTGCTTCATTGCAGAGTCTATTGAATATTAAAAATTGAGTTGAAGAAACAATGGTTGGCGACCATTCATCTTCAGGTTCACGCTCTTTTAGTTTTTCTTCACTGATTGATGTGTATTTGTATTCCCATCCTAGCAGTTCACCAGCTGTCTTGATTTTCGCTGATAAAAATAGAGCGAAATTCTCAATACTAAGATCTTCTCCCCAAAGGTTTTCGACATTAATTTGATAAGATAACCGAGTCCAGATCATCTCTAGAATAAGAAGAACTGGATTCGCGTTGCTAGATGCATAAAAGTTCCAAAAATCTGAATCCATTGGCGCGCTATATGGATAGCCATTCATCTTGATAAGTGAGTAATTCCCACACACAATTATCTGAGGAAAACTTCCGACACCAAAACCTTGTGTCATTGAATTCTCTTCAATAAATAAAACCAACGCTTCTCTCAAGGAGCTTTCTTTCTTGAACCCATGATATCCGAGCACGATTCTAATAGGAGATATATGTTCCATTACAAACGTGTGATAAAGCATCTCCATTTCTATACCAAGAGAATCAACTTTTGAATGCTCTGGCGGTATTAACCCAGTGGCTTCTGAGAATGCTTTCTTAGCAGGACTGAGATCGAATTTCTCATCCCCCTCGCCAGATTGGATATAAGATCCATAACTATCAGCAACACCACGCAAATGACCAAAAGAATCTTTCAAATCATTTGAATAAAGCGTTTTTTTGACCTCAATGACTGCAATAACGTCTTTTACGTGCCATTTATAAGAGTCAGTGTATGGTATTTTTTCTCCTTCACCTTTAACTAGCATGCAGTCAATTTCGCCAGACATTACTCCTTTGCCGTCATGAATAATTCCATGCTTCAACTGAAGCCCCAGGGATTCAGGTATCGCTCTTCCTAGGACATCAGAAGCTAATCCCTCATACATTTTTCCAATTGTCGGGCCATGCTTTAACGAATACTCATCAAGTTTTGAGCGTTCTTCATGCATTATTCCTTTTAGCAGCTCTGAAACATCATGAATCATCGTAAAACTCTTTACCTATCTTAGTGGCCTAACGCCTATTCGACGTCATGACTGAATAATGCGTTATTACATCATGACGCATAATTCCAATCGATATCTTGCAGATTGTTGAATTCAAAGCGTTTGTTCTCCCGAAGTGACGCATAACGCTCGTCTCCGTCTGAACCTCTATCAAACCAGAGTAGCCCAGCGGGGAAGGTGTGGGCCACAACCTCGCGTCGATTCCTCGGCTTAATCCCCTTACGCCGTTCCGGCGGGCGGACCAGCGGGTCCGCCGCTTGCAACAGCGCCGTCGATTGCGCTTCAAGCGCCGTGATGACTTTGCAGGCAGACCCGGATGGCCGAGAACAGCAGCGCCCAGGACAAGACCGAGAAGGCCACACCCAAACGGCTGAAGGATGCCCGCAAGAAGGGGCAGATTGCGCGCTCTAAGGAGCTGAAGACGCTGATTATCGTTGGTGCGGCGGGCGTTGGAATCCTGATGCTGGGCGGCTGGATTGCCCGCCGGTTTGCGGCGTGGATGCAGGGCTTGCTGAGCTTTGATGCGGCGGTACTGAGTAATCGTCCGTTGTTTGACGCCCTGGCGGAGGCCTGGGTGGATGCTCACTGGATCATCGCGCCGTTTCTGGCGATTTGCGTGGTGGCTGCGGTGGCCGGGCCGTTGCTGCTGGGCGGCTGGTCACTGAGCGGGCAGGCACTGGTGCCGGATGTTTCGCGGCTGAACCCGATCAAGGGTATTGGCCGCATGTTTTCGATGAATGCGCTGATGGAACTGGGCAAGGCTCTGGCGAAGACGGCGGTGCTGGGGGGCATCGCCGTGTTTTATCTCGACACGCGAACCGACGATTTATTGGCGCTGGCGGTGCAGCCCGTCAATCAGGCGATGGCGGGCGGGTTGTCGTCAGCGGTTTTTGTGCTGGTTCCGCTTTGCATCGGGCTGTTCCTGATCGCGGCCGTGGATGCGCCGTTTCAGCTGTTCAACCACGGCAAGCAGTTGCGGATGACCAAGCAGGAGGTTCGCGACGAGCTGAAGGAGACTGAGGGCCGGCCCGAGGTCAAGGGTCGCATCCGTGAAATGCAGCAGGCAGCAGCGCGTGGCCGGATGATGGATGCCGTGCCCGAGGCCGATGTGATCGTGACCAACCCCACGCATTTTGCCGTGGCGCTGCGGTACGACGCGGGCAATGACCACGCGCCGAAGGTCGTCGCCAAGGGGGTGGATCACATCGCCGCGGTGATCCGCAAGCTGGGCAAGGAGCACCGCGTGCCCGTGGTCGAGGCGCCGCCTCTGGCCCGTGTCTTGTATCGCACGGTTGATCTCGAGTGCGAGATCCCGAGCACGCTCTACCGCGCCGTGGCCCAGGTGCTGACCTACATCCGTCAGCTGGAGGCCTGGCACGCAGGGCCGATGCCGGAACTACCGGACTTGGGAGTACAGGACTAAACCATGGCGCAGAGCTCTTCCTCGCTGGCCATTCCCGCATCGGTTGCGCCGCTGGTTCACGCGGTGCGTACCGGCCTGGCCGTACCGTTGATGGTGATGCTGATGCTGGCGATGATGGTCGTGCCGCTGGCTCCGCTGGCGCTGGATGGCCTGTTCACCTTCAACATCGCGTTGTCGATCTGCATTCTGCTGGCGGTGATCTACGTGATGCGGCCGCTGGATTTCAGCGTGTTTCCGTCGATTCTGCTGGTGGTCACGCTGCTTCGGCTGGCGCTCAATGTCGCCAGCACCCGCGTGGTGCTGCTCAACGGGCACGAAGGGCCGGGCGCGGCCGGTAACGTGATCGAGGCCTTCGGCAACTTTGTGATCGGCGGCAACTACGCGGTTGGCATCGTCGTGTTCATCATTCTGACGATCATCAACTTTGTTGTTGTCACCAAGGGCGCCGAGCGCATCTCGGAGGTGAGCGCGCGGTTCACGCTGGATTCCATGCCCGGCAAGCAGATGGCGATTGATGCCGATCTCAACGCCGGGTTGCTGACGCGGGATGAGGCAATCGCCCGCCGTGAGGAGGTCCGCGAGGAGGCCGATTTCTACGGTTCCATGGACGGTGCCAGCAAGTTCGTGCGCGGCGACGCGCTGGCCGGCGTGCTGATCCTGCTGATCAATCTGGTCGGCGGCCTGGGCATCGGCATGATGCAGCACGGTCTGGATCTGGCCACGGCCATGCAGAACTACACGCTGCTGACCATTGGCGACGGTTTGGTGGCGCAGCTGCCCAGCCTGTTGCTGGCCACGGCGGTGGCGATGCTGGTCACGCGCATGTCCCGCTCGCAGAGCATGGGCAGTCAGGTGACGGCGCAGGTGTTCGCCAAGCCGCAGACCCTGATCGTGACTGCGGTCATCCTGACGATCTGCGGCCTGATTCCCGGCATGCCCAATCTGGTGTTTCTGACCCTGGGCGCAGCGGCCAGCGGGCTGGCCTGGTGGATGCACCGGCGCAGCCAGGCCCCCACGGCCGACGCGATGCCTGAGGCCGACTCCGACCCGGTGGCCGACGATGCCGATGTGAGCTGGGACGACGTGCGCCCGACCGACGCGTTGAGTCTCGAAGTCGGCTATCGGCTAATACCGCTGGTGGATATCCGCCAGGGCGGGGAGCTGGTGCGGCGGATTCGTGGCGTGCGCAAGAAATCCACCCACGAGCTGGGGTTTCTGGTGCCCGCGGTGCATATCCGCGACAACCTGGAACTGCCGCCCAATGGCTACCGGCTCTGCGTAAACGGGGTGCCGGTTTCCGAGGAGGTGATCCACGCCGACCGGCTGATGGCGCTGAACCCCGGCCAGGTGTTCGGGCAGGTCGAGGGCATCAAGGGTCAGGACCCGGCCTTTGGCATGGAGGCCGTCTGGATCGAGCAGGGCCTGCGAACCGAGGCGCTGTCCAAGGGCTGGACCGTGGTTGATCCGGGCACGGTCGTCGCCACGCATATCGGCCACATCGTTCACAGCCACGCCCACGAGCTGCTGGGCCATGACGACGTGCAGAGCCTGCTCGACAACCTGGCCCAGAGCGCGCCCAAGCTGGTCGAGGATCTGGTGCCCAAGCTGCTGCCGCTGACCGTGGTCGTGCGCGTGCTGCAAAACCTGCTCGAAGAAGATATTTCGATTCGTGCGTTCAAGCAGATCGCCGAATCCTTGGCGGAGCATGCGCGCCAGAGTCAGGATCCCGACATGCTCACCGCTCAGGTCCGGGTGGCGCTTGGCCAACAAATCGTTCAACAAATCAATGGCTTGGAGTCTGAATTGCCGGTTCTTACGCTGGCGCAGCCGCTGGAACAGCTCCTGCAAGAGTCCATGCAACAAGACGCCAGCGCCATCGAACCAGGACTCGCCGAACGCATGCACCAGTCAATCGCCGAATGGGTGGAACGCCAACAGGGCCAGGGCCAGACGCCCGTGCTGCTGGTGCCACAGGGCATTCGCGCGTCACTGGCGCGGTTTCTGCGCTACGCCGCACCTGGTCTGCATGTGCTGGCTTACAACGAGGTCCCGCAGGGCAAGCAGCTGAAGCTGGTTGGCGCGGTGGGGGTCTGAGGACACTGTCTACGGTGAGCAGGCTTTGAAATGAAGATCAAACGATTTCTCGCACGTGACATGCGCGCCGCCTTCCGGATGGTGCGTGAAGAACAGGGCCCGGATGCGGTGATTCTGTCCAGCCGCCGCATCGGCGACCAGATCGAGGTGGTCGCGGCGCTGGATTACGACGCAGCGCTGGTGCAGCAGGCGGTGCGGCGCAATGACTCGCCGGAGCCGCAGCGTACACAGGCGGCCCATGAATCGGCGCCGCGCTCGGCAAACGAGGCGGTCGCGCCTGTTGCCGGTGCGGCGAACGCATCGTCCACGGCCGCGCGGGGCACGGACCATGTCGATCCCGCGGCACGCCGGGAGGATGTGAATCCATTCGCCAGCGAACTCGCGCAGGCCGCCGCGCCCAACGTGAAACCGGAACCGACCATCGTCTGGGCGCAAGACCCCCACATCGAGCGACTGGAGCGCGAACTCGGAGAACTGCGCAGCACCATCCAGAGCGAGATGGGGCAGATCGCCCGCGGTGCCTGGGAGTTTCGCAACCTGGAACATGCCCATGTGGCCCAGCAGCTCGAGCGCATGGGTTTCGAACATGCCCTGACGACCGCAGCTGTCCGCACGCTGCCGCAGGACGCCGTGCGGCCGACCGCCACCTATGCCGCGCTGCGCGCCATCGTGACGCAGATGCCGGCACAGCCGGCAGACCTGCTCGACACGCCGGGTGCAATTGCACTGGTCGGTCCGACCGGTGTCGGCAAGACCACCACGCTGGCCAAACTGGCCGCACGCTATGTTGCCCAGCACGGCACGAACGGGCTGGCGCTGGTCAGCACCGACGACTTCCGGATCGGCGCGCAGGAACAGCTAATCACCTATGGCCGCCTGCTCGGCGTGCCGGTACTCACGGCCTCCGGCATCGAGGGTCTGGCGCAGGTGCTGGCGAAGCTGTCGGGCAAGCGAATGATTCTGATCGACACCGCCGGCATGAGTCCGTCCGACCAGCAATTGGCGATGCGGCTGAACCAGTTCGGGGTGTCCGGCTCGCCGGTGCGCACGCTGCTCGTGCTGGCCGCAACCACCCAGCCGGAAGATCAGGCGCGGGCGATTCACGCGTTTCGTCCGGCGCGCCCGGTGGGCTGCGTGATCACCAAGCTGGACGAGTCGTCACGTCATGGCTCTGCGCTGTCGGCGATCACACGTGCGCGTCTGCCGGTGGCCTATGTCGCCGACGGCCAGGCCGTGCCGGAGGACCTGCATCGAGAGCGGCCGGAAACCCTCATCAAGCGCGCCGTGCAGGCGGCGCGTACGCACCACACCACACCAACACAGGTTCGTGACGGATCACCGTCACGTGCCGACTACGAGCGGGAGGCCGCCAATGCCGTTGCTTGATTCTTCCCAGGCTGTTCAGCGCACGCAGGCCGCGGGGCTGGCCCACAAACCCGCCGCCAACGGGCCGCGCGTGTTCGCCGTGGCCAGCGGCAAGGGCGGCGTGGGTAAGAGCACGATCGCGGTGAACCTGGGTATGGCGATGATCGAGGCCCAGCGAAAGACCATGTTGCTGGATGCCGATCTTGGCCTGGCCAACGTGGATGTACTGCTCGGCCTGCAGCCAGCGGCGAACCTGTCGCATGTACTCGAAGGCAAATGTTCGCTGGCCGACACCATTATCGACGGACCGGGAGGGCTGAAGATCGTCCCGGCCTCATCCGGCCGCCGCCGCATGGCGGAGCTGACCCGCAGCGAGCATGTGGGTTTGATCGGCGCTTTCAGCGGCCTCAATAACCCCATCGACGTGATGCTGGTCGATACCGCCGCCGGCCTGTCCAACAGCGTGCAGACGTTTTGCCAGGCCTCGCAAGAGGTGCTGGTGGTGGTCTGCAACGACCCCGCTTCGCTCACCGATGCCTATGCGCTGATCAAGGTGTTGTCGCGCGACTGCGGCATCCCGCGGATGCAACTGGTCACCAACCGCGTGCGGTCGGCAGGCGAGGGGCGCGAGGTTTACGACAACCTCTGCCGTGTGGCGGATCGCTTTCTGGACGTCACCCTCAATTACCTCGGCCATGTGCCGGACGACGACAAGATCGTCCGCGCCGCCCGTCAGCAGCGGCCCGTCATCACGGCCTATCCCGGTGCGCCATCGGCTCAGGCCTTCCACGGCATCGCCAACAAGCTGCTGGGCATCGCCCCCCAACGCGGTGCCCGCGGCCATATCGAATTTTTTGTGGAGCGCCTGGTTGGTCAGCCCACTGGCATGGCGATGACGGCATGAACGCAGCCGCCTCTTACGCCTATTACGAGCAGACCGGCTCGCAGGATCTCGTCACCCGGCATGCCGGATTGGTGCGGCGCATCGCCTTGCATCTGGTCGCGCGGCTGCCCGATTCGGTGGAACTGGACGATCTGATCCAGGCCGGCATGCTGGGCCTGCTCGAAGCGGCGTCGTCGTTTGATGCGACGCAGGGCGCCTCATTCGAAACCTTTGCCGGCATTCGCATTCGCGGCTCGATGATCGACGAGCTGCGCCGGGGCGACTGGGCGCCGCGATCGGTGCATCGCAAGATGCGCGAGGTCACACGGACCATTCAGGCGATTGAGCAGGAAACCGGCAGCGAGGCCGGCGAGCAGCAGGTTGCCGAGCGCATGGGCATCACGCTGGACGAGTACCGCCACATCACGCTGGATGCCTCGCAATGCCAGTTGCTGAGCCTGACACCCGCCGATCCGGACGAAGACGGTCACTCGCGCGAGGTGGCCTCCGGCGATGCCCAGCCCACCGATGTGCTGCAAAAGGCTCAATTTCAGCGCGATCTGGCCGATGCCATAAAACAGCTGCCGGAACGCGAGCAACTGGTCATGTCGCTGTACTACGACGAGGCCATGAACCTGCGGGAAATCGGCGCCGTGCTGGGCGTGAGCGAATCCCGCGTGTGCCAGATCCATGGGCAGGCGATGGTGCGCCTGCGCGCGCGGCTGGGCGACTGGATTGATCGGGGCAAGTGAACTCAGGCGAATTGGCAGGAGCAAACACGATGGACACAAGCATGAAGATTCTGGTGGTGGACGATTTCCCGACGATGCGGCGCATCGTCAAGAATCTGCTGCAGGATCTGGGATTTTCGAATTTCGTCGAGGCCGAGGACGGGCAAAGTGCGCTGACGGTGCTGGGCGCCAACGGCAACGGCATTGATTTCGTCGTGACCGACTGGAACATGCCGGGCATGACCGGCATCGATCTGCTCAAGGCGATTCGCGGCAACGCGGCGTTGGCCGGGCTGCCGGTGCTAATGGTCACGGCCGAGTCCACCCGCGAGCAGATCATCGAGGCGGCCAAGGCCGGCGTGAACGGTTACATCATCAAGCCCTTCAACGCGTCGACGCTGAAGGAGAAGCTGGACCGCATCTTCAACCGGGCAGCGGCGTGACCCCGCCGGCGGTCTCCGCCGGATTTCGTGCCGATGTACAGGCGCTGTCGGCCGCGCTGGATCGCGATGATCTGCAGACATTCAATGAACTGCTGACCAAGCTGAGCGACCAGCGTACGCACCGGGTCATCGACGGCCTGCAGAGCATCAGCCGCAATCTCGCCGGCGCGTTGAGCCGTCTGGCACTGGATGAGCGATTGGTGCGCTATGCCGGCAGTGACATGCCCGACGCCTGCGCACGGCTCAACCACGTGATGCAGATGACCGAACAGGCTGCGAACCGGACCCTGGATCTGGTCGAGGCCACCCAGGCGCAATTGCCAGGCCTGGCCAGCGCCGTCGGCGAGCAAACGGTGAGCGAGCTGCGCAGCAATCTGTCCGCCATTGCCGAAGCCCAGGCTTACCAAGATCTCAGCGGCCAGGTCATCCGCCGCGTAATCCAGCTCGTGCAGGGCGTGGAACAGGCGCTGGCCGACCTGCTGGAACTCGCCGGTCTGACGGTGCCGAATGCCAGCGCGGCCGCCCGCAAGCCGGAGGGCCCGGCGCTGGCCGGCATCGACACGCATGGCTCAACCCAGGCTCAAGCGGACGATCTGCTGGCCGATCTAGGTCTTTAGTCTTTCGGTCGCGACTCCACCGGTATTGCTCATGGACCAAGAACTGCTGGCCGACTTTCTGACCGAAGCCGGCGAAATGATCGATTCGCTGGGCGAGCAGATTGTCGCTTTCGAACAGTCGAATGCTGATCCGGAACAGCTTAACGCGCTGTTTCGGGTGTTCCACACGCTCAAGGGCAGCGCAGGGTTTCTGGAAATCCAGCCCATGGTGGAGTTATGCCATGCGGCGGAGGAGGTCATGGGCGCCGTGCGCACCGGGCAGCTGGGGCACAGTGCCGAACTGGTCGATGGCATTTCCCAGGCGGTGAGCTGGCTGGATGCGGCCCTGGCCGAGCTGTCCAACGGCGAAGTCATCACGCCGGCTGATCCGGCGCTGATCGAGTCATTGCGCGCCGTGTGTGGCGGCCCCGCGGCGGATGAGGCTGATGTCAACGTTGACGCGATTCTCGGCGAGGACAGCGGCGATCCGATTAGCGATGATGACTTCGAGGCGTTGCTGGATGCTTTCCACGGGACGGCGACGCCGAGCGACAACCTTGCTGAGCTCCAGCCGGAGCCACCGCCGGTGCCGCCTGCGGCCGCGCCCAAGGCCAGGGTGGAAACCTCGATCCGCATCGACACCGATCGCCTGGATGCCGTGGTGAACCAGGTGGGCGAGCTGGTGCTGGTACGCAATCGCCTGAAGCGCCTGCGCGAGTCGGTCGACGATCCCTTGCTCGACCGCACCTTGGGCCACCTCGATCAGGTGACGACCGGTTTGCAAAGCTCGGTGATGCTCATGCGCATGCAACCGGTGCGAAAGGTGTTTTCCAAGATCCCGAAAATCGTGCGCGATCTGTCACGTTCGCTGGACAAGAAGATTGAGGTGCTGCTTGAAGGCGAGGACACCGAGCTGGATCGCACGCTGGTGGAATCGCTGTCCGAGCCGCTGGTGCACCTCGTGCGCAATGCGGTCGATCACGGTATCGAGGCCCCGGCGAAGCGGCTGGAAAACCGCAAGCCCGAAGCGGGACGGCTGACGCTGGCGGCGCAGCAGGTCGGCGACCATATTCACATCGAGATCCGCGACGACGGGGCCGGGATCGACCCTTCAGTCATTCGCGCCAAGGCCATCGAGAAGGGCGTGATCGACCGCGAATCCGCCGCGCGGCTGGATGCCCAGGAATGCCTGGATCTGATTTTCCGGCCCGGCTTCTCGACCCGCGACGCGGTGTCGGAGGTCTCCGGCCGTGGTGTGGGCATGGATGCCGTGCGCTCGAAGATTGTCGAGCTCAACGGCAGTGTGGAGATCAGTTCCGAGGTCGGGGCGGGGTCGACGTTTCTGATTCGCCTGCCGCTGACGCTGGCGATTCTGCCAGCGCTGATGGTCACCGTAAGCGAGCGCGAGTTCGCCATTCCGGTCACCGCCATCGAAGAGGTTGCCCGGTTCGATCCGGACCGCGTGGAGTGCCTGGGCAGCCGCGAGGTGATGCGTCGCGCCGACGACATCATCCCGCTGATCCGCATGGACCGCTGGGTGGGGCAGGCGTCGACGGCAGAGCAGCAGCACTGCGTGGTGGTCGACGTGGGCCGTGAACGCCGAGCCCTGCTGGTCGATGCCGTGCCGGGTCGCGAGGAAATCGTCGTCAAGCCCCTGGGCCGGATGATGGCGGGCCTCGCCGGTATCGCTGGTGCCAGCGTGACCGGGGACGGTGGAATCGCCCTGGTGCTGGATTTGCCGGGGTTGTTGACGAGGGTTTCGCCGGTGCACTCAGTCCTTGCGAGCCCGCCCACTGGGTCCGTGGCCGAAGCAGGCAAAGACGCGTTGGGCCTCAAGCTTTTTTAGGGCCGTCGCTTACGATGCGTGCAATGTCTTGCGTACGTGTTCCGGGTTGGGGTGTGCACTAAACCAATTAGGCCATATCGAAGTCAGAAATCTGCCCGAAGCGACGCTGAATTACAGCCAGGCAATGATCCGAACTAAGTCAATTGCTCCACATCTTTGAGTGGCTAAACCAATAGTGCGCACTTGCAAATTTGCATTGTTGGCGAAAATTCGCAGTTACTCGTCAAAGTTCGCGCACGCTACGCCGATCCCCGACCGAATTACTAACTTCACGTTAGGTGTAGAAGCGGTTTCGCCTCCGACGCCTTGTGCAACTAGTTACGAACCGCCGTGGCCTACCGGCTTTTCACCTTCAGCCGTTCTTGCTCAGCGATCACGCTTAGCGCCAAGTACACCAGGTTGATTAGGTTCACCTCCAACCCGTGCTCATCACCAACCGCTTCCTCGGCCGCGAGAACCTGAATCCGTGGATTGTCCACGGATTCATTGTCGATGAAGTCCCAGATCGTGTAGCCGCAGAAGGTCCGGGGCGGCGGGCCGTAGCCTGTCACCGCCAACGCAGCGTCCTCCGGCTTCAGGTGACAACCGTCGAAGCGTTCTTTGCCGTCCGGTAGTGCCTCAAAGTCGAGTTCCCCCGTCACCAACGGTTTCTAGTGCCCGAGTGTTTGTCGGCTGGCCCACCATTGGCTCAAGCCATCGACATCTCGCTGTCCCACGTTCGCGAAAAGCTCGTTCGCGCTTTGCCCCAGAACAAAAGCAAATCGTGTGGCCAAGTCGGATTTCGCAGTGACAGCCAGCAGCATTGTCTTGCACCGACCGTTACATGAGGCATCGGGGATTTGCATGATCGGCTGGGCGCGCGGTTGTTCTCGTCACCTCCAATCGCTGGGCATTTGAGAGACTTGGCGACCAACTCCCCTTTCTTGCGCTCAAGGGCTCCAAACAGCAGTGGAGCGCCGGTGTATCCAACGCGAGCTGCCTTGCGGGAGTAGAAAGTCCCCAATTCCTGTAGGACCGGAATCGGTTGCGACTGGCCTCTCCAGCCGGGGTACACCGCGATCACACGTCGGCGCTATCCAGTTCCTGGATAACATCATTCAACTGGGCGTCCCCGTACATCCAGCCCTCGTCATCGAACTCGACGAAGAACAGATCGGTCTGCGATCTAGCTGTCTGGTCCCGGACGATGATGTGGTTTGGGGCAGCTCACGGGCATCTAGCGTATCTTGGACTGCTAATTCAGAACTCTCGCCTGTGCGCAGTGCAATGATTGTGCTGATGCATTGCGGCCAATCGCAGCCTTGGGTTCGGGGCGTAGATGGAGCGCAAGGACCGCGACAATAGGGGGCGTATGCACGTCGTTATCTACTTATCACTGGGATTTGGCGCTGCATCTATCGTTGCGATCATGTATGCATTCTCGCGCTGGGAGACCGCCGGGCGCTTGAACTCTCAGGCCGATGAGATTCAGTCGAGGATCGACGAGACGCCGGTTGACCGGATCGTCGCCAAGATCCAAGAGACCCTCGACCAGGTCGACGACTCGTTGACGCGAGGTCGCTCCGTTTTTCGTGCCGTCACCGAGAAGAACGACTCGCTCGAGCGGGCCCTGGAAGGCATCGCGCATGGGCTGACACCGCCGGCTTTTGCCATCGATGATGATGAGGATCTGAAGCGGGACATTCGCTCGCAAATGGACGCCCAGTATTCCCTGATCGCAAATGGTGGAGCGACGGTTGCCCGTACGCGCTGGTCGTGGAACGGGAGCGAATCAAAGGGGGCACGAATGGTCGGCGAGTACAGCCACCTGTTGACCCGGGCATTCAACGCGGGCTTTGTCTCCATCCGCCGGCAGATGCGCTACAACACATTAGGCGGTGCCCTTGGTAAACTTGAGAAGCTGTGCGAATCGCTTCATAAGCTTGCTGCAACGGTCAACGTTGAGATCTCCGATCGGTATTTCAATCTGAAGGCCACTGAACTCCGGGTGTGGAACGATGCGCTTCAGAAACGCGAACTAGACCGGCTGGCACGCAAGGAACAACAAGAGATCCTTCGTGCGGAGCGCGCGGCGGCGAAGTCGTCGGCCCCCGACGACGATGAAGAACTCGATGATCGCCTGGATGCGACAGATCGAGAGTTGGCAAAGGCGCGTGCGCTTGCAGCATCGATTTCCGGCGAAGAGTACGCACGCCTGCTGATCAAAATCGAACGGATCGAGGCAGAGAAGGTCGAGCTGGAGGCAGCCCGTGAGCGACAGATGTCGCAGGCGCAAATCACCAAGGCGGGCTACATCTACGTCATCTCTAATGTCGGTAGCTTCGGCGAAGGCGTCGTAAAAATCGGGATGACGCGCCGCTTGGAGCCGATGGACCGCGTGGTCGAGCTTGGCGATGCCAGTGTCCCATTCCGTTTCGACATCCACACGCTTGCGTTTGTGAAGAACGCTCCTGCCGTCGAACGTGCATTGCACGCTGCCTTCACGGATCGCCGCGTGAATACGGATAACCATCGGAAAGAGTTCTTCCGAGTCACCCCGCAAGAAGTCGAAGCGAAATTGGATGAGATGGGAGTCGACGCCGCCTGGTATTACGAATGTGAGGCGAGAGAATACCGCGAGTCACAGCTGATCATGGAAGCAGAGGCAAACGCCAGCAGCCGCAAGGTCAAGTCGCTTTCAACTGAATTTCCGGAAACGATCTGATGTTTGAAGCATTCATGCTCGTCGGCAGCGCCGCCGCATTCGCCGGGTGCCTTTATCTATCCATGGTCGCAAAGAAGCACTTTGTCGTGGCCACTGCACGCACCCGGGAAATGGATGAACTCTACAAGCCGGTGAGTGAGATCGAAGAGGCGCTTAAAACAGCGCAGTCCTCCTACGAAACACTGCGGTCAGACTATGAAAAGAGTCGAAAAGCGCTACTCGCGAATGAAAAAGCGCACTCACTGTACATCGTCGGTAGCGGCGTGGCCGATATCGCACCGTGCCCACCGATACCTGCCAGCGTGACGTTGCAAGATCTCGAGCAAAAGATGAAGGAAGTCGTCGACGCCCGAAAGCAGCTTGTACGCGACAAGAAAGCTTGCTTGAACACCAACCATGGGAAGATGGTCGTGAATGGCCGGAAGGGTGCAGCAAACACGATGTTCGCGCGGGAGGTCCGACTCAGAATCCGGGTTTTCGACGACGAACTCAAAGCACTTCTCGCGATGGTCAGTTGGAACAACGTCAAGCGATTCGAGCTGCGCCTTGAAGCATCCTTTAAGGCAATCAATTCGGTCGGGCCAGAGATGGGGGTGAGCCTGCTCCCTACCTATCTGCAGCTCGGGAAACGCGAGCTACGGCTTAAATTCGACATCGATCGCTTGAAGCAACAGATCAAAGAGGAGCAGCGCGAGGAACGCGCCTTCCGACGAGAACAGGAGAGGGCCGAACAGCAACTTGCGCGCGCCGCTGAAAACGCTCGGCTGGACCGAGAAAAAATGGAGCGACTGGTGGCAAGAGAACTGGCGCGAATTGAATCTGCTACTGAAGAACAGCGAGAACTCCTTCAGCTGCACCAGCAGGAGCTTGATGTGCTCGTGGCAGAAGAAAGGCGGGCGGTTTCCATGGCGCAGATTACTCGGGCCGGATTCGTTTACGTGATTTCCAACGAGGCGTCTTTTGGCCCAGGCGTGTGCAAGATCGGAATGACGCGACGATTAGACCCCATGGATCGGGTGAAAGAGCTGGGCGACGCATCAGTTCCAGCGCTGTTCGACGTCCATGCATTCGCGTACTGCGAGGATGCTCCAGTGCTTGAGAAGTTTCTCCACGAGCGGTTCTCTCAGCGGCGAGTGAATCGAGTGAATTGGCGAAAGGAGTTTTTCTATATTGAGCCGCAGGAAGCGCTGGCAGCTTTGCGGACATACCCAGAGCCTTTCGCACTCGAAGTCTATTAAGAGTGGCTGCGGAGTTTTGTGGCCTCTTCTAGATGTGGGGTTCTACCCCGTTTCCGCGGACGGTTTGAAAAGGTCTGAGAGCTTCCGATCCTGCCTCGCGACCCGTCGTCGCATCCGAGGATTGTGAAATCGCTCGGTGTAGTCAAACACCTCCGCCTTGGCGACATCCAAGGTTGGATACTTGGCGCGGTTGATACGATCACGCTTGAGCCGTCCGAAGAAGCCTTGGCAGGCGGCGCCGCGTCACTCCCGGTAGAACTGCCCCTGCGGCGGGCCTGCGAGCAGCGGCACGAGTTCCGCGATTTTCTCCGGCGGGATGTGTCGGGCGGAGGCCGCCTGGGCGGCGGCGGAGGTCCAGCGTTCCACCAGCAACAGTTCGTCGGGGCGTTCCAGGTTCCGCACCACCCTGCAGCTGGCACAGCCATCGGCGGTCTGCAGCAATGGCGTGATCGTCAGCAGGGCAGAGCGCAGCTGATCGCCCATGCCTTCGGCGGCCATGAAGGTGTTGATTCGAGTAATCCGCATGTCGTGCCCTCCGCAGAACACGTGGGCTCTCGTCGCACAAGGCTCCCGGAGGCGACGTTACGACGCTCAGGTGACGATTCTGCGACAGCCGGACCGGTCTGGCCGGGCCCGCGCCGGCATCAGGTCGTTCGGTTCAAGGTTCTGCGGCCGTCGCCGACAACCTCACCGTAGTTCTGCGGTCGCGGCCGGACGGCTTCGATCGCCTCTGACACATCGGTTGTAGGGGCCTGTGGGATGGACAAGCTGAGTATTGCCGGCCTGCTGCTCGCACTGGCTGCGGTTTTCGGTGGCAGCACACTCAAGGGCAGTGGTGCGGCGGCGCTGGTCAGCCCGGCGGCGTTCGTCATTGTCATCGCGGGCACCATCGCCGCGATACTCGTGCAGACGCCTGGGCCCACCTTTCGCCGCGCCTTGCGGATGGTGCGCTGGGTGTTTCGGCCGCCGGTTCTCGATTGGGAGGATGAGATCGACGCCGTGGTGCACTGGGCGCGGCGCGCCCGCCAGCATGGCTTGTTGGGGCTGGAGCCGGACCTGGCCGGGGTGGTTGATCCGTTCACCCGCCGCGGGCTACAGATGCTGGTCGACGGCGTGGAACCGGCGCAGATCCGAGCCGCGCTGGATGTGGAGCTCGATACCCTGGAAGGGCGTGATGCCGCGGCCGCGCGTGTGTTCGAGGGCATGGGCACCTATGCACCCACCATGGGCATCATCGGCGCGGTCATGGGCCTGATGGCGGTGATGCAGAATCTTGCCGACCCGGACAAGCTTGGCGCCGGCATCGCCGCCGCATTCGTCGCCACCGTGTATGGCATCGGCCTGGCCAATCTGCTGTTTCTGCCGATGGCCGCCAAGCTCAAGGCGACCATCGCGGGTCAGAGTCGTGCGCGCGAACTGATGATCGAGGGTCTGGTGGCCATTGCCGATGGCGAGCACCCCAGCAGCATTCACAACCGGCTGCAGGGCTTTCGGGTCCAGCGATGAGCGCGCGCCGTCGCAGCCACCTCGATGATCAGCCGCATACGGACGGCTGGGCCGTTCCCTACGGCGATCTGGTCACGCTGCTGCTCGCCTTCTTTGTGGTGATGTACGCCACGTCCACGGCTAACGAAGGCAAGTACCGCGTGCTGTCCGACGCGCTCAATGCGGCCTTCGCCGGGGCGCCGCGAACCACCGAGCCCATTCCTCTCGGTCAGCCGCTGAACGCCGGTCGGCATCGCTTGGAAGCGCCAGCCGCCTTCGATGCACCGACCTTTGCCCAGGCCGTCCCTTCGCCGGCCCGAATCGCAAAGCACGGCGAAGGGGTCACCACGCTGGACCGGGTCGAGGAGTCGCTGGTTCATGATCTGCGTCGCCGTATCTTTGCCGAACAGGTCTATATCAGCCGCTCCGGCAAGGGTCTGGAAGTGGAGCTGGACGCCGACCTGTTGTTCGCCAGTGGCGCCGCCGAGATTTCGTCGGAGGCCCGGTCGCTGGTGCGGCATATCGCCGGAATTCTGACGCCGTACCCGAACCGCGTCGTCGTGGAAGGGCATACGGACAACGAGCCGATCCACACCTTTCGGTTTCCCTCGAACTGGGAATTGTCGGCCGCTCGTGCCGTCAGCGTACTGCGCGTGCTGACCGATGCGGGCGTCGCGGCTACGCGGCTCAGCGTGCAGGGCTACGGGGAGTTCCAGCCGATCGAGCGCAATGACACCGCCCGCGGACGGCTGCGCAACCGGCGCGTCGTGCTGGTGATCCGTGACGAGCAATGGGCACCCGACCGGCGTCCTGACGCCACCGACATGGCGACCAGCATGGCGCGGGGCACGGCGCCGCGCACTGACAGCACCGCCGATGCCCGAGGCCCGAATCCTGCACCAGAGCGGAGACCAACATCAGAGGGCGCTTGAAATGTCGAGCCCGGCCATGCTGCAAAAGCTGTTCGAAGTCCCGTCGGACCCAGGCGCCGAGGCGCCCGAACCGACGACCCGCTGGCTCACCTTCAGCCTGCTGGAGAACCGCTACGCCATCGAGATCGATCAGATTCGCGAGATTCTGCGCCCCTGCGAACCCACGCCGGTGCCCGGTGCGCCGGACTGGGCGTTGGGCGTGATCAACCTGCGGGGCGCGATCGTCACCGTCTTGTCCCTGCACCGTTTGCTGGGCCGGTCGATTCCGGCGGCGACGGAGGCACAGCGCGTACTGGTCACGGATGTGACCGGCGAGCCGATCGGCCTGACCGTCGATGCCGTGGGCGATGTCTGGAACGCGCCGGATCGCCTGTTCGAACCGGCGCCCAGGGTTGCGGACCGCAGCGACGCGTTGCCGGTGGCCGGCGTGTTCCAGCGGCAAGGTGATCCGCTGCTGGTCCTGGATGTTCGCGCGGTGCTGGATCTGGTCGGAGCGGCGGTCTGATGGTCGCGGCCCTGATCTCCATCGTCGGCGCCTGTCTGGTGGCCTTGTTTCTGTTGACCCGCCGGGTGACTCAGCTCGCCACAGTGCAGGCCAAGCTGGTGCAGGCGCAGCGTGCCGATCGCACCACCCAGGCGGCGCTGGGACGGGCGCTGCAAACCCTGCATGTCGAACTCAACCGGCTCGGCAGCCATAAGGCGGAGCGCGACGCCCTGCGTGACGCCCAGGCTCAGATCGAAACCCTGGCCGATGGCCATCGCGCGCTGGAGCGTCGCTGGGGGCTGGAACATGCCCGGTCGCTGGCCCGTGACGGCATCGCGCCGGACCTGCTCGTCAAGGAATACGGCCTGACCCCGGCCGAGGCGCGTCTGATCGCACGGCTCGAACCCGCGGTCGCCGCACATTGAATGTTCAGGTTTTCACGCAGCGGCCGATGACCGGGAAGTACCCCCACGGGAGATTGTAATGACCACCCAATCCGTGACCGTAGACCTGGATGGAGAAGTCTCCATTCGCGAAATCGCCTCGCTGCATGCCCGGCTGATGGATGCCCGCAATAGCGAACAACCCGTGACCCTGGACGGCGAGGACGTGAGCCGCGTGGATACGCCTGGGCTGCAGCTGCTGGCCGGGTTTGTCATGGAGCGCGCGCGCTGCGGCCGCGAGACCGGATGGTCGGCGGCGTCCGTGGCGCTGCTCGATGGTGCCCGCCTGCTGGGGATGGAGGCCATGTTGGCCCTGGATCACCTGCCCGCGACTGCGGAGACACACTGATGAAGAAGATTCTCGCCGTTGATGATTCCCCTTCGATGCGCCAGATGGTGGCGTACACCCTGCGTGACGCCGGGTTCGATGTCGAAGAAGCCGAGGACGGCCAGATCGCCCTGGACAAGGCGAGAACCGGTGCCTATTCGCTGGTGCTGGCCGACGTGAACATGCCGAACATGGACGGCATCACCCTGGTCCGCGAGCTGCGCGGGCTGGATAGCTACAAGTTCACACCGCTGCTGATTCTGACCACCGAGGCCGGCGCCGACAAAAAGGCGGCTGGCAAGCAGGCCGGCGCCACCGGATGGCTGGTCAAGCCATTCAACCCGGACCAGCTGATCTCGGTCGTCAATCGCGTGCTGAACTGAAGCACGCCAACAGGTCCGCGTCATGAGTATCGACATGCGCCAGTTTCAGCAGACCTTCTTCGCCGAGAGCGCCGAAGGTCTGGATGTCATGGAGTCCGGTCTGCTCGCGCTGCAGCCGGCCGCGCTGGATTCGGAAACCATCAACGCGATCTTCCGGGCCGCGCATTCGATCAAGGGCGGTGCGGGCACCTTTGGCTTCGAGGCCATTGGCGAATTCACCCACGTGGTCGAGACGCTGCTCGACGAACTGCGCAGTGGCACGCGAGTCGCCGATGCCGCCCTTATCGATCTGCTGCTGCAGTCGGTGGATGTGCTGCGCGCCTTGTTCGACGACGCCCAGGCCGGGCGACCGATTAACTTGACCGCGCATCAGGGCACACAACAAGCCCTTGCGCGAGCCTTGCAGACGCCTGGCGCCGAGCCACCCGTGACGGCGGAGGCCGGGGCGGCTGGTCGTGCGCCGGGCGGCGGCTGGCGCATCGATTTCCGGCCGCACCCGGAGCTGTTTGCCACCGGCAACGATCCGCTGCATGTGCTGCGTGAACTGGCGTCTCTCGGCAGCCTGCATGCGCAGGTGCAGGCCGATGCCTCGCTGGACCCCGCCAGCATGGACCCGACGCAGTGCTATCTGCGCTGGGATCTGGAGCTGATCACCGAGGCCGACGAGCCCGCGGTTCGGGAGGCCTTTGCCTGGATTGAGGACGAATGTGATCTGGCGATCACCGCCTTGGCCGTCGCTGAGCCGCAGGTGATGGCGGCCGAGCCACAGGCCGCTGCGGTCGGGACGGCCCCGGCCCCAGCGGGGCAGACCTCGATTCGCGTTTCGGTGGACAAGATCGACGCGCTCATCAATCTCGTGGGGGAGCTGGTAATCACCCAGTCGATGCTGCACCAGGCCGGGCAGGCGCTGGACACCGCGCAGCATGAACAGTTGGTGGCCGGCCTGGAACTGCTCGCGCGCAACACCCGCGACATTCAGGAGGCGGTGATGTCGACGCGCATGGTCGCGATCGATTCGGTGTTCAAACGGTTCCCGCGGGTGCTGCGCGATGTCGCGGGGCGGCTCGGCAAGCAGGTGGAGTTGCAAACCGAGGGCGAGGGCACGGAGCTGGATCGCGGCGTCACCGAGAAAATCGTCGACCCGCTCACGCACATCATTCGTAACAGCGTGGATCACGGCATCGAATCGCCGGCTGACCGCCTCGCGGCCGGTAAGCCGGAAGCCGGACAGATCACGCTGCGCGCCGCGCATGAAGGTGGCTACATCGTGATCGAGGTGCTGGATGACGGCGCCGGTCTCGACCGCGAACGGATTCTGGCGAAGGCCGCTGCATCAGGCCTACCGGTCAGCGACGACATGGCGGATGCCGACGTCTGGCAACTGCTGTTCGCGCCGGGGTTTTCCACCGCCGAAGCGGTGACGGACCTGTCGGGCCGCGGTGTCGGCATGGACGTGGTCAAGCGCAACATCGTCAGTCTGGGCGGCCAGGTCACGCTGTCCTCTCGGGCCGGACAGGGCACTCGTGTAGAGATTCGCCTGCCGCTCACGCTGGCGATT
>OEIO01000018.1_pt1 | contig 20044 bp, 12 predicted proteins | sample 1539121 | NCBI WGS metagenome assembly OEIO01 (sample SAMEA98136418, study PRJEB22522) | marine metagenome | biome: marine biome; feature: marine water body; material: sea ice | place: Arctic Ocean | collected 21-Sep-2015 | depth 1.1 m
GAGGAGCGGGTGGGGGGGGGGTGAGGTGGGGGGGGCCGGGGCGTGCATCGGGGTAGGTGGGGTCATGCCAGGGGAAGGAGCTGGGGACAGGCTGAACGCCGGGGCAGACCGGGTGCAGGGGTACACCGGATTCAGCGATGGCGGGCCTGGCCTGGTCAAGGCCAGCGCCGAGGCCATGAAACAGTCCGTTTCACTCAAGTGAAACCTTGATACTGCAAGCTATTCGGCTTATTAATGGCGGATTGACTGTCGGTTACCCAAGGGGATGGACGGGACCCGACACGCCAGCTGCACAATACCTACCCATCAAGGATGACTCCATGAAACGTTTGCTCTCTGCGTCGGCGCTTGCCGTCGCCTTCGCCTCGGGCCCCGCGGCCGCCGTCAACACCGACGGCTTCGACATTCCTTATGTGGGTGTGAGCGGCGAGTTTGTCTCGGTGGACTCGATCCGCGAGAACGACGACGGCATCGGTGGCCGCGTACGCTTGGGTTTTCCGTTGGCATACGACAACAGCGCCTTGGAAATCAGCCTGTTCAGCAACTCGCTGGAGCGTGACCTGGACGGCGAGGACGACTACCAGGCAGGCATTTTCGTTGATTACGTCTACGATCTCGCCGGGTTGGTCGGAAACCTGCCGGTCAAGCCGTTTCTGCTAGCCGGTGTTGGCATGACCGAGGACGACATCCTCGCCAACAACGACATTCACCCGGCGCTGAATGCGGGTGGTGGCGTTCTGGTGCCGCTGCCGTTTTTTGGCGGCTTCGCGCTACGCGCGGAGGCTCGCTATCTCGCCCAGTTCAACAGCGAACACTACGACGACGAGAACATGGTCAATGATTTGCGCATCAATCTGGGTGTGCAGATCCCACTGTCGTGGCACTACGGGGCCGCCAAGGCTGAACCGGTGAAACAGGATTGCGACCTCACCGTCATCGATCCCCAGACCGGCCGAACCGACTGCGTCGTCGATACCGATCAGGACGGCGTGATCGATCCGAAAGACAACTGCCCCGGCACGCCCCTGGGCACAGTGGTTAACGCGAGTGGCTGTCCGCTGGCCAAGGCCAAGGACAGCGATAGCGATGGCGTCACCGACACCTTTGATCGCTGCCCGGATAGCGCACCCGGCGCGAAGGTCGATGAGCAGGGTTGCGAGGCGCCAGAGGTCATCGTGCTGCGTGGCGTCACGTTCGAAACCGGCTCGGCCACACTAACGGCCAATGCCGAGATCGTGTTGAACCGCCAAGCCGAGAAGATGCAGGGTCAGCGTGCCACGCTGGTCGAAGTGGCCGGCCACACCGATTCTCGCGGTACTGCCGAGTACAACGAGAAGTTGTCCCAGGATCGCGCCCAGGCCGTGGTTGACTATCTGGTCGCCAAGGGTGTCCCCGCATCACGCCTCACCGCCCGCGGTTATGGCGAGTTCGAGCCGGTGGCCAGTAACGAGACCGAGGAAGGTCGCGAACTCAACCGCCGTGTTGAACTGCGGGTGATCGCCGAGTAAGCAAGCGCGAATGAAAAAAGCCCCGGCTGGTCCGGGGCTTTTTTGTGTCTGGCGGTCGCAGATATCAGACCAGACGATTCATCCCGTTCAGCGCGGCGACGCGATACGCCTCTGCCATAGTGGGATAATTGAACGTCGTGTCGATAAAATGCTGCAACTGGCGCTCGCCGCCGCGCGCCATCACCGTCTGACCGATGTGGACGATTTCTGAGGCCGCTTCACCAAAACAGTGGATGCCAAGAATTTCCAGTGTGTCGACGTGAAAGATCAACTTCAGCATCCCTACGGTTTCGCCGACCATCTGGGCGCGGGCTAGGTGCTTGAAAAAGGCGTGGCCAATTTCGAACGGCACGCCTTCTTCCGCCAGCTCGCGTTCAGTCTTGCCGACCGAACTGATCTCGGGGATGGTGTAGATGCCGGTCGGCATCAGGTCGAAGCGCAACGACCGTGCTTCACCGGACACGATATGTCCGGCCGCAAACCGGCCCTGATCGTAGGCGCTGGACGCCAGCGCAGGAAAGCCGATGACATCGCCGACTGCATAGATGGACGGCACATCGGTCTGATGCTGTTCGTTCACCTTGAGCTGGCCGCGGCCATCAGCTTGTAACCCGACGGCGGCCAGGTCCAGCGAATCGGTGTTGCCGGTGCGCCCATTCGCCCAGAGAAGGTAGTCCGACTTGATGCGCCGGCCCGATTCGAGGTGCAGCACAACATCGTGATCACGCGCCTCGACCCGCGCCATGCGCTCGTTGTGGCGAATGTTCACACCGCGGTCGCGCAAGTGGTAGGACAGGGCTTCGGTGATTTCGTCGTCCATGTACGACAGCAGGCGCGATTGCGTGTTGACCAGATTCACGCGGATGCCCAGGTGGCTGAAGATCGACGCATACTCCGAGCCGATGACCCCGGCGCCGTAAACGGTAATGGAGCGCGGGTGCTCCTCGCATTGCAGGATCGTGTCGCTGTCGTGTATTCGAGGATGCGAAAAATCGAGCTCTGGCGGTCGATACGGACGTGAACCGGTGGCGAGCACGATGGAGTCCGCGGTGATGCGCTGTGTCGGTACGCCAGGCGCGGAGACCTCGATCGTCTGCACATCGACGAATCGGGCCGTGCCCTCGATGAGCGGAACATGGTTACGTTCGTAGTAACCGCGGCGTAGCGCTACCTGACGGCTCACGACGCCGTCAGCGTTACGCAGAATTTCCGGGTAGGTCAGGTGCAGGTCCTTGCGGAATTGCTGGTACAACGGTTCCCTGCGGATTTCGGAGTAGCGTCGGGCGGCGTGCCGCAATGCCTTGCTCGGAATCGTCCCCCAATGCGTACAGCCGCCGCCCACATCGATGTAGCGCTCCACCACCGCAACCGTCTTCCGATTCTTTGCGGCCATCATGGCGGCGCCTTCGCCACCAGGGCCGCTACCGATTACCAAGACGTCGTAGTGCGAACTGCGCTTCACCAAAACCCCATCTCCAAGCCTTTAAATTCACGTTAAATCATAGCACTGCAGAGGGTTGTTCAGATCGCGTTAACCGCTCGTTTACCGATGGTGTGTGATATAAACGCCACGTAAATATTCGCTTTCACGAAATTGAGGATTTCGCATGTCGAACGGCTTCGGCAGTCAACTGGCGTATTTCTCGGAGCAGCAGTGCGGCCGCCAGTGGCGGACGTTTCTGTCGGCCTTGGCCGAAGAGCTTGCCGAGCAGATGTCGGACGATGAGATTCAGTCCTTTATGTACGTGCTTGGCCGGCGCATGGGTGCCTCGGTGGAGCCGGGCGAAGCCGAAACATTGGAAGACATGGAGCAGGCTGCCAATGCAATCTGGTCAGACTGGAACTGGGGCCTTGTTCGTTTCAAGGATGTCCAGACCAGTTTGGAGATCGTGCATGACTGCGCGCCGTTTCGTGTGGCGTTCGGAGAATCAGGCGTCACTTGGTCTGGCGCCTTGCTGGAAGGCATCTACAGTCGCTGGTTCGAGGCCTTTGGCGCCGGCGACGATCTAGTGCTCCGGCAGATCGAAATAGAAGAGGGGGAGATCGACAGTTATCGATTCCGGCTTGCGCATCGATCGATGTTCGGTTGATGTGCGCCCAATTCTAGGAGTCGCAGGTGAGTAATAAAGGCGAAGACGTCAAACAGCTATTCGCCCACCTTGGACTTGATCCGTCCAGCTATCGCGATCTCAAGGGCGAAGGCGACAAGGACGAGGTCGAGGGCCGGGTGGGGAAGAAGCGCACGGCGCCCGCCAAACCGGACGAGCCGGTCGTCGATCCCGATGCCTATCCACCGCCTCCGCGTGTTCAGCAGGCTGAATCAGCCCCGGTGCCCGAAGAACCCGTCGGCTCGGCCGCGCCAGAAGCGGTGCCGGAACCTGCGCCGACGAGGACGGAACCTGTCGTGGATGAAATTGTTGAGCCCGAGGCGGAGCCTGAGGCTGAAGAATTGGCACTAGTAGACGCGATGCCGGATCGGTGGTCGTTGTTGGCCTCATTGGGCAGCAGGAATTTCCAGTCGCTGATATTCCCGAAGAGCCGGCAGAGCTTGGCGAATGGAGCCAAGCAGTCCCCGGCGGTGTCAGCGAGGAGCAGGACACGCCCCGCCTGCGTCGGGCTGGCAGCCTGGCGGCGTTGGTGCGCGGCACGGAACGCGTTGCACAATCGGCGCGGCAGCTCGTCTCGGGCGATGATGACGACACCGATGAGGCACCTGGCCCGGTCTCAGAGCAGACCCCCGAGGTCCAAGCGGCACCAGCAGCCGCAGCACATCGGTCGGCACCGCTAAAGTCTGAGTCCATCCCAGCAGCCGAAGGGGCCGCTATGAATTCATCGTCTGAAGCGCGAGAAGCCAGCGATTCGGAAGAGTCATCTGCGCAGCCTGCGAGGCCCACCAGTGGTGCAATTGCCAAACTGATGGGTCGTCTGGGTCAGCCACCGGCGCAGCGCAGACCGGACGGCGCCAAGTTGAAACTACACTATGAACGTCGACAAGCACCCGTGGTGGCAGAGACTCACCTGGATCAAAGCCTGCCTTCAGTTTTTGGGCGTCTTGAAAAGTCACGAGTCGACTAAGCCGCAACAATTATCCGAACAGCCGGAAACGGAACAAGGACATCAGGGGACTATGCCGGGGAAGTCGAACAAGCGGCCCAAGCGCATTGCCGTCGTGTCGCCCAAGGGCGGCGTAGGCAAAACCACCGTCACCGCGAATCTGGCCGAAGCGCTGGTGGGGCGTGGTCATCGCGTCTGCGCGGTCGATCTGGATGCGCAAAACGCATTGCAGTTCCATCTGTCGTCCGATCCGGTCGATCCGGCAGGGCTCGCTTCTGCGACCTTGCGCGCGGATGATTGGAGCAGCGTGACCCGGCAGGGCATCGACAAGCTGCGATTCCTGCCATACGGATTCCTGTCTGAAGCGCACCGCGCTCGATTCGAGGCGGCCGTTGTCGACGGCCCCGCCTGGCTTTCCGATGGGCTATCCACCGTCGATGCGAAGAACATCGACTTCACGGTTTTCGATACGCCGCCCGGTCCGTCGGAGTTCCAGCGCGCTGCGGTCGAGCTTGCGGATCTGGTCATTGTCGTCGTGTTGCCCGACGCCGCATCGTTTATCACCGTGCCCACGGTGGAGCGCACCATCGAATCGTATGCGGGGACAGCAAGTCGGGACTTCAAGGGGCTGTTCTTCCTGGTCAACCGGATGAACGAGGGCCGGGTCCTTTGCAGGGACGTGCGCGCGATGCTGTCCCAGCGCCTTGGCGAGCGTCTGGTGCCAGCGGCTGTTCGATTTGACGCGGCGGCCGAGGAAGCTCTGGCCGCGCAGCAAACCGTTCTGGCCTATGAGCCCGAAGGCCGAGCGGCCACCGATTTCGACGCGTTGGCCGCCTGGATGGAGCAAACACTGCGATGAGCGATGCGTCGGTGGGTGCGGAACAGTCATCGCTGACTCCAGAGGCTGAATGGCGCCGCACCGGTGGTGCCATGCGTTATATCGACGCGCTGGCGGGTCTCGGCGTGTGGGAGTCACGGCTGGCCCTGCTGTTCGCCGTGGTCATCGCCGCCGCACCTTGCTGGGTGATCATCACAACCCCGGTGGGCCTGGGCTGGCAGGCGCTATTCGCGCTGGGCTCCTTCGCGTTGTGTTCGTGGATGCGCCGCTACGAGGGCCATCTGATTTCGATCGCGTTGATGACGATCTCGTTGCTGACCTCGTTCCGGTATTTCTACTGGCGCGTCACCGAAACCATCGGGTTCGGTACGCCCGGCGTGTCGTACGTGGATTTGTTTTTCGCTGTCGGCCTCGTGCTCGCGGAGTTTTACGCCGTGCTTGTGCTGATCCTGGGTTACTTCCAGGTGCTCTGGCCGTTGCACAGGCGCCCGTATCCACTGCCCGACGACACGAGCCAGTGGCCGACGGTTGATGTGTTCGTACCGACCTACAACGAACCCATGGAGGTTGTTCGACCGACGGTTTTAGCGGCGCTGCAAATCGACTGGCCTGAAGACAAGATCAAGGTCTATGTGCTTGATGACGGCTGCCGTGATGAGTTCGGCGTCTTCTGCGAAGAAGTCGGGGCCGTGCATCTTCCGCGCAAGGAATCCACGCACGCCAAAGCCGGCAATATCAACAAGGCCTTAACGAAAACCTCGGGTGAACTGGTCACGATTTTCGATTGTGACCACATTCCGACCCGATCCTTTCTGCAGGTTGCCGTCGGTTGGTTCCTGAAAGACCCGAAGATGGCGCTGGTTCAGCTGCCTCATCATTTCTTCTCGCCGGATCCTTTCGAACGCAACCTGGGCACCTTCAAGCAGGTGCCCAACGAGGGCGAACTGTTTTACGGCCTGCTCCAGGACGGCAACGATTTCTGGGACGCCACGTTCTTTTGCGGTTCCTGTGCGGTGCTGCGTCGCGAAGCGTTGGAAGAGGTTGGTGGCGTCGCGGTGGAGACCGTCACCGAGGACGCGCACACGGCGTTGAAGATGCATCGTCGCGGTTGGCGCTCGGCGTATATCAACGTGGCGCAGGCCGCTGGCTTGGCGACCGAATCGCTATCCGCCCACATCGGTCAGCGAATTCGCTGGGCGCGTGGCATGGCCCAGATCTTCCGTGTCGACAACCCGTTGTTCAAACGTGGCTTACGTTTTGGCCAGCGCCTTTGCTATGCGAACGCGATGCTGCACTTCTTCTACGGATTGCCGCGTATTGTGTTTCTCTCGGCGCCTCTGTCGTATCTGCTGTTCGATGCGAAGATCATTCAGGCGCAGGCGTTGATGATCGCGGCCTACGCACTGCCGCATTTGCTGATCGCTAACATGACCAACTCCCGGCTGCAGGGGCCTTTCCGCCACTCGTTCTGGGCCGAGGTCTACGAGACGGTACTCGCCACCTATATCACTGCCCCGACGCTGCTGGCGCTGATCAATCCGAAGCTGGGTTCGTTCAACGTGACGGCCAAGGGCGGCATCGTCGAGGACGAGTACTTCGACCAGAAAATGGCGATCCCGTATCTCATACTGGTAGCGGCCAATCTCGGCGGTGTGGCGGTGGGTATCGGCCGGCTCTTCTTCTGGAGCACACACGAACTCGACACGGTGCTTTTGAATATGATCTGGTCCGGTTACAACCTGATCATTATCGGCGCTGCGCTTGCCGTGGCATGGGAATCCAAGCAGGTTCGGCGCACCATTCGCGTGGACTCGGATCTCGAGGCGGAAGTACGGCTTCATGACGGCACGGTCCTCTCGGCGCGGACGCTAGACCTTTCGGAAGGTGGCTGCGCCGTGCGCATGGAGCAGTCGCTGCAGTTGGAGCGCGGTTCTACCGTGGATGTCTGCGTATTGCCCAGCAAGACCGACGTTGTATGGAATTGCACCGTGACACGATCGGCGGGGGACACCTTGAGCCTGAAATTCGAACCGCTGGACATTGAACAAGAGAAGCACTTGCTTCACTGTATTTTTGGGCGAGCGGATGCATGGGTCACCTGGGCCAGCAACCGTGATGTGGATCATCCAGGTCGGGCATTTATCGAAGTGTTGTCCTTCGGCTACTACGGGGTTTATCGCGTGATCGAAATGTATTTGGGCCGGTTCCTCTCTGGCATGCGGGGAGCGGTCTCCAAGTTCGTTCGGCGAATCACTTTCGCCGCGAGCTTGTTAGCGGCGATCGGTGTGTTGGCAACCCTGCATCCAATGTCTGCCGATGCCCAGGGCGCGGCTGGCAACGCCTCTGAGCGTCTGCCACAGGTGATCCGTTCAGTGACGCTGGAAGAACTTAGCGGGGTGCAGGACTCCATTCGATTGCGGGGTATTCAGGGCGAGATTTCATTGCCGGTCTCGGTTCGGGATGACGAGGTGATCACCAAGGCAGAGATGACCCTGCGCTATGCCCATTCGCCGTCGCTGGTCTTCGATCTATCTCATATCAATGTGTTCGTAAACTCCGAGCTGGTCACAACGATTCCTCTCACAGAGCAATCTGCCAGTGGCGGTGAGCGGACATTCAAGCTCGACCCGCGGTTATTCGTTCGCTACAACACGATTCTGCTGCAGTTCATTGGGCACTACACGTATGAATGTGAAGACCCTGCCCATACCTCGCTTTGGGCCAATATCAGCAAAACCAGTTCCCTGACGCTAACTACTCAGCCGCTGAAGCTGGCGAATGAACTCAATTTGTTGCCTCAGCCGTTCTTTGACCGGCGGGACCAGGCCATGTTGGAGTTGCCGTTTGTGTTCTCCGGCGAGCCGAGCATCGAGCAGATGAAAGCGGCGGGTATTGTGGCTTCGTGGTTTGGGGCGCAGGCGGCCTATCGGGGTGCCAAATTCCCGGTGTCCACCAACGGCGAACTGCCGGACGGCCATGCTGTAGTGATCGGGACGGCCGGAAGCCGCGTGGGCGGGCTGGCGATTCCGAGCAATGGTGAGTCCACAGTCTCCATCGTCGACAACCCGACGCATCCCACATCCAAGCTGTTGGTTGTGTCCGGCAATTCCGGTGAGGGATTGATCACCGCTGCGCGTGCACTCAGCCTGGGGGCGGAGGCCTTGGCGGGCCGTTCCGCCGTGATCCGCAATCTGCAGGAGCCAGAACCTCGCGCACCCTACGACGCGCCGCGTTGGGTGCCCACGGATCGTCCGGTCGAGTTCAGCGAATTGGTGCCGAGCCGGGAGCTGGAAGTGCGTGGGCTCTATCCGGACCTGATCCGAGTCAATTTCCATGTGCCGCCGGATTTGTACGCCTGGGAGTCCAAGGGCGTCCCGATGGACCTCAAGTACCGCTACACGCCAACCATCGGGCCGAAGTCGACGCTGAACGTGAACATCAACAACGAGTTCGTTGAGGCGATTCCGTTAGCCAAGGGCGGCGATAGCACATCGGTTCAATCAGAGATCAAGCGGCGCATCCAGATCCCGTTCTTGAGCCAGCTGGAATCGGTCAACGAAACCACGGTGCATATTCCGTACTTCAAAGTCTCCGGTAGCAATCAGGCACAGTTCCACTATTACTTTGAGCGTCAGAAGCTCGGCGAATGTAAGGATGCCGTCCTGGATAACTTGCGGGGCGTGATTGACCCAGGCTCCACCATTGATTTCAGCCAGTTTCCGCATTACACGGCGCTGCCGGAGCTCGCGTTGTTTGCCAATGGGGCTTTCCCCTACAGTCGTCTGGCAGACATGAACGACACTGCGGTTGTTCTGCCGAGGACCTTGTCCTCGGATGAGGTAGCGACCTACTTGTCGGTCATGGGCCATTTGGGCAACGCCACTGGCTACCCGGCAACACGTGTGGCGCTGGTTCAGGGCGGAGATGCCTCGCAACTGAAAGGCAAGCATGTGATCGTGCTGGGAAGTGCCGGTAATCAGCCGTTGCTCGAAACCTGGGCTGACGAGATGCCGCTAAGCCTGGTGGGTGGTACCGCGCGGCTTCGTGTCATCGGTCCGATCGAGCGACTGCTGGGGCGTTGGCGCGGATACGATCTTGATGCCGCTGTGGACCACGCGGGACAGGTCTTGCTGGAAGCGGGCGGTGCACTGGGCGCGATCATGAGCTTCGAGTCACCGGTGTCCAGCGACAAGGCCGTGGTCGTCCTGACCGCAGGCACTGGTGAGCGACTCCGCAACGTGGCGAATCTGCTGCTGGACGCCGGTGATCGTCAGTTCCTGCAAGGTGATCTGGTCCTTCTTAACGGTTCCGAGATCAATCACTACCGGCTGGGTAATCAGTTCAAGGTTGGCGGTTTGCCGTTCTTCATGGGCTTGAAGCACTGGTTCTCGACCAAGCCCTTGGGCATGTTGATCCTGATGCTAGTGGTCGCCCTGATTATCGCCGCTGCTGTCTATCGGGCATTGCGTCGCATGGCGCTCGCCCGCCATGAAGGGAAGCGGTAAGGCGGGGATTTCCGTGGGCAGCCTTCGGTGGGGAGCGTCATCTTGTTTGGTGGCGCTTGCCCTGAATTTGTCGGCCTGCGGGTGGTTTGACCAGGATTGGGAGCGCTGGGAGGCGTTCCACAAACATTTCGTGCAGGACGACGGCCGTGTGATCGACCGTACCGACGGCGCTCGGTCAACCTCCGAAGGGCAAGCCTATGGCCTGTTCTTCGCCTTGGTGGCCAACCGTCCAGATGTGTTTGCGAGCGTCCTGTCGTGGACCACTGCGAATCTTGCCCAGGGTGATCTCTTAGAGCATTTGCCCGCCTGGCTCTGGGGCGAACGCGACGATGGAAGCTGGGGGGTCGTTGACCCCAATCCTGCCAGTGATGCAGACCTGTGGATTGCCTACACGCTGCTGGAAGCGGCGCGGCTTTGGGACGTCCAGCAGTACGAAGTCGTCGCGCGTGCCATGCTCGCAAATGTGCTTGAGCATGAAGTCGTGACAACCGCTGATGGCGTCAGCTTGTTGCTTCCAGCACCGCACGGGTTTCGTCTCGAAGACGGTCGGGTCCGATTGAATCCGAGCTACCTGCCCGAGTTCCAGTTTCGATACCTGGATCAGCGGCATCCGGTTGGACAGTGGTCGACATTGTTGGCAAATCACAACAAATTGCTGATGGCCGTGTCGCAGGGGGCGGGGTTGGCGCCCGACTGGATGATCTTCGGCCCCGATGGCGTCGAGTTTTCTGACGGAAAGCCCATCACGGGCAGTTACGACGCCATTCGGGTTTATCTCTGGGCCGGCATGACACCGGGGTCTGAGGTGTTGTCGGCGCTGGGTGGCATGAGCCGGTTGCTGGCGGACAACAACCGCCCGCCGGAGCGAGTAGACGTACTGAGCGGGGACGTTTTGTCGGGCGGTGGGCCGCTGGGTTTCAGTGCCGCTTTGTTGCCATATCTCAAGGCTTTAGGTGATGATACGGCGATTCGTGCTCAACAATCCTTGATTGAGGAAGCCGATCATGGGGGTCTGCTCGGCGATGTGCCTGCATACTATGACCATGTGTTGTCGTTGTTTGGTGAGGGCCATGCCAATGGCTGGTATAGCATCGACGAATCTGGTCGACTTATTCCGCAGTGGGAGCGTTCATGCTGGTTGATTTTCGGGGATTGCTGATCGCTGCGGTGCTTGCCGCCGCGTGCGTAGGCCCCACGTATGCGCAAAGCGCCGCGGAGATGCGCGTCGCCGAACAAGCGCGTTATTGGGAGAACCGCGGACGCTTTGATCTGGCCCGTGAAGCCTGGCAGAAGTTGTTGCAGTCTGATCCAGAGAATCCGGCCGCGCTGGCGGGGCTTGGGGGCATGGAAGCGCGTGCGGGGCGGCTAGGTGTCGCACAGCAATATCTGGATCAATTGTCTTCCAGCCACCCGAACCACTCTGGTGCGCGTGAACTGCAATCGGCCATTGCCCAGAGCGCGGTCGATCAACAGCGCTTGAATCAAGCGCGTCAGCTCGCTCAGGACGGCCAGTACGACGAGTCTGTGCAGGCCTATCGCGATGCATTTGGGGACGTTAGTCCGGATGGCCGGCTCGCGCTGGAGTACTACCAAACCCTGGCTGGCGCCACGAACGGGTGGGGTGAGGCGCGCAACGGACTGGCCGAGTTGGCTAAAACCTATCCGGATCAGCCGGTTTACCAACTCGCGCTGGCACAGCATCTGACCTACCGCGAAGAAACCCGGCGCCAGGGGATTAGCGACTTGGCGCAACTGGTCGATAACGCCGTGGTCGCGGAACAGGCTAAGGCTGGTTGGCGTCAGGCATTGGTGTGGTTGACGCCCAAAGCCGGGGACGAGCGCTACTACCGTGCGTTCCTCAACCGCTTCGGCCAGGACAGCGAGATCTCGCAGCGGCTCGCGTCGCTCGACCGCCCGGTGGAAGCCACCGAAGATGACCTGATCGCCCAGGCCTACCGGAACCTGAATGCTGGTGACCTGAACCTCGCTTACACCGAGTTCCAGGAAGTTCTGCGCCAGGAACCGGGCAGCCCGGACGCCCTCGGTGGTATCGGCATCATCCTGCTGCGCCAGGAACAGTTTTCGGAAGCCGCCCAGTATCTGGAGCGCGCAAAGGCAGCGGATTCGCGCCGCGGTCACCGGTGGACCGAGGCCCTGGACAGCGCCCGGTTCTGGATGACCGTTCGCAGCGGAGAGGCCGCACGCGCGGCCGGCGATCCTGATCGTGCCATTCAGCTCTACGAACAAGCCATCGCAGAACGGCCCAACGAACTCAGTGTGCGCAGCTCCCTGGGTGATCTGTATGCGGAAGCCGGTTATCTGGACCGTGCCGATGCCGCGTACCGTGCGATTCTGGCTGCGCAGCCAGACAACGTGAATGCGTTGCGCGGTCTCATCGGTGTGTTGACGCAACAGGGCCATATGCGCGAAGCGCTGGCCTTGGCTGAACGGGTACCGCAAAGTCTGCGCGGGGAACTGGGAAATCTGGGCACATTGAAGGCCCAGTACCTGCGGGACCAGGCGACCGAAGCCAGCAGCGCCGAGAACTTTGTCGAAGCAGAGCGTTTGCTCAAAGAAGCCTTAATTCTCGATCCCCAGTCGCCGTGGGTACGGCTTGATCTGGCGCGGATATACCAGCGCCAGGGACGGACCCGTGAGGCCAACACCTTGATCGACGGGTTGCTGGATTCGAATCCTCGAATGTCAGAGGCGCTTTACGTCAAAGCGTTGCTGGTCAGCGAGAACCAACGTTGGTACGAAGGCCTGCAATTGCTGGAGCAGGTGCCGTTGCAGTCGCGCACCGACTACATGAACAACCTGCAAAAGCGGCTTTGGGTGCGTTATCAGTCGGAGCGAGCGGCCGTGTTCGCCCGTCTCGGCCGGCCCGAGCAGGCAGCGCAGATTCTGCGCCAGATCGAACCGCTGGTTGGCGAGTCTCCAGAATTGCTGGGTTCGCTGGCGACCTCACTCGCCGAGATCGGTGAAGAAGGCGAGGCGCTACGCTATATGCGAATGGCGTTAGCCAGGCAGTCCGTGCCCGATCCGGGAACCCGGCTGCAATATGCGTCGCTGCTGCTAAAACTACGCCAGGATGCCGAGTTTGAAGTCCAGGTTGACGACCTGCAGAACGAACCGAGACTGACGCCCCAGCAGCGCCAGGATCTGGCCAATCTCCAAGTTGCTCACCGACTGCGCCAGGCCGATGTCGTGCGCGAGGAAGGCGACCTGGCGTTGGCATACGAATATCTGCATCCGCTGCTGAAGGTCAACCCAAACGACCCGCGGCTGCTGATGGCCTTGGCGCGCCTTTACAGCGATGCCAGGGAATATGATCGAACGCTGGAGATTTACGACCGGGTACTTCGAATCGACCCGGAAAGCATCGATGCCTACAAAGGGGCCATCGCTGCGTCGATTTCCTTGCAGCAGCACGACCGGGCGGGGGCGCTGCTGGATCAGGCCTTGCAGATTGAGCCGGGCAATGCTCGTCTCTATGCTCTCGCAGGCCGCCTATCCAGGATTCGCGGCCAGGATGGCCAAGCGTTGGAATATTTTCGACAGGCGCTGGCGCTCGATGCTGAGAACAACCGCGGCGAGTTGGGGGGCAGCGACAGCTGGCGTCACGCACCCACGCTTTATCTGATCGATCCGGAACGAGCCCAGCTTGGCAGCAACCGTTCGAGCGTGGGCGATTCGCTCGCGCTTGATACCCAGCTTAAGGATGATCGGGCTGTTGTGAGTCCAGGCGCGGCTTCTCAGTCGGTTCGCACCGTGGCCACGAACCGCAGGCTGGACGCGTTTTCGTTCGAGCGAACCGGTGCACCGGCCGACGGCAGCAGTGGCGAACCGCGAGATTCGCCAGCGAGGCTATCGTCGAATCGGTTCGATGCCACATTGGCCCCTCGGATCGAGACGCGAAGGCCCTCTGATTCCAGCGTGTACCCGATTCGCCCTCAAGGTCCTTACGAGGGCGAAATCGTTTATGAGTCCGCGCCCTATGCGCTGGACGAGCAACTATCCCAGCCGGGGATAGGTCGTAGCAACACGTACGAAACGCAAACCTATCCGAGCTACCAGGGCGCGGCTGTTCCACCGCCGCCGACCTACCCGACCCAGCAGAGAGCGCCGAGTTCGGTTCGCACGCTACCGGCAACGGAGCCCGCACCGCAGCGTCCGGCCGTCATCTATGAATACCCGGCACGCGAGCCGCTGCGGCCGGCCCCTGTGCAGATCCAACCGCGACGGGCAGCGCGAGTATCCACCGATCCACGCGACGACATCCTGCGCGAGATTTCCGAGATTCGTGCTCAGCGCAGCGCGTACGGAGCCGGCGGTCTGAGTTTACGGACGCGGGATGGTCAACGCGGTCTGGACGAGTTGACCGACCTCGAATTGCCGGTCGAATTCAGTTTTGCGCCAGCGGCTGGTCGCATTCGTTTGCGCGCCGTACCGGTGTTTCTCGATGCCGGAAATCTGGACGGACGCGAGTTGGCCTTCTTTGGCGCCTTGCCGTTGGTCGAAGGCGTTGTGGCTGGTGACCGCGAGGACTTGAGCTTTTCCCAGGACGACGCTGGCGTTGCCGTTGGGCTGGTCTATGAAGTGGCCAATCTGCGGCTGGACGCCGGCTCGACACCGCTGGGCTTCCGGGAGGAAGATTTGCAAGGCGGTATTCGCTGGGCGCCACGGACAGGGGATCTCATCTGGCAGCTGGACCTTTCGCGCCGTTCGGTCTCCGACAGCCTGTTGTCCTACGCGGGTGCCTTTGATCCGGCGCTTGGCGTGAACTGGGGCGGGGTGATGCGCACCGGTGGCCGTATTGATCTGGCTTATGATGGTGGGCAGTACGGTTTGTATACCAACGGTGCGTTCTACGCGCTGGAGGGCAACAACGTCCAGGACAACACGCAGTATGAATTCGGTGTCGGTTTCTACGGCCGCGCGCTTGAGCGGGACAACATGCGGGTAACCTGGGGTATTAACGCCACCAGCTTCTTTTACGAACACAATCTGCGGTACTTCACGTTCGGCCACGGAGGCTACTTCAGCCCTCAGTTTTATCTGAGCCTAGGTGTACCTGTTGAGTGGGTCGGGCGGGAGAATCGTTGGTCGTATCGGGTGTCTGGATCGATCGGCATCCAGTCGTTCCGGGAGGATGACGCCCCGTATTTCCCGACCAGCGATGCCTTGCAGAACGCCCTCGTCGACTTTCAGCAGAACGAACCAACACTCCCTGTCGAGTCGACGTATGACGGGCAGAGCTCGACGGGATTGGGCTTTAATTTGGGTGGCGAGCTGGAATACATGCTCGCACCGCAGGTGTCGATTGGCGCCTCGATCGGCTTTGATAACGCGCGAGACTACGAGCAGTTCAATGGGATGGGCTTTTTGAGATATTGGTTCCGGCCGCAAGCGCAGGTGCCGATGCCTCCGAGTCGCCTAGTCCCCGATTGGGTAGGAGATCCAACATGAAAGCAATTCTGAACGGCGTGACGGCCGCCATCGCCATCGCAAGCGCTTGCGGGACGTTTGCCGCGGTGGCTGCCGAAGGCGAATCACTGCTCCCAAACCACAATCCGTTTGCTTCTTCAGCGGCACCTCGTATGCAGGAAACGCAGGTGGCGCAGCGGGTACAGGCAGCTTATGGACCGCAGACCTTTCAGTCGCTGGGCCGTCGCAACATGGCCGAAGGCGACATTGAAGGCGCCGAGCAGCGGTTCGCCGAAGCATTGGAGATCAATCCTTTTGATCCCGTTGCGCTGAACAACCTCGCTGCTGCCAAAGCCGAACAGGGCGATTACCACACGGCTTTGGAACTGCTAGAGCGGGCCGAACGCCTGGCTCCGCAGAATGTCGATATCGCGGCGAATCTCGCTCGCCTTCGAGGCTGGGTCAACTACTACGCCGGCAATGAACTGCATCCTGCTGCCCGGATTGCTGTGCCCGAGGCCCGCCTCACCGAAGGTTTGCCGCCACCGCCGCCGGCGCTATGGGATCCGCAGCAAGCCCGGCCTCGTATCGTGCTTCCACCCAATCAACGCTACGGCGCGGTTTCGCCTTAGCAAACCCGTCAGCGCCAGGTTGCGACTAGCCGTGTTCGAGATCGTCAAACAATTGACTGAACTGGTTGGTGATCTTGTGCTTCGGGTCCAGCAGGACCAGCGGCTGGCCGCGGTCATGTGATTCGCGAACCTTGACCGACGGCGCCAGTCGCGTCTGCAGCACGGGAAGACCTTCGTCCACGAGGTCCTGGACGATGCGCTGGGGCAACCGTGCCCGCGCCTGGAATTGGTTGGCGACGATGCCGTCCAGCTCCAGTTCTTCGTTATGGTCCGCTCGGATCTCGGCGATGTTGTCGAGCAGCACGTACAAGGCCTGACGAGCAAAATCGTCACAGTCAAAGGGAATGAGCACTCGATCCGCCGCGATCAGTGCTGAGCGACTGTAGAAGTTCAGTGCGGGAGGGGTATCGATGAACACCGCGTCGAATCCACGCAGCTTGTCCAGCGCTTGCCGGAGCTTGTAGATCTTCTGCCTGGATTCCAGTTTGGGTTGGAGGTGTTCCAGGGCGGGATCACCCGGGAGTACATAGAGCCCGTTGAGCTGAGACGCGACCAGATACGGTTCCAGCCCGCGTGACTGCAGGCTGAACGACAACGTGCCCTCGAAGAAATCGCCGATCGTGCCTTCGCTGGAGCCCGCGAGATCGCCGAGCAAGTACTGTGTTGCGTTGCATTGCGAGTCCAGATCCAACACCAGCGTCCGCAACCCACGTGAGGCTGCGATGGCGGCGAGGTTGCACACGATGGTGGTCTTGCCAACGCCACCCTTCTGATTGAATACCACGCGTCTCATGACAGCCTCTCTAGCGGAGTTGCACCAGTGTTGGGTGCTGTGCGAAGCATCCAACACTCATGCCACTCGGTACGGATAACGACCACTGGTGAAAAAAAGGCCCCGCAACTGCGGGGCCTTTCGAGTCGCGACTAATCGCTTACGCGGCTTTGGCGAGATCGCGCAGCACGTAGTGCAGGATGCCGCCATTGCGGTAGTAATCCCACTCCTTCGGCGTGTCGATTCGAACCTTGGCCTCAAAGGAAGTGGTCGAGCCGTCTTCAGCGGTGGCCTTGACGGTCACGAACTTGGCGCCTTCTTCGAGCCCTTCGATGTCGAAGGTTTCCTTGCCGGTGAGTCCCAGGGAGTCGGCGCTTTCGCCGTCCTTGAAGCACAAGGGCAGCACGCCAAAGCCCACGAGGTTGGAGCGGTGAATACGCTCGAAGCTCTGGGAGATGACTGCTTTGACGCCCAGCAGCTGGGTACCTTTGGCGGCCCAGTCGCGGGACGAACCGGTACCGTATTCCTTGCCCGCGAGTACGACCAGTGGGGTGTCCTGCTCCTGATATTTCATCGCGGCGTCATAGATGGTCATCTGCTCGTCGGCCGGCTGAAAATGCGTCCAACCGCCTTCTGTGCCGGGCGCCAGCTGATTACGCAAACGGATATTGGCGAAGGTGCCGCGCATCATCACTTCATGGTTGCCGCGGCGTGAGCCGTAGCTGTTGAAGTCGACCGGCTTGACGCCTTTGCTCTGCAGATATTTTCCGGCCGGGGAATCAGCGGCGATGTTGCCGGCGGGCGAAATATGATCCGTGGTGATCGAGTCACCGAGCAAGGCTAGGCATCGGGCGCCGGCAATCGGTTCGATGGAACCGGCTTCCTTCGCCATGTTGACGAAGTAGGGTGGGTTCTGAACATACGTCGAGTCGTCTTCCCACGCGAAGCGGTCACCTTCTGGCGTATCCATGCCACGCCAGCGAGCGTCACCTTCGAAGACGGAGCCGTAACTGGCCTTGAACATTTCCGAGGACAGCGAGGTGCTGATCAGGTCCTGGATTTCCTTTTGAGTCGGCCAGACGTCCTTCAAGTACACGTCATTGCCAGCGCTATCCTGTCCCAGGGGGGACTCGACCAGCGAGCTCGTCACCGAACCGGCCAGCGCGTAGGCGACCACTAGCGGTGGCGAGGCCAGGAAGTTCATGCGGACATCAGCATGCACCCGACCTTCGAAGTTGCGGTTGCCAGACAGCACCGAAGTGGCGACCAGGTCGTGTTCGTTGATTGCCTTGGAAATGGTCTCCGGCAGCGGGCCTGAGTTGCCGATGCAGGTTGTGCAGCCATAGCCGACGACGTGGAAACCGAGCGCCTCCAGATCATCCATCAGGCCAGCCTTGACCAGGTAGTCGGTCACGACCTTGGAACCGGGTGCCAGCGACGTCTTGACCCAGGGCTTGACGTTCAGGCCTTTGGCCCGCGCGTTGCGGGCCAGCAGCCCAGCACCGATCAGCACGGCCGGATTAGATGTGTTGGTGCAAGAGGTGATCGCAGCGATGACAACCGCGCCGTCCTTTAGCGTGAACTCCTGACCGTTGTAGGTGACCTGCGCTTCGCCGGTGGAGGTGTCGGAGCCCACGGCCACACCACCGCCGCCTTCGTCTTCCAGACGCGCCTCGGCACCGGACTTGGCGTCGCGCTCGTCCGCGAACTTGACGACTTCCTTCTGGTACAGCGAGGCCATGTCCTTGAGCAGCACACGATCTTGCGGACGTTTCGGGCCGGCGAGGCTCGGCTGGACGGTGGACATGTCCAGTTCCAGCGAATCCGTGTAAACCGGATCCGGCTGGCCGTCGATGCGCCACATGCCCTGTTCCTTGGCATAAGCTTCGATACGCGCAATCTGATCCGCATCGCGGCCGGTGAGTTCCAGGTAGCGAATGGTTTCGCCGTCCACCGGGAAGATGCCGCAGGTGGCGCCGTATTCCGGCGCCATGTTGGCGATGGTCGCGCGATCCGCCAACGGCAGATCGGCGAGGCCGTCGCCATAGAATTCGACGAACTTGCCGACCACGCCCTTCTTGCGCAGCATTTCGGTGACGGTGAGTACCAGGTCCGTCGCGGTCGTGCCTTCCGGCAGCTTGCCGTTCAATTTGAAGCCGATGACCTGCGGAATCAGCATCGTGATCGGCTGACCGAGCATGGCCGCCTCGGCTTCGATGCCGCCCACGCCCCAGCCAAGGACCCCGACGCCGTTAATCATCGTGGTGTGCGAGTCGGTGCCGACGACCGTATCCGGATAAGCCACTCCATCGCGGTCGAAAATGACGCGCGCGAGGTATTCCAGGTTGACCTGGTGGACGATGCCGGTATCCGGCGGCACGACCTTGAAGTTCGAGAACGCGCCTTGACCCCAACGCAGGAAGGCATAGCGTTCCTTGTTGCGATCAAATTCGATCTTGGCGTTCAGATCCATGGCGTCGTCGGACCCGAAGTGGTCGACCATCACCGAGTGGTCGATGACGAGTTCGGCTGGAGACAGCGGGTTGATCTTGTTCGGATCACCGCCCATCGCCTGCATGGCATCGCGCATGGCGGCCAGATCAACGACCGCCGGGACGCCGGTGAAATCCTGCAGGATCACGCGCGCTGGCGTGAAGGCGATTTCCTGGGTCTGTTCGGCGGTGGCGTCCCATTGAGCCACGGCCTTGATGTCATCGGCGGTGACATCCTTTCCGTTTTCGTTGCGGAGAAGATTCTCAAGCAGGATCTTCATGGAGTAGGGCAGTCGTGAGACCTTGTAATCGCTCTCCAGAGCATTGAGGCGATAGATCTCATAAGACGTGCCGCCGACATCTAGGTTGCCGCGGGCGGAAAAGCTGTCACTCATATGCAAGTTCTCCCAAGAACTCGTGTGAACCGAGGGTGGACCATTTCGGGGGCGCGATTATAACGCCTCATTAGTCTTGATGACGGCGCCGCCGAGACAACGTCGACCATCGTAGAAGACAACGTACTGTCCCGGCGCGATTGCCCAGGGCGACTCGTCGAAAAACACACGTAAACACTCACCGTCGTCCAGCATGGCTGGCCGCACCTCGCAACCCAGTACTGGCTGGCGATGCCGCATGCGGGCCTGACGGCGATGCGCTCGGGCCGGCGGCCCTCCATTCCCGTGCATGTCGCTCGCGACCCGCTGACGGCCCTCCACCTCCGCATGCCCGCGGCCCCGGCCCACGATTGCACTCCTTGCTCCTCCCTCTCTGCCTCTACCCCCCCCTCACGTCTCTGCCCCCACGCCCCCACGACCA
>OEIO01000020.1_pt1 | contig 19435 bp, 12 predicted proteins | sample 1539121 | NCBI WGS metagenome assembly OEIO01 (sample SAMEA98136418, study PRJEB22522) | marine metagenome | biome: marine biome; feature: marine water body; material: sea ice | place: Arctic Ocean | collected 21-Sep-2015 | depth 1.1 m
TGTACAACAGACCGGCGCGGTACGCCACCATCAACACGTCCATGGAAATCGGGGCGCAGTGGCGCATGCAGGACCGGGACAGCCGGCTCGTCGGCAAGGCCAACCTGAACCCGGAGCTCTGCGCGATTTCCTCCTGTCAGGGTCACAGCAACGGCTTTGACGAAAACGGCAATCCGGAGCCCGGTCTGGGCGTCATCGGCGAGGGACCGGATCGCAACCAACGGGCGGTCGACGCCCCCGGCGTGTTCTCGATCAACCACGACGATGGCAATCTCAACTTCGACAAGTACGACGTCACCCAGGGCCTGGTCAAGATCGCGCAGGACATCACGCTGAACTTCGAGGCCTTCGACCTGGACTGGAAATTCTTTGGCCGCTACTACGGCCACTACGACTTCGCCAACTACGACCGCCTCGAATACCACCCGAACCGCATTACGCAGAACGCCATCAACAACAACCCCGATTCCGGGCTTTACCCGGACGACGATCCACCGAACCGGCGCCTGAGCGTCGGGGAGCCCGTGTTCGTGGAACGCAACGACCGCCAGCAGGAGCAGATCGGCCTGGGCTTTCAGGTTCTGGACTTCAACCTCAACACGCGACTGCCGTTCATCGGCGACCGTGATCTCGATGTCACCATCGGCCGGCAGCTGATCAACTGGGGCGAGTCCACCTACCTGGCTGTCGGCTCCCTCAATACGTTTTCGTCGCTGGACGCCAATGCATTCATGCGCCCGGCCTACCTAAATGTGGAAGAAACCTTTCGTCCGCTGGGCGCAGTCTCGCTCAAAACCGACCTGACCTACGACATCGGCATTTCCGCCTGGTACGGCTACGAATGGGAACCGGCCCAGGTGCCGCCGCCCGGCTCGTTCTTCTCGTTCGTGGATCTGGATACACACAACTCCGCGAATTCCATCGCCATCAACTTCGGCAAGACCGGGGAAGACCCCCAGATGCTTGCGCTGGGCAATCAAACCCTGCTGGTGGCCCTGGCCGAGACCGGCGCGACGGCGGAACTGCTCCCCCAGCGCGAAGCCCAGGATGGCGGCCAGTACGGCGTCGCGATGTCGTTTTATTTTCCTGACCTGTTCACCGGCACCGAGCTGAACCTGTACTACGCGCGCTACCACAGCCGCCTGCCCTTCCTGTCTGCCTATGCGGGGGAAATCGGCTGCCTGGAGAACACCGTGCCCAGTGGCAGCCAGCTCGCCGACACGTTGGCGGTATTCACCGACTGCCCCACCGCGCATCTCGAGTCGGCGCTTTGGGCGATCCAGACCGGCGGCGACCCGGCCAATGACCCCAACGGCGGCCAGCCGGAGCAAGACACCGGACGGCAAACCAATCCCGAGGGCTACTCGCAGCCGGGCGAAGGCGGTACCGCCTATCCGCTGGATACGGTGAAGTTCCAGCTCGAATATCCCGAAGACATCGATCTGTTCGGATTCTCGTTCAACACCGCAATCGGCGATGTATCGTTCCAGGGCGAGATGGTTTATCGACCGGAAGACCCCTTGCAGATTTCCACCGTGGATGTCGGCTTTTCGGCCCTGCAGACGGTGTTCCCGTCCGGGTGCACGGCTGATCCGTCGGTTTGCACACCGGGCAGCGCAGAGGACTTTCTCGATGTGTCGCTGCCAGGCCTCGGCACGACCGTCACCACGATCACCGGTCAGGCGTTCGTCGGCCCTTCGTTTCTGCTGAATTATCGCGGCGTGGACGCATGGTCCGGCGCCGACAATGGCCTGCAGCCCGGTGACTACATTCGCGGCTATGAACCTTTCCAAACCATTAACTGGATCTTCGGTGCCACCTACGTGCTCGGCCCCGGCAACTGGTTTGCCGCCGACCAGGTGATCTTTCTGCTGGAGTTGGGCGGTAGCCACATTCTCGATCTGCCGCCGTTGGAACAGCTGCAAATCGAGGCGCCGGGCCAGTACACCCACGCCTCGGCCGGGGCGGATGGTTCCGGTGCCGACGGCAACCTAGACGGCCTGGCGAACAGCGGTTGGGTCGGCCCCTCTGGCGCACGCTTCAATCCGCAACAGGCCGACCCCAGTCACTGGACCACACGCAACGCATTCGGCTACGACCTGATCGCAATCCTGCGCTATGAGTCGGTCTTTCCCGGCATCAGTTTCGAGCCGGTTGTCCTGATCAAGCACGATGTCGCCGGCACGTCGCCGGGGCCGGGCGAACGCTTTGTGCAAGGCCGCCAGCAGTATTCGGTCAACGTGGAGATGCGCGTGCGCAACGCGCTGTCGTTCACGGCGGGCTACCAGTGGTTCACGGGAGCGAAAGGCAACAACGTGCTCAGAGACCGCGATTTCGCTCAGCTCGGAGCGCGTTATCGGTTCTAGCCGGACGACCCATGGCCTCGACAGGGTTGAATACCGCTTGAATCCCCGTGAACGATCGTTTAGGTTCAGCTCATTACCGTCAATGCATTGAATTCTCGGTAATCGGTAAATTAACCGGTAGGTGGCACGCGGAAAACCAAGCATCCGCAGTGTGGAGAACAATCGCACGGTCGCCATGATCGACGACCGCATAACAACGCCGCCGCAGAACGCGAGTGGTGACTGGAGACAACACAGATGGGCAAGCTGCAGATGCCAGCCGACGGGCGATCACGTCGGGTTGCGGCGGTCATGGCGGGAGTGGGCATGTTGGCGGTTCTGACGCCAGCGTATGCGCTGAAAATCGATTTCGGCGACGTCACCGGGACCATCAACACCTCGGTCGAACTCGGCGCGCAGTGGCGCATGCAGGATCGCGACAGCCGCCTGGTCGGCAAATCCAACCTAGACCCGGATCTGTGCGCGATCTCGACTTGTCAGGGGCACAGCAATGGCTTTGACGAGAACGGCAACCCCGAGCCAGGCCTCGGCATCATCGGCGAAGGACCTGCCCGCAACCAACGCGCGGTCGATGCCCCCGGCGTGTTCTCGGTGAACGCGGATGACGGCAACCTCAACTTCGACAAGTACGAGGTCACACAAGGCCTGTTCAAGTTCTCGCAAGACATCTCGCTTGATTTCGATGCCCTCGGACTGGAATGGGAGTTCTTCACGCGCTACTACGGGCATTACGACTTCGCAAACTATGACCGTGACGAATTCCACCCCAACGTCATCACCGAGAACGCCATCTCCAACAACCCGCACGCAGCGCCGCCATTCGGCCCTGGCGGCACCGGCAATACACGCCTGAGCCGCGGCGAGCCGGTTTATGTAGAACGCAACGACAGGCAACAGGAAACGGTCGGGCTGGACATGGAGTTGCTGGATTTTCGCCTCGCGACACGCCTGCCCTTTTTCGGCGACCGTGACCTTAATGTGACGGTGGGCCGCCAACTCATCAACTGGGGTGAATCGACCTACCTTGCCGTTGGCTCGCTCAATACCTTTGGTGCGCTGGACGCCAATGCCTTGAACCGCCCGGCGTTTCTTAACATCGACGAAGTCTTCAAACCGCTCGGCGCGGTGTCGTTCAAGACCGATCTGACCTACGACATCGGCATCTCCGGCTGGTACGGCTACGAATGGCAGCCGGTTGTGATCCCACCACCGGGGGCGTTCCTGTCGTTTGTGGATGTCGACACCAACAACTCGGCAGACACTGTTTCAATCGGATTCGGCAAGACACCGGAAGACCCGAACTCGCTGGCGATCGCCAACCAGGGCCTGCTGTCCGCATTGGCAGAGACCAGCCTGACCGCCGAACTCTTACCCCAAAAGGAAGCGAAGGACACGGGGCAGTACGGATTGTCGATGTCGATGTATCTGCCGGATTTGCTCACCGGCACCGAGCTGAATTTCTATTTCGCCAACTACCATAGCCGCCTGCCATTTTTCTCCGCCTACGCGGGCAATGTGGGTTGTCTCGAAGATCTCGTGCCGTCCGGTGCACAACTCACAGACACGCTGAGCTTTCTGACCGAGTGCCCCGGTGTGCCGCTGGACGCGGTGTTGTGGGCGATCACCTATCAGGGTGATCCGGAGCGCGACCCGAACGGCGGCCCGGCGGAGCAGGACACGGGCCGCTCCACGAACCCGGCCACCTATTCCCAGCCCGGAATTGGCGGTACCGCGTACCCGCTGGACACGGTGAAATTCCAGTTGGAGTACCCCGAAGACGTCAAACTGTTCGGCATGTCCTTCAACACGGCCGTCGGTGAGGTCTCGCTGCAGGGTGAATTCGTCTATCGCCCGAACGACCCGCTGCAAGTCTCGCTAATCGATGTCGGATTCTCGGCGTTGGCGACACCCTTCCCAACCGGCTGTTCAGCTGATCCGACCCAATGCACCCCCGGTGGGCAGGAAGATTTTCTGGATGTGTCGCTACCCGGCATCGGCACCACGATCACCACGATCACCGGGCAGGAGTTCGTCGGTCCGTCCTACCTGCTCGACTACCGCGGCATCAGCGGCTACTCGGGCGCCGAAAACGGCCTGCAACCGGGTGATTACATTCGCGGTTACGAAGAGTTCCAGACCGTGAATTGGATTCTCGGCGCGACCTACATCCTGGGGCCGGATAACTGGGTTGGCGCCGACCAGATCATCTTTTTGTTCGAATTGGGCGGCACGCACATTCTCGACCTGCCAGACCTGGCAGAACTGCAGATCGAAGGGCCGGGACAGTACACCCATGCCTCGGCCGGTGCGGACGGCTCGGGTGCGGACGGCAATCTGGACGGACTCGCCAACAGTGGCTGGGTTGGGCCATCCGGTGCACGCTTCAATCCGCAGCAGGCCAATCCCGATTACTGGACCACCGCCAACTCGTTCGGCTACGACCTGATCGCCATCGTGCGCTATGAAAGCGTGTTCCCTGGCATCAGCTTCGAGCCGGTGTTCCTGATCAAACACGATGTGTACGGTATCTCCCCCGGCCCCGGCGAGCGCTTCGTGCAAGGGCGCCAGCAGTATTCGCTCAACATCGAGATGCGCGTGAAGAACGCGCTGTCGTTCACCGCTGGATATCAGTGGTATACAGGAGCCAAAGAAAACAACGTACTGCGCGACCGGGACTTCGCCCAGATGGGCGTGCGCTACCGGTTCTGATGGCCTGCGAATGCATCCGAAACCACTGCCCGGGCCGAAGCAGTCTAGAAAGTTGACAAGCGTCGCGTTTGCCGCGACGCCCACGAATTCATTTGGAGGATCAATCTGATGCGAACCACACCATTCCTACTCGCAGGCGCCCTGAGCGTGGCGGCCTTCCCCGTGCTTGCCAAGGTGTCGGCCGAAGAGGCCGCCAAGCTCGGCGCGGAACTCACCCCCATCGGGGCCGAGAAGGCCGGCAATGCCGACGGCACGATTCCGGCCTGGGACGGCGGCCTGCCCAAGCTGGATATTTCGGAGCCCACGCACTGGGATGACCCGTTTGCTGATGACGAGATCAAGTTCACGATCACCAAGGACAATATCGACCAGTACAAGGACAAGTTGACGGTTGGTCATCTGGCCTTGTTCAACGCCTACGGCGACACGTACAAGATGAACGTGTACCCGACGCGTCGTAGCTCGGGCTTCCCGGAGGAGTACTACGAGTACACCAAGAAGAATGCGACCAACGCATCGCTGGAAGGCACCGACCTTCTGCTGGGCGCAGAGGTGGGTTTCCCCTTCCCCATTCCGAAAAACGGCGCTGAGGTCATCTGGAACCACCGCCTGAAATATCGCGGCAAGGCTCAGCAGCGTTTCAACAACCAGTTCATCGTGCTGCCGGACGGCTCTTACACCCAGTCCACGCTCCGCGAAGATGTGCTCTTCCCGTACGCCAACCTCACGGAAGACCACGTTGCGATCAACGACAAGGACGACATCACGATCTACTACGTGGCCGAGATCCTGTCGCCGCCGCGTAACGCCGGCCTGTTCCTGATGGCCTGGGAGCACGTGGACTACCGCAGCGCCTGGCTGTACCCGCCAGCCCTGCGCCGCGTGCGTCGTGCACCGTCGGTTGCCTACGACAATCCGTACGAAGGCACGGATGGCAATCAGTTCTACGACCAGGTCGACATGTACAACGGCGCCCTGGATCGCTTCACCTGGAAGCTGATCGGCAAGAAGGAAATGTACATCCCGGTCAATTCCTTCGCGATGAACAAGTCCGACGTGAAGTACGACGACGTGATCGGCAAGAGTCACATCAACCAGGATCTGCCGCGCTATGAGCTGCGCCGCGTATGGGTGGTGGAAGCCGACCTGAAGGATGGCACGACCCACAAGTTCGGCAAGCGCCGCTTTTATGTGGATGAGGACAGCTGGAACATCGTGGCGGTTGACTGCTACGACACCCGCGGCAACCTGTGGAAGGTGCAGGAAGGCCACCTGATCGTGGAACGTGGCCTGCCGGCCTCGACGACGGTGCCCGAGATCATCTACGACCTGCAGGCGCGTTCGTATTTCGCCACCGCCCTACGCTCTGAAGACGAGGCGAATAACCAGTTCGTCGATTACGACACGCGCTTCTTTGACCCGCGCGAACTCAAGCGTCGCGCCACCCGCTAACCGCGCACGACACCAACTGGGTGGCGCGAGCCTAGCCTCGCGCCACCCGTCTGTCGCTCATCGCAGCGGCCCCCTGCCCCACGACGAGTCAAAGGGAGAGTGACCATGCGCAGCGTCTGGCTAGCCGCCGCATTTCCGCTTGCCCTGGCTGGCGCCGCCTTCGCCGCGCCCCAGGACGATCCGATTCAGCCCCATCCGTCAATGCTGTCCGACTTGTCGGAGGACAGCATCGTCACCGACCTCGCACAGGCCGGCGACCATGTCATCGCAGTCGGTGAGCGCGGCCATGTCATGCGTTCGCCCGACGGTGAGAACTGGACGCAGGTCCAGGTTCCGGTGTCGGTGATGCTCAACCGGGTGCACTTCGTTGATGACCAGACCGGCTGGATCGGCGGGCACGATGCCACCGTGCTCAAGACCACGGATGGCGGACAAAGCTGGTCGCTACAGAACTACCAACCGGAGTTGGAGCAGGCCATTTACGACCTGCACTTCTTCGACGCACAACGCGGTTTGGCCGTGGGCGCCTACGACTTGTTCTGGCGCACCGACGACGGTGGCGACAGTTGGGAACCGGTGGATTCGCCGGTCGGACAGGGCGAGTTGCACCACTACTCCATCACCGAGCTCGCGGACGGCACGCTACTCATCGCCGGCGAACGCAGCATGCTTGCCCGCTCGACGGATCAGGGCCTGACCTGGGAGCGCGTTGCCAGCCCATATTTCGGCTCATATTTCGGCGCGCTGCCTTACGGTGACGCCGGCGCCATCATTTTTGGCCTGCGTGGCAACGTCTACCGCCTGGAAAATGTCGCCGCGTTGCCGACACTGGAATTCGACGAATACGGGGAGTACCCGCTGGGGGACATCCCGGAAGACGCCGTCACGCAATTGACCTTTGACGGCAACGATTCGCTGTTCAACGGCATCGTCACCAACAGCGGCGCCTACCTGGTCGGCGTTAATGGCGCCATCGTGCGCTACACGGACGGCGAGTCCGAGTTGACCCGGATCCCCGGCGGGGGCGCCTCGGCACTGGGCGACGTCGATCGCCTGGACGATACCCTCGTGCTCGGTGGGGAAACAGGATTGAACCACTTGGCCATCGGACGCTGAAGTCCGCATTAGCTTGGGCGCGCTTTCGCAGCAGCGCCGATAAAGGGAGTTTGTAGATATGGCAGGCACTTCAGCGTCAACCGGCGCGTGGACCCAACGGATCCTCGGCGTCGTCGAACCACTGATTTATGGCAAGCGCTGGATAGGGATTCTCTGGCTCACGGTCCTCACGGTCATTCTCGGGTATCAGGCTGCCCAGCTCGAACCGGATGCCGGGTTCGAGAAGTCGATTCCGCTCGAACACCCCTACATGAACGTGTTCAAGCAGTATCAGTCGGAATTCGGCGGTGCGAACACCGTGCTGGTGGCGCTGCTGCAAAAGGACGGCAGCGACATCTACAACGAAGAGTTTCTGCAAAAACTCAAGTTCGTCACCGATGAGGTGTTCTACGTACCGGGCAACGACCGCCGGCGTGTCACATCGCTGTTCACTCGCAACGTTCGCTACATCGAGGTCGTGGAAGGCGGACTGTCCGGCGCCAACGTGGTGCCGGCGGATTACCGGCCGGACCAGACAAACTTCGATCTGATCCGTATCAACGTCGGCAAGGCTGACATCATCGGTCGGCTGGTCACCGAGGACGAATCCGGCGCGCTGGTACAGACCGAGTTGCTGGAGTTCGATCCGCGCACCGGCGAAAAGCTGGATTACCGCGCGGTCGCCGCCGAACTGGAGCGTATTCGCGGCTCCATTAACAGCCCGCGCAAGTGGGAGTTCCGCCTGAAGGAAGCCGTCGAGCAGGAAAGCGCCGGCGCCGTCGTGGCAACCCAGTTCAGCGAGCCTGGCCGGCTGGACCGCTGGTTTGGTAAGACATCGGTCAAGACCGAGAACGAAAGTGGTGTACCGATCACCGTCGAGGTTCCCAACCGCGAACTCGAAATCGTCGAGCTGGAGAACGACAATTACTCGGAATCGGTATCGGTCCACATCATCGGCTTCGCCAAGATCATTGGCGATGTGACCGACGCCACGCTGGAAGTGGTGGGCTTCTTCCTGCTGACCTTGCTGATGACGTTCGTGCTGTTGTGGCTCTACACGTCATCACTCAAGCTCGCCTTCCTGCCCCTGGCCTGCTCGGTCGTTGCGGTCATCTGGGAATTCGGCCTGCTGACCACGGCCGGCTACGGGCTCGATCCGTTCGCGATCCTCGTGCCCTTCCTGGTGCTGTCGGTGTCGGTCTCCCACGGCGTGCAGTACGTGAATGCCTGGGTGGATGAAATCGCGGCTGGCCGCAACAGCCACGACGCATCGCTGGAAACCTTCCGCCGCCTTGCGATTCCGGGCACCACCGCGCTGATCACCGACGTGGCCGGGTTTGCGACCATCTACCTGATCCCCATCGATATCATCCGGGAGATGTCGTTGAACGCGGCCTTCGGCGTCGCGTCGATCATCATTACCAACAAGGTGATGATGCCGATCTGGCTGACGTACATATCGATCGGCGATGTCGACAAGTTCCAGGCCAAGCAGGCAAAGAAGGAAGCCATGCTCGCCGGACTGTTCCGTTTCATGGCGAAGATCACGCGCCGCGGCCCGGCGATTGTCACCCTGTTGATCTGCGCCGTATTGCTTGCATTCTCGCTCTACAAATACCCGGATCTCCAGGTCGGCGACGCGCAAAAGGGCGTGCCCGAGCTGCGGCCTGATTCGCGTTACAACATGGATTCCGCCGCAATCGTCGAGAACTTCGACCTGGGTGTCGACATCCTCAAGGTTGTGGCCGAAACCGAACCGGAGGCGTGCCGCTTCTACCACACGATGGAACAGGTGGATCGCTTCCTGTGGACCATGCAGAACACCGACGGCGTGCAAACCGCCCTGGGGCTGCCGACCTACATGAAACTGGTCTATTCAGGCTTTAATGAAGGCCACATCAACGCCCGCATCCTGCCCCGCAACCCCAATGCGATGGCCTTGTTGCTGTCGCAGTTCCCATCGTCCACGGGCCTGCTGAACAACGATTGTTCCGCGATGGCGATGTTCGTGTTCACCGAAGACCACCGCGCCGGCACCATCAAGCACATCGTCGAACAGGTCGACGCCTTCAACGCCGAAAACGCCGAGCGCTTCGCCAACGATCATCCCGACACCAACCTCGAGGTGTGCGCGGACAAGACCGCATTGATCCGCCAGGCCGGCCAGACCGCCCTGGACCTGAAGCAGCGCAATGATCGTCTGGTCGCGCTGGATGCCAACAGCGACGAGGCACAGCGACTCAAGACCGAGGCCGGTGACCTGGAGGAGAAGCTGGGCTCCGAACGCGATGAAATCCGTGCGATCGACTCGCCCTGCCCCGTCAACTTCGCGCTGGCCACGGGCAATGTCGGCGTGATGGCCGCGACCAATGAGGTCGTGGAGGCGCAGGAGCTGCAAGTCGTGTTCTGGGTCTACGTTGTGGTCATTCTGTTCCTGTGGCTCAGCTTCCGGACGCTCTCCGGCGTGATCTGCGTCGTCGCGCCGCTGTCGCTGGTTTCCATCATGGCCTATGCAGTCATGGCCATGACCGACATCGGCCTCAAGGTCGCCACCCTGCCCGTCGTGGCGCTCGCCGTGGGCATCGGTGTGGACTACGGCATCTACGTCTACGCCACGTTGGTCGACGGCATTGAACGCGGCCTGACGCTGGAAGAAGCCATGTTCGAAACACTGAACAAGACCGGCAAGGCCGTGCTGTTCACCGGCGTGGCACTCGGCGTGGGGGTTGGCACCTGGCTCTTCTCCGCCCTCCAGTTCCAGGCGGACATGGGGCTGCTACTGGTGTTCATGTTCACTGCGAACATGTTCGGGGCCATTCTCGTGCTGCCGGCGCTGGCGAGGTTTTTGACCAGGCGGTCGGATGGGTCAAGGCCCGCATAGCCGAGGTCGCTGACGCGAAAACGGCGTGACCTGAGTCACGCCGTTTTCTTTGGGGGGTCCGAAACGGCCTCCCGGCCTGCTAGACTCCGGCCCAGTTATTGCACTGCAACGACGCAGTGATCCAGGTCCGCCCCCGCGCCGTTTCCCGGCGCCCACCAGCTGCGGACATTTCAATCAAGCGCAACGGATAAGAGCGTAGTGAAAAAAGCACTGATTACCGGCGTCACGGGGCAAGATGGCGCCTATCTCGCCGAGCTATTGTTGGAAAAAGGGTACGAAGTTCACGGCATCAAGCGCCGCGCCTCATTGTTCAACACAGACCGAATCGACCACCTGTATCAGGACCCGCATGAAAGCGACCGCCGCTTCGTGCTGCACTACGGCGATCTGACCGACTCCACGAACCTCATCCGCATCGTTCAGCAAATCGAACCGGACGAAATCTACAACCTCGGCGCACAATCCCATGTCGCCGTGTCTTTCGACAGCCCCGAGTACACCGCCAATGGCGATGCACTTGGCACACTGCGACTGCTCGAGGCGATCCGGATTCTGGGACTGACCGACAAAACCAAGTTTTATCAGGCCTCCACGTCTGAACTGTACGGGCTGGTGCAGGAGATCCCGCAGACGGAAACCACCCCGTTCTACCCGCGGTCGCCCTACGCGGTCGCCAAGCTCTACGGGTACTGGATCACGGTGAATTACCGTGAGAGCTACGGGATGTACGCCTGCAATGGCATCCTGTTCAACCACGAGTCGCCGATTCGCGGTGAAACCTTCGTGACCCGCAAGATCACGCGCGCCATCGCGCGTATCGCCCTCGGGCTTCAGGGCAAGTTGCATCTAGGCAACATGGATGCCCTGCGCGACTGGGGGCATGCCAAGGACTACGTGGAAATGCAGTGGATGATGCTGCAGCAGGACACGCCGGAGGATTTTGTCATCGCCACCGGCGAACAGCATTCCGTTCGCGAATTTGTCCAACGCTCGGCGGCCGAACTGGGCATGGAGATCACGTTCTCTGGTGAAGGCGTCGACGAAGTCGGCACCGTCACCGGCGTGAGTAATCCGGAATTGACGGTCCAGCCGGGCCAGCAAATCGTCGGTGTCGATCCACGCTATTTCCGCCCTGCCGAAGTCGAGACCCTGCTGGGTGACCCGACCAAGGCCAAGGAGAAACTGGGGTGGGTGCCGAAGATCACGTTTGAGGAACTCGTGAAAGACATGATCACGTCTGACTTCGAGCACGCCAAGCGTGACCGGCTGGTGACCGAAGCCGGCTACCGCGCGTTTGACTACAACGAGTAAACGCGGTGACTCCAGACTCCAAGATCTATGTCGCCGGCCATCGCGGGCTGGCTGGCTCCGCGATCGTTCGGGCGCTCGGACGCAAGGGTTACCAGAATCTCATCACCCGCAGTCACCGCGAACTAGACCTGACCGACCAGGTTGCTGTGCAGTCATTTTTCGCGGCAGAGCAACCCAGCCACGTCATCCTCGCGGCGGCCAAGGTCGGGGGCATCCATGCCAACGACACCTACCCAGCGGAGTTCATTCGCGACAATTTGGCCATCCAGACCAATGTGATTCACTCGGCTTGGCAGGCCGGCGTTGAAAAACTCGTCTTTCTCGGCTCGTCCTGCATCTACCCCAAATTTGCTGAGCAGCCTATGCGGGAAGACTCGCTACTCACGGGAACCCTGGAGGCCACCAATGAGTGGTATGCCATTGCCAAGATTGCAGGCATCAAGATGTGCCAAGCCTACCGCAAACAGTACGGATTCGATGCCATCTCGCTAATGCCGACCAATCTGTATGGTCCAGGCGACAACTTTCATCTTGAGAATTCACACGTACTCCCGGCCCTGCTGCGCAAGTTTCACGAAGCAAAGCTAAGTAATGCCCCCCAGGTCGTCATGTGGGGCACCGGCACGCCGAAGCGGGAATTCCTGCATGTCGATGACCTGGGCGATGCCGTTGTGCACCTGGCCGAGCACTATTCGGATAGTGAGATCGTGAACGTCGGCGTGGGCACGGATGTGTCGATCCGCCAGTTGGCGGAACTGGTGAAGGAAATCGTTGGTTATCGGGGCGAGATCGTCAACGACACCAGCAAACCGGACGGTACGCCGCGTAAGCTGATGGATGTCGAACGGCTCAGCAAGCTCGGTTGGGCTGCTCAGATCGCCCTACCGGACGGTGTCGCCAGCACCTACCAGTGGTTTCTGGAGCACGAAGGCAGCTTCCGCGGTTAAACACGCAGCACGCTCACGAATTCGTTACCGACCACCTTCAGCCCCAAGTAATTCCGTTTTGAGCACACAAATCATGCCCCAGAAAGGACTCGTCGTTGCGATCACCGGAGGCTCCGGCTTTATTGGCGGGCATCTGCTCGACGCACTAATCGATGACGATAGCGTTGACCGCATCTATGTGATGGACATTGCCCCAACTACTCGTTGGTGCGAGAAGGTCCGCTTCGTCTATACCAACCTAGCTAAGGACGTAACGTTCGACCCTGCAGAAAGCATTGATGTGCTTTATCACCTCGCCGCTGTTTCTCGCGAACCCGGCTTCGAGTGGAATGAGTATTTCGATATCAATTACGAGGGGACACGACGCCTACTTACCTGGGCCTCGAAAGCTGACATCAAGAACATCGTATTTACCAGCACAGGCATGGTGTTCAAGGCCGGGCCCTACAATCGCAAGCCCGACGAAGTTCCTTCCGCCGATACGGCCTATGGCATCTCGAAGGCGCTGGCGGAACAAGCCCTCTCCGGCTGGCAAACCGCCAAGCGTGGTCGTCACGTAGCCATCGTCCGTCCAGGGGCCGTGTTCGGCAAGGGCTGCGGCGGCAACTTCGTGAATCTGCATCGCGCGCTTCGCCTGGGCACGTTTGCGTATATCGGGGGACCCGAAACGGTCAAAAGCTGTATCTACGTCAAGGATTTGGTGACGTTGATGCGAGGCGCTTCGAAATTGAAGGGTTGGCACGTGCTTCACGGCACTTACCCGCAAGCTCCTACGATCGGCGAAATCTGCGATGCGTTTTGCAAGGTATTCGGGTGGAGGCGGATCATCCCTACCGTCCCGCTCAAATTCGCCTTACGCGCAGCTGCCCCACTCCAAATGCTGAACGAGATGGGTTTCTCGAACCCAGTCCATCGACGAAGGGTGGAGAAACTGCACTATTCCACTGACATTGACGGATCAGGGCTGATCGGCCTAAGCCTAGAACCAGAACATTCGCTGGTCGAAGCGATATCAAGCTGGCGCGATGAATGCGCACCGTCGGATCCCTACTAGCGCTACTGATAGCAGCACAGTCAATCGAGTCCTGATACGGACCAGCAGGAAACACCGTATGAAAATCTTGATGCTCTCCCTCTATTTCTACCCAGATCAAACTGGAGTACCGAAATACTCGGGCGAAATGGCCAAGTGGCTAGCGGACCAAGGCCACGACGTAACCGTCATTGCGGGCGTCCCACATTACCCCGATTGGAAGCGGGCACCAGGGTCACCTCTGCTTAAATCGAAAACTGAGAAGTGGGGCAGCGTCACAATTCATCGTGTCCCGCACTACGTTCCGGGCGATGGAAAGATCAGCACCATCAAGCGCATGCTCATTGATGCGTCGTATCTAGGCTCGGCAGGGGTCAAGCTGATCGAATCGACACTCAAACGAGAACAGTACGACGTCGCCATCGCGATCTGCCCACCGTTGTTCTCCGGAATCCTTGCCCTCGCGAAGCGACTTCTGGATGGCGTGCCCTGGGTTTTCCACATCCAGGACTTTCAGGTGGATGCAGCTATGCGACTTAACCTGCTGAACATCGGCCCCGTGGGCCAAATCCTTTACCAAATGGAAGGTGGGCTGCTGAAATCGGCCAATCGCGTGACCTCCATTACGGATGCGATGTGTCGCCGGGCCATCGCCAAGGGTGCGACAGACCAGCGTGTAATCGTTTCGCCAAACTGGGCGGACGTAAAAAACATCAAGCCGATGGCGCGCGACAACGAATTCAGAGCCGCATATGGCGCTGGGCCTGAGGACATTGTTGCGCTTTACGCCGGCGCAATGGGCGCCAAGCAGGGCCTAGACTTGGTTCTCGACGCTGCTAAAGCGCTGTTGGAAGAACCGAAGTTCAAGTTTGTCCTTGTGGGCGGGGGACCTGAGTGGCGTCGGCTCTGTACCGACGCCGGAGAACGCGGTCTCACCAATATTCAGTTCGTCCCCCTACAGCCCATTGAAAAGCTACCCGAGATGCTTGCGGCTGCAGACGTTCACTTGGTCGTCCAGAAAGCTGAAGCCGCTGATATTGTGATGCCATCGAAGCTCACCAATATCCTGGCATCTGGGCGTGCTGCGATTGCTACGGCCAATCAGGGCACCGCCCTATCCGATGCCATCGAGCAAAGTGGCGCAGGATTCGTCATCCCACCAGAAGATACGCCGGCACTCGTCGGCGCACTCAAGGAACTTGCGGGCGCGCCGGAACTGGCTGCCAAAATGGGTAAGAAAGCCAGAGCGTTCGCGGAAGCGACTCTCGATCTGGATGTGATCATGCGAGCCTTTGAAAAAGAACTCTTGACCATCGCAGCATCGGCAACAGAACGCCGGCGCTGGATTCTTCCGTAGACCTAGCGATCTCAACAGAGCCACTCGATGAACATCAGCATCTTCGGTTCCGGCTACGTCGGACTCGTCACAGCCGCCTGCTTTGCAGAATCCGGCAATGAAGTTATCTGCGTCGATATCGACGAAGCCCGTATCGAAATGCTCAGCGGCGGACACTGCCCCTTCTACGAACCAGGCGTTGAGGATCTACTCACCCGGAACGTCGAAGCAGGCCGACTACGATTTACAACCGACGCAAAGGCCGCGATCGAACACGGCCTCTTCATCATGATCGCCGTCGGAACTCCTCCGGATGAAGATGGATCTGCGGACTTGCGCCACGTGCTGACTGTCGCGCGAACCGTCGGCGAGCACATGAGCGAATACAAGGTCGTGATCACCAAGTCCACGGTGCCTGTCGGCTCCGCCGAAGCCGTTCGGTCCGCCGTCAAAGAAACGCTTGATGCTCGCGGCGAATCGCTCGAATTCGACGTCGTTTCAAACCCGGAGTTTCTGAAAGAAGGCAGCGCAGTCGAAGATTTCATGAAACCCGACCGGACCATCGTCGGCGTGGACAATCCCCGTACCGGGGAATTAATGCGCGCGCTTTATGCGCCCTTCAACCGATCGCGCGACCGCGTGATTGTAATGGACATCGCGTCATCCGAACTGACCAAGTATGCCGCCAACGCCATGCTGGCGACCAAGATCAGCTTCATGAACGAATTGTCGAATCTCGCCGACAAGGTCGGAGCCGACATTGACGCCGTGAGACGGGGCATCGGTTCCGATCCACGGATTGGCTACAAGTTCATCTACCCGGGCGCCGGCTACGGCGGTTCCTGCTTTCCTAAGGACGTCTCCGCCCTGTCCATGACGGGAGAACAAGTCGGCTACACCATGGAACTGGTCAACGCCGTTAACGCCGTCAACTACCGGCAAAAGCAGGTCCTCTTCCAGAAGATCCTGGTCCACTTCGGTGATTTAAGTGGCAAGACCATCGCGATCTGGGGCCTGGCATTCAAGCCGAACACGGACGATGTTCGGGAAGCGCCGGCGCGCGATCTCATGGAGGCGCTGTGGGAGGCAGGCGCCAGCGTGCGCGTTCACGATCCAGAGGCTATGGATACGACTCGCGCCTGCTACGGGCAGCAGACGAACCTGACCTACTGCAGCTCCCCAATGGAGGCGGCCAAAGGCGCCGACGCCCTTGCTATCCTGACCGAATGGAAGCTTTACCACAGCCCAAACTTTGAGGAGCTCGCTAGAACACTCACCACGAAGGCAATCTTCGATGGTCGCAATCTGTTCGATCCCAAGCTCGTCACGCGCTTCGGTTTGGAGTACCACAGCATCGGACGCCCGGTAGGAAAGCCTGAATAATCGACGCCCCAGGCACAAAAAAGCCGGCTCATGAGCCGGCTTTTCTATTATGGCGTCCCCAAGGGGATTCGAACCCCTGTTACCGCCGTGAAAGGGCGGTGTCCTAGGCCTCTAGACGATGGGGACAGTTTGGTGGAGCTAGGCGGGATCGAACCGCCGACCTCTTGCATGCCATGCAAGCGCTCTCCCAGCTGAGCTATAGCCCCGAACAAGATACAAATTATAGCGGCATCAAGCCGAAATGACTACTGCCACCGGGCACACCCCGTTATGCTAGGCAACCTTATTAACCTGAGTTAGCTGCTCCAATGGAACACCACCCACCCGATGTTGCTCCCAAATCCAAGCATCTTCTATGATGCTCCTGATATCTGATTGCTTTGGACGCCACCCTAGCTTTCGCATAGCGGTCTCGGGGTTGGCCACCAAGCTCGGGGGGTCCCCGGCGCGGCGAGGCCCATACGCTACCGGAATCTCGCATTTCGAAACTTCGCTCGCTGTCTCCACAACTTCACGAACCGAATGCCCCCGGCCAGTTCCCAAATTGAAAGCTCCTGAACTACACCCTCCCAGCAAAGCTCGATAACCAAGGTAATGCGCCTCGCAAAGATCCTCCACATGCAGGAAGTCGCGAACGCAAGTACCGTCTGGCGTCCCCCAATCTGTTCCATTAATCGTCAAGCACCCCCGACTGCCTAGCGCTGCATGTAATGCGTTAGGAATGAGATGGGTCTCAGGATCATGGCGTTCGCCAAGCCCCAAAGAGGGATTCGCTCCGGACGCATTAAAGTAACGAAATGACATATATTGCATCCCATACGCTGCCTCGAAATCTGGCAGTGCCTGTTCTACCAACCACTTACTACGACCATATGGATTGACGGGATGCTTTGGATGGCGTTCATCAAGCGGTATCTCAATCGGATTCCCATACACGGCAGCCGTTGATGAAAAAATGAACCGACTCACCCCAGCCTCCGCCGCGACCGCAGCAAGACTGAGTGTTTTTGCCGTATTGTTTAAATAATAGACAGCTGGATCTCGGATAGACTCAGAGACGCTGATAGAACCGGCCAAGTGCACGATCGTTGATATTGCATGCGTCTCAATCAACTTCCGGACCAGGCCGACATCACCCATATCTCCAAGGACAAATGTGCCGAACTTTACCGACTCGCGAAAGCCGGCAGACAAATCGTCAAGCGTGTGAACCCTAAGCCCCTTCCTATGGAGCAGCGCGACCATGTGAGCACCGATATATCCGGCACCACCTACTACTAAAATATCATCCATCCAAAAGTCTTCTCTGTACCGAGAGCCTGTGACCACATTACCTCAGACCTGCCTGTAGAGACACTCCGCTTTGTGCACCGCATCACGATGTGCAACATCTGCACCTCAAACCCCACATCCAAACACTCTGACCGGGTCACCGATTCATAGACTCAGGCTGGAAGTTGATGGGATGGCTCGATCAGTGTGGCGATAAACTCTATCGGTGCAATGTCCGTTCAGCCTCTAGTGCGGTCGTTCGTTGCTATAGCGCTGGCACCAAGTTTCCATGACAATCTCGCCTCTGGTCGTGATCGAAACCACTCCATCGAACGACTTGTTCGCGTCGTTACGCCAGGGTTTGACGACGTCGATGCGCGCAGCCGCATCCCGGCCAGCAACGGCGCAGGGACAAACAGCAGTAATTGTCCGACCGGATGTAGCGTGTGGGGTACCGCACAGCGAAACCAGTCGGCCGAGTACGTTGATCACGCGCCTGGAACGGATGCTGCCAACGACGCCGACGGGCAAGTATTGGCAGGAGTACTCGTCAATGATCGTCGTGCTCATGTGTACTTCCTCTGGATCGTATCATCTGAACGAAAATCACTGGGCCATTACAGATCAAAATCCAGCGCCAAATCATTAATAACAACACGAGCCAATAATTGAGCATAAACTGCAGATGGATGAATAGAATCAAAATAAAGCGGCACACCATTATAGATCGGCGAACAGACGCCTTCATAGGGCTTGCACATCGGCTCTAAAACATCAACTCTGCTTATCGATTCATTGAGCAACTCCTCAAACAACGCGTTACTTTGGCTCCTTGTAAAATTATTTAAAAAATTAAAACTTCGCCCCGAACTCAACACGCGCGTCCATCCACCCACTCCCCGCTTAGATAAAAACAATGCAGACTGTGCATCATAGCCGAACTCGGGTATTTGGACCACCAACACGTGATCAGCAAAATTAGATAGTAGCCGAAGAGTATCATTTATAGCCAAACGCAGACTAGCGGCATCGCCTCTGTTTGGCATAAAACCACGCTTCCAAGCCATTGATCCATGCAGCCCAACCATCTCTCCTGTTAATGCGCGTTCGATCATCCCCCCCCAAACCACCACAGAACCGGGATTATCAATTAAAGCATTAAGCACGTACTCCAACTTCCCGCCGGCGCACCCGGGCAACACCATCCCGCTATCGAGCTCGACCAACTTAAAGCCGATTATAGGGATACACCCGGGACTGTTAATGGGCACCACATCAAATTGAGGATAATCATTATGAAGCGCTGTCGCCAACGGATAAAGCGTGGAATCACCCAAAACAAATATCTTTTTATTCCCCCCCCTTCAAATTACAAAAATCGACGCTGCGCCCAAAACAATCGCCACGCGCATCACCAAACGAATATTTCTCTTGCCACTCAAACGGCACCCTGGCCTCGACACCATTTTTGAAGTGGACTAAGCCACCAACCAATAACATTGCCACGAGCCCTACTATTGACGCTGTAAAGATTTGCGCTTGACCGAAGCGACCCTTCTTCCTGAACGGTCGTTCCACGAAACGCCAACTGCCATCTTGGATTCAAGAATCAAGTGCAACATGATTGAGGTAATCCGCCGTTGCTTGGTC
>OEIO01000026.1_pt1 | contig 18316 bp, 18 predicted proteins | sample 1539121 | NCBI WGS metagenome assembly OEIO01 (sample SAMEA98136418, study PRJEB22522) | marine metagenome | biome: marine biome; feature: marine water body; material: sea ice | place: Arctic Ocean | collected 21-Sep-2015 | depth 1.1 m
CAGATGCGTGTAAGAGGCAGCGTGAGAAGATCGGAATAGTCGGTGGCCAGAAGCCGAGCGGCCACAGGCAGAGGATCGACTACCAGGGATTCAGGAAAGGGAAGGGCATAAAGACCGATATCCGTCTCGACCGGCCCACGATGGACCGCATGACGATCGCAACACCTTACGCAGGTGCACCAACAGCCTTCTATTACAACCAGAAGATCAACTGCATGCCCGCTTCGGGCAGCGTCACCGTCGGCGGAGAGCATTTCCCGTTCGAGCCGTCATCGGCCTTCGGCGTGCTCGATTGGGGCCGGGGCGTCTGGACCTACGACAATGTCTGGTACTGGGGCTCGGCCTCCGGTCTTGCCGAAGGAAAACCGTTCGGCTTCAACATCGGCTACGGCTTCGGCGACACCTCGGCGGCCTCCGAGAACATGATCTTCTTCGACGGCCGGGCTCACAAATTCGACCAGGTGACCTTCCACATCCCGGAAGGAACCTTCGATGGCGCCCCCTGGTCCTTCACCAGCAATGACGGCCGCTTCGAAATGACTTTCGAGCCCATCATCGACCGGCACAGCGCCGTCGACCTGAAGCTGCTGCGCTCGGTCCAGCACCAGGTCTTCGGCCGCTTCTCGGGCACCGCGGTGCTGGACGACGGCAGGCGGATCGAGGTGAGGGACTTTCCGGGTTTCGCCGAGGAAGTGCAGAACCGCTGGTAGCCTCGAAGCCGGACTTGCGAAAACGCCGCCGAGACCGTAACTAATCGGGTGCCGGGCGGGTGTAGCTCAATGGTAGAGCAGAAGCTTCCCAAGCTTACGACGAGGGTTCGATTCCCTTCACCCGCTCCATCTCTGCTCCCGCATCCACCCATATCGCGCTCCGCAAGAATTTCGCACCGGATTCAACGGCTTGCGGGTCGCGATACCGCTCGTCTGGCAGGCGGCTTGATATTGGCATATATAGTGTCATAAGTCTCAACGGCGGGTGAAGCCGCGCGGGAGGAAGAGCAATGATGAAGGCTTTTATCAGCCGCAACGTATCGTCCCTGCTGACGAGCCGCGCCTTGCGCAATTCGCGCCGCGCGCTCTTCGCGCTGCGCCGCCGGCTCACGGGTGGCACGCCGACGGTCCACTATTTCCATCAGGCGGACGATCCCTACAGCCACGTGGCGGTGCAGCTTCTCGCGCCGCTGCGCGAGCGTTACCGCATCGCGCTCAAGGTCTGGCTCGTCGCGCCGCCCGACGAAGCGGCCGCGCCGGAGATGGAATTGCTGAGGGCCTATGGACGGCGCGATGCGGCGCGCCTCGCCCGCGAATACGGTCTCGACTTCCCGGAAGGCGCGGCGGTGCCCGATGCCGCGCTTGCGGCGCGCTGCACCGCGCTTCTCGCGCGGGCGGTCCGGAAGAAGGGCTTCACGGAAGTCGCTGTCGCGGCCGGGTCTGCGCTCTGGGCGGGAAACGAACCGGCGATGGCGGCGCTGGAAAAGGAACACGGCGCCGCCACGGCCCGCGACACCGAGAGGGCCGTGGCCCGCGGCACTGCGAAGCGCAGGAAACTCGGACATTATCTGAGCGGCATGTTCTGCTTCGAGGGCGAGTGGTACTGGGGCGTCGACCGCCTCAACTATCTGGAAGAGCGTCTCGCGGATGCGGGTCTCGACCGCGCCGCCGGAACGCCGATGCTGGCTCCGTGGCGTGACCTTGAGCTTGCGCCGCCGCCGCCAAGCGCGCACCGCCCCGTCATCGACTACTGGTTTTCCTTCCGCAGTCCCTATTCCTGGATCTCCGTGCCGCGCATGCGGAAGCTCGCGCGCCACTACAATGCCGAGTTGAGGCTCCGCTTCGTGCTGCCGATGGTGATGCGCGGCCTTCCTGTGCCCGGACGCAAGCGCCTCTACATTATGCTCGATACGAAGCGCGAGGCGGAACGCGCCGGTATCCCCTTCGGAACGGTAGTCGACTCCGTGGGTGCCGGGGCGGCGCGCGCGCTTGCCGTGCTCAACAAGGCGATTCCGCTCGGCAAGGGCGAGGAGTTCGAGGAGTCGGGCTGCCGTGCGGTCTTCGCCGACGGCATCGACATCGCCTCCGACAGCGGCCTCATGCGCGCCGCGAAACGCGCCGGGCTCTCGCCCGAAACCGTGAAGGAAGCGCTTGCCGATGAAAGCTGGCGCGAGGCGGTGGAAGAAAACCGGCAGGCACTCTTCGATGCCGGGCTCTGGGGCGTCCCCTCCTTCCGGGTCGACGGCATGCCCGCCCATTGGGGGCAGGACCGCTTCTGGGCCCTCGAACAGGATATCCGCGCCTCTCTCGAAGCCCGCCGCTGAGGCGCGTGCCCGAAGCGCGCCGCATGGTCCAAACGGGTCATGCGGCGGCTTGCCTGGCCGAGTCATGCTTCGTCCCGGACATCGTCTTTCACCCCGATTCCGGGAGGGTGCAAATGGAACTGGCACGACATTTCGCCGTTGGGGCGCTTGGAACCCTGCTTGGCTTGTTCCTCTTCTTCGCGATAGCGGCGGCCTCGCTTCTCGCCTGAGCGTGGCTCCGTTTCAGAAGGGCGGCATGCCGGGGAACCCGCCGCCGCCCATCATGCCCTGCATGTTGGCGGGCATCTTCGTCGGCGTAACCCCGGCCGGAAGCTCGAACAGCGAAGCTTCCTGGTCGCCACGCTTGAGATCTTTCAGGATCATCGAGAAGGTGCCCTTGTCGCTTTTGCCTTCTGCCTTCACTGGAATGCCGTCATCCGTTACCCAGACGAGCACGTCGGCATTGCCGTTTTCCGGGCCCGGTTCGACACGATACCGGGTGGTCGCCTCGCCTTCGACGACGTCGCTTCCTTCCGCCGTTGCCTCGACCCCTTCTGCGAGATTCTCGACGCCGTATCTGGAAGCCGTCGCCGCATCCATCTCCATCGCCATGTTCATGTCGGGCATGTACATCAGCAGACGGCTTTCGGCGGGCTTCAGGATCGACACCTGGCGCATGCCCTGCATTGTCATTTCCCAGCGTTCGTTGCCGTCCTCGGCATAGACCTTGCCGGAAATCTCCGTGCCGCCCGCCTTCACGATCCGTGTCGCGCTGTACCCGGTTTGCGGTGGTGTGAGTGTCGTTGCGGCGACAGGTGGGGCAATGAAGATAACTGCCAGAACCGCACACAAATGCGCGAAACGCATTGAATCTCCTCCTCTTCGTTCGCCCCCGCAGCGTTCGTTGGACTCTAGCCTTCTTTGCCGCGCTGCGAAACGCTTTGGCCCGCATGGGTTGGTCATGCCGGTGAGCTATGCAATGCTGCACGCGAAATCACATAACTCCACGACAGCCGGGCGGCGACCTCCTTCGCCGTCCTTCGCCCCTTTTATTCGATACCCCGGAAGGAGAACGGAATGGCCAACGAGGGAAGCGGCCCCAGAAAACATCGTTTTTTTGAGGCGAACGTGCCCGTTTTCGTCGGTTCCGCGGTGCTGATAGTCGCGGCCCTCGCTTTTGCCGTACAGGATCCCGAAGATGCCTCAGCCATTTTCGCCGCAGTCCAGTCATGGATCGTTCGTGAAATGGGCTGGCTCTACGTTGCTTCCGTTGCGACCTTCCTGGTCTTCGCCATCGGTGTCGCCGCAAGTTCGATGGGTACGATCAAGCTCGGGCCCGACGACGCCTCACCCGATTTCTCGACCACTTCCTGGTTTGCCATGCTTTTCAGCGCCGGCATGGGCATCGGCATCATGTTTTATGGTGTGGCCGAACCCGTGCTGCATTTCGCGACTCCTCCGGTCGGCGAAGGCGGCACGGTCGAGGCGGCGCGAAACGCGATGCAGCTGTCCTTCTTCCACTGGGGCCTTCACGCCTGGGCGATCTATGCGGTGATGGGGCTTGCGCTCGCCTACTTCTCCTTCCGGCGCGGCCTGCCGCTCACCGTCCGTTCCGCGCTCTATCCTCTGATCGGCGACCGCATCTACGGCTGGATGGGGCATGTCGTCGATATTTTCGCCGTCTTCGGCACCATGTTCGGTGTTGCCACCTCGCTCGGTCTCGGCGTCATGCAGGTCAATGCGGGCCTCAACTATTTGCTTGGCATCGAGATGGGTATCGATGTGCAGCTCGCGCTGATCGCGGGTATCACGCTACTCGCGACGGCATCCGTCGTTTCAGGCATCAACGCCGGTATCCGCCGCCTGTCCGAGCTCAACCTTGCACTCGCGATCCTGCTGATGGTCTTCGTGCTCGTCGTTGGCCCAACCGTCTTTCTGCTGCAGGCGACGATGCAGAATACCGGCGCCTATCTGAGCGATATCGTGAGCAAGACCTTCACGCTCTATGCCTACCAGCCCAACGAATGGATCGGCGGCTGGACGCTCTTCTACTGGGGCTGGTGGATTTCCTGGTCGCCCTTCGTCGGCATGTTCATTGCGCGCGTGTCACGGGGCCGCACGATCCGTGAATTCGTGATCGGCGTGCTGCTCGTTCCCTCTGGCTTCACCTTTCTCTGGTTCACCGTCTTCGGCAACACCGCGCTCGCCATGCAGCTCGACGGCACGGCGCAGATGGTCGATGCGGTACAGGCGGATGTCGCGGTCGCGCTCTTCCAGTTCCTCGGGCATCTTCCGCTCGCGTCCATCTCCATGACAATCGCGACGTTGCTTGTCGTTACCTTTTTCGTCACCTCGTCGGACTCCGGCAGCCTCGTCATCGACATCATCACCTCTGGCGGCGAGCCCGAACCGCCGGTCTGGCAGCGTGTCTTCTGGGCACTGATGGAGGGTCTGGTGGCGGCCGTTCTTCTTCTCGCCGGCGGTCTCGCGGCGCTGCAGACCGGCGCCATTGCAAGCGGGTTTCCGCTCGCACTCATCCTTCTCGTGGTCTGCTACGGGCTTTTCACGGCATTGCGCCACGAGGTGCAGCGGCAGGAAAGCCTGCAGGCGGTAACGCCTTCGGTCGCCGGCCATCCGTCCATGCCGTGGAAGCAACGCCTCGGTGTCCTTCTCCATCAGCCGAGTCGCGCACGAGCGCTCGCCTTCATGAAGGAAGCCGTCGCGCCCGCGCTCAAGGAAGTTGCGGAGGAAATTCGGGGCCGCGGCCTTGTGGCGGATGTGGAGATTGGCGAGCGGGAGGCGGTTCTGACGATCTCGCATGGCAGCGAGGACGAGTTCCACTATGGCGTCTCGTTGCGCAGCGTTCCCATACCGAGTTTCGCCATCACTGCGCTTGAAGGCGAACGCGAAGGGCCGGATCGGACATGGCGAGCCGAGGTTTCGCTTCGCGAGGGCGGGCAGCGCTATGACATTCTTGGCTACACGAAGGACCAGGTGATTGCCGATTTGCTCGGCCAGTACGAGCGCCACATGCATTACCTGCATCTCCATGTCGCGAGTTAGCGGGCCCTGTCTGGTAGAAGCGGCCGGTCATCGTCTATAAAGACCGGCGGCGGGCGGGGTGATCCGTCCGCCGTCAGCCGCCGGAGTGCCATGAGCCCGTCCCTCTACACGTTGATCGAAGCATCGTTCCCGGATGACAGGTCCCGGATCGCGCTGGAAGCACCGGATCGTACGCGAGGGCCGGTCGAATGGTCCTATGCCAGGTTGGGAAACACCGCCGCGCGCTATGCTGCGCTTTTTTCCGGGTTGGATCTTGCCGTCGGCGACCGCGTTGCTTTGCAGGTCGAGAAGTCGCCTGAGGCGCTTGCGATCTATCTCGCTTGCCTCCGCGGCGGCTTCGTGTTCCTGCCGATGAATACGGCATACCGTCCCGACGAAGTCGATTACCTTGTCGGCAATGCCGAACCCGGGCTGGTGATATGCGACCCGTCAGCGGAGGAAAGCACACGGGAGATCGCCGCGCACCACGGCACGCGGCATGTGCTCACCCTCGATGCCGATGCGCGCGGCAGCTTCATCGACGCGGCGGCGAAGGTGACGGATGCGTTGCCGCCTGCCGCCTGCGGCGCGAACGATCTCGCGGCCATCCTCTACACCTCTGGCACGACCGGAAAACCCAAGGGCGCGATGCTGAGCCACGGCAATCTCGCCTCGAACGGGATTGCGCTGCGCGATGCATGGCGCTTCACCGAAGATGATGTGCTGTTGCATGCCCTGCCGATCTTTCATGCTCACGGTCTTTTCGTCGCTTGCCATTGTGCTCTTCTCTCCGGCGCGCGGATGGTCTGGCTCGGCAAGTTCGACCGCGATGCCGTGTTGCGCGAGCTGCCACGCGCGACAACTTTCATGGGTGTTCCGACCTTCTACACGCGGCTTCTGTCGGGTGATGATTTCAACCGTGACCTCGTTGGCCACATGCGTCTCTTCACGTCCGGCTCGGCGCCGCTGCTCGCGGAAACCTTCGATGAATTTCGTGCCCGCACCGGTCACGCCATTCTCGAGCGCTACGGCATGACCGAAACCGGCATGAACACCTCGAACCCCTATGACGGCGAGCGCCGTGCGGGAACGGTTGGCTTCCCCTTGCCGGGTACGGAAGTGCGCGTCAAGTCGGATGAAGGAGAGATTCTCGATGCCGGAGAAGTCGGCGGCCTGCAGGTTCGCGGACCCAACGTCTTTCGCGGTTACTGGCGGATGCCGGAAAAATCGGCGGAGGAGTTCACCGAGGATGGCTGGTTCAAGACCGGTGACATCGCCATGATCGACGGAGACGGCTATGTCCATCTCGTTGGTCGCGCCAAGGACCTCATCATCTCGGGCGGGTTCAATGTCTATCCCAAAGAGATCGAGGAGCTGGTGGACGATATGCCGGAGGTACTTGAGTCCGCCATTGTCGGCGTCTCCCACGCGGATTTCGGCGAGGCGGGTGTCGCCGTCGTCGTGCTGCGGCCGGACCGGGAGCTGGACGAGGCCGCTCTGCTCGCGCGCCTGAAGCAGAAACTCGCGAATTACAAGGTGCCGAAGCGGGCTTTCTTTGTAGAAAGCCTGCCGCGCAACACGATGGGCAAGGTTCAGAAGAATCTATTGCGTGACGTCTACTGCGACGCTTGCCGGACTTAACCTCGGCGGTCGCTCTCGCGCCGCTTGACCGGAGCCTTGCCGTCGCGCCGCCGCCGGTCGGGGCCAGTGAATGCATTGCTCTTCACAATGGCGCGGGGCCGCGTCAGAACGGTTTCGATCCGGTCGATGAGCTGCTGTGCGGAGAAGGGCTTGGACAGGATTTCGGTGACGCCGGCATCGCGCGCTTCGATGATGGCACCGCGTTCGCGCTTGGTCGTGACATAGATCACGGGGATGCCGACGAGATTGTCTTCTTCCGCCGTCCGGATTGCGCGCACCACCGACAAGCCGTCGAGTGGCGGTTCGAGGTCGTCCATGATGGCAATGTCGACCTGGCCCCGCATCAGGGCGCTGAGCGCATCTTCTCCGGTCCGCGCGCTGGTGATATTGCGCACGCCGATCCCGTTCAGAATGCCGCGGAGCATGTTCGCCATGTAGAGCGTGTCCTCGACGATCAGCACGCCAAGTTTGGCATAGGCGTCGGGGCCAAGTGTCCGGCGGCTGTTTTCGGCTTCTTGTGACATGCGGCTCTCTTCCTCGCGCTTCCCGGTCGAAACTCGGTCCAATATGCGTGAAAGTCTTTAGCGATTAGTTAGTAACGGCCGGTTCGGAGGGCTTTTCTGCGGTATTTCCCGCAAGCTGGCCGGGCAGCATGCGGCTGATCCCGTGCTCTGTCTTTTCCCAGTGGAACGGCCGGGTGATGAGTTGCCATAGTGCCTTGTAGGCCGAAATCGAGATCAGTATCCAGTAGGCTGGCATCATGAAGGTCTGTGCGAAAAGGAGCGGCAGCCCCCGCGCCAGCACGGCCGCCATTCCCGCCGCAATCGCCAGCGAATAGCCGGAAACGAGAACCAGCAGGTTGAAGAGGGCGAGGCCGGCGTTGCTCCCGAAATCGGCTGGCATGCCTGTGGTGGCGAGCGCGAAGAGCGTTGCAGCGTAGAACAGGGGATGCACCAGGTTCGAAAGCGTGAAGCCGCCGATCAGCACCTGAAAACCGAGAAACCCCTTGAATCCCAGCGCTTTGTAAAGCTGGACGGGATGACGCATGCGCACGAGATAGGTCTGCAGCCAGCCCTTGATCCAGCGTGAGCGCTGGCGGATCCAGTTCGGCAGGCTGCAATTGGCCTCTTCCTGTGTCGTGGAGAGAATAATGCCGCAGCGGTACCCCTGCAGCGCGAAGCGGATGCCGAGATCGGCATCTTCCGTCACATTGTTGGGGTCCCATGCGCCCGCCTTCCGCAATGCATCGGTGCGGAAATGGGTCGAGGTGCCGCCAAGGGGAATCGGCAGGCCGAGCCGCACCATCGTCGGCAGCAGCAGGTCGAAGAACGACGCATATTCGATGGCGAACTGCCGTGTCAGCCAGTTCTCGTTCCAGTTGTAGTAATTGAGCTGCGCCTGGACGCAGGCGAGTTTCTCGTCGCCAAGCTCGAAAGCCGCCACGGCCTTCTTCAACTGCTTCGGTTCCGGAGAGTCTTCGGCGTCGTAGATGACGAGGAACCGGCCCTTGGCGAAGGGCAGGGCGAAATTGCACGCCTTCGGTTTTGTCTGGGGAAGGCTCGTCGGTACGACGATGAACTCGAAGTGGTCGGGCAGCTTCAAGGCCTTGGCGGCTTCGAGCGTTTCGGTATCGCTCTCCTCGAAGATCAGTTTGATATCGAGCTTGGACGCGGGATAGTCCGGCATTAGGTAGCAAACACACCTGAAAGATTCTGCCGTATACGGACTCCCGCCGCTAGTCTTTCCTCATGGAAATCCGCACCGTGACGACGCTCAAGACGAAGCGTCACCAGATAGAGGCTGCAATAGCCGGATACGAGCGCGCCTTGGAACAGGCCCGCGCTGACCTCTCCCATGTAAACGCCTGCATAGCGATGTTTGACGCATCGGGAGATGTGACGCCTTACATAGACCTCCACAGGCTGTTCAAGCGCGGCGAGGTAATCGCCATATGCAAGGACGCCCTCAAGGCGGAAGGCGACCTAGACACACGTGAGCTGGCCTACAGGGTCATGACGGCCAAGGGGCTGGATACGGGGGACAAGGTGCTGTCCCGGTCCTTGTGTCTCAGGATCGTGCAGGCCCTGCGTATGCAGGCCAAGCGGGGCAAGGTCACGGCGCTGGATAAGCGCAAGGGTGTGAGGGTCTGGCGGGTCTAGCTTATGCCGTTAGATGGTAGGCCATAAGGCGGCGATGTTTTGGCACTCGGCAGCTACATCAACCATTCGCCTTTTAATGGACTTCACTCCCGGGAAGACCGTTCCGGAGGCGACGTCGATCACTTGGCAGTAGCCGGGAAACACAGTCTCGTCATCGTTCGCGATGTGAAGCCGACAAAACTCTTGAACTACCGCAGATACATACCCCGCGCTGTCTTCGTTCATCGGGCTAGACTTCGAGAAATGAACCTTGATTGCGCCAACCAGCTTTTTCCCCTTCGGGCCCTGCCCGCGAAGGATGATCTCTGGCCGAACGCTGATCTCAACATTGTGATATTTCAGTTTCTGTGGCGCGTGCTCTCCCAGCGTTGCGTCCGCGCCCTGCAGGTCCACATCGTCCAGCATGTTTGAAAATCGCTCTAGCGCGTCCACGTTCGCGTTGATGCGTCTCGCTGTCCCGACTTTCTCCGGCGTCAATTGCAGTAGCGCCGCTATTTGCGCGTCTAGTGGGGCCGGGTCAATCGCACCATCCGCCAGATAACGAGACACAGCTTCGGCCGCCTCGCGGTGATACATGCCGAAGTTAAAGTCTTCGTCGGGGTATTTCCGGTCGTGAATGATCTTCCTTTGCCGAGCGGCCTTGCTCCCCATGTATTCAGCGAGCTTGTTTACAGAGATTCTAGGTTGTTCTAGCATGTCGAATCACCTATCGCTGACAAGAGGAATGCAGGGATGACCTTTCAAGCGGTAGCCACCCTATCGAACGAAAAAAGCCTTTGTATCGGGGAAATAACTGCAGTTGAGGCGGAATCTGCATTGGCAGACGATCCGGCATTCGACGGGTACGGATTATACCTACTGCTTCTCGATTCACGCAATCCGTCAGCCCCCGGAAGGGTTCTGGCAAAGTTTGCTTCGTTCGACGCAGCGGCGGAACTGGCCAAGTTCTTCAGGATTCATGGCCAGCTAGAAGCGGCCTAAGCAGCCCGGCGATGACGGTAGACGGGGGCCGAAGCCCCCGCCCCCCAGAATCAGAACGGAAGCATAGGCTGGGGATTTTCCGGCGGCTTCTTATCCGGCGGAACGTCCCTGTAGGCCTTGCCTGTATTGATTTCGGAAACGCGGCCTTGGTTGATACCGAATCGTGCCGCTATCTCGTGCTGCAAAAATCCCTGATCGCACAGGTGTTTGATCTTTGCCGCCATCTCAGAGGTCACATGAGGTGACCGCCTGTCTCTACGTCTAGCCATATCAGGCCCTTTCTTGGAAGGACCGAATGAGGCTTGACATTAACCCCCAGTAGGACTCAAAGTCCCCCAGTGATCACACCCCGCCCCATTCGGCGGTTCTAATTCGGCCAGTTCCCGTTGCTGCGGGGCTGGCCGTTCCTTTATCGAGAATCGTCTCGACCCCCCAAGATTTATCCACATTAGCGATTCGTCAACACATTTCGTCAGTGTGCGAATCTTATGCCGCCCGGCGCTGCCAGTAGCCCTTCCACTGGCGGCTGACGGGGTGGCCCAGCGCGGCACCGGCTGCCATCAGGAATTGCTCCCCGTTCGAGACGCGGCGGTTATCTTCGCGCCAAGCCATTTCCTTCGCATAGGCCCCAAGGTAGCGGCCAGAGATTTGATGGTGCGTACCGATTTCGGCGCGGCGAAGGCGGGAGAAATAGCTTTCCGCCTGATTGGTGCAAGCGTCTTCGTCCTTGAAGTTGATGGAGTGATTGACGCGCTTCGTATCGTAAGCGCCGTGCAACTCATCCCAGCCGGACGCCTCATCGGCATAGACCGTGCTGCCCGCTTCCACGCGCGAGCGGATCATTTCAACGGACTGATCTTCGGTGCGGAAAACCTGAGTGTAGGACTTGCCGCCACGTTCGCGCACAACAACAACCACGCGGCGCTTGCCGGTCTGGTTCTCTTTCAGGCGGCGGTCCTTGCGATCCTCTTTCCGGTTCTCAGGCTTCACATAGCCGCCGAAGTACGCGCCATCGACTTCCACGTGACCGGACAGCTTGCGGTCCTTCAATTCCGCGCCCATCGCCTCGCGCAGCTTGTGAGCGAGAACGAAGGCCGTCTTGTACTGGCAATCGAGGTCACGGCTAAGCTGAAGCGCGCTCATGCCCTTCGCACCGTTGACGAAGATCGCAATGGCGGCCAGCAGGTTGCGGATGCTCATTTTCCGGCTGGCGAAGATCGTGGCCGTTGTGACGCTGAATTGGGCCTCACAGCCCTTGCACTTGAAAATCTTGCGGGCGGCGTAGGTGTAGACCTCAACAGAACCACAGCGGGGGCATACAGCCTCACCGTTGTTCTCGGCCCAGCGGATCGCCTTGAAAGCCTCGTAAGCCTCGTCATCGCTCATGCGAATGACCTTGGCGAGCGAGAGCGTCCGGGCTTTGGCTGAAAGAAGGAAATGTTGGGCCATTTGTCATCGTCTCCGTTACCTATGTAACGGATATAGTACGTTGACGTAACCCATACAAGGGCATAAGTATCGTTTACGTTACATTTCTTATCGCAGGCGATACATGACCGAAAAGACGGATTGGGAAGCCAAGGCGGCTAACCTGTTGAAATCAGAGCTAAAACGCAAGGGCATGACCTACGGCCAGCTCGTCGAAAGGCTCAGGGAAATAGGCGTTGACGACAAAGAGGTAAACGTCCGCAATAAGCTCTCTCGGGGGAAATTCACAGCGGCGTTTTTACTTCAATGCTTAGAGGCTATCGGCTCGCAATCATTGCGCTTGGACTGACGCTCTTACTAGGCGGACAGGCCGAGCCCGATCAACCCGAAGCCAGCGCTGGCGAAGCCGCCACTCAGGAGCAATGGCCACCACTTCCGTTGCCCGTTCAGGTAGTGGAGGAAGAGGCCAAGAAAGAGGCCCGCGAGCGCATTGAGCAGGATGCCCGCAAGCGGGAGATAGACGACCTCGCGGCTCAAAGAGGAATGAACGAAGCGTCGCAGCGTATGGCCGATGCCGCCGAGGTTCAAACCTGGATCGTCGGCTTCGGCACGGCTCTGGTGTTGGCCACGCTCATAGTTACCGTCTTGGCCAACAAAGCTGCGTTCAAAATGATCCGCGTTACCGAAGACACCGCGCGGCGGCAGTTGAGAGCCTATGTTGTCATCGACAAAGTGGAAATACGAAGTTTCGAGGTTGGCAAGCCGCTCGATATTCACATCTCCATGAAGAACTGTGGCCAAACGCCCGCTAGCGACTATCGCGGTTGGTATACAATCGATATCACGCCGTACATTCTGTCTGGCGAGTATGACGGCATATCTTATGAGACTTGGTCCAGATACCCGCTCGGTCCCGGCATGCCAGCTTCGGCCTATCCCGAAAGCCCCATCATCGTGACACAGCACTTCTTTGACATGATCACGAAGGGCACAGAAATTTTGAGAGTGTGGGGACGCGACGAGTACACCGACATCTTTGGCAAGTCCCACTTCCTCGAGTACCGATATACCCACCGTGGGCCGGTCAAGTGTCCTCAAAGAATGCTCGCCCATAAGGAAGGTAATCGCACCAGCTAACGCAATCCCGACTAGTCCCATCGTCCTTCCTCCTTAGAAGGACGGCATGGGCAACAATCACTTGGTGTGCTTGCTACCTAATGCCGCATAGGCGAGCTCCTCCGCCGTCGGTGGCGAGAGCAGACCTGTGAAGATCGAGACGTAGCGAAGCGCCGCCACCGACAGAAAGACCAGCCCGATGGCGATATTGGCGAGGGCGAAAACGGTCGTCGGTGCCATGACGAGAGCGGCGAGGAGCAGGATCGCGCCGGTAAGGAGCCAGGCAGACTGGCTGCGTGAGAGCCGGAGAGCCGCGGAACTTTCCGGCATGCGCTGTTGAAGGTCGAAAACCGCCCTGTCGGTGAGCTCGTTCGCAAAGTCTCGCGTTACCACACGCGTGATGTCGCGCGGAGAGGCAACGAAGACGGGGCGGACGCGGCCCTCGTAGTCGGCTATCGCGGCGCGCGCCTTGTCCGGGTGTCCCGCTACATAGATCGTTTCGCCGGCACGCCGCCGCCAGGGCAGGCAGGACTCGCGGAGATAGAAGTCGAGCGCGGCTGGCTGCGCGAGCGAGCGGTCGCGCGGTTCCGTCAGGAGATTGACGAACGGCAGGCCGCGCTGCGTGCTGTAGAGCCGGGCGAGGTCGATCAGCCTCAACGAACCGGTGCTCACCAGCACCCGGCCGATCGGACCGCCCCAGTCGCGCTGCCGTTCCAGCGCGGCGGCAAGCATTTCGGGAAGCATGAGCCCCGCCTCGACGGCCATTTCTCCGAGAAGCGGCCGCGGGCTTCCCCGGCCCTTTCTCCGGCGCGGGCGCTCCGGCGGCGGCTCGGTCGAGTCCGCCCTCAACGGGCCCCTGGGGCCGGTCGACTTGTCTTCCAATCGTTCCCCCCGAGATCCCCGGTCTTGATTCGCATCCGCGTGCGGGAAGCTTCAATTCTCCAATAAATCGTAAAAAAGACAGCCGTTAACCTTAATAGACCTTAAGGATCAGAAGGGGCACGGAGCTTGCTGTTTCCGGAAACAAAGCGCTCGCTTTTCCGGTCTGGAACGGATGGGGAGAGCGGATTTGTGTCACAATGGAACAAACCGGCTGTGCTAGGAAGCTGGAGGGGAAAATCGGGCGGGCCTATGCGGTTTCTTCTCTATCTCAATCTGGGGGCGATTGTCTGGCTCGCGGGGGCGCTCGTGCAGCTCTACGAAGGTGCGCCACTCCCCTGGGTCGATCCGGCCGCGGGGGAAACCGCCGCGATTGTCGAGGCGGAGACGCCGCCGGGCTCAAGCTCGGTGCCGGATGCAGCGCGCCCGGTCGCACCCCTTTCCCTCGAGCAGATCATGGCGCTGCAGCTGCCGCTCCCTAATCCGGAGCGCGCTGCGGAGCCTCTCCCGGCGACACCCGCGCTGCGCCGCCTCGTCTTCCTGACGGAAGGCGATTATCCGCCCTTCAACTACCGGGAGAACGACGGGGACCTTGCAGGTTTCGACATCGAGCTGGCCCGGGCGCTCTGCGACCGGCTGCAGGCCGAATGCGGTTTCACCCTGCGGCCCTGGCACGATCTCGTTCCCGCCCTGAAGCGGGGCGAGGGCGATGCCGTCATTGCCTCCATGTTGATCCCGGTGCCGGGCCGCGAAAGTCCGGCGGCCGACGACAATGTCGTCTTCACCGCAAGCTACTACTCGACCCCCGGTCATTTCGCTGCGCGGCGGAACGCGGTTCCTCCTGCCGCCACGGCCTCGGCGCTCGCCGGCCGGCGCATTGCCGTTCAGGCGGGCTCGGTTCATCAGGCCTTTGCGCTGACACGGTTCCCGAACGCAACGCTGGTGCCCTTTGCAAGCGTCGAGCGGGCCCGTCAGGCGCTTGCGGAAGGCGACGTCGATCTCGTCTTCGCGGACCGCAATGCGCTTCTGCGCTGGACCTCGGGCGAGGGGAGGGATTGCTGCCGCCTCGTCGGTCCGAACTATGCCGCCCCGTCCTTTTTTGGCGAGGGCGCAGGCATCGCGCTGCGTGCGGAGGACGAGGCGTTGCGCAACCGCATGAACGATGCGCTATCCGCACTCGTGGCGGACGGCACCTATGCGCGGTTCAGCGCCAGGTACTTCTCGGCAAGCATCTACTGATTGCGCGATCAGTTCTTTTCGCTGGCCGCATCGGCCATCAGGTCGCGCGGCCTTCCGAAGAAGCGCGGCACGCCGTCTCCCTCGTCGATATCCGCCCAGCGGTCGGCATCGAACTCGAACACGATGAACCCGCCCGTCGGAACGCCGTGAGCGATGCGAAGGGCGGTCTCTTCCTCCGGGTCCTCCGCCAGCGCCATTGCCAGCAGAACGAGGCCCGGATTGTGACCGACGACAAGCAGCGTCTCTGCCGTGTCGGGCGCCTTGTGGATCGCCTCCATCATCACGTCCGGCATCGCATGGTAGAGTTCATCGAGATAGGTCACGGGCACGCCCCCGAGCGCCGTGCAGAGCGGCGCGCAGGTCGCGGTCGCCCGGGCGGCGGTCGAGCAGAGAATGGCGTCCGGCCGGTAGGGCGAATGCGCGATATACGTCGCCATGAAATCCGCCGCTGTCGCGCCGCGCGGATTCAACGGCCGGTCGAAATCGTCCTTCGCGGGATCGCCCCAGTCGGATTTCGCGTGGCGCAGCAGACAAAGTCGTTTCATGTCACTCGCTCCCCGCGCTTTGTTTTGCCGGGAGAGGCGTTCCCCGGGCATGGGCCGAAAATGGATTGACGAGGCTCCAGCCCAGTCCTTCCGGAGCCGGGGCCGGATAGTCGGCGAGCCCGATCCGCATCGCTTCCTGTCCTTCGCGAGGGTTCGCCCGGTAGGTGCCGAACAGCCGGTCCCAAAGCGAGATACTGAAGCCGAAATTCATGTCCTGCTCGTCACGATAGATAGAATGATGCACCCGGTGCATGTCCGGCGTCACTATGATCCGCCTGAGCAGCGCATCCGTCTTCTCGTCAATCCGCACATTGGCGTGGTTGAACATCGCCGCCGCGTTCAGCACGATTTCGAACAGTATGACGGCGGCGGCGGGCGCTCCGATAAGAGCGACGGCGGCCATCTTCAATCCCATGCTGATCAGGATTTCGAGCGGATGGAAGCGAATGCCGGTCGTGACGTCGACATGCGGATCGGCGTGGTGAACCCTGTGCATCCGCCACAGGATGTCGAATTTGTGAAACACGACATGTTGCACATAGACGAGAAGATCGAGGGCGGCGAGCGAAAGAACGAAAGCGAGCACATCGGGAACGCCGAGCCAGTGGAACAGGCCGAAGCCGCGCCGCTCCGCTTCCAGCGCAACGCCGGTTGCCAGCAGCGGTACCGCTACGCGAAGCAGCCCTGTGCCGATCGCCGCGAGTGCAAGATTCGTCGTCCAGCGCCGCGCCCGTACGGCGTCCACGATGCGCCTTGGAAGGGCAAACTCGAGAAATGCCATCAGCGCCAGCACGCCTGCGAAGGCGGCGAGCCTGATCTGCGGTTCGTGAAGCGTCAGCAAGTCGGGCATTCGGAAGTCCCGGAGCGTCCTCGGTGATTCGGTCCGGTTTCCGCTCCGGATCCTGTCATATCGGCGCAGCGACTATAATGCGGCTTCGGTCCGAAGAAAAAGGCCGCTCGCCTCTCTCTTGCGCTAGACTGGCGGAACCGCGACGCACCGCCATGCGAAGGGGGCAGGGTCATGTCTGGGCTGTTTCGATCCGGTGTCTTGGTTTGTGTGCTGCTGGGGCTGCCTGCTTCCGCATTCGCGCAGGAGGTCGGCGCGAGCATCGAGGCGGTGGCGACGGAAGCGGCCGCCGGCGCCGATGACCGCCGGGCGCGCGTGCCGGGCGACGAAACCTTCCTGGCCGGCCACACCTGTATCGCCCCGGGTTCGGCTGCCGATGCCGCCCCCATCGTTTGCGAGGCCCGCATCAACCCGGTCCTGCCGCCCTTCTATTTCGACATCGCCTGGCATATCGACGCTGAGATGGGTGAGCGCGTCGTCGATACCTTGTCCATTCGGCGTCAGGGCGAGAGCGAGCCGTTCCAGTCCTTCGCGGAGATAGGGTCCAGCGTCGCGCCGCAGATCGAGCACAATGGCTTCGAAACCATCGACGCGAATTTCGACGGCTATCTCGATTTCCGCCTCCTTGCGCAGACGACGGCGGGCCCCAACACGCTCTATCGCAACTGGCTCTGGTCCGACGAGGAAGCGCGCTTCACGGAAAGCGCTTCCCTCGATGCGATCGTTTCGCCCGAATTCGATGCCGACACGCAGGAGATCGTCAGCCGGTGGCGCTCCAGCGCCGCCGAGGGCGGTATCGACATATACATCTGGGAAGAGGGCGCCCCTGTCCTGATCCACCGCGAGACCGACCGCTACAGTGGTGACGCGGAATGCACGCGGCTCTTCTACGACAGGATCGGGGACCGGCTCGAACAGACGGGCGAGGGCGCCTGCACCTGACGTTTCAGAGCGACATGTGCCGCGCCCGTGCGCCGCGTTCGATGGCGGCGGCGACGAGCTTGTCGATTTCGAGCGTGTCGCGCAGAAGCTGCAGCAGGCGCAGTTCTTCCGCGCCGATCGAGAGATCGGCCGCCGCGATTTCGACCGCCAGCGCATAGCCCGTCTCGCGCAGATGCAGCGGCAGTGCGTCCTTTACCAGCCCGAACACCGCATCGAGACCCCCCTCTTCCTGCAGGATCGCCGCGCATTCCTTCGCGACCGGGATCAGCCGTTCGGCATTGAAGTCGCGAAAGGCGGGCAGCGTCTGCACGATGGTGCCGATGTCGCGAAGCTCGTTGTCGCTCATCGCGCGATCGACCGCGCTCATCGTCACCATGATGTAGATCAGGGCGTTTTCGTGGGGAATCGTCGACATGTATCTTCCTCGGGCCTTCTGGGGGCATTGGCTCGCCGCGACTTTAGGGATCGGTTGACGCCCCGGCAAGCGCCGCCTCGCCGCCGAGGAAACGGCGCGATTCCGCGATGGCTTCGGCAAGGCCCACCCGGTGAATTTCCGTGCCGGGCGGGAAGGCGGAGGTGAGCCGCGTCGGCAGCCGTGAATCGAGCATCACGAAGACGCCCCGGTCGCTGGCGCGGCGGATCAGCCGCCCGAAGGCCTGTTTGAGCCGCAGCCTGGTCAGCATGTCGTCGTAGCGTGCCTTGCCGAATTGTTCGCGCCGCGCCTTGTGCAATATGTCGGGACGCGGCCAGGGCACGCGGTCGAACACGATCATCCTGAGCGAGTCGCCCGGCACGTCCACCCCGTCGCGCACCGCATCGGTGCCGAGCAGGCAGGCATGGCGTTCCGCGCGGAAGATGTCGACCAGCGTGCCTGTGTCGAGCGCATCGATATGCTGTGCGTAGAGCGTGAGCCCTGCCTCCTCCAGCGGCGACACGATCCGTTCATGCACGGCGCGCAGCCGGTGGATCGCGGTGAAGAGGCCGAGCGCGCCGCCATCCGCCGCGCGAAAGAGCTCGCGATAGGCCGACGCGATCTCGTCCAGGTTCGTCCGGCTGACATCGCGCACCACGAAGACGCGCGCTTGCCGTCCGTAGTCGAAGGGCGAGGCCATGAAGGCGGTCCCTTATACACATCTGACGCTGCCGACGCTCTTCCGCCTCCAGTCGCACTAGCCGCCCTCACTACGCAATCCATAGCACCTGA
>OEIO01000027.1_pt1 | contig 17960 bp, 15 predicted proteins | sample 1539121 | NCBI WGS metagenome assembly OEIO01 (sample SAMEA98136418, study PRJEB22522) | marine metagenome | biome: marine biome; feature: marine water body; material: sea ice | place: Arctic Ocean | collected 21-Sep-2015 | depth 1.1 m
CGAGGCACACGGGTGTGCGAGGCGGAAGTTCGACGGCAGCGTCAGAGGGGGATAAGCGGGCCGGACAGGGCACTCGTGTAGAGATTCGCCTGCCGCTCACGCTGGCGATTCTCGACGGCATGCTGGTTGGAGTGGGCGACGAAATCTATGTCATCCCGCTGAACTTCGTCAGCCAGTCGCTGTGCCCCGTCCAGGACGACATCCGCAGCATCGCCGGCACGTCGCAGGTGGTCCGTGTGCGTGACCAGTACATCCCGATTCTGTCACTGCGACAGCTGTTCGCGGTGGACGGGGCAACCCCCGCGCTCACCGACAGCGTGCTGGTGGTCACCGAAGCCGATGGGCGCCGGGTGGCGTTGCAGGTCGATGCGCTGCTGGGGCATCAGCAGGTGGTCATCAAGAACCTGGAAGAGCACTACCGGCATGTGTTCGGCGTGTCCGGCGCGACGATTCTGGGCGATGGACGGGTTTCGCTGATTCTCGACGCCGCCGAGCTCAGCAGCCTGCAGGTGCAGGACCAGGCGGCCTGACCGGCGCCGATATGACGATGAGCCGCCACAGACACGAGGAGAACAGCTCATGACACAACTGGCAGCGACCGACACCGACCACAGGGCGCATGCGCCGGTGCTGGAGGCTGGAGCCTCCGTCCGCGAGTACCTGACCTTTCGCCTGGGCGATGAGGAATACGGCGTGGACATCCTCAAGGTGCAGGAGATTCGCGGCTACGACGCCGTGACCAAGATTCCCGATGCGCCGGCGTTCGTCAAAGGCGTGATCAACCTGCGCGGCACCATCATGCCGGTGGTGGACATGCGGCTGCGCTTCAAGCTGGGCGAGGCGGTCTACGACGCCTATACGGTGATGATCATTCTGCAGCTGGAGCGCCGCAACGTCGGCATGGTGGTCGACAGCGTGTCCGACGTGCTGCGGCTCACTGATGACCAGACTCTGCCGCCGCCGGAGTTCGGTGGCGCGATGGACACGCGGTACATCAGCGGGCTTGGCTCGATCGACGAGCGGCTGCTGATTCTGGTGGATATCGAACGACTGATGGCCAGCGATGACATGGCGCTGACCGCTTCATCTGACGCGTCGCAGGCGGCGCACTAAGCGACTGGGAGCATCTCGCATGAGCACATTCAATCTACGCCGGTGGTTTGCCGGCAACAGCAACGGCGATGGCAACGGCGCAAGGCAAGCCGATCTGTTGGGTCAGGTGGCGGCGATCAACAAGTCACAGGCCGTGATCGAGTTCAAGCTCGACGGCACTATTCTCGACGCCAATGAGAATTTTCTGAGCGCGGTGGGGTACAGCCTCGACGAGATTCGCGGTCAGCACCACCGCATGTTCGTCCACGCCGACGAGCGCGCATCCGAGGAGTATCGGCTGTTCTGGGAACGCCTCGGGCGCGGCGAGTTTGACCGCGGGCTGTACAAGCGAGTTGGCAAGGGCGGGCGCGAGATCTGGATCGAGGCGTCCTACAACCCGATTCTCGATGCGACGGGCAAGCCGTTCAAGGTCGTCAAGTACGCGACCGACGTGACGGCCAAGCGGATCGAGGCGGCCGATCATGCGGGGCAGCTGGAGGCGATCAGCAAGTCTCAGGCGGTGATCGAGTTCAATCTCGACGGGACCATCCGGTCGGCCAATGACAATTTCCTCGCGGCTGTGGGTTATCGGCTGGACGAGATCCAGGGCCAGCATCATCGGCTATTCGTTGACCCGGCAGACGCCGAGAGCGCCGAGTACCGCGCGTTCTGGGCAAAGCTGCGGAACGGGGAATTCGACTCCGGGCAGTACCGGCGCCTGGGCAAGGGCGGGCGCGAGATCTGGATCGAGGCGTCTTACAACCCGATCTATGACCTCAACGGCCAGCCGTTCAAGGTGGTCAAGTACGCCACCGATGTCACCGACAAGGTGCGAGCGAACCAGGCGCTGGAGCTTGCCGTGAAGCAGGCCGCCGAGGTCGCCAGCTCGGGGGATCTTTCCAAGCGCATCGTCGTCGACAACGCAGAGGGTCTGGTCGCCGAGTTGAGCGCCGGGGTGAACGCGATGCTCGATACCATGGAGGCCAACCAGCGGCGCGAGCGCGACGTGGCCACCGAAAATCTGCGCATCCGCAACGCGCTGGACAGCGTGACCACGAACGTGATGATCGCGGACAACGACCGCAATATCATTTATCTGAACGCGTCCATCGAGACCATGCTTGCCGATGCCGAGTCCGACATTCGCAAGCAGTTGCCTGAGTTCCGCACCGAAGGCTTGCGCGGTCGCAGCATCGATGTATTCCACAAGAATCCTGAGCACCAGAAGCGCATGCTGGAACGGCTCACCGACGTGCACCGCGCCGAGCTGAATCTCGGCGGCCGCACCATGGAGCTGACCGTGACGCCGATTTTTGGCGAACAGGGTGATCGCGCCGGCACCGTGGTCGAATGGCTGGACCGGACCGCCGAGGTCGCGGTCGAGAACGAGATCGGCCAGTCCATCGAGGCGGCCAACCAGGGGGATTTTTCCAACCGCATCAGCGTGGCCGACAAGCAGGGCTTCTTCCTGCGGCTGTCCGAGGGCGTCAACAGCCTGATGGAGGGTTTCGAAGCCGGCTTCAAGCAGGTGAACACCTCGCTGGGCTACCTGGCCGATGGCGATTTCACCCAGCGTATCGAGGCGGACTACCGCGGCAGCTGGGCCGAACTCAAGGCTTCGGTCAATGCGACGGTGGACCAGCTGTCGTCGCTGCTGCTGCAGATTCGCGGCTCCTCCGAGGAGATCAACAGCGCGTCGCGGGATGTGGCGTCCGGCTCCAACGACTTGTCGGCACGCACCGAACAAACCGCCGCCAGCCTCGAGGAAACCGCATCGTCGATGGAGCAGCTGACCTCGGCCGTGCGGCAGAACACCGAGAACGCCGAACAGGCCAACCAGCTCGCCGTCGGCGCGCGGGACACCGCCGACAAGGGTGGGCAGGTGGTGCGTGAGGTCGTCCAGCGCATGGGCGAAATCACGAATAGCTCGCGGGAGATCAGCGAGATCATCAGCGTGATCGAGGGCATCGCGTTCCAGACTAATATTCTGGCGCTCAATGCGGCGGTGGAAGCCGCCCGCGCCGGGGAGCAGGGCCGCGGGTTTGCCGTGGTGGCCGGCGAGGTTCGCTCGCTGGCGCAGCGGTCCTCCGGTGCGGCCAAGGAAATCAAGAAGCTGATCTCCAGTTCGGTCGACAACATCGAGAAGGGCAGCGAGATGGTCGACCAGGCGGGCGAGACCATGGCGGAGATCGTCTCGGCCGTGAAACGAGTCACCGACATCATGGGCGAGATCACCGCGGCCTCGCGCGAACAGCGATCCGGCATCGAGCAGGTCAATGATGCGATCACACACATGGATCAGGGAACGCAGCAGAACGCGGCGCTGGTGGAGGAATCCGCTGCCGCGGCCAAGTCCATGACAGAACAGGCGGACGGTTTGCTGCAGGCGATCATGCGGTTCCGGTTCGATGCCGCGGAGCCGGGGGTAGCCCCCGCAATTCGCGGTGGCCAGGAACGCATTGCTCGCGTGGAGCCATCGGTGAGCGCCGCCAACCAGCCGGCGCGGTCGCGTCCGGAACCCCGCGCGGCCTTGGCGCCGGCACCGGGGGCGCGAGCTGCCCAGGCGGCGCCGGACGAACACTGGGCCGAGTTTTAGGCGGTCCGGGCCGGGGCGAGCCATGTCTGATCGCAGCAAAGAGTTCCGGCTAACCGCAGACCAGTTCCAGAGCATTCGTCGGCGCATCAGCGACTACGCCGGCATCAGCCTGGCCGAGACCAAGCAGGACATGGTCTACGGCCGGCTGATTCGGCGCCTGCGCGCCCTCGGCTGTGCTGGATTTGATGACTACCTGGAGCGCGTCGAGGGCGATGTCGGCGGCGAACGCCAGCGCTTTGTCAATGCACTGACCACCAACCTCACCGCGTTTTTTCGCGAGGCCCATCACTTCGAAGTGCTCCGAGAGGTGCTGGCGGGCTACGGCAGGCAGCGGCTGCGAATCTGGTGCAGCGCCGCCTCCACGGGCGAGGAACCCCAGTCGATCGCGATGACGGTCGTCGAGCACTACCGCTCGTGGACACCCCCGGTCGAGATCATTGCGACGGACATCGATACGCAGGTGCTGGACCAGTGCCGACAGGGCGTTTACCCGATCGAACGGATCGACGAGCTGTCCACAGCTCGCCGGCAGCAGTTCTTTCTCCGTGGCACCGGGCCGATGGCCGGCAAGGTCCGCGTGCGGCCGGAGCTGGCGCGGCTTACACGTTTCGAGCCGTTCAATCTGCTGGCGCCGGACTGGTCGAGATTCCGCGGTGTGGACGTCGTGTTCTGTCGCAACGTCATGATTTATTTCGACAAGCCGACGCAGACCCAGGTGCTGCAGCAGTTCCATCGCTGCCTGAATCCGGGCGGCTGGCTGTTCGTCGGCCACTCCGAGAGCCAGGCCCGTGAAGTGGATGGCTTTGCGTCGCAGGGCCACACCGTTTACCGCAGCCGTGCGGCCGAGGCGGCAGCATGAGCGCCGCTGCGATCTGTGCCGAGCCGCTGGACCGGCGCTTCGATCAGTGGGCAACTGCAGCCGAGTCGGCGCCGATGCGCTACCACGACCGCGGGTTCGACACCCCCGCGATCAAGCTGCTGCCGGGCGAGCTTGTGGGGACGGATGACGACGCCATGCTGGTCACCATTCTCGGCTCCTGCGTCGCAGCCTGCCTATGGGACGATGTTGCACAGGTCGGGGGGATGAACCATTTCATGCTGCCAGGGGATGCCGGAGACGGCACGGGGTCAGGGCGGTATGGCGTGTATGCCATGGAGTTATTGATCAACCGCTTGATGGCGCTGGGCGCTGCGCGATCGCGGCTGCGCGCCAAGTTGTTTGGTGGTGCGGCGGTGATTCGATCAATGACACAGACCGAAGTTGGCGCCAGCAATATTGCCTTCGTGCAGCAGTATCTGCGCACCGAGGGCATCGCCGTGCTGGCCTCCGACGTGGGTGGGCCCTGGCCGCGACGGGTGCATTTCTTTTCGGGCAGCGGGCGCGCCTTCGTCAAGCGGCTGCCGGTGATCGAGGCGCGACGGATTGCCACCGACGAAGACCAACACCGTCGCCGCCTGCAAACCCATGTGCCGGATGCCGGCAGCGTCGAATTGTTCTGATGGCCACCCGCGTTCTCGTTGTTGATGATTCCGCGCTGGTCCGGCAGGTGCTCGGCGAATTGCTGGATCAGGCCGGCGACATCGAGGTGGTTGGCACGGCGCGCGATCCCTTCGACGCGCGCGAGAAAATCAAGGCGCTCAACCCGGACGTGTTGACGCTGGATGTCGAGATGCCGCGGATGGACGGGCTGACATTTCTCGACAATCTGATGCGGTTGCGGCCGATGCCGGTGCTCATGGTGTCGTCGCTGACCGCACGCGGCGCCGAAATCACCCTGCGCGCGCTGGAACTCGGCGCGATCGATTTCGTCACCAAACCGGAGATCGGCGTTGCCGACGGCCTGCGGGCCTATGCCGACCTGCTTTGCGACAAGGTTCGCGCGGTGGCGCAGTCTCGGCCCCGGCAGCGCCAGCAGGCGGCGCCGTTGGTAGAGGCTGCGGTGGCCCAGGCCTACCGGACGACGGACCAGCTGATCTGCATCGGCTCATCCACCGGTGGCACCGAGGCGCTGCGCTGCGTGCTGGAACGCATGCCCGCAGACGCGCCTGCCATTGTCATGGCGCAGCACATCCCGGTGGCCTTTAGCGCCTCGCTCGCCCAGCGGCTGGATGGCGTCTCCGCGATGCGTGTCTGCCAGGCCAGTGATGGACAACCCATCACCCCCGGACATGCCTATCTCGCGCCGGGCAACCAACATCTGCGCGTGGTGCGCAGCGGTGCCCGCCTGATCTGCCGTCTCAGTGATGATGATCCGGTGAGCGGACACAGGCCGAGTGTGGATGTGCTGTTCGACTCGGTGGCAAGGGCATGCGGGCGCAACGCGGTCGCCGTGATGCTGACCGGCATGGGCACCGATGGTGCGGCCGCGATGCAAACGCTGCATCGGGCCGGTGCACGTACTCTGGCGCAGGACGAGGCCAGCAGCGTGGTCTGGGGCATGCCCGGCGCCGCCGTGCGGCTCGGCGCCGTGGACCGCATCGTCTCGCTGGACGCGATGGCGCAAGCAGCCCTGGATGCCACCCGGCAGCAAGCCGTCGCCTGACGGTCGGCGCTGGCCGGCCGCCGGATCACGTTTCGCGCGTATCGGTGTTGTCCACCTATGGACCGACCAAATCGCAGGCAGTCACCTGGGCCCGCCGGAAAAGCGACTCCGCCAAGTTGCCGCCTGAAAACAGGCCATGCGGCGTTACTCGTCGCTTGTTTGGAATGACCAAACCGCACTCACTCCGCCTAGGCTTGCGCGAAAACCGGCTCCGTCTTGGTGGTGGGAATAGATCAGTGTTTCCTAAAGCTCCCGGCATTGCGGCCGATAGATCCAGCGTTCACGGAGTCTCGGAGACCACGCATGTCCACGCCCGATTTCAAGATCCTGCTCGCGCTGGCCGGTTTGACGGTCGCCCATGTCATCACCGCGCTGTCTGGCGCGCCGGCGATCTTGCTGTGGTCCACCACCGCCGGGCTGCTCGGAGCGCTGGCCTGGACCGGCTGGTCGATCTGGCAGCGCGTGCATTCTGTGGAAACCCACGAGCAGACCCTGCGGCAGAACCAGACTTTGCTGGATGAACTCGGCGGCTCGGCGAAGAACGAGATGGGCGAGGTCCGTAACGAAATCCATCGCGTCAACGGTCTGGTGCGTGAGGCGGTGTCAGAACTGGGCAGCAGCTTCAGCGCCATCAGCCAGACCTCGCGAACCCAGCAAGAGGCCGTGGGCAGCCTGCTGGCACAGACCTCGGACGATGCCGGTGTCAACGTGCGTGACTTCGCGGTGCGGGCGGGTTCGCTCATCGAGGAGCTGGTCACGCTGATGCACGAGGAGAGCCAGCGCAGCGCGTCGACGCTGGGCCAGATCGATCAGATGAACAAGCAGCTCGATGCGATCTTCGAACTGCTGGAGGACGTGAAATCCATCGCCGACCAAACCAATTTACTGGCGCTGAATGCGGCCATCGAGGCCGCACGCGCCGGCGACGCCGGGCGCGGTTTTGCCGTGGTGGCCGAGGAAGTGCGCAGCCTCTCCGAGCGGTCTACTTCCTTTAACGAACAGATTCGAGGGCTTGCACATAACGCCCGTGATGCCATGTCGACCGTGCGCCAGACGGTACAGAACATGGCGACCCGCGACATGGAGGCGAGCAGCCAGGCCAAGTCGCAGGCCGCGCAACTGGTCACCCAGGTCGAATCCATCGATGCCAAGCTGTCCAGCGGCATCCACCGGGTTTCCGACTGCCGCGAGCAGATCGAGGCGGCGGTGCAGAAGGCGGTGCGATCGTTGCAATTCGAGGACATCGCGACCCAGGCGCTGGGCTCGGTCGGTGATCATCTGGATCGCCTGGAACACATCAGCCGCGAGGCGCTGGTGCTCACCGGTCTGCTGCCCACCAGCGCGGCCAATACCAGCGATGAGCGAGTGCGCGAACTCAAGCAGTTCAACCAGCGGATACAGCCGGCGCGCGAGCAGTGGAAGCAGACGCCGCATCACCCCGTGACGCAGGAATCGCTGGACGAAGGCAGCATCGAGTTGTTCTGACCTTGCCCGAACGAGCCGGATCGCGCCGGGGCCTGATGCGCCCTCGGTGGGTCATGGCATAGTGCCCACCCTCACGCCGTCGAGCCTGGATCATTGCCCGACTCCATCGAACAAGCATTGGAACAATTGCTGCGTGATCGCCAGAGCCTGGCGTCCACGTTGCATGACGACATTGCGCAATCGCTGACGCTGGCCGTGCTGTCGCTCAAGCGCATGGCGGCGGCCCCACCGCAACAGATGGCGCTCGCAGCGCTGGACGAGGCGGTCGGCCAGGTGCGCGGTGCCACCGTCGCGTTGCGACCAAGCCTGCTGGATCAGGCAGGGCTGTTGCCTGCGCTGCGGCTTTATTGCGAATCCGAATGGGGCCGCGTGTTGCAGACCGAAGGCGAGCTGGATACGTCGACATGGACCGACGCGCAGCGCGGGCGCTGGTACTGGGCCTGCCAACAGTTGCTATTGATCGGCGACACCGTGACGACCGTTGTCGCTGACACGTCGCCCTCCGGACCACGGCTGGGTTTTCTGCCGTGGAACTCGTCGCCAGACGCGGTGGGCTGGTTATCCGATCTCGGCCTCGTGGCCGCACAGGAAGACGACCGACTCTGGGTGTCGGCAGGTCCGAACGGATAATCTCGTCGCGGCTCTGACGGCCGACTCCGCTCTTTCCCGCGCTACGTAGAGCCGGGTGGCTGCTTCTCGCGATTGAGGCGGCCCAGTTCGATAACGGTCGGCACGATGATCAACAATTCCCAGATCAGAATGACGGCAGCGACGCCAATCACGCTCAGCGCGGCGTCACGGCTGGCCAGCCACGGCAGCACAGCATGACCCCACAGCGCGTTCATGCCCAGCGTGAGCAATACGCAGCCGGGCGTGCCGATTACACCCGCCATGAGCATGCGTTTCCGGAGCACGGCCTTGCGGGCTCCGACATCGCCTGGTCGCATGGGTTTCCGCCATGAGAATGACCGGGTCAGCATATCCGCCTGACAGGCTAAAACGGTACAGTCACTCGATCAGGTCGTTCGACAAACCTCGGGGAGGCAGGATGCCGGATAGTCTATTTCGCGGGTTGGTGCTGGCTGTCGCCGTGCTGTTCGCTGGCGTCTTCGCCGTGGTCGTCGTGCCGCCGCTGCTGGTTCAGCCCGATGTCATGGCCGCGGCGCTTGCCGGGTTCGTTAACCCGTTCGCGGCGGGATACGCCACCGATGCGATTCTGTGCTGGTTGTTGCTGGCCATCTGGGTCATTCACGAGCGCCGGACGCTGGGCGTTCGGCATGGCTGGATGTGTCTGGTCCTGGGTATTGTTCCCGGCGTAGCAACGGGGTTTGGGCTCTATCTGCTGATGCGCTCGGTGCAGATGCGCGATCGATCGCCGGCATGACCGGCCCATCGCTCGCGGCGCCGTCATGCGTGTCGACAACAACGATGCAGGGGATGTTTTCGTGAGTTTGCGATTAAAGATGCTGGTATTGGCCGCTCTCCCGGTTTTGCTCGCCGCGGTGGGTGTCGGCTTGGCCCTGTCGCCGATGCGGGTGGCGCAACAGGTCGCCGGCACCGTGGTGGTCTACGGTGAGGGCATCGGCTATGTCCGCGACATCGGCCATGCGTTGGTTCAGCGGCGTGACGCCCAGTTGATGGCTGACGCCAGCGGCGAATCGGTCAGCCCGTTGTTCGATCAGCGATTGCAGGAACGACTGGAGGCCTTCGAAACCTGGCTGAGCCAGCAGGACGGCCTCGGCGCCATGCAAACCGACTTCGGCGCGTACCACGCGACCGTGGCGGCGCTGGCTCGCTCGGCTCTGGCAACGGGCGACACCGGAGGTCCGCGATCGGTCATCGCACGCTTCGAGCCGTCGATTCACCAGACCGCGCGGCTGATGGACCGAGCGGCGGTCGTCATCGAAGACCCAGATGCCTCCGCGCAGTCTAGGGCGATGGCGGTGTTGTACCGATTGCGATCCAGCGCGAGTTTGGTTGCGGCATTACTCGAGTGTGCGGACGCCCGGGAGGCCGTGACACCGGATATCGCAATTGCATTGAACGTGGCCACCAACGCCATGGTCGAGCGCGCGGGTTTGTACAACCTGCTACTCACGGATGCGCCGGGGAACCTGCAGGTACACCCGACCTTGGACGCCATCAACGACCTCGGCTGGCAGACGATGATCGACGATGCCCAGGCGCAACAGGAAGTGCGCGAGCTCACCGCCGAACTATTGAACGCGCTGGGCTACGGCGGCTTCATTCATGCCTTTAAGAACTACGTGCTGCGCGGAACCGATCGCTACCGGGAGACAATCGAGGACCGGGTCGAGCGCGCACGCGCCGTGCTGGATCGCATGGACGACCAGGCGCGGTTGGCTGGGCTGGCCGCCGAGACGGTCAGTGATGTGCGCCGAACCGTGGATGCCTACTACGCGCAGCTTGACGATGTCCGGCAGGCGCATGCTCGAGGCGCGCTGCCGTCGGAGATCGACGCCCTGGTGCGGGTCGATGATGCGCCGGCCCTCAATGCGATCGCCAGGCTGACTCGTTGGGAGGCCCCGCTTGTGCCCGATGCACGTGTTCGGCTTCGCGAGCGGATGGGCACAGGGTTCGATTCGGTTGGCGCGGCACTGAGCCAGACCATGGCGCGGCGAGCCGACACGCTTTATTACAGCGCGGACCGGGCGTTCCGAATCACATTGATCGTCGGTGGTCTGGTTGCACTGCTGGTGATCGCCATCGGCGTATCGACATTCCGTCGCCTAAGCGGTGGCCTGCAGAATTTCACTGCCGATCTCAAGCATGTCACCACCACCGGTGCGCTCGATCTGCTCAGTGATGAGCGTGAGGTTCGCTCGGACGAGATCGGTCAACTCGAAATCATGGTGCGCCGCTATAACCAGCGCATCGCGGAGCTCGCCGATTCGGCACGGGCGCTTGCCGATGGCGACACGTCGACGCTGCCGGAGCCTCTGGGGCCGGATGATGTGCTTGCGCATGCCCTGGTATCGCTCGGCCACTCGGCGCAGGCGATGGAACGGCAGGCGCAGAAGATCGCCGACGGCGACTACCATGCCGCGGTCGCGGTGCGCAGTGAGCGCGACACGCTCTCGCTGGCGCTCAATGCTATGGCGGAGGCGCTGTCCGGTTACCGCGTCGCCGTGGATGCATCTGCCTGGCGGGCAGGCGGTCAGCTTGAAGTGTTGCGCGCCATGCGTCGGCCTCGCTCGGCCACCGAGCTGTCGGCCTCCGTCGTGGACACGTTGTTGCGCTTTCTGGAGGCGGATGTCGGCGCGTTTTACGTGGTGCTGGAGGACGGCTTGCGACTGGAGGCACAGTCCGGTCTGCCCGACGGCATCGACTGGCCCACACGCTTTGATCCCGACCAGGGCCAGCTGGGGCGTGCCTTGAGCGAAACGCAAACGCGCGTGCTGACCGATCTGCCCGCAGATTATCTGCCGGTTGTGTCCGGGCTTGGCCGCACCGCGACTACCACCGTGACCCTGACGCCTCTGCGTGGGCAGGGCCGGGTGGTCGGATTGCTGGAACTGGCATGGCGGCGCTCGCCGCCCGCCGATGTTGCCCTGCTGCTCGACAGCGTAGGCGAGTCGATCGCGCTCGCCATGGACGCGATCCAGGGCAAGGTCCGCACGGAGCAATTGCTGGAAGAAACACGGGCGATGGCGACCAAGCTGGAAGAACAGCAGGAAGAGCTGCGCGTCTCCAATGAAGAGCTGGAGGAGCAGACCCAGGCGCTGCGGCAATCCGAGGAAGAGCTGAAGCAACAGCGTGAGGAACTGCGCACCAGCAACGAGGAACTCGAAGAGAAGAGCGAGGTGCTGTCGGCCGAGCGCGCCAAGCTGGAGGAGACCGCGGAGAGCCTGCAGCGCGCGACGCAGTACAAATCCGAGTTTCTGGCCAACATGTCGCATGAGTTGCGCACGCCGCTCAACAGCATGCTCATCCTGTCCAAGCAGCTGGCGGACAACGAGGACGGCAACCTCAGCGACGATCAGTCGCAGTCTGCGCGTGTGGTCTACGAAAGCGGGCGCGATCTGCTAACGCTGATTAATGAAATTCTGGATTTGTCCAAGGTGGAAGCCGGGCAGCTCGCGGTGCATCCGGAGACCTTTCCATTGTCGGGCATGCTGGGGACGCTGGAGCGACAGTTTCAGCCGATGGCAAAGGCGAAGGGAGTCGAATTCCGGATCGAGCGCGACCGTGAGCTACCGGCGCAGCTACACACCGATACGCAGCGCCTTCAGCAGATCATTCGCAACCTGATTTCCAATGCGATCAAGTTCACCAGCACCGGTTCGGTGACGCTGAAAGTCGGCAGGCCCGATGCCACGATGCCGCAGCCGAAGGGTCCCGATGGCCCGTGGCCGGTGGAGCAACTGGTCGCCTTTTCGGTGATCGATACCGGTATCGGCATCGATCCGAGCAAGCTCGAGGACATCTTCAACCCCTTCGTGCAGGCCGACGGCTCGACCAGCCGGCAATACGGCGGAACGGGCCTGGGTTTGAGCATCAGCCGGGAGATGTCGTCGTTACTCGGTGGTGTCATTCATGCCACGAGTCAGCCTGGTGTTGGCAGTACCTTCACCACGATTGTTCCGCAGGCCTTCAACGGTGACGCGCCGGATCTTTCGGCGCCGATGCCTCAGCCTGTGGTCAAGCCTGTCGTGCCTCCGGCGCCGCAAGACACCGCTGCGGCATCGGTCGCGCCGCAGGTGCCGGATGACCGGGCCGATGTCACCAGCCCCGGCGACAGCGTGCTGGTCATTGAGGACGATGTGAGTTTTGCCGCCATCGTGCGCGACCAGATTCGTGATCGCGGCCGCAAGGCATTGGTCGCAACCGATGGACGCAATGGCCTTGCGTTGGCAACCCAGTATCGACCCCAGGGCATTATTCTCGATCTGAATCTGCCGGACATGGGTGGGCAGGAAGTCCTCGCCGCGCTCAAGCAAAGCCTGGAAACCCGCCATATTCCGGTGCACATCGTCTCCTCGGCCGACAAGTCGGTGCAGTCGCTGCGCATGGGCGCCGTCGGCTTTCTCGCCAAGCCGGTTTCACTGGAAGACCTTGCCGAGGCCTTGGGCCGTGTCGAATCCGCCCGTGACGAGCGCCGCCGCGTGCTGGTGCTGGAGGATGATCCCAAGGCGCAAACCGCGATTCGCACACTGTTGGAGAACGATCAGACGCAGATCGAGGTCGAGGGCAGCGGTGAACGAGGGCTGGCGCTGGTGGCCGCAGAACACTTCGATTGCATTGTGCTTGACCTCAAGCTGGACGATATCGACGGCATGGAGTTCCTGCAGCGATTGCGCGCAACCGAGGCCGAGGCGCATCCGCCGGTGGTCATTTACACCGGCCGCGACCTGACCCGCGAGGAGCATCGGGAGCTGTCGGCGCTGGCGGAAAGCGTCGTGGTAAAAGGGGCGGAATCGCCGGAGCGCCTGCTCGATGAGGTCACGTTGTTCGTCCACGCGCTGAACGAGAAGTTGCCGGATCAACAGCGCCAGATATTACAGCGGCTGCATGATGGCCCCGGCGTGTTTGACGGCAAGCGGGTGCTGGTGGTCGACGATGATCTTCGCAACACCTTTGCCCTGTCGGGATCGCTGAAGAAGAAGGGGTTCGAAATCCACATCGCCGACAACGGTCAGATGGCGTTGGACAAGCTGGCGGAGCTGGGGTCGGTGGACCTTGTGCTGATGGACATCATGATGCCGGTTATGGATGGCTACGAGGCGATGGGCAAGATGCGTGCGGATGAACGTTTTGCACATATTCCCGTCATCGCGCTGACCGCCAAGGCCATGGCGGAGGATCGCCGCAAGTGCATCGAAGCCGGCGCCAACGACTACTTGACCAAGCCCATCGACATGGATCGGCTGCTCGCCATGATCCGAGTCTGGCTGGGTCGGGCCGCGTGATCGATCCCGACGTTCTCAAAATTGAGACCGATCTGGTCGTCACCGCGCTGCACCAGCGCTACGGCCTGGACTTTCGCCAGTACTCCCGTGCTTCGCTGGAGCGCCGGCTGCAGGGCCTGGTGGAAAAGCTGGCGCTGGACCACGTCACCGACCTGATTCCCCGGCTGCTGCACGAACCGGGTTTCGTTGATCGCATGGTCAATGGGATCGCCGTTAACGTGACGGAACCCTTCCGCGACCCCGAATGCTTTGCCGCGATCCGAGAGCATGTATTTCCGGTGCTTCGAACCTATCCGTATTTCAAGATATGGCATGCCGGTTGTGCGTCGGGAGAGGAGGTGTACTCCATGGCGATCATGCTTCGCGAAGCCGGCCTGCTGGATCGCGCACAGATTTACGCGACCGACATCAACACCGATGCGCTGGCCCGCGCCCGCGACGGCATCTACACCAGCGAGGCGATCGCCCGCGGCGAGAAAAACTATCTGGCAGCGGGTGGGACAGGCCAGCTGGCGGACTACGTGCTCCAGCAGTACGGCTCGGCGCGGTTCGCGAACTCGCTGCGCGACAACATGGTGTTTTCGCAGCACAACGTGGTGTCCGACGAGGTCTTCGGCGAGATGGTGCTGGTGCTTTGCCGCAACGTGCTGATTTATTTCGAGCGCGATCTGCAGAATCGCGTGGTGGATTTGTTTCATCGCAGCCTGGCCCACCGAGGGTTCGTCGCGTTGGGCGCGAAGGAAAGCATGACGCACCTGGCCAGCGGGTCTGACTTCGAGTGTCTGGACCGCCACGCGCGGCTCTACCGTGCAGTTTGACGCCATCGTCATCGGTGGCTCCCACGGCAGCTTCGACGTGCTGATGAACCTGTTCGCGAGTCTCCCGCGGTCGGACATGCCACCGATTTTCGTGGTTATCCACATCCCCAGAGACAGCACGCAGGATTTCGTCACGCACTTCAACACGCGTTGCGGGTGCCGGATGGTCGAGATCGAGGACAAGCAAGTGCCCGTGGGTGATCGCGTCTACCTGGCTCCGGGCGGTTATCATGCGCTCCTCGAACGAGACCGCCGGCTGAGCTTGTCGTCCGATGAGCCGGTGAATCACGCTCAGCCATCCATTGATGTGCTGTTCGAATCAGCCGCCGTAGCCTACGGCAACCGTTTGCTGGCGGTGTTGCTCACCGGAGCCAGCAGCGATGGCGCAGCCGGCATGGCGCGCATCGATGCGTTGGGAGGAACCACCATCGTTCAGGATCCGACAACAGCGCGATCGCCCGTCATGCCGAAGGCCGCGCTCGCGCTGATCCGGCCAGACCATCTGGTGGCGCCCGACGTATTGGCCGATACGATCCGAGACTTGGTAAGCGGCGCACAGCCGCGGGGAATGATGCATGGGGATGGATAGCCGGGCGGTTGACGCCAACCGACCAAAAGTTTTGCTGGTGGATGACGTACCGGCCAATTTGCTCGCCTACAAGGCCATCCTCGGGAGGATGGGGCTGGAGTTGCATGAGGCTGCATCGGGCCATGAAGCGCTGGCGCTGGTGTTGCGCCACGAATTCGCAGCCATTCTGATGGATGTGCAAATGCCGGAACTCGATGGTTACGAGACGGCCGCGTTGATCCGCGAGCATGCCAGCGACACGCCCGTGCCGGTGATTTTCATCACCGCGGGTGATCGCAGCGAAGCGCGCGAGTTTCGCGGCTACGACAGCGGTGCCATCGACTACCTGTTCAAGCCCGTCAACGACAAGCTGTTGATCTCCAAGGTTCGTGTGCTGACTGAACTGTGGACGCACCGCCGCAAATTGGCCGAGGCCAGTGATGCGTTACGGCGCGTCAATGGCCAACTCAGCGGCCTGTTGCGCGGCGCCGCCGAGGGTATCGTCGGCCTGAACGCGCAGGGCACCATCGAGTTCAGCAACCCGGCAGCAGCGCGCCTGCTCGGTGTCGAAACCGCGGCGTTGCACGGCCGGTCGGTGACCGATTTGTTGAGTGACGTGCTGCGGGACCGGGTCGGGGCCGATTTCGTCAGCGGCGCGATGCGCCGGGCTGCACGGGAAGACGGCATCTACCGCAATACGCAGACCGAATTCAGCGTGGACGAAGCACCTGCTGTGCCGGTGGCATTCAGCTTGTCCGCCATCGAGGCCAGCCAGCAGCAGGACCCCGGTTTCGTGCTCGTATTCAACGACATCAGCGATCAGCTCAGCGCGCAGGAAGCCTTGCGTCGTAGCGCCGAGCACGATGAGCTCACCGGGCTGCCGAATCGCCGAATCTTCCAGCGCCACCTGGCGCAGTGCGCGGAGGGCGGCGACGACCAGCCGTTCGGGCTGCTCTATATCGATCTCAACGGCTTCAAGCCGATCAACGATCAGTTCGGCCACGATGCCGGCGATGCCTTGCTCAAGACCCTGAGCTGGCGCATGGCACGGCTGCTGCGGGGTGGTGATTCGGTCGCACGCTTGGGCGGCGATGAGTTTGGAGTCGTGTTGGCCAGTTGTGCGACCGCGGAGCAGGCGTGTCAGATCGCCAGCCGGTTGCTGGACACGATCAAGGCGTCGGTCGTGATCGATGGCTTGGAGCTGTCCTGTGGGGCCAGCATCGGCGTGGCGATGTTCCCCGAGCACGCCGCGACCGTAGACGATCTGGTCAAGGCCGCAGACGCCGCGATGTATCAGGCCAAACGCGGCAGCGAGGGGCCTATCCAGACGGCCTGATCATCCACGCGGACGCTCGGACTTGCGCACTGACGGACTACTGTATATAAATACAGTTATCGGTTGCTGGCAGGTCAGGGAGAGTGATGATGCGTGGGATTCGGCGAAACATTGGGATCATGGGCGCGACCGCGTTGCTGTTGACGTCGGCCACGCAGCTCGCGGCGCATTGGGGTGGTGACGAACAGGATGCCGCGCTTCGCGACTACCGCGCCGCAGTGGACGCAGCCGAGCCTTACGTGCAGGGGGCGATGAGCCGCCCCGATGTCGCTTTGGCTTACGTGGCACCTCAGTTTGATGGCCAGATCCCGGCACGTTTGTCCGACACCGATAAGCTGCGGTTGGCTTGCCGATTGGTCGAGGCAGGCGACCAGCGCTATCACCGCTATCTGGAACTGGTGCAGTTGCGGGTGAGGATGCAGGCCCAGTCACGCCCGCTACCCGAACGCATGTCGGCTGAGCTGACGGAGCTACGGCAGCCGCCGATGCAGCCTCGTCACCTGGTTCGAAGCCGCGCCCTGCTGGATGCCTGTGATCGTCGGGCCGATGCCGAACTGCTCGCCGCGCGATCTACCGTGCGCCTGGCAGATCGCGCCTCCTGAGGCTCACGGATGGTCGAGAACCGCAGTCGCGGTTCGGTGTAGACAGCCAGGGGCGGGTCCAGGCGGGTAGGTGCGTCGGTTTTCATCCAGGGTTAGGCTCTGACGCGAGTAGGAGACCGCCTCAGCGGGAGGCGGGACACTCAGGGAGGAGATACCCATGACTGCACTAACGGCCTTGGCCTATTTCGCCGGCATTACGCTGGTTCTGCCATTGATCTACGCGGGCTATCGCGTGCCGCTGTTGATGACTGGCAAAAAACCTGCGGACCACTGGACGCGCGGGCGTCCGGAGGATGATCCAGGACTGATCATCCGGCTCAAGCACGCGCACATGAACTGCGTGGAGAACATCGGCCCATTTGCGGTCGTCGTGCTGATTGCGGTGTTGACGGACAAGACGCAGGTGACGAACGCGGTTGCCCAGTTTGTTGTTTACGCGCGCTTGGTGCAGATTGCGGCCCATTCGATCGGCACCTCATTTGCGCTCGTCTCGGTGCGAGCGACGATGTACATCATCCAGGTGTTTCTGATGCTCTACATGCTCTGGAGCTTGTTCTAGCCGGGCGTAGCACCAAACCGCCGGCAACTGTCGCTACAGCACTGGCGCAGGTCGGCTTCCAGAAAGACACGGATCGTGGCGGGGCCAGGTCCTGCCCCGGTTCTGTGTTGGATGGATGTGTTGGTCGTCTCCGCCATAGCTCGGCTATGGCGGAGGCTCTCAGAGCGCAGGCGACAACCCAGCTCCGGTGCCGGCGTTCTTGATCAGCTTGGACACCCGACTATGGTTTTGCTGCCGAGCGACCCTCGATAGCCTGTTTTCAGGCGCAATCCGACTCGAACATGCCGGCCTTGGCGATGTGAGTAGATTAAATTGCGGCTTCCGCCCGGATCTGCTCGGCGCGCTTGTAGATCGCGTGTCCCGTGCCGAATTGCTGCTCGAGTTCAGTGATCGCTGCACGGATCAGTTCGGAGCCTTGTTCGGTCTCACCT
>OEIO01000030.1_pt1 | contig 17581 bp, 18 predicted proteins | sample 1539121 | NCBI WGS metagenome assembly OEIO01 (sample SAMEA98136418, study PRJEB22522) | marine metagenome | biome: marine biome; feature: marine water body; material: sea ice | place: Arctic Ocean | collected 21-Sep-2015 | depth 1.1 m
TTCGGTGATGGTCGCCATCCGTGAGGATGCCCAGGTAGGCCAGACGAATCCCTTCGGCGGTGGCAACACCGCCATCGTCGCGGACTCGGGCATCGCCATCGATCAGGACGCCAACCGGATGTTCCTGTTCGATTCAGGCGCGACGCTGGAGGCGATTGTCGGTGCCGTGAACCGTGTGGGCGCCGCGCCGGGTGATCTGGTCGCGATTCTCGAAGCCCTGAAGACCGCCGGTGCGTTGCGTGCCGAGCTGGTCGTGATCTAGACCGGGCGACCCGCCGTGCAACTGGATGCCGCCACCCTCAATCCGCTGGGCGCCACCGCGGTCGGCGGTGTCGAACAGTTGGCCGGGCAGGCCGGGGCCGCGCAGAACGTCGAGTCGCTGCGCGAGGCGGCGCTGGCGTTCGAATCGCTGTTCACCCAGATGATGCTGCAGTCGATGCGCGCGACCGAATTCGGTGACGACCTGACCGGCAACAGCGGCGGCATGTACCGCGACATGCTGGATCAGGAGGTGGCCAAGAGCATCAGCGCCGCCGGCGGGCTGGGGCTGGCGGACATGATGATCGAGCAGTTCCAGCGCCAGGCGGGCATGAGCGGAGCGCGCGCGGCGCGGCCGTTGTACACGGACGCCACCGCGCGTTCGCCGGCCGGCCAGGATGCCGGCTTCGAATCGCCCGAGGCTTTCGTCCAGACACTGGCGCCGATCATCGAGCGCGCCGCTGGCAAGCTGGGAGTGGACCCGCGCTTTGTCATGGCGCAGGCCGCGCTGGAAACCGGTTGGGGGCAGTCGATTCCGGCCGATGCCGGCGGACAGTCGAGCTTCAACCTGTTCGGCATCAAGGCGCAGAGCGGTCAGCGCAGCGTGGACGTGATGACGCATGAATACATCGGCGGACATCGGGTGAATCTGAACGACAGCTTCCGGGCCTACGACTCCTACGAGCAGAGCGTGGAGGACTATGTCGCCTTCCTGCAGGCGCAGCCACGTTATGCGACGGCGCTGGCGAACGCGGACGACGGTGGCCGCTACGCCGAATCGCTGCAGGCGGCCGGCTACGCCACCGACCCGGCTTATGCCGACAAGCTCAAGCGGATCGCCAACGGGCCGATGATGCAGTCATGGACCGCCGATTCGCCGCCTTCCGGCCCGCAGGGGGCCACCTTGAATCTACCGCCGCAGGCTGCGGCATCGGGCGCGTGACATGAGTGATCTATTCAGTATCGGCTCCTCGGCGCTGCTGTCCTACCGGCGGGCGCTGGATACCATCGGCCACAACGTCGCCAACGTGGACACCGTCGGTTACTCACGGCAGCAGGTGACCCTGTCGACCCGCACGCCGACCGCCACCGGTCAGGGCGTTTACGGCAATGGCGTGTACGCCAGCACGGTGACGCGCAGCGCCAGTGATCTGGTGCAGCAGCGTCTGGTCAGCGGTGCCAGCCAGGTCGGGTACTTCCAGATGCAAAGCGAACTGGCCGTGCGGCTGGATTCGCTGCTGTCCGACAGCAGCCTGTCAGTGGGGACGGGCCTGGACGGCTTCTTCACCGCGGTGGAAGCCGTGGCGGCCGACCCGACCTCCACCGCGGCGCGCCAGTCGCTGCTGGCGGCGGGTGAGGATTTTGTCCGCCGGATCGGCACGCTGTCGCATCAATTCCAGGCGCTGGATGGCGAGCTGGCGTTCGAGTTCGAATCGGCTGTGGCATCGACGAATGGGCTGTCATCGCAGATCGCGGATCTGAACGAGCAGATTGCACTGGCGACCGGCCGGTCGGGCGGTAACCCGCCGAACGACTTGCTGGACCAGCGTGATGAGCTGATCCGTACGCTGGCCGGCGAGCTTGATATTCGCACCGTGATGTCCGACACCGGCGAGCTGAACGTTTTCGCGCAGTCCGGCCAGGCGCTGGTGCTGGGAGCGCAGGCCTACTCGCTCACCGTGGTCGATGATCCTCTGGGCGGCAGCCTGCCGCAGCTGGGCATCGAAACCCAGGGCGGCGTGGTCAACATCAGCAATCAGGTCGGGGGCGGCCGGTTGGGCGGGATTCTCGCAGCCTCCGATGGCCTGAGCGCCACGCGGGGGCAACTCACCCAGCTGGCGCTCGGAATCACCGAGCAATTCAACGCCGTGCACGCCCAGGGCATGACGCCGGATGGCCAGGCCGGTGGGACGGTGTTCTCATCGGCCAGCATTGGGGTGCAGGCGCACGCGGCGAATAGCGGCGGTGCCGGCCTGACCGTGAGCGTGGCCGATCCGGGAAACCTGCCGGGCCATGATCCGGAACTGCGGTTCGACGGCAGTCAATGGCTGCGCTTGGATGGTGGCACGGCCGTGGCGCTGTCCGGCGCTGGCACGGCCGATGATCCCCTGATGATCGATGGTTTGAGCGTGGTGGTCGGCGGCACGCCGGCAGCGAATGACCGCTTTCGTGTGGACCTGGGCAGTGCGCTCGGCGCGGTGCGCATGCAGCTAAGCGATCCCGATGGCATTGCCGCGGCCGGTGCCCTCAATGTCGAGGCCTCCGCCACCAATACCGGCACCCTCGCCGTTGATCAGGTCACGGCGGAGCAGGGCGATGCGGCGGGGTTTGGGGCGGCGGCCAGTCTTGTGTTCACGGCGCCTGATCAGGTTTCGATCGATGGCGGCGCCGCGGTCCCCTATGACGCACAGACCGGCGTACTGGTGAACGGTACCCGGCTGACATTCACCGGTACACCGGCCGTTGGTGACCGTTTTGATCTGTCGCCCACGGGAGCTGGCTCGGCGGACAACCGCGCTGCACAGGCGCTGGCTGATCTGGCCGGTTCCAGTTGGATGCGCGACGGTCTGGATCGCCCGGCAGATGCCGCGGCCCGGCTGGTCAGCACGGTGGGCAACCACGCCGCGACCGCCGAGGCGGCCTATGCGGGCGCCCAGACCATCCAGTCCGCCGATCTGGCGGAACAGGATGCGATTTCCGGCGTCAATTTGGATGAGGAGGCTGCCAATCTGATGCGCTTCGAGCAGGCCTACCAGGCCGCGGCGCAGGTGCTGTCGGTGGCCTCTGGGCTGTTCGACACCCTGTTGTCGGCGGTGAGGAGATAGACCATGCGCATTTCTACCCAGGCCTTTCAGACCCGGACCCTGGAGATGATCCAGCAGAAAACCGCCGAGATCGCCAAGACTCAGGCGCAGATCGCCTCCGGCGAACGCCTGACCCGCGCCGGCGATGACCCGGCTGCAGCGGCGCGCGGCGTGGCGCTGGATTCCGCGTTGGAGCAGATCGCGCGCTACCAGTCCAGCATCGGTCAGGTTCGCGAGCGCCTGATCGGCGAGGAGGCGGCGCTGGACGAGCTGACCGGGGTGCTCAACACGGTGCGTGAACTGACGATTCAGGGCGGCGGCGCCGCCATGGATGCCTCGACCGCGCAGTCGCTGGCCGAGCAGCTGCGCGCCCAGATTGACGCGGTTTACGGCATCGCCAACCGTCAGGATGCCGATGGCAATGCCCTGTTTGCCGGCACGCGACAAACCGGTCAGGCCTTTGCGGCGAGCGGTTCAGGCGCCAGCTACCTGGGCGACGCACAGACGCGGTCGATCCGCATCGGGCCGAATCAGTCGCTGGCCGATGGCCACACCGGGGGCGAGGTGTTCATGGCCGTTCCGGCGGCGATGGCGGTGACCGCCGCCGCGGGCAACACCGGTACGGCTTCGCTTGGACAGTTGGCGGTGGATACCGCCGCCAGCCCGGCCGGTCTGCCCTGGAGCGTCCGCTTCGAAGCCGGCAACTGGACGGTGGCCGACGAGGGCGGCAATACGCTGGGCAGCGGGGTCTATACCCCCGGCGAAAGCTTCACCGTGGACGGCGTGACGCTGGGTTTCGACGATCAGCCGGCCGACGGTGACAGCTTCGCGGTGCTGCCCGGTGGGCAGCAGGATGTGTTCGCCACGCTGGACCAGATCGCTGGAGCCCTGGCGGCTTTCGATGGCTCCTCGGCCAGTCGTGCGCAATTGACCACCGCGCTTTATCGCGGATTGGACAACGTGGAATCCGCCACCAAACACGTGATCGATCTGCGGGCGTCGGTAGGCAACGGCCTGCAAACGCTGGACCGGGCCGAGGACTCGCATGAAGGCGTCGCGGTGGAACTGATGGGCACGCTGTCGGACCTGCGCGACGTGGACATCGCCGAAGCCGCCAGCCGATTGTCGCTGCAGATCACCGCGCTGGAAGCCGCGCAGCAGACGCTGGTGAGGATGCAGGGGTTATCGCTGTTCCGCTTGCTGTGAACCGTGGCCCGGTCGTGTGTTCCGATACGCCCCGCGCTTGATTGGACGCTGTTGCGTCCGGCCCGCAATCTCTAAACGTCGGCTCTGGAGGTGTCCGCGATCTCCACGACCAATGTCACGCTCGAACAGCCAGCTCATGAACTGATCGACCAGTTGCCGGAGACGGCGACCTGGGACGATCTCATTGCCGAGATGCGGTTCCGTAAGGCCGTGGAAGAAGGCGTTGCCCAGGCGGATCGGAAAGAATTCGGCGGGTCGGACAGATCGCGGGTACGCCAGGGTGGGTCATCGATCTCACGCCCTATCTACTGGTTTATCGTTGCGACGAGAACGTGGTCGAGAATTTGCGACTTTGGCACCTGCGACAGAATCGTGTCCTGAACCCGCGATCCGGATGAGGTCAGGGACTGCAGTGGCAAGCCGACGACAGGCTCTGCGCTCGGGGTTGCGCAGACCCGTGATGTTGCTCGCAAGTAGAATGAGCGAAACTCGCTCAGACAGATTTTACTCGCGTGACCACCGACAAGCCCGCCGACCCCAAGCCCAACCCGCCTGAGAAACCGTTGCCGTCCGACTGCTGCGAGACAGGCTGCGATCCCTGCGTCTGGGACATGTACGCAGACCAGCAGCGGGCCTACGAGCGTGCGTTAACCGCCTGGCAGCAACGAAACCCCGCCGTGGGCTGATTGCGCGCAGCTGGATCAGGGCGCCGGCGTCGCATCCGGTTCAGCTGCGGTGGCGTCCTGGGATCGAAAAATCTCCAGACGTCTCGCCGCGAAGGGCACTGCGTCCAGCAATTCGTCGATCCAGGCGAAATAGTTGTCGTGAATGCAGGTGGGAACCTGGGATTCGTCCTCGCACATCGCCGGTTTCTTGCCGTCCTGATTGCAGATGCCTTTGAGCTCCCGTCGCGTGAAGCAGGGCTTCTCATCGAGGTTTTCACTCTTCTGGAAGTGGACGTGCACGGTGGTTTCGGCGATCTCGATCCTGACCCAGACTTCGTGCTTGTCACGGATATTGTTGTAGGCGAGCAGCGCATCCGCCTGCTCGTCCACCCGCTCCCATTCCTCGATCACCAGCGCCAGCTTCACCGCATCTGCCAGCATGCGCGGTTCGACGGACTCAGCGTAGTCGCGGCTGATGGTTTGCTGGAGGCGTTCTGGTGGTTTTGCGGTGGCCGCTGCGACCGCGGCGAGGCAAATCACGCCCAGGATCCATCTCGAATACATCATCAATCGTCATTGTTCAGTCATGAATCACCAGTCTAACGGCGATGGTGACCGGTGTGGCCAGCCCGCGATTGACCGGGCCTGCGCCTATCCGCCAGTCGACGCCTGCACCCCGGGCAGCGCCGCCGCGCCGAGGCCGCCGAGCAGCCAGGCCGCAGCGATGGCCGCGCAGACCTTGAGGATTTGCTCGCTGCGTGAACTGCCGCCGTGGTCGTGGTGGTGAGCGTGGCCGCCGCCGCGTTGTTTGCCCGACCACCACAACCAGCCCAGCGCAGCGCTCACGGCGAGGAAGATCAGGTTCAGCACGAAGCCGTAGTTGAGCTTGAACAGGTCGCGTTGCTGCCCGCCGCCTGACCCGCCGCCGCTCTGGCCTTGCGGCAGCAGATCCAGTGCCATCAGCCCGTAGTGCATCGCCAGCGATACCACGACCAGCCCGGACAGCAGCATAACGAGGATGTAGAGCGCCATTTTCCAGCCGTAGTACTGGGCGTTGATGCGCAGCACCGGGAGCACGACCAGATCGGAAAAGATGAACGCCATGACCCCGGCGAAGCTGACGCCGCGCTCGTAGAGCAGGGCGGCGAGCGGGATATTGCCCATGGACCCGATGAACGTCGCAAAGGCTGCGAACGGGCCGATCAGGGTTTGTGCCAGCACGGCGCCGAAGCCCGGTTCGCTACCGCTACCGGCACCCACGAACAGCGTTTCGAAAAAGGCATCCGGTACAAACGCGGCAATGATGCCGGCGATGGTGAAGCCGATCAGCACGTCCTTCCAGACCATCTGCCATTCCATGACATAGGACTGGCCGATCGCCTGCCAACCGTCGCGTGATTGCAGCTTGTCCCAGGCTGAGCGGACGGCATGGCCATCCTGTTGCTCGTCGCCGCCAAGACGCTCGCGAACACGTTCCACCAGGCGACGGGGCCGGGTGATCTTGATGAACAACCAGGCGAAGCCGATCAGCAGCAGGCCGCCGACATACTCGCCGACGACGAAGTGCCAGCTGAGGAACAGCGCGATGACGATGCCGAGTTCGATCACCAGGTTGGTCGAGGCGAGCAAAAACGCCATGGCCGGTGCCAGGCCCGCGCCTTTCTGGAACAGCGCTCGGGTGGTCGAAAGCGCGGCGAAACTGCAGGAACTGGAGATGAAGCCGAACGCCGTGCCCAGCAACATGCTGCGAGGGCCTTCCTTGCCCATTAGCCGTTGCATGCGGGTTTGGGTGACCAGCACCTGGATCAGGCTGCTGATCAGGTAGCCGAGGGCAAAGGCCCAAAGCGCCATCCAGAAAAAGCCGGTGCTGGTGAGCGCAGCCTTGGCCCAGTTCTGCAGAAAACCGTCCATGTCGAACTCCAAGCTGCCGACATGTGCTGCGGATGCGTCCCTGCCTCCGCGTCTGAATTCACATGCGGTCTTATACCGACAAGACGGACGGGGCTGTGTTCCCGTCTGGTTTTATGGCGTGGTCGGTGGTTCGATCCAGACCGGCGCGGCGAAGGCCAGCGATTCGCCGTCGGGATTGTTGACGCGCAGGTAGTACCAGCGCCGGGTGTCGCCACTGGTGACCGTGGTGCTGAGCTGTTCGGTCGCCGATTCCGCGATGACCTCGCCGGCACTCGTGACCAGCTGCAGGGTGCCCGCGAATGGTCCGCCGGCGGTATGTCGCACGCTGGCCGTGACCGGAACCGCGGTGCCGGGTTCGCATTGCAGTTCACTGCCCATCGGGTGGTCGGCGGCCTGGAACGCGATCTCCAGATGCGTGCCGGCAACCTGGGCGTAGGTGCGGCGGGCGCTCCAGGCCTCACGAAAGGCGGCTTCGCTCAGATCGGTGGCCAGGGTCACCGTCTTGGCGAGGCCGTCGCCGCCCCAGTCCGTGCCGTGTTCGTCTTCCGAGCCGATCGGAGACAGCCGCCAGCCTCGGTCCAGCGCCGTGTGGAACGAGTCGACATAGCGGTCGCGACGGCCACCCCCGTTGTAGAGCTCCATGCCGAACATCTGCTCCACCACGGTCGGCACCAGCTCGAACTGGTACCAGTCGCAGCCCGGATCGTCGTCGGCCAGGCACTTGTCGGTGGGATGGTTGAAATGTGCGAGCCCGTCAGCGCCGCCGCCAAAAGGCACAGGCGCCGTGGCGCTACCGCCGGCGCCAACGGCATCCGGTGCACGGCTCAACCAGCTCCAGAAGGTCTCCAGCGTGGCGAAGTACCCGCCGTCGGTCTTGGCGTTGGAGAAGTTCTGCGAGAAGTAGACGTTGATGTGGCCGAAGCGGTCAGACGTCCACTCGAAGCCGCGGATCGCCAGAAAGTCGTCATCCGATGCGGCGGCAATCTGCTCGGCCGTCGCGCTCCACTTCGCCAGACTGTCAGTCCCGGCCGGCGTCAGGCAGGTTAGCAAGCCGTCCGGTGTGGTGAAGCAGTCGCTACCGACCGAGATGAAGACGCCCGCATCCAGCGTGTCGGAGTGATCCGATGCGCCGACGAACGAGTTGCCGCGTTCTTTGGCCTGCGCGAACACGTCTGCCGGCACGCTGAGGATGTCGCCATCCGAATAGCTTGTGTGCTCGTGCATCGTGCCCTCGAAGTACCGAAGGGCGGTGGTCGGTGTGCCGGCGTACGGCGCACAGGCCACGGTATCCGGGGGCTCGGTGGGCGTGTCGACAGGCGGGGCGGTGGATTCGGGTGTGGAACTGGTTCCACAACCTGCGCACAGCGCCACGAGGCCGGCGACTGCCCAGCGGGTAGCGTGGTTCGGCATGGTTGATTTAGGGTGATTGCGAAGCCGCGAAAGCCTAATGCTGATGCGTGAAACACGCGTGACAGCGGGACCGGTTTCGAAACTCAAACGCCGCTTTCGTCCAGGGTGATCGACACGTGCGTGCCGTCCTCGTCGTAGGACGGGCAGCCGCCCACAAATCGGTTGTACTCGGCTTCGACTTCCTGTGGTGTCAGCTCGTAGCCGTCGGCCGATGCGCCGAATGTCCAGGTGCCGGGCTCGGTGCCGAAGGAGCAGGGCAGCACGCAGTTCAGCGCATTGCCGTCTAGGGTGATGTTGGTCGAGCGCCCGGCGGCGATCGATTCGGCGCTGATCGCTTCGCCATCGATGGCGAAGCCGGACAGCACGATCTCGCCAATGGTGGCATCGGTGGTGGTGCCGGATGCGTCGTCGATGTGCAGCACTTCGTCGTTCGCCAGGTTCACGCAGGCGCCGACGGTGCCGGAATCTTCACCCCCTTCGCAGCCGGTGACGAGCAGCGCGCCGCCGAACACGAGCGTCAGGGTGGTTCGATGAAAGAGGGTGCGTGGCATTCCGGGTGACAGCGTCGGGAGTGGATCAGCAGTTTAGCAGCGCCCGCCGCGGGGCTTGATGGGGCGAACCCGGTGAACGGGTTGGGATGCGGGCGGCGCACCGCGCACAATAGGCGCCCCCATCCCCAACCAAGGAACGCGCGTGAGCTCAGTCAAAGCCTATGCCGCTCAATCCGAAACCTCCGGTGTGCATCCTCACGACATCGAACGCCGTGCACTCCGGCCGGACGACGTGGCCATCGAGATCGACTATTGCGGCGTATGCCACACCGATATCCATTTCGCCGAGAACGACTGGGGCGGCACGATGTACCCCGTGGTGCCTGGGCACGAGATCATCGGGCGCGTCACGGCGGTCGGCGATCAGGTCAGCAAGCACCGCGTGGGTGATCAGGTGGGCGTGGGCTGTATTGTCGATTCCTGCCGTAGCTGCGAGCCCTGTCAGCGTGGTCTGGAGCAGTACTGCGATGCCGGCATGGTCAGCACGTATAACGGCATTGATCGGCATGACCAATCGGTGACCTACGGCGGCTACTCCGAAGCCGTGGTCGTGCATCAGGATTTCGTCCTGCAGATTCCCGACAAGCTGAGCCCCGCCGCCGCTGCGCCGATTTTGTGCGCCGGCATCACCACCTACTCGCCCTTGCGGCATTTCGGAGTCAAGGCGGGCGATCAGGTGGGCGTGATTGGCATGGGCGGCCTCGGGCACATGGGCGTCAAGTTCGCCAAGGCCATGGGCGCGGAGGTGACGATTTTTACGCGCTCTGAGAGCAAGCGGGCCGAGGCCAAGGCCCAGGGCGCGGATCACGTCATCATCTCGACCGATCCGGCACAGATGAAGGCCGCGCGCAGCCGATTCCACTACCTGCTGGACACGGTCCCGGTGCAGCACGACCTGAATCCCTATCTGAACTGCCTGAAGGTTGATGGCGTGCACATCATCGTCGGCCTTCTGGAGCCGGTGGACCCACCATTGATGGCGGGAGCTCTGGTGCGCAAGCGTCGCGTGCTCGCAGGCTCGCTCATCGGCGGTATTCCCGAGACCCAGGAAGTGCTGGACTTCTGCGCCGAACACGGCATCGAATGTGACGTGGAAATGCTCGACATCCAGAACATCAACGAAGCCTATGCCCGTATGAAAAAGGGCGACGTGAAGTACCGCTTCGTCATCGACATGCAGTCTCTGAAGGCCGCCTAGGAAACATCTATGAGCAACAACATTACAGCTATTCCGTTCACCCAGATGGACGGAACGCAGGCCACGCTCGGCGACTACGCCGGCTCCGTCGTGTTGATCGTCAACGTCGCGTCCAAGTGTGGGCTCACCCCACAGTACGATGCGCTGGAAACGCTATACGAGGACAAGCGCGGCGAGGGACTCGTCGTGCTGGGCTTTCCGGCGAATAACTTCGCCGGGCAGGAACCCGGCACCAACGAGGAAATCGTCGCCTTCTGCAAAGGCCGGTTCGGGGTGCAGTTCCCGCTCGCGGAAAAGATCTCCGTCAAGGGGCCGGACATCCACCCGCTGTACTCGGCCCTCATCGAGGCGCAGCCAGCCGCCACCGCCAACGACCCCAGTGAGCTGATGGCCAAGCTGGACGAGCACGGGCTGGGGCCGGAATCTGCCAGCGACGTCGCCTGGAACTTCGAAAAATTTCTAGTGAATCGTAGCGGGGAGGTCGTCGGGCGTTTCGCACCCGATATTCCGCCGGAAGATGATCGCGTGCTGTCGGCGATCAACGCCGCTCTGAGCTAGCTGGTTCGGGTCGCGGCCGTGTTGGCCGTGGCCCGTTTCCACCCGCTCGTTCACGGGCCGTGGACGGTTCTGCGGTTCCGCAACCATTTCACCGTATCGGGGATATCCCAGCGCAGCGACAGCAGGTCGCAGGCCAGCAGCACGGTCAAAAAGTAGCGGTAGCCGGCTGCCAGCGTCACATCCGAAAAGAACAGCAGGGACGCGAGCACCCCGACGAGTGGTGTCCAGCACAGCACATGCGGGATCGCCATGGCGGTGGTGAAACCGCGGTCTCGCCACAGCGGAATGATGTTGAGCGCAATGCCCGCGATGGCGAGCGCGGCCACCAGCGCGGAGCCTGGATGCCCGAGAAAGGCGAGCGTGGCGAAGTTGACCGGTGCCAGGATCACGACGATCCAGATCCGTACGCCCAGAGGAAGGCACTGGAAGCTTCTCCACAAGGCCATCAAGAAACGCATGGGTTTTGGCAACACTCAGGCATGGGCGGGACGCCGACGGGTCGAATATACGCTCAGGGTCGTGACGGCCACCAGAATCAGTGCCATCCCCAAGACCTGCAGGCCGGCGAGCCCCTCGTCAAGGATCAGAACCCCGAACAACGATGCCGTGACCGGCTCGACCATTGCCACGATTGACGCGACGGCCGGCGCGGTGTGCTTCAGGCCGATGACATAGAGCACAAATGACAATCCGGCACCGAGCACGCCGAGACCCAGGAACAGCGGCCAGCGCGACGACGACAGCACAGCCGCGGTCTGGCCCGCATCGCCCGGCCAGATCAGTGCCACGCCCAGGACCAGGAAGGCGACGACCAGAATGGCCTGCGGGCTGCCATGCGGTGCAGCGAACTTGAAGCCGAAAATGAACACGGCGTACGACAGTCCCGAAAGCAGGCCGGCGCCAGCGCTGATTAGCGAAACGCCGCCACTCCGGATGTCGTAAACGTCCGTGAGCAGAACAACGCCCAGCAGCACCAGTGCGATGGCAGCCCACTTGAGCGGACTCGGGCGTTCGAGCCTGAGCACGAACGAAGTCAGATAAACGAACACCGGCGCGCAGTACATCAGCGTGGCCGCCACCGCGACGCTACCTTCGGCAATACTCAGGAAGTAAAAGGCGAAATTGCCCGCCACGCCGAGGCCGGCCAGCGCAGACCAGCCCCAAAGCCGTGGATTGCTAAGGCCGCTGCCGCGCGGTCGCAGCGCCAGCCACAGAAGCACGCAGAGCAGGCCGATTGCGCCCCGGTAGAACGACACGACGAACGGGTCCCAGCCGTCGTCCATCAGAATGCCGCCAATGCCGCCCGACAGCCCCCAGCAGAGCGCCGCCAGCATCACCAGGGTTGTACTCGCGAGCCTCATGCCATTCCTTGCGACCGCCACGTCGGAAAATCGAGTTGATCTGCCTTCGATCACGAGCCGACGCGGCCGTTCCAGATCGGCGCCGTTCGGCGGCACAATGCAGGTGATCGTGGCTGCCGGGTCAGCTGCCGCGACGCAGTGTCAGTGGCTTCGGCTCAGGTTACGCTGCGTGTCATGACCGACCATCGGGCACTATCCTGAAATTGCTGTCCTCCATGGACGGCTGGTCAGAACACCAACGTGAATGAGAGGGTGTGATGCGACGATTGATGATGATGGTGCTGGTGCTGGCGGCTTTGCCCTTAGGCGCCTGTACCTATCGTTCGATCTACGAGGGTTCGGAATCCTGGCGTTCGGAGGATTGCGACAAGCTGGACGAGAGTCAGCGGGTCTCTTGCGAGGCGCAGGCCGAGATGTCGTATGAGGAGTACCAGCAGCTTCGCGAGGAGGAACTGCGGCCAGACTAGGCGCCGCCGCTGATCACCAGCGCAGCAGAATCGAGCCCCAGGTCATGCCGCCGCCAACGCCTTGCAGCATGACGTTTTGCCCTGTTTGCACCCGGCCATCGCGGACGGCGGTGTCCAGCGCGAGTGGCACTGAGGCGGCCGACGTATTGCCGTGGCGGGCGACCGTGGTGACGACCTGGCTCATCGGCAGTTTCATGCGATCGGCCGTGGCGTTGATGATGCGCATGTTGGCCTGGTGCGGGATGAGCCAGTCCAGCTCATCGGCGCTCATGCTGTTGTGGCTCAGGGCTTCCTGGGCGCATTCGCCGAGCACGCGAACGGCCAGCTTGAAGACGGCCTGGCCGTCCATTTCCAGATAGGGATTGCCGCGGACCTTGCCTTCGGCGATGCCGCCGGTCACCCGGAGAATGTGGGCGTAGCTGCCGTCGGCATGCAGGTGGCTGGAGTAGATGCCCGGCTCGTCGCTTTGCTGGATCACGACCGCGCCGGCGCCGTCACCGAACAGCACACAGGTGCGGCGGTCGTTCCAGTCGAGCAGGCGCGAGAAGACCTCGGCTCCGACGACCAGCGCGCATTTGTGCGCGCCGCTGGCGACCATCTTGTCGGCCGTGGCCAGCGCGTAGATGAAGCCGGTGCATACGGCCTGGACGTCGAATGCCGCGCCCTGTTTGACGCCGAGCTTGGCTTGGAGAATGCAGGCGGTGGACGGAAACACCATGTCCGACGTGGTCGTGGCGACGATGATCAGGTCGATATCGTCGGTGGTGACACCGGCGGATTCCATCGCGCGTTCGGCCGCACGCAGGGCGAGATCGCTGGTGGATTCATGGTCGGCGGCCACATGTCGGGCCTCGATGCCGGTACGCGAGACGATCCAGGCATCGTTGGTGTCGATGCGGGATTCCAGCTCGGTGTTGGTGACGATGCGTTCCGGCAGGTCGCTTCCGGTGCCGGTGATGCGGGAATAGCGCAACGCGTGTGTCCTGAAGTCGAATGGCGGGCCGGCCAGGGGCGCTAGCAGGCAGTGGGCATAGTGAACGGTTTAGGGCGTGGTTGCCACGCTCTGGTTACGAAGCTCGAGGTAGCGTTCGATGTCGTCGGTGAACTTGCGCCGCGTTGCGGTTTGCTCTTCTTCGAGCCCGCTCACGCTGCGCAAGCTGTTGACGAGGCTGGATTCGTATTCGGCGATCTGCTTGTTCAGTTTTTCGGGTATTTCGCGATTTGCGTCGGCGGCTTTCTTGCGCCGCGCAATCAGTGTGGTGAGGGTCTTCTCGGTGTCGGCGACATTCTTGCGCGCGAGTTCCAAGCGGGAGCCGAGTAGATTAAGCCGGTCGTCACGCACCGCCATGAGATCGGCCACGCTGTTGTAGGACGAGAGCAGGTATCGGTCGTAGCGTGCCTGCTCTTCGACGCGTTTGGCCTCGAGCGCGGCCGCATCAGCAGCGGCTTGTTCCGCGGCGACTTCTTCGACGGTTTTTTCTCGCTCTTTCACGTCCACGACCACGCCGCGTTCGTTGATCTCGGCGCGCTCCGTCTTGGCGTATCGGGGTGGGATGCGATCGCCGTAATGGATCTGACCATTCTCGTCGACCCAGCGGTAAACCTTTTTCTGCGCCAGGCCGGTGCTGGCCACGCCAAGCAATAGCAACAATGTGAGCCATCGGGTCATACCAGTCTCCGGTCGCGGTCTGCGTATCAGCAGATTTCGCTAGTTGGTATCGGCTGTCTATCGGGCGCCAGAAAGCTGCTCCGCGCATCGGGTGAAAACAGTCGTGCTTCGGAATAGTGGGTGAGCATGATCCGGCTGTCGCGCAAGCGTGGGTTTGCCGCGAGGAACGCGGCCGCCGATCGGCTCGGCGGTGACTGCGCCATGAAGTGGTGAACGGCCAGCATCCAAGCGCGGGTTAGCGTCACGTGAAATTTGTCTGCGGGCAGGCCGTGGTGGGCGAGGTAGCCGCGGATGGCCTGAACGATTCGCTCTTGGGCGCTGTTGACCGGCTGCTCGCAGAGATAGATGTAGGCCAGCCGGATATGGGCAGCGTGGTCGAAGGCGTCGGTGGGCCAGTCACCCGACTCGAAAGCCGTGCGGAATTTGCGATCCGCCGCTGACACCTGATGCGCTGAATGCTGTTGGATGTGTTGCTCCTCCGCCATGCGCGCTAACTCGCTTTAGCCGCACCTGCGCCATATTCTCCGAGATGACGGCGAATCGCATCCGCCGCGCCGGGCTGGCTGGTCTCGATGGTGTTGGCCACGTCGGCTGCGGTGAACAGTGACCGCACGCCGCCCTGCTCCTGATCCGCCCGGCTGGCCAGCGGCGAGCCACCGTCCAGGCCCGCTACCGGCCGGTCCAGGGCGACGACTGCCAGGACGGGCTGCCCGCCGGCGGCACGCACCATCTCAATGGCCTGACGAATCGCGGTGCCGGCCGTGACGACATCGTCGACCAGCGCGATGCGGCCGGTGACGGGGGCGCCCACCAGGTTGCCGCCCTCGCCGTGGCTCTTGGCTTCCTTGCGGTTGTAGGCAAAGGCCACGGAGCGGCCGCGGCGCGCCATGACCACGGCAATGGCCGCAACCAGCGGTATGCCTTTGTACGCCGGGCCGAAGAGCACGTCGAACTCCGTGTCGATCAGCAGATCGGCATAGGCTTCGGCCGCCTGCATCAGCGCCGCGCCGTTATCCAGCGCGCCGAAATTGAAGAAGTAGGGGCTCGGTCGCCCCGACTTCAGCGTGAACTCGCCCAGCTTGAGGGCGCCGCGCTCCAGCGCGGTGTGAATCAGGGTTTGGGCGGCGGGGGTCATGATCGGGTCGTAGCCGGTGCAAAGCTGAGCTTCTATGATAACCAGTGTTTCCCTTATCCATTCCCAACGCGCAGAACGCCATCGCGATGACGGACGGCGCTCGACGTGTCCAGACCCTCATACTCCATGCGCATCATTTCGCTGAACGCCAACGGCATCCGTGCCGCGTCCCGCAAGGGCTTTTTCGACTGGCTGCCGAAGCAGAACGCGGATGCCGTCTGCATTCAGGAGACCAAAGCGAAGATCAATCAGCTGGATGCGAGCTTCTTTCCGGAGGGTTGGCACGCCTATTACTGCGATGCGAACAAGCCGGGTTACAGCGGCGTGGCCTTGTATACGCCGCACCAGCCGGACACGGTGCACTGGGGCTTGGGATTCGATGAATTTGACGCCGAGGGCCGGGCCATCGAGGCGCGCTTCGGCAATCTGTCCATCGTGTCGCTTTATCTGCCCAGCGGCTCGTCGGGTGATCACCGGCAAGAATCCAAGTGGCGCTTTCTGAATCTTTATTTGCCGCGGCTGAAAGCGATGATGGCCGATGGGCGCGATTACGTGCTCTGCGGTGACTGGAACATCGCGCACCGGAACATCGATCTGAAAAACTGGAAGTCCAACCAGAAGAATTCCGGCTTCCTGCCGGAAGAGCGTGCCTGGCTGGATACCCTGTTTGACGATGTCGGCTGGGTGGATGCGTTTCGGGTCGTGAACCAGCAGGAGGACCAGTACACCTGGTGGTCGAATCGAGGCCAGGCCTGGGCGAAGAACGTGGGCTGGCGCATCGATTACCAGATGGTCACGCCGAGCCTGAAGCAGGCCATCCGCTCCACGGCGGTCTACAAGGACGAGCGCTTTTCCGATCACGCGCCGCTGACCATCGACTACGACTGGCCGATCCGGTGACGGGGGCTGCCGAACCTCGCCGCGGCTGGCTGGCCGCGCTGGCGGTTTATCGCAACCCGCGGGTGATCGGCATGGCGTTTCTCGGTTTTTCTGCCGGATTGCCGTTTCTGCTGGTGTTTTCCACGCTGTCGGCCTGGCTACGGGACGAGGGCGTGAGCCGCACGGCCATCGGCTTTTTCTCCTGGGTGGGCATCACCTATTCAATCAAGGTGTTCTGGGCGCCCATCGTGGATCGGCTGCCGGTGCCTGGGCTGACCACCGTGCTCGGTCAGCGCCGAGGCTGGATGTTGCTGGCGCAGATCGGAATCGCGGTGGGCCTGGTCGGCATGTCCATGGTCGATCCGCAGGCCTCGCTGGCCTGGGTGGCGTGGCTGGCGTTGTTGGTGGCGTTTTCGTCGGCCACACAGGACATCGCCATCGATGCCTATCGCATCGAGGCCGTGCGCCGCGAAATCCAGGCCGCGATGGCGGCGACCTACATCTTCGGCTACCGGGTGGCGCTGCTCGTGGCCGGTGCTGGCGCGTTCTATGTCGCTGACTTCGGTTCCTGGACGCTGGCCTATCAGGTCATGGCCGCCTTCGTCGGCGTCGGCATCATCACCACGCTTTGCATCGCCGAGCCGGAGCGGCAGGTGGATCGTGTGACCGAGATTCTCGAAGCATGCATGGGTGGCGCCGTGGTCGGCTCGCAGGCGCCGTCGCGACTGCGACAGGCGGTGACCTGGTTTGCCGGCGCGGTGGTCGGGCCGTTCGTGGATTTCTTCCGCCGCAACGGCTGGTTGGCGCTGACGATTCTGTTGCTGGTGGCGATCTACCGCGTGTCCGACATCACCATGGGCGTGATGGCGAATCCGTTCTATCTGGACCTGGGCTTCTCCAAGTCCGAAATCGCCAGCGTGACCAAGGTCTTCGGCTTTTTCATGACCATCGCCGGCTCGTTTCTCGGTGGTGTGCTGGTGGCGCGTTACGGCCTGGGCGGCCCGCTCGTGGCCGGCGCGGCGCTGGTCGCGGCGACGAATCTGCTGTTCGCGTTGCTCGCCGGCATCGGGCCGGATCTGCAGTGGCTGGTGGTGGTGATCTCGGCAGATAACCTGGCGGGCGGACTGTCGAATGTCGTGTTCATTGCCTGGCTGTCCAGCTTGACCAGCACGGCGTATACCGCGACGCAATACGCGCTGTTTTCCTCGCTGATGACCTTGCCGGGCAAGATTGTCGGTGGCTTCTCGGGCATCGTCGTCGATGCCTCCGGCTATGCGCCGTTCTTTCTCTATGCGGCGGTGATCGGCACGCCCGCCATCATGCTGTCGATCTACATGTGGTGGCGGAGTCGGCGCGAGCCACCGGAGGGAGAGGCGACCGCGGAGGAGGCGGAAGCGTGAGGCGTTTGGGCAGGTGGGCGGAACTCCCGGACCCCGGCAGCGGCCGCTCGGAAATGCCCGAGCACCCCTACGGTAATCCGCGATGCGTCGGGCATTCGAACGGCGAGGG
>OEIO01000032.1_pt1 | contig 17385 bp, 16 predicted proteins | sample 1539121 | NCBI WGS metagenome assembly OEIO01 (sample SAMEA98136418, study PRJEB22522) | marine metagenome | biome: marine biome; feature: marine water body; material: sea ice | place: Arctic Ocean | collected 21-Sep-2015 | depth 1.1 m
CCATTCAGGGTCAGAGGCATGGGGAAGTTCAGTGGCACGGTTCTATTATGCGTTGTCGAATGGGGAGTATGGGACGTTCAGCTAGGAATGAAACCGATCGTAGATGCGCTGGGCCAGCGTGCGTGAGATGCCGTCTACACGAGCAAGTTCATCCACCCCTGCCCGCTCCACGCGCTGCAGGCCGCCGAAGCTGCGTAGCAACGCCTGTCGACGACGCGGCCCCAAACCTTCGATTTCTTCCAGAACCGATTGCTTGCGCGCCCGGCCACGTTGACCGCGATGACCTTCGATGGCAAATCGATGCGCCTCGTCGCGAATCTGCTGGATCAGATGCATGCCCGGATCGTCACTCTTGGGGCGGATGGGCACCGCCGCGCCGGGGCGGAAGATTTGCTCCAGTCCCACCCGGCGATCGGCACCCTTGGCCACGCTGATGATGGTGACTCCGGTCATGCCCGCCTCGTTGACCGCCTCCACTGCCTGACCAAGCTGCCCTTTGCCGCCATCAATCAGCAGCACATCCGGCACCGGCGCCTCGCCCTCTTTGAGCCGCCGGAAGCGCCGTAACACAGCCTGGCGGATCGCCGCGTAGTCATCGCCGGGGGTCACATCGGTCAGGTTGAAGCGGCGGTAGGCCGACTTGAGCGGTCCGTCCTCATCGAAGACCACGCAGGAGGCGACCGGCGACTCGCCCCCCGTGTGGCTGATGTCAAAGCATTCCAGCCGAGAGGGGCGGTCCTCCAGGCTCAGGAGTTCGCCCAGCGCGAGGTACCGCTGTGTCAGCGCCTCGCCTTGCAGCAGCCGACCGGCGACCGCTTCCTGCAGGCTGTCGTGGGCGGTCTTCAGCACCCTAGCCCGCGATCCACGCACCTTGACCTTGATCTGCACGCGGCGGCCCGAGAGCGTTCCGAGGGCGCTTTCCAGCAGCTCGGCATCATCGGGCGTATGCGAGACGACGATTTCCCGCGGCGGCGGGCGCTCGGCGTAATACTGGCCGATGAATGCGCCCAGCACCTCGGCTGGTGGGGCATCCGCCCCGCCCTTCGGAAAAAAGCTGCGATAGCCGAGATGCTGGCCGCTGCGAATGGTGCCGACGCCGACAGCGTTCAGCCCCGCGCGTTGTTCCAGCACGACAAAGTCCGCGTCATCCACGGTGCCGGCCGCGTCGCTGGGTCCCTGGATAGTCCGCAGGGCCGCAATCTGATCGCGGTAGCGGGCCGCCTGCTCGAAATCCAGCGCCTGGGAGGCCGCTTCCATCCGTTCGGTTAGCTTGCGCGCCAGCACCTCGCTCTTGCCCTCCAGCAGCCGCACGGCATCGGCAACATCGCTGGCGTAGTCCGTTTCAGAGATCGCCTGCACACAGGGCGCGGAACAGCGCTTGATCTGATGTTGCAGGCAGGGCCGTGTGCGGTTGGCGAAGAAGCTGTCGGAGCATGGCCGCAGATTGAACAGCTTTTGCAGCGAGTCCAGGGTCCGGCGTACCGACCCCGCGTTGGGGTATGGGCCGAAATAGCGATGCGGTTTCTTGCGGCTACCCCGGTGAAAACGTATCCGCGGGTACGGGTGATTGCCGGTGATGACCAGATACGGATAGCTCTTGTCGTCGCGCAGCACGATGTTGTAGCGCGGCCGGTGTTTCTTGATCAGGCTGCTTTCGAGCAGCAGCGCCTGGTTCTCGGTGTCGGTGACATTGATCGCGATGTCGTGGATCTGATCCACCATCGACTCGATGCGGGCCGAACCGGAGGCCCGCAGAAAATAGCTTGCCACGCGCTTCTTGAGGTTCTTCGCCTTGCCGACATAAAGCACCTCGCCGTCAGCACCCAGCATCTGATACACGCCAGGGCGCGGAGTCAGGCCACTGACGAATCTTTTCGGATTGAACGAGGAATCACTCAACGCGGCATGTCGAACGGCGGTCGGCCGCGCAGTATACGAATCAGCTGGACGTGGTGGCGGCCTGAGCAGACAGATCGCGCGCCCGACGCATCACCTGCTCGAACATGACCGCGGTGAGCCGGCGCGTGTTCGTGTTGTAGCGACTGCAGTGGTAGGAATCGACCAGCCGCAGCCCACTGGGCAACGCATGCTCGGCGCCGTGACCAAACTTGTGGGCCGCCACCCGCAAGCCAAGCGCGCGGATCACCTGATCGTGCGCGATCTTGCCGAGCGCCAGCAGCACCCCGCCGCGGGGGACCGCATTCAGCTCTTCGATCAGATAAGGCCTGCACTGATTGATCTCGGCGCCCACCGGCTTGTTCTGCGGTGGCACACAGCGCACCGCATTGGTGATGCGGCAGCCGAGCAGTTCCAGGCCATCATCGGCCGACTCGGAGACCGGCGACGAGGCCAGCCCGAGGTCGTAAAGCGTCTGGTACAGCAGGATGCCGGCGTAGTCGCCGGTGAACGGCCGTCCGGTGGCGTTGGCGCCGTGCATACCCGGCGCCAGTCCAACAATGAGCAGCGGCGCTGATTCGGGGCCAAAACTCGGGACAGCCCGGCCGTAATAACCAGGGTGGTCAGCGCGGGATTGCGCGCGAAACTCCACCAGCCGCGGACAACGGGCGCAATCCGGGTGAAAGGATTCAGCCATGAGGAGGCGCCATGTCGCGCGATCGCAGGACGTCAGTCAGCAGCGGCGACGCTGTCCTCCAGCAAGCCGTAGCGCATGGCGAGGCGGGTCAGTTCCACGTCGTTATGCACGCCCAGCTTTTCGAACAGGCGGTAGCGATAGGTACTGACGGTCTTGGGGGACAGGCACAGGCGGTCGGAAATCGCCTGGGTGCTATGTCCCTGCGTCACCAGATTCATCACCTGCATTTCGCGGTGAGACAAGGCGTCGAAAGGCGATTCATTCTGCCCTTTGATCAAGGCCGCAGCGAGGTTGCCAGCGACCAGCGGCGCAATGTAATGCCCGCCCTGATGCACGCGCCGGATGGCCGTGACGACCTCTTCCGCCGCGGAATCCTTGCTGATGTAACCGGAGGCGCCCGCCGACAGCAGCCGGCTGGGATACGGCTCGTCCAGATGCATGGAGACGCCAATGATCTTGATATCCGGCGACCGCTGGATGATGCGCCGCGTGGCCTCCAGGCCACCGATGCCAGGCATGTTGATATCCATCAGCACCACCTGCGGCTGCAGGTCGCGAGCAAGGTTAATGGCTTCTTCGCCGGACGACGCCTCGGCGGCGACCTCGATATCACCCTGCTCGTCCAAAACACGTCGGATGCCCGCCCGGACCAGCCGGTGATCATCGACGATCATCACAGTAATCACTTCAATTGGTCTCTTGGTTCCCCACAGCAAGTCTAACGGAGATTGTCGCGAATGAATCTTCTTTACGGATACGCGACCGCCTCCGTCGTTCGATCAGATCAGATCACGGGTCGAAACAACGGGCCGTTCCGCCCAACGACGGCATCGGGCCATATCGGTGGTCAGCTGCGATGTCATATGGCCGCTGCGCGCCGAATCCGCGCTGGACCGGCTTCCGAAAACCGGCATCACCACCGCCAGTTCGCCTGTCACGAACGCCGGCCACGAAATCTGCGGCGGTGACAACAGCAGTACCATCAAGAACGATGCCAACCCGACCGCAGCCCGAACCGACCATGAAGCAGTTTCATGACAGCTTGTCATGCGCTACCCATGTGAGGATGCACGGCACGCGGTTTTTAGAGGCGTCAGGACCCGGCTAGGAAGTCACCCATTGTCGCGCCTTGTCGGTCTCCGCGACGGAGAACGCGCGGACGTCGATCTGCGGCACGAGCTTGTCGGCCATCGCGGTCACCTTACGCAGCCACGCCTGATCCACGACAACAGCTTCCTTGTCGAACCGGTTCCAGTTGTCCGCACCAAACTTCAGGTCTTCCAGGAAGGCATCCACGCTCATGCCCTCGAATTCCGCCACTTCGACGTAAACGCGAATTCGGTCATGGCGCTCCAGGCGCCGCTCAACCTCGCGTTTCACCTGGTCGAGGTCCGGTTTTTCGACCTTGCCCTGGATACGCATCCCGACGACGTTGTCGGCTTCGAATTGAATCACCTGCATCATGTTGATCTCCTTGGCTGATGCGCTCAGCACATGAGTTCGCTGCCCCGGTGATCGCTCCCTTGCACGATGGCCTCAAGCTGCCTTGGCGAGTCTGGCCTCACGCAGCGTCTTACCCCACCACAGCAGCGTATCGAGTGCCGAGATAATCGCCGTCCTGCAGGTCCTCGCCGAGGTTGCGGGGCCATGCGCAGCTCGATCATCACCTGCCGCAACTGCTCGACGCCGCGCGCACCATGAACGCTGCCATACGACACGCAGGTTGCCGGTTTGCGGACCCACTCGTCCACGGATGACCTCCTTGTGCGTTGAATTCAATTCGCACAGGTTGTGGCAATGCCTGGTGGCTAGAGTTCCGGGTTGGCGTGATCACGACCCCAGGTGATGCCGCACGGGATGGATCGATCACGGACCCGATTCAGTCACCCGGTCGGGATTCCAGCCACCGCTGGATGACGGAATTTGTCGGTTTCCGCGCACCTTCGGCCACCGCAGCGTCGTAGATTCGGGACTCGACCGGCTCCTCGGCAAAGTCGATCTCGCGAAATGCCTTGCGCATCACCACCAGGTCTTTCGCCGCCTGGACGGCATCCTTGCGCACGGCCATGTCCTGCGCCTTGAGCTGCATGCGCCCGCCAAAATAAAAGCCGATGATCACGCTCAGCAGTGCCCAGTAACCCGGCGGCATCAGTTCATAGGCCTGGGCGATGAGCAGAAAACGCTCGGGGTCCAGCGGCGCCAGCACGAAAAAGCTGATGATGACGATCGTCAGCAACGGTCGCGGCAGACGATTCAGTCCATCGACGAACGAATCCCATCGCGTGCGGTTTTGCCGGGCATGGAACTCCGCGGCGAACTGGCGCAACGAGGCCTTGTCGCGGTCGATATCCGCCAGCACCTCCTCGTGTCGGCGTTCGCCGCGATGTTCCTTGTTCTCCACGAAGACTTCGGCCACATCCTTGCCGCCCCTGAGCACGTCACCAATCGCATTCCACCAGGCCATTACGCCACCGCCTCTTCGAATTCGGCGGCCCGGTTCAGCCAACCCGCCAGAAACACTTGTTGGGACGGCCGCGCCGCGACGATCAGGTGATAGAAGTTCTTGCGTTCTTCGATCAAGGCTTCGAGGAACACATCGCCCATGATCGCCTGCGCCCACTCGGCAGCCTTGCGCGTGTTCGGCCCCATGGCGCCATCTTCGGACAATGGCGGCTGGTACCGCGCGTGGTTGCAGACCCGCTGCACGAACTTCACGGCCTGTCGCGGCCCGTGATTGACGGCGCAGTCGAAGACGAAAGGCTGGATTGGTGCGGGCAGTCGGTCGATTCGCGGCCCGAAGAAATAGTTGCGCTCGTAGATGTCTCGAGCCACATCCTCGCCCAGCGCTTCCACCTCGCCGCGCAGTGCAACCCGGCCGATATATGCCGTGAGCGTCTGTTGCGTGATCCCGAACTTGGTCGGCCCGCCCCGGTCGGCCGGGTGGTCCACAAACCCGCCTTCTCGGCGCAGGATGTCGTCGATCATTTCACTGACAGTTAGCACGATGCCCTCCTTGCCCGCGCGACGTGTCCGCTCACCCGCAGCACGGCGGGAATGCTCAACGTCCGCGTTGTGCCCTCTGATCATTACGCAACCGACACGAAAAACCGGACAGCCGTTGACCGGCTTTCTGGTGAGCCCGCTCGAACGAGCTCGCTCCTACTGCCCTCAGGGCAGCGTCGGCTTCACGGGTTCGACGTCATCAGGTGACCACCATTTCTCGGGTGGATGTTCCAAAGCCTGTTCGATCAATGCCCGCTCGTCCGCGATCACTGCTTCCAGACGCTGCCTCCATGCGGCGTAGTCCCCGCGGGATTTGAGCACATCGAATTCCGGATCAAGCAGTGCCGTGATGTTACTGAGCTCCAGGTCCACGAGCCGCTGCAACCAGACCATCGCCCGATCCGCCTCGCCCGATAACAACGCCCAGCGCGCATTCAACACCAGCCGCGATGGGTTGGTCACATCCTCCGGCCGCTCCCCGGCGTGTTTCCGGGTCAGTCGTTCACGTAGCTCCATGGCGCGTGAATCGCCCTGGGAGGACAGGACTCGATAAAGCGTCAACTCGAGGTCCGAGCTCGTAAGATCCCAGGTGATGAACTCGTCCAACTCTGCATGAAACGCAGACTCGTTCTCCAGAAACACGGCATAGGCCTGACTCGTGGCGCCAGCAAGCGCCAAACCGCTAAACCGGATGGTAGGCGGTTCGTCCGACGCCTCGATCAATTGTGTGGCCTGCGCACGCTCGCCCAGATACATCAGCTGCATGAACTCGCCGTAGCCTGGGTCGAGACGCCGGGCCAGATCGAACATGCCTAGCTCGGTGTACACCCAGGCCAGCGCCAACCGACTGGAGAAATGTGACTCGACCGCTTTGAGCACACGATGAGCCTCGACCAGCTTCCCGGCTGAAAACAGCGACCAGGCGTAACTCTGAATGGTGAATTCGGTCACTGTGCCGAGTTGAAACGCGTAACGCGACCATTCAAGGCTGCCTTGTTCGTCGCCCATATCGCTCGCCAGCCCGGAAAGATTTGCGGCCAGAACCTGCGATAGCGGATTGAGCGCATAGGCCTTGCGATAAGCCAACCGGGCCTGTTCGTACTGGCCATGATTGAACTGCAGAAATCCCAGCCCTCGGTATGCCTCCGCGTTGTTCGGGTTGGCTGCAATGGCTGCATTGAAGCCCTCCACGGCCTGTTTGAATGGCACGGGCTCGGGCACCTGCTCCGTCAGCCACCAGGCGTAGTACGAGAGCACCTCGCCGTTCTCCGGAGCCAGAGCCTGGGCTCGCTGCATGAAGAGACTGCTGCGCGGTAGCGAACTGGTTTCGGGCATGTTGGCGTAGTAGCGCGCCAGACTGTAGGCAAAGCCCAGGGTTGCATGGGCCACGGCGAACTCCGGGTCCAGGGTCACGGCCCGGAGCAGCTCGGTGATTCCCTGGTCAACGCCCTCGACTGTACGCAGCAACGACAGCTCCTTGCCTTTGAGATACGCGTCGTAGGCTTCGGTGGACTGGGTAGGTCGCGGGACCGAAATCACCGGCACATCAATCTGATGTTGCAACTCCGCCACGATCGCAGTCGCAATCTCGTCCTGGATCTCGAAAATATTCTCTGCCGACAAGGGGCGATCGTAGGTCTCGGACCATAGGTGCACATCGGTGCTGGCATCGATCAACTGGGCCGTGATCCGCAGTGTGGAGCCCGCCTTGCGGATGCTCCCCTCCAGCACCTTGTCAACGCCAAGAGCTTTGGCAATTTCGGAGACACTCACATCCTTGCCGGCAAACGAGAATGCCGACGTCCGCGACGCCACCCGCAGCCCATCGACCTTGGCGAGCACATTGAGCAACTCTTCGGCAATGCCCGACGCGAAATACCCCTGATCCGCACTCGGCGAGAAATCCTCGAACGGAAGCACCGCGATCGAATCCCCAGCGGCGCTACTCCCGCCCTGGGCCGCTGGGGTCTCGGCAACGACCGCATTCGGCGGTGCCTCGGCCCGAGGCAGAACTCGATCACCCAGCACCACCGCGCCCAGCAATAGCAGACTGACCACCAGGGCCACATCCAGCTTGCGGGCGGCGTATCCGGCCGTGCTGTCGCCCGCAGCGCCGACCTCCGTGCGCTGCACACCGTCCGGCGTCATTTCGAACGCCCAGGCCAGCAGCACCGCCACCGGGAATCCGATTAACAGCAGACTCACGACGACGCCGTCGAACCAGTCCGGCAAGCTCAACGACGATTCCAACGCGATTGCCACCTGCATCAACAGCCAGCCCACCACCGCGTAAACGCCTGCCACGCGAAACACATTTCGCCGGCGCAGCTCCTTCCAGAGGTTCATCCCCGCTCCCATGAGTACGGCAGACGCCGTGATTCAGTCATACGGTTCTAGCCACACGGGCTGCTCGGCGAGCACCCACGCCCGATCTGTCCGTCAGGCACCTGCGCTGTAATACGCCAGCATAGTATCGATCCAGATTCCGGGATCGCTGATCTGGCAGAAATGCCCCACTCCTGGCATCAGGCTGAGCTGCGCCGAGGTACACACATGCTGCTTGAGATAGTGAGCCATCTCCACGCGGGCGACCGCATCGGCCTCGCCCCAGCACAGATGAATCGGAATGGTCGTGGCCGCCAGCGCGGGCAACCAGCGCGCCGTTTCGAACCGGCGACGATCGAAGAGATAGCGAATCGTCAGATAGGACTTGCGATGGCCGTCCTGCAGGCAGTTGGCGGCCCACATGTGATCGATATCCACGTCCGAAAGCGTCTCTGCGCCATGGGCACTGCGAACCTGCTGCACGAAGGTTCTCTTGTTGACCAACCGGGTCAGCGACGGCCCCATTCGCGTGAGTAGCAGCCGCTGGGTCACCCGCAGGCTTGCCAGGCTCAGCACCATGCTGCCGTTGGTGAAGGTGACACTCTGGAAACCGGCGTCAAAGCCCGCAGGCAACAGGCCTTCCACCGACCGGGCAAGCAGTTCGGTCGACACACTGTCGCCCATGTCGTGGGCGATGAGATGCCCGCCGCGTACGCCAAGATGCGCCCACACCATCAACGCAACGTCCGCCTGCTCCATCAGCGAGTAGCCAAATCGTGTTGCGTCCGGCTTGTCGCTTAAGCCGTAGCCCACCAGATCGAGCACCACCAGCCGATCGAACCGCTGGTGCAGCCCCTCGATCACCTTGTGCCAGGAGAACGATGACTCCGGAAACCCATGGATCAGCAGCGCCGTGTTGTCGGGACTGGCATCCCGAGAACCGAATTCGCGATAAAACACACGATGACCACAGGGTGGAATCGTCAGCCAGTCGCCACTATCAGCCCAGCTTTTCAGCGTTGGATGCAGGGTATTCACGATGGTTGCTCGGGGTACGGGGCGTGTTCCGTGCCGGCGCCCGGCGTGATGAACAGCATGCGGGTGGGCTCCTGAACCTTCGCCGTGTGCCAACAACCGGCCGGGATGATGACCGTGTCGCCCGCCGCATCGAGTGTATGTGATTCGTCGCCATCGTGTTGCCGCAGGATCATCTCCGCGCGGCCGCTGAGCAACACGACGGTCTCGTCACCGGCCGGGTGCCGCTCCCAGCTATTCCAGTCGGAAGAAAACGCATACTCGGCGATCAGCGTGTGCCCCCGAAAGCCGTCGAATCGCTCATCCAGTTGCTGGTAAACCGAGGGGGATACCGCGACCGGCTCAACCCGCTGATCCGGTTTGATGACGGCGAAGGTATTCGCCAGATTGAACACGGCCTCGTCCATAGCGGCCTCGCTGCTGCACTGATCCGGCCGCGAGGATAACCCGGCGCTGCGACGAGGCGCGGTTCCCCCTCCCGCGAGGCGTCACATCTGATCGGGAATTTCGGCCTCGACCAGCTGCGCCAGCATCGTCAGGGATTCCTGCCAGCCCAGCACGCAGGCCTGGGCGGGAATCATGTCGGGAATGCCCGCCTGCGTGATGGACAGTTCCGTGCCCAGCGGCCCTTCGCTGAGCTCCACCGTGGTCGTCATCTCTCCCGCCAGACCGGGGTCATCGAATCGATCCGTGTTCACCAGCCGCTTACCCGGCTCCAGTTCCAGATACTCGCCACCGAACGAATGCGTGCTGCCGGTGCTGAAGTTGGTGAACGACATCTGATACCGGCCACCGACACGGGCATCCTGGCTGTGAACCTCGCCGGTGAACCCAAAGGGCGGCAGCCATTTCACCATGGCGGCCGGATCGATGAACGCCCGATAGATCCGGTCGGGGGTGGCGCGCAGTACGCGATGAAGGCGAATGGTTTGTGACATGACGTTGGCTCCTCGTTTGATGATGTGTCATCCGATCGTCGAACAACGCAGGTGGGATTCGACAGCCCCCGGTCAAATGCCGCCCGACGGCTCGCTGATCGGCACCGTCAACACCGAGACGGTTTATGCCCTGCGAAGTCCGCAACGGCCCTTGGCGGTTGCTATATTGGCAACCTCACGCCGCGCCCGCCGCGCCGATCCACCCCGATCCCAGCGTTCACGATGCCCACCTCCTTTCTCGTTGTAGACGATTTTCTAGATAACGCCAACGACCTGCGAAACGCCGCGCTGCAGCTCAGCTACCCGGAGCAGAGCACCTACTATCCGGGCCGGAATTCCGTCCAGCGCATCGACCTGCAAGGACTCACCGAGGGCATTTCGCAGTTGGTTGGCGAGCCGCTGAAGCCGGCGTTGCCGCGAGAGGCTCACGCCAAGTGCAGGATCACGCTGGCGAAGGACGTCGGCACCGCCAAAGTGCACATCGACCGCGCCCACTGGTCAGGCATCCTGTACCTCAGTCGTCCTGAAGACTGCCGCGGCGGCACGGAGTTCTTCCGCCACCGGCCGTCCAACTCGGACCGCGCGCCCTACGACGACCGCGAGGCCCAGCAATGGGGTTACGCGTCGGCAAAAGCGATGGTGACCGAGGCCGGCGAACAGACGCTGGACGATTCGAAATGGGAACACACGATGACGATTCCCATGCGATTCAACCGGCTGGTCCTGCTGCGGCCCTGGCTTTGGCACACCGCGGGCGAGAACTTCGGGACAACGATGGAAAACGGGCGGCTGGTCTATCTGATGTTCTTCGAATCCGCGCCGCGCGTCTGATACCGCCCCGCGCTCTCAGCCGCCTGTGCGTCGTCGGGGACGGCCAGGGACCACATCACTACGCTCGTGTGGCGCGTGCCTCGGCGACAGAGACCAGGCGTTCGCGCTCGGTATCCCACAGCACGTAACGCAGCGACGCCCGAACATCCGCCAGACCAATGCGGCGCACGTCCTTGAACAGGCGTGAATAGCTGCGGTGACAGTCAGCAATCTGGTAGTTCGGAATACGAGCCGACAGGTGGTGTACGTGGTGATAGCCAATGTTGGCCGTGAACCATCGCAGCACGCGGGGCAGCACCAGAAAACTCGTGCCGTGTATGGCGGCGCGGTTGTAGCACCAACCTTCGTCGCCCGTCGCATAGGCGTGTTCAAAATTGTGCTGCACCGTGAACAGCACAATCCCGACCGCACCGGCCAGCGAAACGCTCAGCACATACAGCACACCGAACAGTACCGGCCCCAACCACCAGGCCATCGCGACCCAAGCGCCCAACAACACCAGATTGTTCAGCAGCATGTGCCGGCCTTCGGCAGGCGTATCCCAGTAACTGGAATTAAACGCGGCGGCGTGGGTTCGCAGCGTGCGTCCGCCCCGCCGTGTATAGCGCGCCCAATGCGTCAGCCACTGCAGCGTTCCCTTGATCCAGGTCAACCGAGGATTGATCAGCACGTAGACCAAGCCCGCCACCGGCGCGAGAAAAATCGAGCGAGCCCGCACGTAATCCCGTTGCTGAGACGGACTGAGAGCATCGAACTCGGCGACCGACAGAATCGCCAGCGGGCCTCGGTAGCGCTCCCAGTTGCCGTTGGTCGCGTGGTGCACATTGTGGTGGCGCGACCACACGTATTGAGGCATGCCCGAAAGCACGCCAAACAAAAAGCCGAAACCCTGATTCAGTGCTTGGGCGTGGAACAGGCTGCCGTGCCCGCATTCGTGCATCAGCACGAAGGATCGAACGAGAAAAAGCGTCATCAGGCCGAGAATCGGCACGCTCATCAGCGGCATGGTAGGCACGACCATTGCGGCAGCCACCCACAGTCCCGCCAGCGGGATTAGCGTGGTCATGCATTGGCCAAGCCCGGCCCAATTGCAGGAGCGCGCGTAGCGCGCAACCATGGCTTGCTTTTCTTGTTTGAGCGCAGCGACAGCTGACACAGACCACCCCTTCCCCAAGTCCGGTGCGAACCGTCTATTCAACCCCGACGCTCGAGTGAGGGTGGCGCAGTCGCGCGCTCATTCTAGGGGAAACTCCGATCGGGTGCTGGCATTCGCACCGGGCCGTCCCCATTCACTGCTCATTCATGTCACGCCATGCGGTGTCCACCACACGCGGGAGCCCAATGACCAAGCTATCCGTTCTCGATCTTTGCCCGATCAACGAAGGCAGTACCGCGAGTGACGCGCTCGCAAACTCGGCCGACCTCGCCCTGCACGCCGAGCAATGGGGCTACGAGCGATTCTGGCTGGCCGAACACCACAACATGCCCGGTATCGGCTCAGCGGCAACCGCCGTGGTGATCGGCCACGTGGCGGCGGCGACCTCGCGCATCCGCGTTGGTGCGGGCGGCGTCATGCTGCCCAACCACGCACCGCTGGTCATCGCCGAACAATTCGGCACGCTGGATGCGCTGTTCCCCGGCCGGATCGATCTCGGGCTCGGCCGAGCGCCGGGTACCGATCAGAACACCATGCGCGCGCTGCGCCGCTCCTTCGATCAGCAGGTCGATCGCTTTCCGGACGACGTGCTCGAACTTCAGCGCTATCTCGGCGGCGATGCCAACGCCCTGCCGCGTGGTAACGACATTTTTGCGACACCGGGCGCCGGTAGCCAAGTGCCGATCTGGATTCTCGGCTCCAGCCTCTACGGCGCACAGCTGGCCGCTCGGCTCGGACTGCCCTACGCCTTCGCCTCGCACTTTGCGCCGCAGATGCTGGATCAGGCCATCGCGGTCTACCGCAGCCAGTTCCAGCCCTCCGCACAGCTCGACAAGCCCTACGTGATGCTGGGATACAACATTTGCGGATCAGATACCGATGAGGCTGCGCGCTACCTCGCCAGTTCCGGCGCGCAAATGCTGCGCAACCTGCGCCTGGGTCGCCCCACCAAACTGCCGCCACCGGTCGACCACTTCGAAGCCAGCCTGCAACCCGCCGAACGCGCCATGCTGGATGCAACCCGCGCCTGCTCAGCCATCGGCTCGAAGGACACCATGCGCTCAGCCATGCACGCCTTCATCGAGCGCACAGAGGCAGACGAGCTGATGCTGGCGGCGCACATCTACGATCACGACGCGCGGCTGCGTTCGTACGAAATGGCCGCCGAGGTGTGTGGCGTGGAGTGAGACTGGGCAGCGACAGTGCCCCCTGAATCGATGCCCTGAACCGGTCGTCGCCAAACGACCATGCCGTGTTCATCGCATCCCGTATCGCCACCACGTCCCGCCCCCGCATCTTGTCCCTTGACCCTATCGATCATGAAGGCCGGGGCCGACGAGCCCACTAGCAGGCCGAATATACGACCGAAACTGCACCTCTATCGCCTTGATCTATGCGTCTTCAACTGCTCGGTTGCGGGAGGAGTCCATATACGATTTGTTAGCTTTCACGTCGCACCACGTATCGGGCTCTAAATTCTTCAACCTTATCAACGAACTCTGACCGATGAATCATGCGATGACAGTTTGAGCAGAGGACGGAAAAATCACTTTTCGGGTTCAAAGATACCTTTTGTCCTTTTAACGTATGGAGCGGCGTGAGGTGATGAGCTTCGATTTGTTCTATTGTTAACGCAGCCCCGCTGCGTCCGGCGCCGAAAGCACGTAGTTGATTGAGTTGTTATACGGCAACTTTCTCAAGAGGCTGGATGTGTTGAGACGGCCTAGTGGACGACAGATCATGGTTGGCCTGAAGGTTCAGCCAGAACTCTGGCGATGTGTTCAGCGCCTCCGACAGCAGCCACGCCGTTTCAGGAGTGACCCCGCGCTTTCCACGAACAATTTGATTGACCCGCTGAATGGGAATGCCGAGGTGATCTGCAAGGGCGCGCTGCGTCTGACCCATGGGCTCCAGGAATTCCTTGAGCAAAACCATCCCAGGATGGGACGCTTGGCGATTTGATGGAATCATGATTTACCTCTCTGCATCATTGTAGTCAGCGATACGGACATCGCTACAATTTGATCCGAGCCACCGAAACACGATGCGCCATTGAGCATTGATACGAATGCTGTGAAATCCTGCGAGATCGCCACGAAGCGCTTCAAGCCGATTGCCCGGCGGCGAGCGCAAATCATTCAGTGATGCCGCAGCATTCAGCAGATCAAGCTTGAGCAGGGCTGACTCAACGATGTTGGCCGGAATCCGTCGTGCCCTGGCGCTGTTCTTGCCATGGAACAGATCTTCGGTTGCTCTATCTCCGAATGACTGAATCATGCCCCAACATTAACGGATGCACGACATCCGTGCAACGCCGATCGGCTGTTGCCGTACGCCTAAGCTCAGCGGCGTTTGAGGCGACGCCTGCTTTGCACCAGCAAAGCGGGTGGCGGATCAAACGTCCGCTGCAGTGATGGAATGGACTCCTCCCGCCGTTTTACCGGCATCTGTGTGCCAAGCTGGTGTTTCTAGTGAAAATAGGGACAGACCACAGTTTTGAGCAACACACTCTATTTATCGCTTACCCCCTTCCCTGATTCGCCCCACTTCCCTCGCGAGTAACCATAAAACGTGGTCTGTCCCCTATTGTCTCTGTGTCTCTGAAGGCCAGGGCCGACGAGCCCATCAACAGGCCGAATATACGACCGCAACCGCACCTCTATCGCCTTGATCTATGCGTCTTCAACTGCTCGGTTTCGGGAGGAGCCCATATACGATTTGTTGGGCGGCGCGTAGACACGTGGAACTAGTCGCTTAGTGCTCATCCGGCAACTGTTTTCTACTTAGGACGCCTTTCAACCTAGCAACCGGCTCAGTCATCATTGCCCCCAACCAGGCTGTACCCGATCTTGAAAGTAGTCACGTCATCCATAAACTCACGCGCTCGCCCGCGTGGTGCTGCATACTCAACATCGACGTAAACGCTGTCGGTAATGATGAGCTTTACCGACGCGAAAACGCCCTCAATCTCATCGGCATCAAGCGTCGAGTCGTCATAGATAGCTTGCAACGTGCTAGCGCTTACACGGGTGTACTGATAACCGAATTGAATGTCGAAGGTTCCTGCAGCTGATGCGTCGTCGCGCTCGGCTCCAAGTAACGATACTGGCCCGTCATAACCGAGACCGAAATAAACCGTTCCCGCGCCTGCAATTGAAGCGCCGCTATCATCGTCGTCGTCCTCCAACCCTTTACGAATCGCTTTGAGAGTCAAGCCATGCGTGAAGTACAGCCGCCCCCAGGGGTCAACTGGATAGGCGTCGAACAAGTAGGTGCGATCAGCATTGAAATTACGAACCCAGCCACTGGGAGAAGGGGGTGCACCGCATTGCCCAGCATACCAGTGCGGCCAGTAGGGGCTAGCCATCAAACTAAGGTGCAAACCAAACAGAGCACCATCTCGCAACTGTAACGCCGCATTGGCGTAGTCCTCCTTGGTTGATGTGGTGACAGGCACCGATGCGGTGGCACGAACTCCCAATGCTTTCGGCAACCCAAAGTAGTAGCCACTCTTTCGCTTAGTAAACGGTGTAAACCCGCGAACCAGCTCAGAAGACACGAGCGACGTTTTTCCGGCGAGCTGGGTAGAGAAGCCGGTGAAATACTCATTTGTCGCATTAATTTCTTTGACACATGCATCATCTCCGATCACGGCATACGCAGAAGTCATGCTCACGCCAAATAACGCCAAAACAGAAATGCCGGCCTGAATACGTTTGAGTGCTCTCATTGTTTCTCCCCCTGTTTTGATTAACACTGTAAAGCGTAGAAATGCTTCCCCTGCGCTCCATTGCTCATCCTACTCCAGTCGTAAAACTGCCCCTACAACTGATACATCATTTATTCACAATTACTCGGATCCAAATCGGAAAAGACCGCCCAACGCCTAAGCTCAGGTGCGTTTGAGGCGATGCCTGTTTTTGCGGTAGCAAAAATGGGCAGCGGGTCAATCGTCACCTGCAGCGCCTTGTTGGGCCGCACCCGCACTGATGCCGGCGCCACTCCCACTATGGAACAGGAAGGTCATCGTGGCTGCACACTTGCAAAAGGGCTTCCACTCTCTTCTTGCGCATAAACCTTTCCTTTGTCCGGGAGTTCATGCTCTTGCGATATTCATCTTTGATGTCTGAGTTAACATCACTATCACGAAGAATCTCAAAGAAATTATTAAGATCAGCGTCGAACGCAGTAACATTCTCTCCAATCTCGTTCAGTGCGTACGCTAGGCCCCAGAAACCGTACAAATGCGAAACGCCGGTTACTCTTCGTCCTTCATAGTCGATCGTTAGCTCATTCAACGCATCAGCGATACTGTAAGCAGTTGCAAGATCATCGCTGAAGTCTCGATCTGCGTGCTTCAAGTAGAGGTCATCCAGAACAGACTGGCTAGATCCGATAATACGAGCTTCGGTGACCGTGAGTAGACACTCTGACACAAATTCATAATCTTCCATCCTGGCCCGATCAGTAACTGAGAGTCTTGCATTCCAGTATGGGTGTTCAATGAACTCCGTAATTGCCTTGTAGATTGAACGGTTGTGGTATTGAGAGTTTCGCAGCTCTTGGCCCTTCAATGGCTCCCCATTACGATTGAGCCTATCAAACACCATTTCGATTAAGCCTTCATCTGATGGATCGATATACTCAATAGGTAGGTTGTATTTCCAAAACCTCGACTTCACTCCCGATAACGAATTACTTTGGCCAAGATCTTCGAAAAAGACTCCACTCAGTTCATCTTCCTGACTTTCCTCCCCGTATTCATTTGAGGCGCATATCTGACCAGCGATGAAGCGTGATATAGAAGTCAATCTTTGCTTGCCATCGATAACATCGAAAGTAGTTGCGCCCGTATCGTCATCGATTTTTCTATGAAGAAAAATTGGCGGAATGGGAAAGTTCCTCAAGATGCTGTCTATGAAATAGCTCTGCTTCTCATCAGACCAAACAGAATGCCTCTGATAGGGCGGCTCATAATTAAACTTATTTATTTGATTTTGCTCATGAAATGTCGCAATAGAAATGGTTGTGTTATCACGTTCGAGAACTGAACTGCTCATGACAAAATCCTTGCAAGATGCCGGGCATCGGAATAGCTCTGGTAGTGGCTGAATAAACTGCAGCACACGGCGTCAAAATGCTCATTAGGGTATGGGTTTATTGAGATCACCTTCGCACCTCGGTCCACTTTAGCGAGAAGCGAATCTAATTCTCTACGGTCAACATGCCAATAACTCAAGCCATAAAGGACGACAAGATCACCTGCCTCGCTTTGATCAACAGCCCTTCGCGCGGAATCCCAAATCTCGCGTATCCATCTGTGCTGGTAGCGGTCGGCTTCCCCTGCAGGTGGCACAATTCCAACGCTAGGATAGTTAAGATCTAGCGCACCGTACCGAACTCCTAGATCGTCTAACCCAACGTCTTCGAACCGCTTATCATAGCGAATAGAAACCGATCATCTTTCGGCCACTCCGTGTCTACAAACGCTTATCCAGCACTAT
>OEIO01000034.1_pt1 | contig 17330 bp, 16 predicted proteins | sample 1539121 | NCBI WGS metagenome assembly OEIO01 (sample SAMEA98136418, study PRJEB22522) | marine metagenome | biome: marine biome; feature: marine water body; material: sea ice | place: Arctic Ocean | collected 21-Sep-2015 | depth 1.1 m
GAGCTGATCTACGAAGGCCTGGGCGCGATGACGGCGAACGTGCTGGTCGGCGTGGCCTCGGCCATCATCGACAACATCCCGGTGATGTACGCCGTGTTGAGCATGAACCCCGCCATGAGCGATGGGCACTGGCTGCTGGTCACGCTCACCGCCGGGGTTGGCGGCTCGCTGCTATCCATTGGGTCGGCCGCTGGCGTGGCGGTGATGGGGCAGGCCCATGGTCGCTACACCTTTTTCGCCCACCTGCGCTGGAGCTGGGCGATTGCGCTGGGCTATATCGCCAGCATCGTTATGCACCTGTGGATTAACAAGAGCCTGTTCTGAGCGGCGAGCACCGACGTAGTCGCCTATCGGCTCGCGGAAGAGAGACCTGCTATCTGACGAGGCATCGTATCGATCGCACCGTAGCGAACACGCGGGCGGGTCGCTCGGCTGTGGCATCCTCGCGGCCCCGGCTTCGGCCCGCGCAAGGAGATGTTCGCAATGATCGTGACCCCACTGTATGCAGGCTTGCTGGCGCTATGGTTCATGGTGTTGAGCATTTGGGTGATCATGGGCCGCAGCGGGCCCGATGGCGTCAGCCTCGGTGACGGCGGCAAGGCCGAGATGACTCGCCGCATCCGCGGGCACGCGAATTTCGCCGAGTACGTGCCGATGGTGCTGGTGCTGCTTGGCGTTTCCGAACTCAGCGCTGCGCCGGGCTGGTTGTTGCACGCGGTTGGATTGAGTCTGCTGGTCGGACGGCTGCTGCACGGCTATGCGTTGTCGTTCACCGCGCACTTCATGCCGGGCCGGCTGCTGGGGATGATCCTGACCTTCTCGGCGTTGCTGCTCGCCGGTGGTTACTGCGCCGGGTACGGGGTGGCCAAGTTGATTCAATAGCAGGCGGCCGAATCGGCGACCGGTTTCGCTGGCCCCAGATACAAAAACGCCCCCTGGGACGCGGTCTCAGGGGGCGTTCTGACTCATGCGCTAGACGACTTCGAACAGACCGGCGGCGCCCATGCCGCCGCCAATGCACATGGTGGCGACCACATACTTCGCACCGCGGCGTTTACCCTCGATCAAAGCGTGGCCGACCAGCCGGCTGCCGGTGACGCCGTACGGGTGCCCGATCGCAATCGCACCGCCGTTGACGTTCAGCGTCTCGTCCGGAATCCCGAGCTTGTCCTGGCAGTAAAGCACCTGCACCGCGAAGGCCTCGTTCAGCTCCCATAGGCCGATGTCATCCACCGTCAGGCCATTGCGTTCCAGCAGCCGCGGAATCGCGAACACCGGACCAATGCCCATCTCGTCCGGTTCGCAGCCGGCGACAGCGAATCCGCGAAAGATGCCCAGCGGCTCGATGTTGCGCTGCTCGGCGAGTTTCGAATCCATCACCACGCAGGCCGATGCGCCGTCCGAAAACTGGCTGGCGTTGCCGGCGGCGATCACGCCACCGGCCAGGGCGGGGCGAATCTTCGACACGGCTTCGTAGGTCGTGCCGGGGCGGATGCCTTCATCCTGCGCGCAGGTCACGGTTTGAGTTACGAGCTGGCCGGTGGCCTTGTCCATGACCCCGGCGGTCACGTCGATCGGGGCGATTTCGTCGGTGAAGCGGCCGGCCTCACGAGCGGCCTCGGCGCGCTGCTGACTGCGGGCGCCGTATTCGTCCTGCCGCTCGCGCGAGATGTTGTAGCGCTTCGCCACGGTCTCCGCGGTTTGCAGCATCGGCCAGTAGATTTCCGGCTTGTTTTGCGTGAGCCAGGACTCCTGCAACATGTGCATGTTCGCCTCGTTCTGCACGCAGGAGATCGATTCCACGCCGCCGCCGATCATCACCGGCACCTTGTCGACGATGACGCGATGCGCGGCCATGGCCACGGCCTGCAGCCCCGAGGAACAGAAGCGATTGACGGTGACGCCAGAGGCCGTGATTGGCAGGCCGGCGCGCAACGCGATTTGCCGCGCGATGTTCGAGCCGCAGGCGCCTTCAGGCCAGGCGCAGCCCATGATGACGTCTTCGACGTCAGCGGGATCGAGGCCGGCGCGTTCAACGGCCGCCTGAACGACGTGGCCGCCAAGCGTGGCGCCATGAGTCATGTTGAAGGACCCGCGCCAGGACTTGGCGAGGGGCGTACGTGCGGTGGATGCGATGACGGCTTCGGTCATGATGGTTCTCTCGAATTCGTTATTGGGAACAAAGGCTTAATTGAATGTCTTGCCTTCGGACGCAAGCGTCTTGATCAACTCGGCGGGTTCCCAGAACGCCGTGTCCGCGCTCGGCAGCGCGGCGAACTGCCGCATCCGGCGCTCGACGTTGAACAAACCCATGTTGTCGGCGTAGAGCATCGGCCCGCCGTGATGCAGCGGGAAGCCATAACCGTTGAGGTAGACCATGTCGATGTCGGAGGCACGCTGGGCAATACCGTCTTCGAGAATGCGTGCGCCCTCATTCACCAGCGAGAGGATGAGGCGATCACGAATCTCGTCCTGCGACAGCTTGCGGCGTTCAATTCCGAGTTCGGCGCAGGTATCGAGAATGAGCTGCTCGACCTCGGCGTCAGGATGGGCCTTTCGATCACCGGGGATGTACTTGTACCAGCCGGCACCGGTCTTCTGGCCGAAGCGGCCCATCTCGCAGAGCTTGTCGGCGATCGGCATGCGAGGCATGTCCGGGTACTCCACGTAGTGGCGCTTGCGGATGTACCAGCCCACGTCGTTCCCGGCGAGATCAGACATGCGGAACGGCCCCATGGCGAAACCGATGGACTCGACGGCCTTGTCGATCTCCTGCGGCAATGCGCCTTCTTGCAGCATCGCGAGTGCCTGCGCGACGTACTTGTTGATCATCCGGTTGCCGATGAAGCCGTCGCAGACACCGGCCACCACGCAGAGCTTGCGAATGGCCTTGCCGAGCTTCATCACGGTCACGAGCACGTCGTCGGCGGTTTTTTCTCCACGCACGACTTCCAGCAGGCGCATGACATTCGCCGGGCTGAAGAAGTGCAGGCCAACGACATCTTCCGGGCGTTGGGTGAAGCCGGCGATGGCGTTCAGATCCAGCGTTGAGGTGTTGCTGGCGAGAATGGCGCCGGGCTTCATCACAGCATCGAGCTGCTCGAACACCTGTCGTTTAACGTCCATGTCCTCAAACACGGCCTCGATCACCAGGTCGGTGTCGCCCAGGTCGTCATAGGACAGCGTCGGCTGAATCAGCGCCATGCGCTGTTCCAACTTGTCCTCGCTCAGCTTGCCCTTTTTTACCCGGCCTTCGTAATTCTTGCGGATGGTCGCGATGCCACGGTCCAGGGCCTCCTGCTTCATTTCCAGCAGACGGACCGGAATGCCGGCATTGAGAAAGTTCATCGTGATGCCGCCACCCATGGTGCCGGCGCCGATCACGGCGACCTTGTTGATAGGCCGGGGCTTGGTCTCCCTCGGCACATCGGTGATCTTGGCGGCCGTCCGCTCGCCAAAGAAGGCGTGGCGCAAGGCCTTGGATTCGGTGGTCTGCACGAGTTCGCCAAAGAGCGCCCGCTCGAGCGCAATGCCCTTGTCGAACGATCCGGTGGACGCGGCGACCGCCTCCACACATTTGACCGGCGCCGGGAACGGGCCGGCCATCGTCGCCACGGTGTTCTTGGCGACCATCAAAAACCCTTCGGCTTCCTTGTGATCCACCTTGCGATCGCGGACCCGTGGCACAGGCTTGCCGATGGCCTGTTCCGCCAGCTGCATGGCATCGGCGCGTAGATCGCTGGCCATGGCATCGAACAGGGCGGTGGAGGCGAGCTGCTGGGCCGGCACGATATTGCCGGAGACGATCATGTTCAGCGCGGGCTCCAACCCGATCATCCGGGGCAGGCGCTGGGTGCCACCCGCGCCGGGCAGCAAGCCGAGCTTGACCTCCGGCAATGCGATTTGCGCATCCGCTACCGCGACTCGGTAGTGGCAGCCCAGTGCGAGTTCGAGACCGCCGCCCATGCAGGCACCGGAGATCGCGGCGACAACCGGCTTGGCGCTGGCTTCGATGGCATCGATGACCGTCGCCAGCGTCGGCTCGGCGAACATCGCCGGCGTGTTGAACTCGCGGATGTCGGCGCCGCCGCTGAACGTGCCCTGGGCACCTATCAGCACGACCGCCTCGATTGCCGGATCAGCGCCGGCGCGGTCCAGACCTTGCAGCAGGCCCTTGCGCAATGCATGGCCCAATCCGTTAACCGGCGGGTTTTGCATGGAAATGACCGCGACGCGGCCCTGGGTTTGGTAGTCAGTTGCGCTCATCTGCACTCCAGTTGCGTTGTTCTGCCCGGCTCGTGGCCGGTGATTTTTGGTTTATGGACGTGGTTATTCGGTGAATTCCGGGCAACGCACGGCAGGCGGACTGCCGTGGCGAAAATTGATGCGTACCGGAGCGTACATGAGGTGGCCGACGGCGACCACCGCATGCTTTCTGGCATGTGGGTCAGGCCTTCTTACGATCGAACTGGAGCAACAGCCCCGGCAGGAACAGCAGATCGAACACCAGCGCGATGCCGATGGTCATGGCCGTCATCATGCCCATGGAGGCGTTCACGTCGAAGGTCGATTGCGCCAGGATCAGGAAGCCCGCTGCCAACGCTACCGTGGTGATCACCAGCGCCGCGCCAACGGTGGTGAACGCGTAGCGAATCGCATCCTCCGTCGAGTAGCCGAGCTGGCCGCGAGCCCGCAGGTACTTGCTGAAGAAATGCACCGTGTTGTCCACGACAATGCCCAGGGTGATCGAGAACACCGCGGCCACCGCGAGATTCACCTGGCCGACGATCAGCCCCCAGAGCCCGAAGGAAATCGACGCCGGGAACGCGTTCGGCAGCAACGACAGCAGGCCGAACTTGAACGAGCGCAGGGCGATGATCAGCGTGACGGCGATCAGGGCCAGGGCGAGGGCAGAGCCACGCATCATCGCCTCGATATTGTTCTGACCGATGTGCGCGAACATCAGCGACACGCTGGACCCATGGTTCTGGATGGCGGGCGCATTGGCAGCCAGCCAGGACTGCGCGCGCTCCTCAACGGCGATGATCTCCTTGGAGTTCAGATTGCTGAGGTTCACCTGGAACTTGGACGCCGACTTGTCGAAGGTGAGCTGGTTGTTGAGATCCAGCCCCATGGGCAACGACAACTCGTAGAGCAGGATGTACTGGGCGATCAGCTCGCGGTTGTCCGGCAGCCGGTAGTAGGTCGGATCGTCACCGTGCATGTTGCGGTTGAGCCGCTTGACCACGTCGGTGAAGGTCGACACATGCGTGACCTCCGGCTGGCTTTCGTACCAGCGTGAAAACGCCTCGACCTGACGCAGGTAGTCGGGATCGACAATGCCGTTCTCCTCGCCGGCGGGCAGGGAGTAGGCAATGGTGTCCACGCCGGTGAGGTTGTCCTGCACGAAATCGAAGGCCTGACGGATCGACAGTGATTCGTCGAAATACTCGACCGTGTCGTCGTTGAATTCATTGCGGGTCACAAAGCTGATCAACACCGCTGCCACCGCCAGAACCGACCAGAAGATCAGCCGGTTGTGGGCAATGATCAGATTGGCCAGCTTGAGCATCGGGCCGCTGCGGCCGGGGTCTTCGTCCACCGGCTTCACGCGACTCGGCAGCATCAGCGTGATGCCGGGCAGCAGCCCCAGCGACCACAGCCTCCCGCCCAGCCCGCCGAACCCCACCGACGTGCCCAGCTCGCGGAAGGGTGGCGAATCAGAAAAGTTCAGACTGAAGAAGCCAATGGCGGTGGTAATGGAGGTCAGAAACACCGGCTTGATGTTGATCATCAGCGCGTGCTCCATGGCCTCCAGCTTGCCGAGACCACGCCGCAGGTCTTTCAGGTAGCTGATCAGCACGTGCACGCAGTCCGAAACCGCCAGCGTGAGAATGATGATTGGCGCCGACACATTGATCTGGTTGACCTGGTAACCCAGCCAGCCCGTCACGCCCAGCGTCGCGACAATGGAGACGATGATGATCACCACCGTCGCCACCGTGGTCGTGATGCTGCGCATGAACAGCGTGAGCAGCACGATCACCGCCAGGAACATCAGCGGCACCAGCGTCGCCGTGTCATTCGACGCCGACTCGTTGAAGCTGTGGTTCACCACCACCTGACCCATCATGTACACATCAAACTGCGGGTACTTCTCGATGAAGCGGTCACGCAGCTCATAGGCATCCGCCATCAGGCCGGGGATCACCGCACTCTGCTCGCGTGAATCGTCCGGCAGCTCGACCCGCACGTTCACCGACGTAACATGCGCCCGATCGGAAATCAGGGCATCGACCAGCACCGGTTCGGCCAGCGCGATCCGCTCCAGCTCGGCCAGCTCATCATCCGACAGCGACGCCGGATCACGCACCAGATCGTGGACGATCAAGTCATCGTCTTCTGCGTGGCTGTACTGAAAATTCGAGATCGAATCGACCCGGACCGACCGCTGCAACTGCCAGGCCTGATCCGTCAGCCAGATCACCGCGTCCAGATTGGCCGGCGTGAACACCTTGCCGTTGTCCGGCTCCAGCACATAGGCCACGTTGTCGCCACGGGTGTAGGCATCCTCCATCGCCTCATAGGCCACCAGCCGCGGATCGTCATCGCTAAAAAAGATCTTGTAGCTGCTCTCGAACCAGAGCTTCGCAGCCCCGCTGGCAATCAACACGACCAGCGCCAGCGACAGCAGGGCGAACAAATAACGGCGGCGCACCAACAGTGCGGCAAGACGAGCTTCCATGAACACTCCCTAGTCGACAGCACCGCATCCGGCGGCGCCCGACGCGATCATACCGCTTGGTATGTCAGCGCGCGATACGGACCGACAAAAAGCGCGCCTTGTGGGCGCGGTGTGATACGGGAATACTGGCAACTTGGCGAACAGGGGGAGATATATAGATATGGATGGGAATCGGCGGGGATATCCAGATGGGTATGGTTCTATATGGATCTGGATGTTGGATGGTTCGGCTAATTGGCGTTGGGCATCTAGACGTTACTGAATGATGCTAGAAGCAAGCTTAGTTCTTCTTGCCGCCGCACTAACCGCGATGTTCGCGAGAGACATCTATTTCCTTCAACGAGAGTATGAGCTAGTCATTGCGCGGTACTTGGATAACGGCATAGACAAAGTTCTAGCTGAACTCGACGAGATCACGGCCGCGTTCAATCACAACTGGTCGCAAATCATTATCTTGCTTCGCAACTTCGACGATGCGGGTGAAGGTTTTGACCTTGATCAGCTGAAAACGGACTTTCTTCGCGTCAACTTCAGTGGATTGAACGCGGTTGCGCACTACCGAATCCGGGTGCTTGTTGGCAACAACGAATACTGGGCGGTGTATCAGAAGGCTTTGGCATACTACGCACAAGCGAATAGCGTGTTCACGTCAGAAATTCCAGAGGTGGTCAGGCTAAAAGTAGCGGGTCATCCATCAGTTGCTCACCAAACAGTTAGAGATGTGGTTGAGGCCGGTATGAATGAGGCGAAAGATGAGTACGATCGCGGGGTGTGCTACTTCTCTCTAATCCAAGAACTCCAGCTTCTATCGACAGAGCTCGAATCCAAGCGGATGAACTTCAAATCGCTGGAGAAGTTCAAGGATATTCCTGCAGTTGTGAATTCACGCGAGAGAATCCATGCAATGCTCACTGATGAAGCTGCCCAACAAAGCGTTGCATCCGACCCTTCTTCCGCTACGCTCCAGTCGGGCGGCTGAACGTAAGCGTTATGCGCCATAGAAGACGAAGACCACCAATGCTGACGCTTTCGGACTACCGACGAGCGTTTCAGATTATGCACGGCATTCTTCTAAGCGAAGATGCAACGCCGGAGAAGGCGTGCCTGTTCTTCGCAATGGCCGGCGCGAAAATTATGTCTAGCCACTACAAAATAGAAGCTATCCCTGTAGCAGGGTGCGCATTCTTCATGGTGGAGGAGGCGTCGGCTTCGGTTCTGTCCTATGCGGAATTGAATGCAGAAGGGGCACGTTCTACCAGCAATGCATTTCACGCTTGGGTTCAATGTGGGGATTGGGGCATAGATTTCATGGCACCACTGTTTCCTGATGCTGCCGCTCGCGCCGGACTGCGGGGGCGTACTCCAAGGCATATGTTTCAACGGCAGCTAACCGAAATGGCGTCGAGTCACCTGTCTCTCCAGCACGCAGGTGATTTTTTCTTGGCCCCAAATCCGGAGCTCACAATTGAACTCGTTGGAAAATTGCGCAGAAAACCAGCAAACGAGGATTTGGAGAACATCGCCTGTCAGTGGTTCAAAAAAGTGCCAAAAAAGATTCCCATCCACATGCCGGTCTCAGATGCCAGGGGCAAAATCAAGCGTGTAACAATCGGAAAAGTGCCAGTTGAGGGGGCATGGTAGTGCCGTCGCATAACAAGTCCTTGGAGTCCGATGCGTGCTGCGCACGCGCGGCTCAAGTCCAGCGTTAGAGCTCTAAGGGGAGGGTATGGCGCAATCAAACCGAAAGCAGTACGGCGAGGCACAAAACGTCGCGCTGACTTCACAGGTCGATGGGGTATGCCCGCGCTGTGACAAGCCCCTTTTTTACAAGAAAAGGGGCAAGAGCTTTAAAGCTTACGAGATCGCGCACATCTACCCGCTAAACCCAAGCCCAGAGGAGATTGAGCTCCTCAAAGGCGAGGAAAGGCTTAGCCAAGATGTGAATGATGAAGACAACCTCATTCCGCTATGCAAGAGCTGTCACGGCAAATTCGACAAGCCGAGAACGGTTGAGGAGTATCGACAACTCGTCGAAATAAAAAAACACCACATCGCGCGATCTGGCCAAGAGGCGCTGTGGTCTTCGCATTATCTAGAGACGGATATACGTGGTGTTATCGAAGCCCTCTATGAGGAAAGCTTTGTCGGTCCGTCGGCTGCAGAAATTGAATTCGCGCCAACGACTATCGATGGAAAGGTCGATGACTCGATCACGCGACCTACCGTCCGGAAAATCAAGAACAACGTTAGTGATTACTTCACATTGATTAAGGCGCATTTCTCTGAAATCGACAAGTCGAATCCGAACTTTTCAAACATCGTGTCATTGCAGGTCAAAACCTACTTTTTGAAGCAGCAGCAGTTGGGATTGGACAAGCAAGCGATCTTTGACAACTTGGTAGTCTGGGTGAATGTAAAAACCAAACCCAAAAGCATTGATGCCGCTGAAATATTGGTTTCCTTTTTCATTCAGAACTGTGAGGTGTTTTGATGATTGTCCCCACCAAATTCACCTCCTTGGACGAGAGCGTTTTAGGAAAATCGCCCACTCTTCTGCAAGCATTTGATAGCCCCATATCGGTTCACAGCTTGTATAAGCTTGTTGAGCGCCAGTTTGAGGACGCCGGTGAGTTCTTATTTGCGCTTGATGTCTTGTACGTCTTGGGCATGATACGCCTCAATGCATCTACCGGGATGGTAGAAAAATGCTGAAATCCATCACCTGCGAGTGAGTGGCAACAGGGTCAGGTCTTGTTCCGTGCATGAATCCGCTGATACTGGTCCACCCTCAGGCCCACTCATGGCCCAGCCGGGCGGTGTGCCAGTCGGCTGGTGGCAGGTCGGTACGCCCGACGCGGGTTACGTGGTTGTATAACAGGCCGCAGCAGTTGATGCCGGCAGCGCCGCTGCAACTTAGGTTCGGCGTTGTATAGTCGGTGTTTTGGCGGATTATCAACGTGGCGGCTCTCATTGGTATCAGGCTGCCCAGTGCATGCATAGTGGCGATCAACCTTTTCCGACGGCTGCAGCGTAGTGATCGAGAGCCGATAGTGACGTGCCGGCGACGCCATGCCAACGCGGCGATTCGTGCCGACCGCCGGAATCAGCGTCGGTCATGAGTTCCAGCGTTGCGGGGATGATTGCCGGGCTGATCATCACTCCGATGATCATGGCGCTGCTCGCCAAGATTTACCCGTCGAAGCATCAACCGCTTTCAGTTCCGGCGCTGGACGTGCTTCAGCGCAAATATTCCAGGTGGGAAATTGCGTTTACCTGCGCTTACATAGCGCTATGGATTCCAGCCACGTTCGTGCTGTGGTTTCCGTTGCGGGCGCTATCCGATCTGAATGCAGCAAGATTGCCTGCAGAGTACATATTGACGCTCGAACCCATATTCTGGTTTCTACCTGCATTCTTTTTGGCGCTCGCTGTTTCCGCGCTGCCCTTGATGATGCTCTTCAAACTTCTGCTACGCGCCCGTTATGAAGAATACGTGTGGTACTGGAGCGCGAAGCACGGAGTGGACATGCATCGCGCGAATCGCACTGCAATCTGGGTGGTTATGGTTCTGGTCGCGATCGTTGTCTTTATGGGGCTCAATTGCTACGTGTTGCTCGACAAAGAAGCAATCGTGGTGAACCGTTTTTTCGGGCTGCGTGAAACCGTCTATCGGTTCGATGATGTTCAGTCGATCCAGACGGCTCCGCAGCTGATCGCCCCCAACGGAAATACCGTCAATAGACGGGAATACCGGTTCATCTTTGGAGACGGTCGGACATGGTCCACGAACTTTTTGCCGCGTGAACTCAGCGTTGATGAAAAGCTCGCCTTCGCGAAATCGATAGCTGATGCTGCTGGGCGTGAAATTGAGAATATCGCTATTTTCGATAAATCAACGCTTTAGGCATAGTGTGTGAGGCCGTGAGTTTTTGCTCCCGTATAGGCTGGCGTGAATCTGATAAAAGCAGGAGACTTCTATGAAAACGTCACTATTCGCTATGGTCATCGCATGTTTCTCAGGCCCGCTCATGGCCCAGCCGGGCGATGACGTGCCAGCCGGCTGGTGGCAGGTCGGTACGCCCGGTGCGGGTTACGTGGTTGAGACAGCCGCGTCGTCGTTTGGGCTGAAGAGCGTCGCTGTTCATGCCGAGAATGCGTCACGCACTACATTCGGAGGCATCGGCCAGGCCGTGTCAGCCGCTCCCTATGCGGGTTCACGCGTTCAACTCACCGCCAAGTTAAAGACGCTGGAGGTCAACGGCTGGTCTGGACTGTGGGTGCGGCTGGATGCGGAAGATGGCCGGGTGATTACGCTCGACAACATGTCGGATCGAGGCGTGTACGGCACGCGGCCATGGCGGCGGCAGCGCGTGGTGCTCGATGTGCCGGAAGACGCCGTTCGCATTGTTTTTGGTGCGATTCAGAATGGCAGCGGTCGCACCTGGGTTGATGATTTCGAGATCGCGCCCGCTCAACCCGGCGCCGTGGTCACCGCCGGACCAAGCCCTTACGGCTACTACAACGAGCCGGTTTACGAACAGCCGCCGATGGACCCCGAAAACCTGGATTTCGAGCTGTAGGGCTGCGGCGACTGTCTACAGGCCGAGCATCTGCCGCACCACCGGTTCCAAGCCCTTCAGGCCCGCAGCCTGACCGTGCGTGAGGGCTGCGGTCGGTGTGGCGCCGTCGACGAGATGGGCTTTCAACGCGAACAAGGCGCCCACGCGGTTGCTGCTGGCGCAATGCACCAGGGTTGGCTTGGGTGATGAGTCCAGCGCGGTGGCCAGGGCTTGGGCGTTGCCCGGGCTAAGGTCTGTGGCCGCACCCACCGGAATGCAGGTGTAGGGCAGGTCGAGATCGGCGACGCGCGCCTGCTCGTCCCATCCACATTCGCCGGCCGGGCACAGGTTGATGATGCTCTTGAGACCGGCCGCCTTGGCCTGTTCCAGCTGTTCTGGGGTCGGCTGTCCGCCGGTCCAGGTGGTCTCGTCAAGCTGGGTGAGGTACGGAATGCCGGTGGATTCGAGGGTCATGGTGGCGTCCTTGAACAAGTGGTTGGCGGCGGAAAATTCACGCTGATGCGCATGGTACGGAATCCGCCGCCGGATGCGAGCCGGCGAACAGGATCTCCGAAACTGTTGTCCGAAGGTTTACTGGCGTGGTCATCGGACCGTGCGCCCGATCACCAACCAAGGATGGTTGCATGGCCGAATCGGAACAGCAGCTGGACCAGCATGAGGGGCGTGATGCCCGTCGACGTGTGTCGCCCCGGGCGGCGGTCGTATTCGAGGCGATCCGGAAAGAGGGTGAATCAGAACTTGCGCGAAAGTCGATGGCGCTGTTCTGGTCGGGGCTGGCCGCGGGCTTGTCCATGGGTTTCTCCTTTGTGGCCGAAACGCTGCTCAGCTACCACCTGCCAGCGAATGCCGACTGGACACAGCTCATCACCAAGCTGGGGTACAGCGTCGGCTTCTTGATTGTGGTGCTAGGCCGCCAGCAGCTGTTCACCGAAAACACGCTCACGCCGATGCTGGAGGTGTTCAACCGGCTGTCGCGCCACGGTCTCACCCAGCTGGCGCGCCTGTGGAGCATTGTGCTGGGCGCGAACATGCTCGGCGCGCTGCTGTTCGCCGTGGCGGTTTGCTACGGCGATGCGTTTTCCGCGGAGCGGTTGGCGCATTTCGAAAAAGTCGCTCTCAAGGGCATCAGTGAGGACTGGTGGACCACCTTCGCCGGCGCCATTTTTGCCGGCTGGCTCATCGCCCTGATGGTCTGGCTGATGCCGTTCGCCGAGACCGGCCGCATCTGGATCATCATCATCGTGACCTACATGGTTGGCCTGGGTGGCTTCGGTCACATCATCGCCGGTTCGGTTGAAACGCTTTATCTCGTCGTCGGCGGCAAACTGGGTGTCGGCGCCTGGCTGGGCAGTTTCTTCGTGCCGGTGCTGCTGGGTAACGTCATTGGCGGCGTGAGCCTGGTGGCGGCGGTGAACTCGGCGCAGGTGAAGGTCGAGGCGTAGTTCTAGACCCGGGTATACCGGCGCCAGGCAATGCGGCCAATTAGCGACGCCGCGACCAGGCCGGACATCGCGACCAGCATCGTCTTGGCATCCTTGGCCTGGGCGCCCAGCACGGCAGTGGCGATGGCTAGCGGGACAATGCCGGCCAGTGTCGCCAGCATGAACTGCGAAAAGCGCAATTGCACCGCGCCGGCCAGGATGCTGATGGCGTCGTTGGAGAGCAGGGGGTTGAGCCGGGTGATGACCACGGCCCATAGGCCATAGCGATCGGTTTGTCGGTGGACCCAGGCTTGCGTTTGATCGCCCAGCAAGGCGTCGATAGTGGGTTGGCCTGCGATGCGGCCGATGGCGTAGCCCACAGCGGCTGCGATGACGATCGCCAGCACGGCTAGCGCCCCGCCGGCCCAGGGTCCATAGACCAGCACGGCGGCGATCATCAGCAGCCAGGACGGAACGACAAGCAGAAACATCTGCAGGCTCATCAGCGCGATGAGAATCACCGGCCCCCAGTAGCCAGCGCTTCGTATCCATTCGCGAATGCCGGCCAGGTCGCCCGCGGCGATAACGTCGTAACCCTGACGCGTCCAATCTGGCGCGAGCATCCACAGCAGGGCTGCGACTGCCCCGAGGATGAGCAGGATTGCCGCGGCGATTGCCCAGGGTGTGCGGCGGCGCCACGGGTCGCGCATGGTCAATCCGTGAGCAGAGCGACGCCGTAGGGCGGCAGGGTGATGCGTGTGCCGTCGGGCGTCCAGGGGCTGAGTTCCGGTGCGGCGAGGTGGCGGTGTCGATCCGGCACCGAGAGCGTGACGGAATGGTCCGCGAGGTTAAAGCCACACCACAACGGCTGGCTGGGATGCGTGCGCTCGAACGCGAGTACCGGGTCGGCGGTGGGGCTTAGTCGCAGCCTGCCGCAGCCCAGTGCTGGCGCACGGTGCCGCCATTCGATGGCCTTGCGATAAAACTGCAGCAGGGAATCGGTCTCGGCCTGCTGCCGATCAACGGCCAGCGGCCGGTGCTCATCGGGAATGGGTAGCCAGGTTTCGGCAACTGTGGAGAAGCCCGCCCCAGGCGCGTCGGCTTGCCAGGGCATGGGCGTACGGCAACCATCGCGGCCCAGCAGCAACGGGTAGTTGGCGATGCCGAACGGATCACGCATCTGGTCGAATGCGACCTGCGCCTGCGGCAGCCCGAGTTCGTCACCCTGGTAGATGCAGGCGCTGCCGGGCAGGGTTATCAGCAGCAGGCATAGCAGCCGGTCGAGGCTGTCGCCATGTTCGATGATGGCGTCGCCATGGTTCCACCAGCGGCTCTTGAGACGAGGAAAGTCATGGGTGCCGAAGGTCCAGCACAGGCGGTGATCAGGAAACAGGCATTCCACCTGCTCGATCACCTTGGTCAGGCCGCCGCGGGTGAACGGCTCATGGCTGATGAGCGCGGCGTTGTAGGCGCAGTGCAGCCGGTCGTCGCCGTGCACATAATCCGAGGCGGCCGCCAGGGTGTCTTCGGCGCTGGAGATTTCGCCTAGCGCCATGCGCTCCGGGTACTCGTCCAGCATGGCGCGAATCTCGGCGAGCCAGGGCAGAGCCTCCGGCCGGCAGACCGTGCCGGAGTTGATAGTGGCGAAGTAGGGGTCTTTGGGCTCCGCGCCGGCCGGCCGGGCCATGTTGGCGGGCCGTTGGGGGTTGTCGGCCAGCGACGGGTCGTGGCCGAGAAAATTGATCACATCCAGGCGAAACCCGTCCACGCCTTCGTCCAGCCAGAAGCGACCGATGTCCAGCATCGCGGCCCGGACATCCGCGTTGAACCAGTTCAGGTCCGGCTGCTGGGTGAGAAAGTTGTGCAGGTAGTACTGCTCTCGCCGGTCGTCCCAGGTCCAGGCCGGCCCGCCGAAGGTCGCGCGCCAGTTGTTCGGTGGTCCACCATCCGCGCTCGCGTCCGCCCAGACGTACCAGTCCGAGCGGGGATTGCCCCGATTGGTGCGGCTTTCGACAAACCACGGATGCTGGTCCGAGGTGTGGTTCCAAACCTGATCCATGATCAGCCGCATGCCCAGCTCATGCGTGCGGTTCAGCATCTGACGAAAGCCGTTCATGGTTCCGAACATGGGTTCCACGGCGCAGAAGTCGCTCACGTCGTAGCCGAAATCGTGCATCGGTGATTTGACGAACGGGGACACCCAGATCGCATCAGCGCCCAGGCCGGCGACATAGTCCAGCCGCGCCGTGATGCCGCTGAGGTCGCCGGTGCCATCGCCCGTGCTGTCCATGAAGCTACGCGGATAGATCTGGTAGATGACGGCGTCGCGCCACCAGTCGGTGGTTCGGGTCATGCGGATTGCTTGAGTCGGATGTTGGCGAAAAAGGCCGACCAAGGGCCTAGGAGCAGCTGGAGATCGTCGTCGGCCAGCGTCCATGCGTAGTCGAGGCGATGGATGTGGCGCAGTTCGCCGAAGCGGCTCAGGTCCACTTCCTGGTCATGGTCGGACAGGTTGAACAGGCAGAGCAGTTGCTGCGATCGATGGCGGCGCACCAGCCCGAACACGTTGCTGGGGGTGTCCAGCACGTTGGAATGACCGGCGGTGAGCGCCGGCTGCAACCGGCGCCAGTGCAGCATGCGCCGCCAGCGGTTGAGCAATGAATCGGGGTCGGCGTGCTGCTTGTCGACTGCCCGAGCCAGATGCCGCTGGGGGACAGGCAGCCAGGGTTCGTTGCCCTCCGTAGTGAAACCGCCATGAGGGTCGTCGCCAACCCAGGGCATGGGTGTGCGTGAACCGTCGCGACCGACCACATCCGGGTACAGCGCCTTGCCGAATGGGTCGCGCAGCTGTTCGGGCGAGATTTCTTCGGGGATGCGGGCTTCCGGCAGGCCCAGTTCGTCGCCCTGCCAAAGACAGAACGCGCCGGGCAGCACCAGAAGCAGCCCGGCCATCATGTGATAGAAGGGTTCCGGATACGCGCGCCCATCGCCGCCCCAGCGTGAGCGCAGCCGGCCATAGTCGTGATTGCCCACGATCCAGCAGGTGCCGCCCTCGCCGAAAGCATCGGTCACGCGCTGGAGCGTGGTGCGCATGAACCCGGCGGTCATCGGGCGGTCCGCGAGCAGGGCGCTGTGATACGCCAGGTGCAGGCGCTCCGGGCCGCTGGCGTAGTCGGCCGCGGTGACGACGGAATCCTCGCAAAGCGTGACTTCGCCCAGAAGCATCGTGTCCGGATACTGGTCTGCGAGCTCACGCAGCGGTGCGAGGTATTCCAGCGTCTCCTCGCGGCAGAAGCTGTTCACGAAGCATTGCTCCACCATCGGGTTGTCCGGTGGAATGCCTTCCGGCATGGCATCTGCCTCGTCGCGCGTCGGGTTGTCCTCGAACGAGGGGTCGTGGGCGTAGAAATTCACCGCATCCAGCCGCAGGCCGTCGATGCCCAGGTCCAGCCAGTAGCGTGCATAGTCCAGCACGGTGTCGCGAACGGCCTGGCAGTGCCAGTTCAAATCAGGCTGACTTTCGAGGAAGTTGAAGAAGAAATACTGATTTCGAGATTCGCAGTACTTCCACCCGGATTCGCCGGTGAAGGCCGAGCGCCAGTTATTGGGTGGGCCACCATCGTCGGCCGGGTCGGCCCAGACATACCAGTCCGATTTGGGGTTATCGCGGGACTGGCAACTCTCCTTGAACCACGGGTGCTGATCGGAGGTGTGGCTCCACACCGCATCCAGCACCACCTTGAGGTTCATGTTGTGGCAGATGCCCAGCAGGCGCTTGAAGTCATCCAGCGTGCCGAACTCTGGGGCGACACCGCTCATGTCGACGACGTCATAGGCGAGATCGTTCATCGGCGAGGGATAGATCGGTGTCAGCCAGATGGCGTCGACCCCGAGCGAGGCAATGTAATCCAGGCGCTGAATCACGCCGGGCAGGTCGCCCCCCGGGCCGCGGCCGGAGGTGGACTGAAAGCTCCACGGGCTCAGCTCGTAGATCACGGCGTTCTGCCACCACTTGCCGTGTCGCGTGGACTCGCTGGCGTCCTTCCAGGTCCAGGCGGGTTCGTTGATTTCAGGCGTGCGCCACCACTGTGCTTGCTGGGCATTCATTAGACGTCCTTGTTCCAACGTTGCTTCAGGTTCCGTGACTTGCTCGAACGGATGCCCCCGCAACCCACCAGGCCGTTTCAGGCAAGGCTTTTATGCTGACAACAGGCTGGGCCGGGCGTTCCGAAGCAGCCGACCCCAGGCGCATGGTGGCGCTGGCAATTTGTCGATCAGGCGCATGCCTTTATCGAAGCCAGGGTCTGTGCCGCCCGGGATCGACGGCAGGCGGCCAATGCACCGCCGGTCGCAGCGCGCACGCGCACGTCATCGGCGGCCTGAGTTTTGCCGGTGGCTCAGGCGTGTATCGCGTGTCCCAGCGTGGCCAGGGCGGCTTCATGGAAGGCTTCGCTCACGGTCGGGTGCACCTGAATAATGCCGGCGAGGTCTTCCAGCACCGCACCCATTTCGATCGCCTGAACAAACGCCCCCGTCAGCTCCGATACATGGGCGCCGACCGCGTGCACGCCGAGACTCCGGGCG
>OEIO01000051.1_pt1 | contig 15202 bp, 14 predicted proteins | sample 1539121 | NCBI WGS metagenome assembly OEIO01 (sample SAMEA98136418, study PRJEB22522) | marine metagenome | biome: marine biome; feature: marine water body; material: sea ice | place: Arctic Ocean | collected 21-Sep-2015 | depth 1.1 m
GCGCAGCGGCGAGTGCCCACCGCGACTGATCATCATTGGTGGTTCCGTAGTCGCTGTGGAGCAGGCCCAAGCGTTTGCCCGCCTGGGCAGCCAGGTGACCATGCTGGTACGCAGCCGCTTGTTGTCCTCCGAAGACCCGGCGCTGGGCGACGGACTGTGTGTGTACTTGCGCGGCGAAGGCATCGACGTGTGCCTGGATACCACGGCATCTTCGATTGCGCATGACGGCGCATTGTTTACCGTCAATGTCGGTGATGAGGCCTTGGTCGCGGAGCGTTTACTGATCGCAACGGGGCGGCGGCCCAACACAGAAGTATTGCGCCTGGGCGCGGCCGGAGTGGAAAGCGACCGCACCGGCGCGATTCTGGTCGATGAACGCCTGCGAACTTCAGCACCGGACATCTACGCCACGGGTGATTGCACCACGCTGCCGCAGTTCGTCTATGTGGCAGCCGCCGGCGGCACGCGCGCGGCAGGCGCCATGCACGGCATTGCATCCACACTCGATCTGTCGGCGATGCCGGCGGTGATCTTCACCGACCCGCAGGTGGCCACGGTGGGTTTGAGCGAAACCCAGGCCGAGCAGCAAGGCCTTGAGGTGGATTCCCGCAGGCTTGAAATGGATCAGGTGCCACGGGCACTGGCCAACTTTGATGAGCGCGGTTTCATCAAGCTGGTGATCGACGCTGAATCCCGCGTGCTGATCGGGGCGCAGATACTGGCACCGGAGGCGGGCGAGATCATTCAGATCGCGGCCTTGGCGATCAGCCAGCGGCTGACCGTGGAACAGCTCGCCGGGATGTTGTTTCCTTATCTCGTGTACGCCGAGGCCATCAAGCTGTGCGCGCAGACGTTTCAGCGTGATGTATCGCAATTGTCGTGTTGCGCGGGATGACACAGCCCACCAGTTGCGATCAAATCTCTGTCTGATCTGTGCCATTGGGTACGGCCCAGTTAGCACGGACGAAATTAGTAGCGGGTAGAACGGCTGCTTTGGGCTGATTGCCGACCTTCAGAAACCAGTCCCAAGCGGGGAGGGCCGAAGCCCTCCCCTAAGGGTTCTTACTGTGTCCTATGGGCGTCCCCGCCCGAAGATGCTCAGCGATTATGTCCTGACGGATCGCTGATACGCACCGCTGTTTTTCGGGTGGTTCGCTCCACCGCTCGGCCTCATGCCGAGCGTCGCTCGGCACTACGCCGTCGTCCTCCTATGTTTGCCATGAGCAGGGCGCCAACCCTGCATTGATCGCTGTCCCCGTTTCACCGGTTGCCAGCGCTTTACCACGTGGCCCCGAAGGGCCGACCGCCAGGCACAGGCCCGGTGGTCGTCGTCGCAGTCGGTTCCAGCTTTCGGGTTTATCGGTCGCGCTGCCACGCAAACGACCTCGGTGAGTACTTCGGATGTATCGACACCCACCTTCCTGTCACCCCTACTTGCCGAAGCTCCCCTCCGACAGTTGCCTGTCGAAGTTCCCGCGTTAGCCTTACGTGTCGAAACATGCGCCGCTGGCTAGTCAGATAGGCAGTGAGATTTCAACCTCACATTGACGCAGATCGCTCTGCGGCTTCTTCCCGGGACCGAGATTCCAAAGCATCTCCGGTACCACACTATCTGACCACTCCTACATCCAGACCCCGAAGGTCACGGCCATTACTACATGTCACTTACCAAATTGCATCCAGCATGTCGGATGCTTTTACACAGTTAAGCTATCCACCAACCCCATCATTTGGCTCTCGCGATGAGGGGCTCGTTGGCTCGCCGCAACGCCGCCCGTAAGCGGTTGCGCGCGACCATTGAAGGGTTTTTTGTCGCCATTTCAGACGGTTGTTGAACCCAAGGTGGCCCTGTGTTTGGTCGAGGTTACATACCCTACGCTGCTATGGCGCGAGCATCCCCTCGGTGGGGTTAAGACCCACTATCACGCACGGCGGGGGATGAGGCATCCTTGTCCTCAGCCTGCCGGGCATCTGTCTGAAGCAGATACCCGCCAGCCACTGCGTTACCGACGCTGATTCCACAACGTCGTTCCGCAGCACCCATGTCCGCGTCGCCCAATCTACAAATTTGACCTATTCGTAATGCGATTGGGTAGAAGGAGGCAGCTACGCCTCCAGCCCCCGTAGCAGCGCAGCGAGCTCCATTAAGAGGCACTCCGCTACACCGACTGCTCGGGCATCAGGGATCAGTGGCTCACCGTCATTGGTGCTGATCATCTGAGGCCTTCTGACTCGTGGCTCGGGGTGGCAACCCGAGCTGATTCTCGTGGTTGCGACCCCGTGGCATGGGAGTCCGCCTATCCATAGGTCGGCCTCCGGACAAACCGTCCCGTTTCGGCGTTGCTTCTCCGAACCACCCGATGAACGGTAGGCGGGTCGTCACGTCGGCGGCCTTTCGGCAGGTCGCTTCGCGCCCAGCCGAAAGGCGGCTGGAGCGTCTTTGAGCCTGCTCGGCCCGCAGCCGCTCGGTTCTGGCGCCATCGGCGCCTAGGAATCTCAATGAGTGCAATTGCCCTGATAAGGCTTCGCCTTATAAGTGCGATTGCACGGCGTGTTTTGACGTTGTCATTGTCACGGCCCTCTGGGCCGCGAACCTGACACCGGGTGCCTACCGGATCTGGTCGATCCGGTCACAACCGCTGGAGGCCCAAAACAATAGCGAGTGGCCGTATTTCCGGGCGTGTTCGTCGGCGCTAGCCGCGCGTGTCCGGACTCCGACCTATGAGTGATTGGGTGCCAATCGGGGCAGCCATTTCACTCACAGATTGGAGAAGAAAAATGATGATTCCTTCCAAGCAGATCGCTGCGTCTTCGGCCACTATGCCGAGCAAGCTCGACCCACATATTCTTAAGAGCAAGGCCATCACAATGCAGCGCATCGGGCTGTGCGTCGCAAACGGGAACGACCACCTCTTTGCGGTGCAGGGTGAGGTGGAACTGACGAACGCGTTGCGCTTTGCTCGCAAGATGGATGAGCGTTACGAGATGACCGCTAGTGCGTCTACGCGCAGTCATCGCAAGGCCGCTGGGCGGGCGCAGGTGAGCCTGTTTTTCTACCCGATTGCGGGCACTAGCAAGCTGCAGTATTGGCTGTTGCGTACGGCTGGGTCGGTGCCCGAATCGTGCACCGAGATTTGGCTGGACGTCCGGACCAAGGAGGGGCGTTTGACGATGGGGGAGGACTACGAACTCGTTCGCCTCCCGGTGTCCAAAAAGGCTCGTGAAAAGGCTGCGAAAGACGGGCGCCGCTACAACGAGACCACGTGGACTTGGCGGATGACGTCGGCGTGCTTCCAGTTCTGGAAGCGGCGCATCAGGCAGGCGGTCGGTTCGGCGCGTCTCAAGAACAACAAGCGGGCGTTGCGCCAGGCAGTCTGGTCTTTGAATTCGGCCCCTGGTGCGCGCGGGATTCGAGACCAAATCTTTCAGCTTCAGGTCTATATGCAGCAGTGCTGGAAGCATGGCCAGAAGACCAAGACGACCCTCAAGAACCAGCGCAAGAAGCAGCCGCTGAAGCCCTTGCCGCTGGAGTTCACGCTCAAGCCTCGTACGCTGGCGATTCGTGGCTGTCCGACCTACCGGATGAGCTTGTGCCAGCGGCGCCTTGAGGCGGGTGAGAAGAGTTGGTTCCCCCTTCGCAACTCGGCCCACCTTCGCGTGGATGTGCTGCTTTTCGAGGCGGAGAACGCCAAGACTCTCGAGCCCAAACGGCGGAAGTTGTCCTGCAAGAAGAAGCGCTAGCTAAAAGGACGAACTACCGACTGAACCGAGGTGTTAACCAGGCCGCCCGGCGGAGATCCGCCGGGCGGCTATTTCGGGTTTGCAGGGGTCAGCAAGTCGGCAGCAGAGACTTCCAACGCCTCGGCAAGCTTATCGATCATGTCGACCGTGGCCGCGTGCTTGCTGCCTTCGATGTATGACACGTAGACCTGCGTCATGTCGCAATGCACGGCGAGTTGTATCTGCGTCCATCCGCGCGCGCGACGAAGCCGTCGGACGTTGGCTCCGAGAATATTCCGCAGTGTTGGCGACCGCCCTGGCATGGCCAAAGCGTGCGCTGTACGGAGATTCGGAAAATCAAATATATATTATAATTAACGGACTGCGTACGAGCCCGGGAGGCTCGATTTACAAAGGAGGAGAGATACGCATGTCCAACGAATCAGTCCCAGCCGGCCACGAGAAGCCCGGCACCCAACTCCGCTTCTCGACCCAGTCCGTCCGTGTGAAGGGAGTCAAATCCTGGGCGCGTGCTCGCTACCGCCGAGTAGTCACCGGCTCGATCGGCATCTACGGACAAAGTGGCCATCGCTGGATTCGTCTGCCCGACGAGCCATGCGAGAACATCCGCGTTTGGTCGGCGCGCCACAAGCGAGCCGTGACACTGCGTCTACGCAATGATGCGACTGACGCGCAGCGGGGCGACGAACTTTCATTGTTGTACGCCCGACCGGAGAAGGGAGGGGATTGGCAGTTGATCGCCGTCCGCAACGTGACGACCAACGCGGTCTTCGAATTGAGCCAAGCGGAACTGAGCAGCGCCGTACCGGATGCGGCCCTGATGCCGCTGCATGCGCTGGGCGCGGCCTGTGTGGGCATCATCGGTGCGGTCTTGACCGGACATGGCGCCTCCGAACCGTACCTGTGGATCCTCGCGGCGAGCTGCGGCGCGTGCGCTTGGTTCCTGAAATCCGTTGCCGTGAACAGCGCCGTGCGAACCCAAGTGGCGGAAGCCGTATACCGCCTTCGCCGTGACAACGACGCTGCCCGAGAGGCAGGGGGTGCAGCGTGAGTGGTTTCTATATGTATCAATGCGGGCGTTTGGCGATCTGGCCGGTTCTTACCGCAGTCTTTGCGCTTGGCTTACTTTCAGGGTGCTCCGGCTCGGGTGACGAGGGAGCCAGTGGGCCAACCGTCGTTCCGAACCTGGCGCAGAACGAGGCGCGCCGCTCGGCGGCGATCTACAGCAGTTGGCAACAGGTCATGTCGGTTCTGTTGGTCACGCTCCGTTCGCCGGACGAGTGGCGCGACAACGACGGTGCCGTGCTTGGATGCAGCGGGGGCGGGACGGTGAGCGTGACCTTCTTTCCGGGCTCGGACACCATCGATGACCGGGTGACTTACACCTACGAGAACTGCGTCGAAACTATCGGCGAGATCGACGGGACATTCGACGGCCAGCTCCGCGAAGACCAGCGCGACTCCCAGGGCTTCTGGCGGCCGAGCTGGGACGCGGAACTCACCATCGCCGGCACGCGCTTCCAGCTCGACGGGGGCGATACCATCGTCAACACGAACAGCGTCTCCGGGGACTACGCAGTCGATGCCCGAATCACTCCTTTCTCATCGCTGACCGCGCCGACCGGTGAGTCGTTCGGCATCGCGAACAGTGCTCAGACGAACACGCTGACCTTCAGTCTGGACGTGTCTGAGTTAGCGGGTCAGTTCACCGAAGCGAGCCTGGATTTCAACAGTGCGAACGACCCGGACATGCGGGTGACCGCGCTGTCTCCGACGCCTGTGCCGGTTGCCGATGGTGTCGGTGCAATGTCGCTGGGCGTGCCGACAGGCGGAGAGTTCATCTACCGCCGTTCAATCACGCCAGATCAGCCGGACATCGTTGCTGACATGGCGAACACGGATGGCCTGGTCGACTTCGAGGTAAGGGCCGCAGGCAGCTTCGCGTCTGATGCCGGACAGTTCACGTGGGACTCGCTGCTCGCAGATCCGCAGTTCGACACCGCAGGGCTGAGAGGCGAATGATGACGATGAGCAAAGTACGCCTGAATTGCGAGGATGGCCGCGCGGGCAACGGGCGGGCGCCGGAGGCAGGCATCCGCGCAGTCGTCGGGAACGTGCTGCTTGGCGCATGCATGGCCGTTCTCGCCATGCTCTATTTCGCCTGGTGAAGGCGCGCCGCGATGTTGACGAACGCTGACTTGCTGCCAAGCCAAAGCGCGCGATGAAGCTGCTGCTCACGCTGATGATCGTGGCTTGGCAGGTGGCCTGCTCGTTGGCGATCTTTCTCGGCTACTCGATCGCGATTTTGGGCTGGATCGTCTGGCCGATAGTCGGCGTGACAACGGCGGCAGAGCGGGGCGACCACTGGTTGTCCGGACTCGTGCTCGGGATCGTCGGCGCAGCGCTCATCTATCGCCTGCTCAACTGGCTGTCCGGTGTTCTGTTTGCGCTGGCGGGCGGCGGCTTCGAGAAGCCGTTCGGTATCGTCGATGCCGCCTTGGTCAACAATCCAGAGCTCCAGCGCGCGGGAAGGAAGGCCCGAGAAGATTTGGCGCCACACAATCCGCTGAATCCCGCGCATCCGATGTATAACGACTAGAGCCGGATACGGGCTTAGGAGGAATATATGAACGTATTGTTGGGGTTGATCGCGATGCCGTTCATCCTCGCCTGGAAACTGGTTTGGAACGTTGCTTGGTCGGTGATTGTATTCCTCGTCTACGTTGGGCCGTTCGCGCTGCCTCTGTTCGGCGCGGCGTACATGAACGAACAAGGTAGATAGCTGGCTGCTCGGGGGAGTGATTGGTCTGGTCGCCGCCTTCGTCTATCTGCCAATCGCCAATGTGATGACAGGGGTGATTTCGTGGCTAGTCGGCAAGGGCTACGTGCCTCACCTCCAAGAAGCGCTCAATGACGTTAGCGAGCAAGTGCAAGAGACCCGCAAGCGCGGTGCGAAGAACTCGAATGCCTCTGCGCAGTCACCGTACATTCATGGTGCTCAGGGTGGTGGCGCGAACCCGATTTTTCAGGAGAACAGCGAGTGGCATGACCGGTAGTTGCTGGACGCGGTGCCGCTGCGCGGGCTGCCTGATGGCATCTGAGAAACGAATCGGTCGGCAACTAAAGCCGCAGCCATTGGCAGGGGCTTACATTTTAACGCGGCGCAGATTGCTTTGAAGAGCTCCCCCTAACCAGACGCCGAGTCGAGTGAACTAAGGGACCTCTGCGACCCGTTCAGCAGAAGCGACTGAGCTTACTCACGCACACGTACTAACGGTAGTGCCGCGTTCATTGCATGCTCTGCTTCCGCCAAGCTTGTATTGCACGTTCCGTATCAGGCGCCGGCTGGCTATCGCTCCAGATGTCCCAAAAGTTGACAGTAGCGCTATTGGGTTTGAACTTGGGCTCCGCAACGCGGACTCGTGTTGGTAGCAGGCTTGCGTCTCCAACAACTAGCGCTTCCCCAATATCGAGAACAGGAAGCAAATCTCCAAAACCTCCCAAACTATCTGGAAGCAATCTCTTAATCACGGCCTGATCCTCGCCGTTGGTAAGGCGCATGGCAATAACGTTATTGCACTGGCTCAGTACCGTGCGATTAACTTCGGCTGGACGCTGGCTGATCACCACGAGTCCGACCCCGTACTTGCGTCCTTCTTTTGCGATTCTCTCAAAGATGCCAACAGAGATGTCGTCCACGGAGTCCGCCCTCATCCGTTCTGGAATGTATAAATGGGCTTCATCGCAGAACAGTGCCACCGGATGTCGTTTATCGATCCGCGTCCATTGCGTCACCGTGAAGACCAACCGTGCCAGCAGACTCACCATGAGCGGTAGGATGTCGGTCGGCACTTCCGAAAAGTCGATGACCTTGATTCCACCCGAATTGTCCTCCTGAGTGCTCCTGGCGCCGATCAGCCGGTGAGTCATCACCGCCAGCCACCCCATATCCGTACACTCGCTGTGGGGCTGGAACAAGAAGCCCAATCGGCGATCAAGCTGCTTGGCCTCAAGGCGAGCTATTAGCCGGCTCAACTTGCCGTTGAAGTCGCCGGCCTTTGTGTTTCCTGCCCTGGCGCCTTCAACTCTTTCAGTATTTAGGCGGTCCAGCTCAGTGATCACGGCATCAAGGTCAAACGGTATCGGGCTGTCAACGGTAAAATTATCAAGCAATTCGTTATGCTGACCGGCTTCAAGGTAAGCTCGCTTTGCCTCGGTAATGCAGCGAGCCATAACCATTGCTTGGTTTGGGGCGTTCTGATCTGACCGGTCCACGAAAAGTGAGACCATCGCTTCGTAGCCCAACAGCCAGTATGGGAGATACAGGACGCCGTCATTTACCCCAGTGTCCTGGTCGAGGTCACCAGGCCCAGCAATCCGATAATGGCGAAACTCATCGCCTTGGAGCGAGCTGTACTCCCCGTGAACATCAAACAGAATCGTGGCTGCCTGAGGAAGCGCCGCGATTTGATCCAGTAGCCGAGCCGTAGTCCAGGACTTCCCCGATCCGGTGCTTCCAACAACGATCGCGTGCCGTTGAAAGAGGCGATTGCCGTTCAGGAAAGCAGTCGCGTCCTCGTCCAATGTGTAGTGTCCGAGTTCAAGTTGCGGACCATCGCCAACTACGTTCGAAATGACTTGCATGAACCCGGTTAAGCGGTCCCCCTCTAGCGCGAAGCAATTCGCATCAATTTCAGGAACAGTTTCTAATGTCCGACGGAATACGTTGCGCGCCTCTCCAACCCGATCAATCAATGTCCCTATTAGCGAAACGCGGACGAGATTATTTTCCGGCAACTCAACGCTAGTTTCGCTTTTCTCGTGTTCGAGTTCGGCCCCTGCATCCGGAGCTTTGCGAGTGATGCGCGAGACAACGCCGATCAGGTGTTGCCCTGCTTTACTGCTCTGTAGAGCAACCAATCGATTTACCTGAACACGTTTAAGGAGGTTGAGTTCGTCCACACGGACCACTACCACAGCGCTATCGACCGCGATAATCCGGCCTAATGCTTCGTTGTCTTCATAGTTGAAAATTGACATCGTTTCCTCCTAGAAAACCATTTCGTTGAAGTCAGGGAGTGACCAGATGTTGTGCCCGGGCAATTCCGTGCCATCCGGGTGATCGTCCGTGAAACATCGAGTTCCATTCTGGCATCGCTCAAGCGCCAGGTATCTCGTGCCCGCGTTGGTGCGAAGAAACTCCCTTGCCTCCGCCGTCAAGGTTCTGGCAAGAACAACGATAGGGATGTTTTGCTGACGGCAGCGCTCGACAAGCTTCGGCTGTATATGCCCATCCCGAAATCCGAATCCCACACAAAGAATCGCAGACGCATGACTTAGGCACACATCTGCGCCCTGGATTGCGGTCCGAAATGGCTCATCATAGGTTCGCTCGTACTTGCTCACGCCCGGCGTAACAATCAGCGGTGAAAATCCGTCCAGCAAACGGTCGCGTAGCGGTAGAGAAACAGGTTGCCCCTGCTTGTCTTCAAACCAATCCAAGGACCCGTGGACCTTCCAGATTCTGACAGTGCGAGCGACGAAATTTCCCCTATGGATACGGATTGGGTCCGCGCCCTCGCGGCGCCGAATTAGCCCGGGCGAGAAGCCATTGGCGTGGATGTGACCACTCGCGTCAGCCGCGATTTCCGCTACCCTGTCGTAGTTTGTGGTGACTACGCTAATGGTCCTGTTTGCGCTGCGAAATAACCCTCGAATCAAGTCAGCAAGAGGCAGGTGTTCCTCGGCTGCTGCTGCGCTTTCAAGTAATTTCAAGTCGTCTTCGGCAATGGTGAGCCAGGTCTGTGCGACGATCTTCTGAACTAGGCTGGCTGGCGCGGTATGTCGCTGGAGCGCAACTTCAAGCCCGTCACCGTTAGTGAGTGCTTCTTGAATTTGCCTCCAGGAGCGCTCTTCCGCGCCGCCGTCCGGCACGACGTTCTGTTGAAGCACGCATGCGAGGGCAGCCATTCCTCGGATTCCGTGCGGTGCTGAGGAGCCACTTCCCAGCACGATGGCCGGGTGATGCTGGATGCAGTTCTGGGCAAGTTTTGCGATCGCCTCGTAGTTCATTTTCAGTATCGAACCGGGCAGGTGTGTAGAAGAGTGTCGCCTACAACCCATTACTCTCAAGCTCTCGGCCTGGAATCCAGCAACAGCTTTATCTCTTGGGCAGTAGTCTAGCTGTCAACGCTCAAACCGAATAGGGGGGATTACCGGGGCGTTCGTTCCGCACGAAATCAGTCAATAAGCTGATTCGCCATGAACCAAGACAATCACTTTGGCATGTCGGCTGAAAAAGGAGCATAGAGCGCGAACAGTTGCGAGCGAGGTATGTTAGCGGCTCTATTCCGACAGGTTCTCCCGAGTGGCAATGACTTCGATCCGTGACCATCAGCGCTACGCGAACATTCCACTAACGCGCCACGTTTCGCTCAGGCGCCAAGCGCTTGGTCGCGAGATGTCCAATAAGTTAAAGGTCTATCTGGACGTAAGGTTCTGGATACTTCTTCGCGGTGCGATGCTCAAGTTGAGTAGTAACGAAGTGCCAGCACGGCTATTGGCCATGCTTCGTCAGTTGGTTCGGTCAGGCGCTGTCATCTGTCCAATTTCCGAGACAGTCTTCATTGAGCTAATGAAGCAATCCGACCGCCGGACCCGAACAGCGACAGCATCGCTTATTGATGAGCTTTCAGGGGGTGTGTCGCTCGTGCCCTTCGCAGATCGGGTTCGGCAAGAGCTTTGCAACCACGTTTACACCTGTGCCGGAGCGCCCAGCCTTGCGCCAGTCGACCACCTAGTTTGGACCAAAGTGACATCAGTGTTTGGTGAGTTCCATCCATCGAGCACAGGTTTTGGCCCGGACGATGAACTCGCACTACAGAAGGCGTTCTATGACCATCAGTGGAAGATGACGCTGATGGATGTCGTGGCAATGCTGGACCAGAAGGGTTGGCCTGACATGCAGCTTGAGGTCACGGCACGCAACTTGAATCGCGGCAAGGTCGCCAACTCTCAAGATGCCCGAAGTATCGAGCGCTTGATCTACATCGAATTCTACGGGGGGCTCTGCCTTTTCAGGCAAGACCTTGCTCGACTTGTTGCAGAGGTTGAAGCAAGAGGGTGGAGTGGTTGGGATGCTGATGCCAACTCAGATTCTGAAGCGCAAGCCTTCAGCAAGCTGAAGGGTGCGCTACCGACTTTGCATGTTCATAGCTGTTGCCACGCCGGATTTCGCTGGGACACGAACAGAAAGCTAAACGGAAACGACTTGTTGGATTTCCATCATGCCACGGCTGCTATCGCATACTGCGATCTGCTCCTAACTGAAAAGTCCTTGGCTCACTTTGTGTCGCAAAGCCACCTTGGCCTCGGTGATTCATTCGGATGCCGGGCGACCCACGATCCTAAAGAAGCTTACGACGTCCTCGCGAGGCTCCGGCGCTAGCGGCTTCACGCTTAGATGTCCAGGTCGGGGGATGGGCTGTGGACCGCCTTTTCGAAGCTGAGCGAGCTGTTCTCGCTAGCAGCTCAAGAGGCAGTGCTCAATATTTGCACAAAACGTTGTTAATCAATTGATCTGAAAGGGTATCCGTCCAGGCCATCATCGGCGCGACGCTGAAGCGCCACTGCCGGGAATTTGAAGAATTACGCGACAAAACAGTCAGTTGCTTGTGTGCTTCGGCGCCATCGGTCACACCATTCTGTGCGTTTGGGGGGGATTGGCGAGTTGGTGCTCAAAAATTGCACAACGAAACTCGATTGTGCACCAGCGAAGGAGAGTCATGGTCGGGGCTGCCAACCCTTGTCGCAAGCAAGATTGAATGTCGGCTTGTGGGTGGAGTTGAACGTCGCGAAGCTCGGGCGCGCCTGCATCTGTATCGGACCAATCCACACGCTGTCCTGCGCCCACAATCGGGCATAGGGCGACAAACTCTTGAACTGCTTGGCCAACCGTTCTACGGATGATTTCTCGAGTGCTGCCAAGGTTGACGGCACGCCGCCCGGCAGGCCTTCAATGCTCCTACTCAGCACCAGCGCCTGCCCCAGAGTCACCCCGGATTGATTCAAGGTCAGCCCCGCCCGTCGCTGGCGCAGTGTGGAAGCGGTGGCGTCAAGCTCCGATGCCAGCGCCAACAGATCAGGCGCCGTTGCGTGCGCATCCCCGCTGGCTCCCCGGTCAGTGACCCATCCTCAGCCAGGGTCCCACAGATTCAACTCTAATTCATTGTGATCCGAAGATCGGCGGCACCCAGCCACACCATCACCTTGGCTCGAAAATGTACGTCCGTACAGATGCCACCTCAACGGCGGGGAATCACTCGGTGCGGCCAACCTGAACGGGTGCCTGCGCGAGAATTTGTTCTCTGACCGCTTCGAAGACCACTGCCGGTAGTTCACCGTAGGCGTACTGGCCTGTGGGTGTCATTCGAAGGTCCGGCCCTGGCCAGTGGAAGGTGTTGAGTTCTGAGGTGATGATCCAGGAAGCCTCGCCATCAAGTCCCAGTCGTCGCCGTGTCGCCGCAGATAGCTGGATGGCCCGCGAAGGGTCTGAAGGAGGCGAGTGGGTAATCGGTACTACCGCAACCTGGCGATCCGGTCCATCTGCAGCGACAGCAACAACGATGGCACAGGGCCGATCTTTCTGACCCTCCACCTGGCCGCGATCATGGTGTGATTTCCAGAGGTAGCTGTACCGGATGACCAGTCCAGGTTGCGGCGTGGGTAGATCAACCAACGTGGGCTATACCTCGTCGTTGTACTGAGCGGCCTCCGCCGAGGGCTGGGCATCCTTGATGGCACTGACCAGCGAATTCGGAATCTCATTGGTAGCAAAGACCTGGCGATCCAGTCGGCGCAGCCGAGCGTGTTCGCGCGCCGACAGGATCACGACATGAGCACGCCCATACTGCGTGACTTCGACCGGTTCGTGCTGGGCCTGCTGGGCAAAATCGCCAAAGCGTTTGGCGACCTCGCTGCTTTTCTCTTGAATCATTGCAACCAGGTTCTTGGACTGTATGCGACAAGCCTAGTCTGCTTGCGGGTGTCGCGCAAGTTCCGCAACATGCGGAATGTCATCGGTGCTCAATTCTTGCGCAATGCGCAACGAATGTATTGATATGAAAGGGAATCCGTCCAGTCCATCATCGGTGCGACCGAAAATCGGTGGTTTGAGTATTGGTCTATCAAGGGCTGATGAGGACTGCGCCGTCCAATCCAATTTCGTTTGTGTCTAGCCCCACATTATAGAAACAATCACTTACAACTTGGCTGAATTCAGTTTGAAAAGCCGGACGCCCAAGACATGCACAGCTGGCTGCGGCGCGCGCAGTGATTTCGTGGACGATTCCAAGGCGCAGATCGACTGAGCAACAGCCTCAAGACCTACCGCCTGCTGCCGATCCGGATCAAGGCGGATGATCTGTTGGATGGGCAGACGACGTCGGTGCCAGCCCGAAGCGCGCGTAAAGGGCTGGCACGACGAGCATGTTCAGCGCCGTCGACGTGATCAGGCCGAACAGGATCACCAGCGCCATAGGTGTCTGAATCTCGCTACCGGGCTTGCCCAGGCTCATGGCCAGGGGGATAAGGGCGAGGCCGGTGGCCAGCGCGGTCATGAGGATGGGCGCGAGACGTTCTTCCGCACCGCGTATGACGGCCGCGCGCAGGTCGCGTTCCGCGCCGCTGGCCAGCAGCCGCTGGATGTGGTCGACCATGATCACGCCGTTGCGCGTGGCGATGCCAAACAGGGTGATGAAGCCGATGATCGCCGCGATCGATACGATGCCGCCGGCGAGATAGACCCCGATCACGCCTCCGATCAGCGCCAGCGGCAGGTTCAGCATCACCAGCGCCGCGTCGCGTACGGCTCCCAAGGCCATCATCAGCAGCACAAAAATGCCGATCACCACCACGGCACCGAGGATCAACAGGCGCTGCGAGGCCTGTTCGGCGCTCTCGAACTGGCCGCCGTACTCGACGTAGTAGCCCGGCGGCATGGGCAGACGCTCGACCAGTCGCTCGCGGATATCGTCGACAACGCCGATGAGGTCTCGGTCTGCAACATTGGCGACCACCACCTGCAGGCGCTGCACGTTTTCGCGGCTGATGGTGTTGGCGCCGCGCGTGCGCCGCAACTCGGCGACCGCGTGGATGGGGACATGCGCGCCGGCGTCGGTGATCAGACGGGCGTTGGCCACGGCGTCGAGATCGGCCTTGGCCTCGGGAGGGAAGCGCACGACCAGATCGAAGGCGGCATCGTCTTCGAGCACGCGCGAGACCGCGACGCCGGTGAATGCGGCCTCGACAAAGTGACTGACCTGCGCCGCGGTCACGCCGTACAGCGCCATGGCGTCACGCTTGAGTCGGACGTCGAGAAACGGGATTTGGGCGCGGCTGGCGAGCGAGACATCCACCGCGCCAGGTACCTCTTGTATTAGCGCCTCAGCTTGCCGGGCGAGTCGATCCAGCTCGGCGAGATCGTCGCCGAAGATCTTGACCGCGATGTTTGCGCGGGTGCCCGAGAGCATGTGGTCGATGCGGTGTGAAATCGGCTGCCCGATGATGATGCTGGCGCCGGCAACGGCCCCGAGTTCATCGCGTAGCTGCGCCAGCAGCTCGGCCTTGTCACGTCCGTTGCTGCGCAGGCTGACATCGATCTCCGAGGCGTATACCGCCTGCGCGTGCGGATCGCGCTCGGCGCGGCCGGTGCGCCGCGCGGTGGCGATCACCTCTGGCACGTCGAGCAGGATGCGCTCGACGCGCTGGCCGATAGCGTCAGAGGCTTCTAGCGATGTACCCGGCAAGGTGACAACGCTGAGTGTCAGGCTGCCCTCGTTGAATTCGGGGAGGAAAGCCCGACCTGCAGCCCCAAGAGCGAGCAGGGCCGCCACCAACAGAACCATCGATGCGGCCGCCAGCAACCACCAGGCGCGCAGTGAGGCCTGCAAGACCGGGCGGTAGGCCGCCTTGAGCCGTGTCACCAGCCAGCCGTCGCTGGGTTTTTTCACGGTGCCGGCATTCGGTAGCAGGAGGTGACCGAGCACCGGCGTCACGGTCAGGGCCACCAGCAGGGAGGCTCCTAGCGACACCACATAGGCCAGCCCCAGTGGTTGCAGTAGGCGGCCCTCAACGCCGGAGAGGAAGAACAGCGGCAGGAACACCAGAATGATGATCAACGTGGCGAACACGATCGACGACTCGATCTCCTGCGTCGCATCAAGCACCACACGCATGCTAGGCCGTTGATCAGACGCCGGTTTGTCGTGGTTTTCGCGCAGACGCCGGACGATGTTCTCCACAGCGATGATGGCGTCGTCCACCCGTGCGCCCAGCCCGCTAGCGCTGCCCCCTGGCGTCACCCTGTCGCTCGTCGCCCCCCGCGCCTCGCGCACCCTCACCACCCCCTCCACACCTACCGCCCCCTCCGCCACGCTCACACGCGCGACCCGCCCCCCCACAC
>OEIO01000053.1_pt1 | contig 14756 bp, 10 predicted proteins | sample 1539121 | NCBI WGS metagenome assembly OEIO01 (sample SAMEA98136418, study PRJEB22522) | marine metagenome | biome: marine biome; feature: marine water body; material: sea ice | place: Arctic Ocean | collected 21-Sep-2015 | depth 1.1 m
GAGGTGGTCGGGATGGGCAATCCCTTTGCCAGCTATGTCGAAAGCGGTGCCATGGTCTGGTGAACTACGAATGATCGGAAGGCCCAGCGTGGTGTTGACACCATTCTCGAAGTCGATCGTCTTCAAGGGGATCAACGCCTGATCGTGATACATGCAGAGCACGGCGTCATAGCGGGAGCGTGCCGCCGCGTGAAAGAGTGTGTCTGCCGGGCTTGGCCCTGTGAATCTTGCATCCGGGCACAAGTCTCTCAGAGCTTCAACGGCAGGCGCGATAACCTCGATTTCCTCGCGACCCAGATGCCCTTCCTCGCCCGCATGGGGGTTGAGTGCGGCGACTGCGATCCGTGGGCGTTCAATGCCAAAATCCCGCTTCAGCGCCTCTGCCAAAATCCGGCCTTGCTCGACGATTGCATCCGCACGGAGAGACTCCACCGCTTCGCCGAGCGAGAGGTGCACAGTGACGGGAACAACACGAAGTCCCGGGCAGGATAGCATCATGAGAGGCGTGGCACCGCCGCATCGTTCGGCGAGATACTCGGTATGCCCCGGGACGCGAAGTCCGCCCTCATACAGCGTGCGTTTGTGTATTGGGTTGGTAACCATGCCGGCGATACTGCCATCAAGAGCGAAATCGCAGGCAGTGTCGATCGAAGCGAGTACCGAGGTGGCGTTGGCCGGTGAAGGAATGCCCGATGCGGCAGGTTCGGCCAGATCAATCGGCAGAACAGGCATCGCGTCGGAAAACACCTGCCCGGCTTGACCGGGCGATGATATCTCCTGGATGTCTATATCCAGCTTCAGAAGTCGCGCCGTTTCCCTGTATAGGTCAGCGTTCCCCACCGCAAAGAAGACGGCAAGGTTCTCGCGCTTCCGTTCCGCCCAGGACTTGACTGTAATCTCCGGCCCGATGCCGGCCGGATCTCCCATGCTGATCGCGAGAGGCAATGCGGAAGCTGGATCTGCCATTTCGGCCGTACTGCCCAAGCTGCCAAGCGGCTGTTGCGAAACTATCTGTAGACGACCACTGCATCTCGGCGCAGGTCGCGCAAGTGTCGGCGGCCCATCATCGAAAGCTGCTGTTCATAGAGCGTATTGTCGATTTGCTCGCGCGTCGGCATTTCGCCTTGAGCGGCCTTGTGGGCGCAGACGACTATCATCTCGACACCACGCTCGGATCGGATGGGCTCGGTTGTGCCGCCCACCTCGGTATTCGCAAGCGCTTGCCGAAGCCTGGGCTCCAATTGCCCGGCAATAACCTGTCTCTTGGGGCCGGCGCTGCCGCTGATGTACTTTTCAATCAGTTTCGGTGCGTCGTCGCAGGAAGTTACCTGGGAACGGAATTCGTTGACTTCGCGGGCGCGCCTGCTAACGGCTTGCTGATCTGCGTTCTGTGCCAGCGGCAGAATTACTTGCATCAGCTCGTACTGATCCCGCATCGGATCCGCACCCGTTCCAGTCTGCATTGCTCTGAGTTGAATGATGTAGAAACCGTTCAGCGTGCGGATAGGGTCCGACACCATGTCGGGTTGCATCTGCCTGACCACCTCGCCGACCCCTTCGGGCAACTGGCTTGCATGGATCCAACCAATGTCACCGCCACTCGCTGCCGAAGCTGACTGACTGAACTGTCTGGCGACGGCCTCAAAAGGCGCTCCCTCACGAATCTGCCTCACCAGCCGTTCGGTGCCTGCGGCAATTTCTTCGGCGTGGGTGGGGTTGTCAAAGGTGATGAGAATTTCAGACACAAGATATCGGGGTTGTCCGGAGTCCTCCTGCAAACGGCGCATCACCTCATCAATCTCGGTCTCGCCGACGGTAATAAGCGGGCCGAATTGTTGCTGGACAACCCGGTTCCACGCGATATCCGCCCTGATCTGCCGTTCGAGCGTTTCTCGTGCGACGCCACCTTCCTTAAGAAACTGGTCAATCTGTTCGAGGTTCATGTTGGAGCGCTGTGCGATACGCTCGAAAGCGCTGTCGATATCTTCCGCCGTCACCTCGACGTTGAGCCGTTGCGCCTCTTCCATCTGCAGATACTCGTCGACCAGAGAACGGAGAACCTGTCCGCGAATACGGGAGATGTTTTCGCGGTTGTCCGGGATGCCGGAGCTCAGGAGGACCAGTTTCACTCGTTGGTCGAGATCATATGAGGATATCACGCGGTCGTTGACGATCGCTGCAATGCCCTGGGTGTCTGAGCCAGAGCCCAGCGTACTGGATGCAGTTTCCTGTGCGATGGCTGACCTGGCAGGCAACATGGCAAAGCCGACCAGAAGCGCGACAATGATACCCGGGACGGTGTTAATAGCCCGGAGTCGGCGCGGCATGAGGTTGCGCGCGTACTTGTCTTTTGGGGTCATTGCGTCTTTCTTCTGAGCCTTCGGCCCGCTGTCAGCTTGATCTCACGGGCCGACAGAATACTTGAATCAAGGCCCCAATCAACCGATCAGAATCCTGAAAACGGGCTATTTTCAGTGGCTTGGGCGCGGTGCTCGCAGTTTATTCGGAATCGGTCGATCCCGCGACCCGGGCGGTACCCAGCGTCTTGAAGGTGATACGCAGGACGACCGATTTGTCGGGCTCGATGTCCCGATCGCGATAGAACGACTGTGAGAATCCGATGGAGAAATCGATACATTCGTCTTCGTAACCAATTCCCACCCTGTTGGCGACGGTTCGACTGTTGGCGAGATCTCGCCTCGTTTGCCCGAACACGCGCCAATACTCGTCGAGTCTCAATACCGACCCAGCATAGATTTCTTCGCGAGGGGTGAATGAGACGGACTGGTCCGCGGCAAAATAGGCGTATCCAAGTTCGCCGGTCACAGGCCCGCGGCGGCCGAGCAGGCTTACCTCGTTACGCCGGATTTTCAGCTTCTGATCGTCAAGTCTGAAGCGGTAAACGGCGAGCAGGTCTTTGTTGGGCGAAACCATGACGCGTCCGACATAGTCCGAAGATTCGTCCCTCAAGCCTGTCCCTGCCGCCAGGCTGTTGTTGTCCTCTACCCGGAAACTCTGTCCGAACAGAGCATTCGCCTGACCACCGCCCGCCGTATAGATCGAGTAGCGCAAACCAACATTGGCGCGCGCGCCAGTTTCCCAGCGATCGAGGCCGGCAAATCTATCCTCGGAGAACAAATTCGTGTCGTCGAACTCGAAGCTCTGCGAATCTTCGTCCGGTATTTCAACCGTGTTGCCGACGTTGGGGGAGTAGATGATCTGGGCAATCGGCTCGAGTACGTGTCTCACGTCTCCATCCACGCGCATCAATGGATACGACCATTCGGCGCCAATGGTCGGCAAGGCGCGGGCAATCGTCGTTTCGTCGAAAGTTGCTCCCGGAACTGCCGTGTTGGGCACATCTTCGACCGAGTAAAGGTCACCGCGAAGGCTGGCAAAGAGGCGGTAGACGAAACCGGACCTGGTTGTTTCCCGGTGGTCCCAGCGGACCGAGCTCGAAATTCGCCGGGATTTCGCGCCTTGCTGCCTTTCGAGAACCATCGCATTGGCAGAAAACCCGATGCGACCGCCAAGAATCTGATCCGGATAGGAGTAATCATATTGAAGGATGGGTGCCACCCACGGCGTGGTCGCCGTGCTGTCCGTTGAAAGCAGACCTCTGAAATAATACGCATCCGCAGTGAAGCTGTTGCGTCCGTTTGCGTAGGTCGCGTTGAGGTTGCTGACCAGGTCCGTGGCGTCTGACAGATCGTACTTGCGCAAATAGGTGTCGTCGGAAGTCAACTCGGAACGAAAACCCCAGCTCCAGTTCTCGTCGATGTCGAAATTGCCGTTACCGAAGAGGCTGCCCCGAAAATCGTCATCGGCCGGTGTTCCTGCCTGCTGGGTTCTGGGCCAGGTTGCGGTGCCGAACATCTGTATGCGTCCGTCTTCGAACCGTTGCCGGTATTCGCCCTGGTAAACCGTGCCTTCTTTCGTGGTGAATCTCGGAATGAGAGTTACGTCTTTATCGGGGCTGATAGCCCAGTAATAGGGAATTTCGGCTTGCTGACCGAGTTCCGTTGAACTCATCAGCGTAGGCGTCAGAAAGCCGGACTGACGCTTCACCGAGGGATCGGGTTGTGAGAAATACGGAATATAGAGTACCGGAACGCCATAGAACTCCATGAAAGCGTCTTCGTAGATGATCCGTTTCTCTTCCTTGTTGTGAATGACTCGGAAGGCCTTGATCTGCCAGAGCGGAGTCGTTTGACCTTTTTTCTCGCAGACATCGCAAGGGCTATAGACACCCCTATGAAGCGTAGTCATGTTCCCGCCGCTTCTTACGACGCTGCTGCCGGCAAGCCGCGAGTCGTCACTGAGCAAGACCTGCAATGTCTGGATCACGCCGTCGCGCATTTCGTTGCGCAGAACAATGTGGTCTGCGAATGCAACATCGCCTTGAGGGTCAAGAAGGGAAACGTTGCCGTCCGCCGTCACGACACCCGTCGTTTCGTCGTAGGTCACGCGATCTGCGAGCAGAACTCTTTCGCCATAAGCGAGTTCGACATGACCGGTCGCCGTCACGACGCGCGTTTCGCGGTCATAAGTTAGTTCGTCGGCTTGCATGAGCACCTCACGGGAGTCGGCAAATCCGACTTCCTCCTGAGGCCCTTGCTGGGCATTCGATGGTGACGCAAATGCCATAGCCGCAGCCAGCGTCATCGCGAGTAGAACTGCGCCGCGCTGGCCGGCTGAACTCATCGATACCCCCTCCGTCACCTTGAACGCCCCGCCCCCGGCCTGTCTGTTAGAATCGCTCAGCAATTGCGAGCGTCACCCTGATTTCTAACCGTCTTCGAGGTGAAAGAGAACCGCAAGCCCCAATAGCATAACCACGATAGAGGGAGCCCAGGCCGCGAGCGCGGCTGGCAAGATGCCGGACAGACCGAGCGCAATCGACAGGTTGCCCAGAAAATAGACCAGAAAACCGGCCATTATGCCGCCCAGAACCATCTGCAGCATTCCCCCCATTCGCGATACTCGCATGGAAAATACCGCGGCCACCAGCACCATGGTGCAGAGCATGGCCGGTGTGGCCAGTAACTGGTGAAAATAGATCTGGTACCGACGCGCCGAAAATCCTGCGGCTTCAGCGGTGCTGATGAAATGCGGCAACTCCCAGAAGGAGATCGTCTCCTCCCGGGCAAAGCTCTCCTCAATCTGCTTCTCGGTAAGCGAGGTTTCTTGCTCGAAGGTTTCGTATTTGCGCGGCTGGTCGTCGACCATGAGCACCCAGACATCGTGGAGTTCCCAATGGCCGGGCCGGAGAGCGGCCGACTCTGCGTCGATGCGACCCAGAAAGCGGTTGCCCTCGCCGTAGAGATAGATTGTCACTTCTTCGAGCGTCAGCCCCTGGCCGTCCATCCTGAGAGCGTGAACGACCGATTGCCCCGTCGAGTCCGCCTGTCTAAGCCAAAGACCGTTGGAGGAGACCGCTACGAAACTCGTCCGCTGCTCCAGATACTTCGACTCAAGCTGGCCGAAGCGTGTTGTCAGCGTGGACGACACGGGATTGTATACCGTGACGACGAAAGCTCCGACGATGAAGGATACGACCAGGGCAGGGGTGATGAACTGCCAGACCGAGACCCCGGCTGCGCGCGCTATGACCAGTTCATTGTTTCGGCTTAGGCGCAGAAAAGCAGCCATTCCCCCGAACAGTACCGCGAAGGGCAACGTTTTGCCGCCAAGCCGCGGGACTTCCATGAGTGCCATGGAAATCAGCAATCCAAAGGATACGTCCGGCTTGTCGCTGCTGCGACGCAGTAGCTCGACAAGTTCGATCATGAATATGAGCGCTAGAAATACGCCGAACGTCACCATCACGACGAAAAAAAATTGACGGCCGAGATAGCGCGAGAGTGTCCAGGAAAGGTTCACGGCGCTGGCCCTTCGTCCTTGGCGGAGCCGGTTCGATTGGTAAGGGCCCAGCGTGCTCTTTGCCACAGGAAGTCGAAGCGGACGCCGCTTATGATGGCGACACAGATGCCACATACTGATAGCGGCAGAAGGTACATCAGCGGCGCCAGATAGAGGTCCCGGCTTGTGGCATTGGCCAGTGCAAATCCAAGTATTCTGATCAGGAGAGCCGCCGCTGCAGCAATGGCCATGCGTGATGCATAGCCACGCCGGTTGAAGGGCGCCGGGAGAAGCGCGGCAAGTGCGATAAGTGCCAGCATCGCGGGATATAAACCCTCAACGACGCGTTCATGCGCGTCAGCCAACAGTTTCGATCGGTTCTGCCGCGCATAGAAGTCGTCCGGCGCCGGGTTCACGAGCTCATGGAAGTAACGTTCCCGGCCTTCGTAGGAAAAAGTCGGCTGATCGTCGACGTACTGTGAAAGGTCATAGGTATACTTGTCGAAATAGAGGAGGGTGGCGGCACCCGCTGCATTCTCGCCGTTCTCACGCGAGACACGCTGGATATTTCCATTGAACATGACGAGTAGGGGCCCGTTTGGGCCTTCAACCAGACTTCCTGTTTCCGCCATGTAGGTGATTGGCTCGTCTGGATTGCGTCCATCGTGAACCAGGATCCCGTAGGTCGTGCCATCGGCATCCCGTTCGCGGACATAGACGGTAAGACCCGAAGCAGGGTTGCTGAAGGTTCCCTCGCGGATCACCGACGTCGCGACATCGCTCCTGATTTCATAGAGGCGGTTCTTGAGCGCGCGCATTCCGGACGGAGCTATGTGTATGGAAAACATCAGAACGACTATTGAGGTCGCGACGGCCACAGTGAGAAGAGGGGTCGCGACAACCCATCGGCTAACACCGGCCGAGAACATGACCACGATCTCGCTGTCGCCAATCAGCTTGTGAAGCGTGTAGAGGATCGCGCAAAAGAGCGAAATCGGAAGCACGATGATGAGAGTGCTGGGCAGGGCCAGAGCCGTCAGCTCGAAGAACGTGAGCAGCGTTTGCCCTTGCGTGATGAGCACATCGAGCATGCGCAAGGCCTGAGTGAGCCAGATAATCCCCGTGAGCACGAAGCTTGCCACGAGAAACGGCCCAAGCGTCTGCAGGAAAAGATATCTCGACAGGCTGGTGGGCATGAAATCGAGTTCCTGACCGGCGTCCGGGTTGTCAGGCCACTCTGCCTGAATGCCACCTCGACGACGGACGACTTTCCCTTGGCGGCGATTCGGTTAGGATACGCGCCGGATTGCCGAGCTTCGTTGAGAGAAATGGTTATCCCATTTTGAAGCCCGGGAAAAGGCGGGAAGGCAGCGTCGTCGCTGCAAGATATGTCGCAACGTTCGTTCTTCGGTGTCGGCACCGGAGAGAATCAGGAAAGAGGCCCCCAAATGAATATTACTTTCGCCGACATCTCGCTTGCGAAGCCAGGGGCGCTGGCTGTGCTTGTCACCGAAGGCGCCGCATTGCAGGGGGTAGCAGCAGATATTGACGGGAAGCTCGGTGGAGCTCTCAAGCGGGCGGTGAAGGCAGCCGGCTTCACCGGCAAGTCGGGGACATATGTCGAACTCGTGGGACCGCAGGGTATTGGCGCAAGTCGGGTGCTTCTGGCAGGGCTGGGTAAATCGGCGGCTGTTTCCTCGGCCGGTCTCGAAAAGGTCGGAGGCGAACTCGTCGGGCGAATCGGCAAGACGAAGGATACGGCGCTCGCGATTGTGTTGGACGGTATTGCCGCACCGAAACTCCCGGCCGCCGATGCGGCGGCGCGGGTTGCCTTTGGCGCCAAACTCCGCTCCTACAGTTTCGAAAAATACAAGACGAAGAAAAAAGACGATGATGCAAAAAGGGACGTAAAGTCTCTGACCGTAATGACTCGAGCCGCAGCATCTGCGCGCAAGGAGTATGCGGTACTGTCAAAAGTTGCCGAAGGCATGTTCCTTACGAGGGATCTGGTCAACGAACCCGCCAACATTCTCTTTCCCGCCGAGTTTGCAAAGCGCACGAAGGCGCTTTCCAAGCTGGGCGTCAAGGTGGAGGTTCTTGGCGAAGCCCAGATGAAGAAATTGGGCATGGGCTCACTTCTTGGCGTCGGTTACGGCAGCCAGCATCAGAGCCAACTCGTGGTGATGCGATGGATGGGGGGCAAGACGGGAGATAAACCCGTTGCCTTCGTCGGCAAGGGAGTTTGTTTTGACACGGGCGGCATATCTCTGAAGCCGGCAGCAAGCATGGAAGACATGAAGGGCGACATGGGTGGCGCAGCTTGCGTCACGGGCCTCATGCACACGCTTGCTGCGCGAAAGGCCAAGGTCAACGCGATCGGCGTTATCGGTCTGGTAGAGAACATGCCGGACGGCAAGGCGCAGCGGCCGGGCGACATTGTGACGTCAATGTCGGGTCAGACCATTGAGGTCATCAATACAGACGCAGAAGGACGCCTCGTACTTGCTGATGCACTCTGGTACACGCAAAACAGATTCAAACCGAAATTCATGATCGACCTCGCGACGCTCACCGGTGCCATAATGGTTGCGCTCGGAAAGGAGTATGCCGGCCTATTTTCGAATGACGACAAGTTGTCCAAGCAGCTTGGATCTGCTGGCGACGCGGAAGGTGAGAAAGTCTGGCGCATGCCTATGGGTAGTGCGTACGACAAGCTGATCGACTCGCGTTTTGCCGATATGAAGAATGTGGGCGGCCGCGACGGCGGCTCGATAACCGCCGCCCAGTTCCTGCAACGCTTCGTCAACAAGGTTCCTTGGGCTCATCTGGATATTGCGGGCACAGCGATGGCGTCGCCTCAAACGGCGACCAATCAGAGTTGGGGCTCCGGTTGGGGGGTGCGCATTCTGAATCGTCTTGTTGCGGACAACTACGAACGCTGAAGGTGGCGGGTGACCGAGGTTCTTTTCTATCACCTTCAGAATGCGCCGCTTGAAAAGGTTCTGCCGCAGCTTCTCGAGCGGTCGCTGGAACGTGGCTGGCGGGCAATCGTGCGCGCCGGCGGGCCGGAACGGCTCGATGCCATCAATAATCTTCTCTGGACCTACCGTGACGACAGCTTCCTGCCGCATGGCACGAGCGACGACGGGCCGGCAGAGATGGAGCCGGTTCTTCTGACCATCGATGAGAAAAATCCAAATGGGGCGCATGTCCTGTTTCTCGTGGACGGCGCTGAGCCGGGTACCATCGAAAGCTTTGAACGCTGCGTTCTCATGTTCGATGGACGCGACGAAACAGCGGTTCGAAGCGCTCGCGAGCACTGGAAGAAGCTGAAGGCGGATGGCCACGACGCCACCTATTGGCAGCAGAGCGATAGAGGGAACTGGGAGAAAAAGGCTTAACGGTTCGTCCAAAGCCGTTTTGCCGTCATGCATTTTCAGACGATTGATTTGTCCCAAGGCCAGCTTCATCATGTCTGCGAAACACGGGATGGATAGTTGGGGGACGGGATCATGCCTAAATGGCTTCGCGCTGTGCTGGGTGGACTGGCAGTTCTGTTGGTGGTCGCCGGCGCTGGCTACTATTGGTTCATCGTCGAAAGCAATATGCCGTCGGATGCTGGCTATACGTTCGATATCGGCGAGGTCCGTCGTATGGTTGCCGCGGTACCTGGCGACAAGCCGGAAAGGGTCGAAGTTGAAAAGATCGCTGCCTTCAGCTTTCCCGCGACGGCGATCGTCGCCGGCGATGGCTGGACGCAGCGCGATATGCCGGTTTTCAGCTACAGGCTGGTCTATCCGCGGCGAACAGTCGTCATTGATACGGCACTGAGTGCGGACTTGGGAGGCGACAATCTCGTCTCGTTTGACCCGGATGCCTATGCGCGCATGACTGAGGCAATGGCGGGCGCATCGCTCATCGTCATTACGCACGAGCACATGGATCATATTGGCGGCATCGTCGAGCATCCAGATCTGGCGGCAATCCTGCCGAACACGCGCCTCACGGTCGAGCAGCTTGCTCACCCCGAACGCAGTGCACCCGCGTCATTTTCTGACGGGGTTCTCGACGGCTACGAACCTCTCGACTACGAAAAAAGCATCGTGGTTGCACCGGGTGTCGTTCTTATCGAAGCACCAGGTCATTCACCTGGAAGCCAGATGATCTACGTACAGGAAGCCGACGGCACGGAAATTCTCTTCATAGGCGACATAGCGTGGCACTATCGCAATATTGTCACGCAGCGTGAACGGGCCCGACTAGTCACCCAGTTCTTCCTGAAGGAAGACCGGACGGCAGTGTTCGGGCAGCTTGCGGCCTTGAAGAGGTTGAGCGAGGCGGAGCCTGAAATATCCATCGTCCCTGGCCATGATGGAGAAATAGTTGGAGGGCTCGTGGAAGCAGGTGTCCTCACGGAGGGTTTTGACCTCGCGGTGATGGAAACGGAAGCTTCGGCCATGCAGTGATGAAGTTGCCCGGGGAAAGCAGGGCGGCAGCTATCTTCAGTGGACGCCTGAGATCGGCTCTGGTTCTCCTGATTCTCGTTTTCTGTTCCGGCAATGCGATTGCCGCGGATCGCACAGTTGTTGTCGTTCTCTTTGACGGATTTGCGCCGTCGATGATGTCCGCAGCCGCGACGCCGAATTTCGACAGGATCAGGCGGGAGGGGGTCTGGTCGGATCATCTCGTCCCGGTCTTCCCGACGGTTTCGTTTCCAAACCACACGACATTCGCTACCGGTTGCTGGCCTGCCCGCCATGGCATCGTTGGCAACGTCTTCTTCGATCCGGAACGTGGCAAGTATCTCTATTCTCGTGATGCGGATTGGCTGACCGAATGTGAAACAATGTGGCAGGCGGCTGAGCGCCAAGGGGCACGATCGGCGGTGTTCGGTTTCATTGCCAGAAAATCGGAAACCCGCGGAGCGCTCGCCTCAAGGATCGACACGCAGACGCGATGGGAGAAACGGGGCAGCGATATGGCGCGTGCCCGCAAAGCGCTACGGTTGCTGAAAAAGCCGCAGGCGGTGCGCCCTGCCTTGATCGCCCTCTATCTCAAGGGGCCGGACAAGGTGGCGCATTTCAACGGCACGCTTGCACCTGAAACGCTCGCTGCAGTCGAAGAAAGCGATGACGTCGTCGGCATGCTTATGGATGCGATTGCCGCACTGCCACCGGATAGAGCGACCAGCCTCGTCATCGGCACGGATCACGGAATGATGGACGTAGGGCCGCTGGTCAACATCGGTCGGATCGTGAACAGACACGATATCAAGGGCCACATCGCTGCATTCGGCGCGAGCACCTACTTCTATCTGGACAAGGATGAGAGCGCAGATCGCGTTGCGAAGGCGCTCTCTGGATACGGCGATATCTTCACGCTCTACCGCAAGGGGGAGTACCCGGCCTATGCGCACATCGGCGGTTCGCGGTCTGGTGACCTCATGATTGTTGCCAGGCCACCTTATTGGATCGAAGGACCCGAAGCCCTGCCTGATTACGCGGAACTGCTCGGTATCGCTTCCTTCTGGCCTTCTACCTTTACGCCGTTGATCGGGGGCGCAAAGGCGACGCACGGATACGATCCGAACATCCCCGACATGCATGGCATTTTCTATGCCTGGGGTTCCGGTATCGCAGTGGGTCGGGAGATAGAGAAACTCGACATGATCGATATTCATCCGACCGTGATGGCGTTGCTCGGCCTGGAGCCGGGCAAGCCGGTCGACGGGAAGATTGTGAAAGAAGTCCTTGCGCAAGAGGCTGACGAATAGAGCTTAGCTGGATGCCATTGCATCCTCGTAAGCCGCGCTTGCGCTGAGCCACGTTTCTTCGGCTGCCGCAAGAGCCTTCAACGTGTCCACCCGTTCTTTCGCGGTCGCCGTCATGGCGGCGGTATCGCCGGCGATCTTGGGGTCGGCGAGTTTTGCATCCAGCGCTTCGACGGCCTTTTGCAATCGGGCGATCTCCTGCTCGGCGGCTTGTGCCTTTTTCCGAAGCGGAGCCATTTGTTCGCGCTTTTGTGCAGCCAATCGGCGTGCTTCCCGCTTGTCGTTCGAGGGGCGGGCAGGAGGAACTTCGACCGTGGTTTCGTCCGTATCCTCGGCCACCAGCGGTATCGCACGCCGCGCAGGATCGAGCAGCCATTTGCGATAGTCGTTGAGGTCGCCTTCGTAGGATACGACACCGCCATCCGCTACAAGCCATAGCCGGTCGGCGCAAGTCTCGACGAGATGGCGATCATGGCTGATCAGGATGAAGGCGCCATCATATTCGTTGATCGCCATGACCAGGGCCTCGCGGCTGTCGACGTCGAGATGGTTCGTCGGTTCGTCGAGAATGATCATGTGCGGCTTGTGGAAGGTCGCTATGGCGAACAGAAGGCGCGCCTTCTCCCCGCCTGAGAGTTTTTCCACCTTCGTGTCCGCCTTGTCCGCACCGAACCCGTATGAACCCGCGCGGGCACGCACCTGTGCTTGCGTGGCGTCCGGCATCAATTCGCGGAAATGTTCATAGGGCGTTTCGCCCATATTGAGTTCGTCGAGCTGGTGTTGGGCGAAATAGGCGATACGAAGCTTTTTCGACGCGTATTTGTGGCCCGCGGATACACTGAGCCGATCGCAGAGGAGTTTGGCGAACGTGGACTTGCCGTTGCCGTTCGCGCCGAGCAGTGCGATGCGATCGTCCTGGTCGATACGGAGATCGAGGTTCTTCAGCACAGGCTTGTCAGGCTCGTAACCGACACTCGCATGTTCGAGCCGGATGATCGGCGAGGCGAGGGGCTTCTCCGGCGCCGGGAAGTGGAACGGCAGCACGCGCTCCTGGAGCACGTCCGCGATGGGTTCCATCTTCGCGAGCGCCTTCATCCGGCTCTGCGCCTGCCGTGCTTTCGAGGCTTTTGCCTTGAAGCGTTCGATGAAGCTTTCCATGTGCCGTCGCGCATCATCCTGCTTCTTCTTCATCGAAAGCTGCAGCATCAGCTTCTCGCGCCGCGTCTTGTCGAAACGGTCGTAGTTGCCGGAATAGACGCTGAGTTTCCTGTGCTCGAGATGCAGGATGTTCTGCGCGACATTGTTCAGGAGGTCGCGGTCATGGCTGACAATGAGCACCGTATAGGGATAGTTCCTGAGGTAATCCTCGAGCCAGATCGTGCCTTCGAGATCGAGATAGTTTGTCGGCTCGTCGAGGAGCAGCAGGTCAGGCTCGGAAAAGAGCACGGCCGCCAGCGCGACGCGCATCCGCCAGCCGCCCGAGAAGTCGGAGCAGGGCCGCGCCTGCGCTGCCTCGTCGAAGCCGAGGCCGGACAGGATCGTGGCCGCCTTGGCAGGGGCGGCATGAGCGCCCATATCGGCGAGCCGCGTGTGAATATCGGCGATCCGGTGCGGATCGGTGGCAGTTTCTGCTTCCGCCAGCAGCGCGGACCGTTCGGTATCGGCGGCGAGTACCGTATCGATCAGCGAGGTCGGGCCCGCAAGCACCTCCTGCCGGACCATGCCCACCCGCCAGCTCCTGGGGTAGGAGATCCCGCCCGTTTCCGGCCCGTATTCGCCCGTAATGAGCTTCAGAAGCGTGGATTTACCGGTCCCGTTCCGGCCGACAAAGCCCGTTCGCTGCCCCGGCGGGATGGCGGCGGTAACATGGTCGAGGAGCAGGCGCCCCTCCATCCGGAAGGTCAGATCGTTGATATGCAACATGATGGGCGGGCTTTTAGCACCGCCGGTTGCTCCCGTCATCAGGCCCGGCTATAAACCGCGCCAAATCTTCCACCTGCAGAATTGGGAAAGCTGAGCATGGCCCTCGAACGGACCTTCTCGATCATCAAGCCTGACGCGACCCCGCGCAATCTTACCGGCAAGATCCTCGACCGCCTCGAAAGCGCGCGGCAGCGTTTCGCTGCCTCGAAGCGTATCCACATGACGAAGGCGCAGGCCGAAGGCTTCTATGCCGTTCACAAGGAGCGCCCCTTCTTCAACGACCTGGTGGCTTTCATGACCTCGGGTCCGGTCGTGGTGCAGGTTCTCGAAGGCGAGAACGCCATCGCGAAGAACCGCGAAGTGATGGGCGCCACCAACCCGGAGAATGCCGCCGAAGGCACGATCCGCAAGGACTTCGCCGAGTCGATCGAGGCGAACTCGGTCCACGGCTCGGACGCCCCGGAGACGGCTGCCGAAGAGATCAGGTACTTCTTCAAGGACGACGAGATCGTCGGCTGATTCTCATCGGCTGATGTACTGCATAGCCCCGCCGGAAACGGCGGGGCTTTCTGCATTATGGGCCCCGGGTTAGGGTTGTGATCTGCGTCAAGCCTGAGGGGATGAAATGAGCCGCGCCAGATTGATTGGCCGCCTTCGGGAATACTACGAAGGGTCTTCGGAAGAAGCCGAGCACTTCCGCTACGGTCTTCTGATCTTCGATATCGCGACGATCCTTTTCATCGTGGTGACATCCTTCACGCCACGCTCCCTCTACATTGAAATCGCGGATGTGGTGATTGGGGTCCTGATCCTCGCCGATTTCGTGGCCCGCTTCCTGATCGACCGGCAGCGAATGCGAACCTTCTTCCATCCGGTGAACGTCGCCGAAATAGTGGCGATTGTCTCGTTTCTTGCGCCGGTCGCCGGCGAAGGTCTGGGTTTTCTCAGAATTCTGCGAACCGTTCGGCTGCTGAGAACATACCGTACACTGAAGCTTCTGCGTCAGGACTTCCGGTTCTTTCGTGCGCATGAGGAAATCGTCATTGCCTCGGTAAATCTGGGTGTCTTCATCTTTGTGATGACGGGCCTCGTCTACGAGACGCAACGCTACACGAACCCGGATATCGGCAATTATGCCGACGCACTCTATTTCACGGTTACGGCGCTCACGACGACCGGTTTCGGCTATATCACGCTTCCC
>OEIO01000056.1_pt1 | contig 14441 bp, 10 predicted proteins | sample 1539121 | NCBI WGS metagenome assembly OEIO01 (sample SAMEA98136418, study PRJEB22522) | marine metagenome | biome: marine biome; feature: marine water body; material: sea ice | place: Arctic Ocean | collected 21-Sep-2015 | depth 1.1 m
CTGGTCACCGCTGCAGAGCGGTAGCTGGCCCGTTCCGGCACGGATCAGCCGGGTGGAACACCTCGGCGATGTGCAGTGGCTGCATTGCGATGTGGGCGACGAGTCGTTGATCGCCCGTGTCGAACCGGAGAGGCGATACACGGCGGGAGCACCGATTGCATTGGCGCTCTCACCTGATCGTGTGTGCTGGTTCGACGCGCGGACCGGACTGCGCCTGTGAGTCGTGGTGGCGGACTTGCGGCGATCGCGCTGGCCGCGACCGTCGGACTGGTGATGCTGCCCCTGGTCGCAACGCTGGTGCTCGCGGGATTTCGCTATGACGCGCTGAATTCGCCAGTCTGGATTGGGTTCGATCACCTGCGCCGGCTACTCGCTGATCCGCTATTCCTGACCGCTCTCGAAAACTCTCTCTGGCTGATTGTGGTCGCCGTACCGGTCCGGCTGTTGCTGGCTCTGGTGCTGGGCTTGCTACTGACTGATCGCGGCCGCGTGGCGCGTGCGGCATTCGTGCCGGTTTTCACGCCGGTGGTGCTGCCGGAACTCGTCTGGGCCATGGCCTGGCTGTGGATTCTGAACCCCTTCTTCGGCCCGGCCGCATGGCTGCTTAACACCTTGGAGGTCGGTGGCGCGCAATGGCTGCTGACATCGACGGGCGCACGCTCGGCGATTGTCGTTGTGTTGGGGTTTCTGATTGGTGAGCAGGTGCTGGTGATCATGGCGACGCGGCGCCACATTCCGCCGCAACGCTATGAGCTTTGCGCGGTCGAGGGAGCCGGTGGGTGGTACAGCTTTTCTCGCGTGACGCTGCCGGCATTGTGGCCGGTGTTGCTGATGCTGGCGGCGCGTGATGTCGTGCTCGTGCTGCAGCTGGCGTTCGTGCCGTCACTGATCGTGACCAAAACCGGGCCGCAGTTCGCGACACTTTATCTGCCGCATTACATCTACCAGAACGCGTTCGAGTATTTGCGGTTCGGTTATGCGGCGGCGATGAGCGCCGTGCTCGTGCTGGCGGTTATGGTCGTGCTGGTCGCGCAGTTCTGGTTGCTGCGACGCTGGATCCGGATGGGCTGATCAGCATCAGGCCATGCGCGGCCAGTTCGCCAGCCGTCGCTTGCTGCGCCCCGCCTCACCGTCGCTCCCGCCGGCTCTTGCCAGCGCACGGGCGAGTTCCGAGCGGGTCATCCGGGGGTCAATCACGCGATCGATCAGGTTTTGTTCCGCCGCCGGCCACGGTGCATTGGCGCGGGCCATGTCGTCGATCATCTGCCGGCGCATCGCATGGCCCTGTTCTTCGGGGAGGGCGGATAGTCGCCGGCCATGGGCCACGTTCACCGCGACTGCCGGGGCCATGAAGGAGATATCTGCGCCCGGCCAGGCCAGCACCACGTCGCTGCCCATGTTGCCGCCGGACATATTGCAATGCGCCATGCCGTAGGACTTGCGGACAATCAGGCTAATGCGCGGTACCGAGGACTGATGCAGCGCCTCGATGAAGTTCATGATCTTCAGCGGCATCTGGCGTTCTTCCGCCCGCTTGCCGACAAAGAACCCCGGCGTGTCGTGCAGAAAGAGCAAGGGAATATGGAAGGAGTCGCAGAGACAGATGAAACTGGTCGCCTTTTCGCAGGCACCCGGTCCCATGGCGCCAGCCGTGACCTTCGGATTGTTCGCGAGGATGCCTACAACCTGTCCATCCAGCCGGGCGAGCGCGGTGATCAGGCTGCCGTCGTAGCTGGGTTTGAGCTCCAGCAGCGAGCCGGTATCGACGATCAGTTCCAGTAGCCGGTGCATGTCGTAGGGCTGGCGCGGGTCCGACGGAACGGTCTCCAGCAAGGCCGGAACCGGTTGATCGGTCGGCTGGGTGGCGGGTAACCGGGGTGGCAAGGCAGCGGCGCTGGATGGGAAATACGACAGGCAATGGCGTGCCAGTTGCAGCGCATGGGCATCGTCATTGGCGAACAGATCGACCAGCCCGGTGGTGTGGGCGTGCAGGGCCGGGCCGCCGAGGGCCTCTGACGTGGCCTGTTCACCCGTGGCGATTTCAAGAATGGACGGCCCGCCGACACACATGGCGGTGCCCTTGGCCTGAATCACGATGTCGGAGACCGAGGCGGTCCAGGTTGGTCCGCCGAAGCATTCGCCGAGAATCAGCGTGAGCAGGGGCACGCGCCGGTCGCGTGGCGCGTGGTCGATACGGTAGACCATGCTCATCATGCCGTCCGAACCCATGATGTCGGGAACGCGCGCGCCGCCTGCGTCGCCGAGGTGGACCAGCGGCAAACCCTTGCGGCAGGCATAGTCCATCAGCGCCATTTGCTTGCTCACACCCACACGCCCGCCGGCGCCCGCGAGTACGGTGACATCATCTGCGCTGACCGCCACCGGTCGGCCGGCAACCGCGCCGTAGCCACAGATCTTGCCATCGGCAGGGGTTCGGTCGCGCGCCTCTGGCATGTCGCTGCGTGCCAGCAGGCCGAGTTCGTCGAAACTGTCGGCATCGACCAGGGAGGCGATGCGTTCGCGGGCGGTGAGCCGCCCCTTGGCATGCTGGCGGGCGATGCGCTGCTCGCCGCCCATGGCCAGGGCCGCCTGGGTCCGCGTCGCCAGTGCGTGCAGCCCGTAAGGATCGTCGCCGGTCATCGCGTCATCCCGCTCCGTCGGCATCGGCGTCGGCGGTTCTGATCAGTTCGGCGAAATCTGCCGTCGGCATCGGGCGGGCGAAGAGAAAGCCCTGCATTTCGTGGCAGCCCAGCCGGCGCAGGGCCTTCCACTGCGCGTCGGTTTCCACGCCTTCGGCCACCGTATTCAGATGCAGGCTGTTGGCCAGCGCGATGATTGCGCTGCAAATCGACGCATGTTGTTCCTCGGAATCGACGTCCCGCACGAATTCACGGTCGATCTTCACCGTGTCGATGGCGAAGGTCTTGAGGTGGGTCAGCGAGGAGTATCCGGTTCCGAAGTCATCCAGGGCGATCGAGAAGCCGTGCGATTTCAGCAGCCGCTGTGCGTCGCGGGTCTGTTCCATGTCGGTCAGCAGGGCTGATTCGGTGAGTTCCACCTCCAGCTGTGCGGGGGCGACGTCGAATTCCTCGCAGGTCCGGATCAGCAGTTCGACCATGGAGAGATCGCCGAGATTGGCGGCCGAGAGGTTGATCGCGATCTGAGGAGCTTGCAGCTGCTCAGCCTTCCACGAGGCCAGTAGCCCGCAAGCCTTGCGGATGACCCAGGTGTCCAGTTCGACGATCAGGTTCGATTCTTCAGCCAGGGCGACGAAGGTATTGGGCGGGATCCAGCCGATTTCGTCACTATGCCAGCGCAGCAAGGCCTCGGCGCCGACGATGCGGCGATCCATGCAGAACTTGGGTTGCAGGTGCAGTTCCAGTTCATCATTCGCGATGGCCTGCCGCAGCTGGGTCTCCAGTGCCAGACGCGATTCCACCCGCGTGGTCATTGCTTCGTTGTAGACCACCACGCCCTCGGCCTGAGGCCGTGAGTGGCTGGACGCCGCGGTGGCCGCGTAGCGGATCAACGAATCTGCATCGGCTGCGTGTTGCGGCGCTTGCGCCATGCCCACCGAAGCGGAGATAGGGACGCGATGTTGGCCAATGGTCAACGATTCGGTGCAGATCAACCGCAGCCGCTCGCCCATCGCCAGGGCTTGCGTGTCATCGGGTCCGGTGGTCTGGAAAAACACCACGAAATGATCGGAATCCAGGCGGGCCAGGTCTCGTCGTCCCGACGGTTGCTCCTGGCCGTGAACCGCTCGCATCAGCCGAGAGGCCAGGGTTTGCCACATGTCGTTGAGTAGCTGCTGTTGCATCGACTGCGCAATTTGCTTGGGCACGGCAATGCGAATGCACAGCACCGACAATGACTCCTGGCCGCCCTCGGCGCGGCGCAGCAGTTCGTTGGTGCGTTGTTCGAACAGCTCCCGATTGGGCAGCCCCGTGATGCGGTCGTAGTAAGCGAGCTGATTGAAGCGGGCGTTGCGTTCCTGCGCCCTGAAATTGAGCCGGAGCACCCACCACAGCAGCAAAAGGGCCGCGGCGGTGTAGAGCCCGTACGCCCACCACGTAGCCCACGGAGCGGGCGTAACGCGAATCGGCAGCGTGTATGGCTCGGGCGTCCACACGCCGTCGCTGTTCGCCGCCCGAATTTTCAGCGTATAGCTGCCGGGGTCCAGGTTGGTGTAAGTCGCACGACTGCGGGTCGAGGGCGGGCTCCAGTTCTTGTCGAAGCCTTCCAGCTTGACCGAGTAGAGGTTTTGGTCCGGCGCGGTGTAGTCCGTCGCAGCGAACTCGAAGGCGACCACATCTTCGTTGTGGGCCAGAACGAGCGAGTCACGTAGGTAGGGTGGCGTGGTGCCGGACAGGGGTTCGCCATAGAGCAGGATATCGGTGAGCAGGATTTGTGGAGGCTGCGCATGGCCGGATACCGCCTTGGGGTCAATGGCGTTGAAGCCGCCTGGTCCGCCGAAGTACAGGGTGCCGTCGTTGGAGCGGTGGTGGGAGCCAAAGTTGAATTCGTTGCTGAAACTGCCGTGACCCTCATGAAAGCCACGGATCTCGCCTGAGGCGGGGTCCAGTCGCATCAGACCGTTGTTGCTGCTAAGCCAAAGACGTCCGGAGGTGTCGGGCTCGATGCCGAATATCACGTTGCTGGACAGGCCGTTCGCCGTCGAGATGACTGAGAATTCAGGTTGCTTGCTTTCGATCGATTCGCGACTCAGCCGCGCCAGTCCCTGGGCACCAGTACCAATCCAGATGTTAGCGTGCTCGTCCGCATGCAGGCTGTAGATCGTGTCGGAGGGCAGCCATCCGGCCCGGTTGGCATCGCCGCGGAAGTGCTCGGTCTCGCCGGTGGCGATATCCAGCTGCACCAGGCCATTGGCTTCTGTGCCAATCCACAGTTCTTGGTCCCGAACGACCGTGAGTGCCGTCGCACGGGAGCGCTCCAGCCCGGCTAACGGGCCTGTGAAACCCAAGCGTTTGACGGTTTGCGATGCGATATCGACCTGCGCGACGCCGCCGTTGTAGGTGCCGACCCACAGAATTCCCGGCGGGCCTTCAGTCAACGACATGATTCCGGAAGCGCCCAGCGCATCGCGGCGCCCTGGCGCCACCGGGAGCGATGTCACTTCGCCGGCGGCCGGTGCGTAGCGGAGCAGCCCCTCGGCTTGCGTACCGATCCATATGGTGCCCTGGCTGTCCTCTAGCAGGGACATCACGCTGCTCTGCGCCAGATCATAGGCCCCAGCCGGGGGTGCTGGCAGGACGCTTCCGGACTCACTCAGGCTCAGCAAGCCTGCGCCGATGGTTCCGATCCAGACTGTCTGGTCCGCTTGCTCCAGAAAGGCGTTGACGTGTACGCCGGACAGCGCTTCCGGCGTTCGCGGCCCTAGCGACCAGCTGCGCGGATTCCAGACAGCCGCTCCGCCACCACGTGTGCCGACCCAGATGAGCCCGTAGACATCCTGTTGCAGGCTCATGATGAAATCATTGGGCAGGCTGAATTGGTTCGCCGGTTCGTGACTGAAAGACTGCGACGTCCCATCGGGGAAAATCAGCGTGATGCCGGCCTGGGTGCCAACCCAGATGCGGCCGGAGTTGTCTTCGAGCAGTGCGCGCACTCGATTGCTGTTGAGTACGACTTCAGATTCCGGGTCGGCGTCGAAATGCTGAAATGCGCCGGTTTCCGGATCTAGTCGTGAAAGTCCAGCGTCGTATGTCGCAACCCAGATCTGTCCCTGGCGGTCTGCCAGGACCTCAGAGACGTTGTTAGCGCCCAGCGTTTGAGACGGCGCCGCATCGCGATCGTGGGTATATGAGGTCACACGGTTCGATGGGCGATCAATTCGATGGATCCCGCGCTGGCTGCCAACCCAGATCGACCCATCTGGTGCCTCTGCGAGCGATGAGATGGTCCGTTTGCGAGCTGACGCGGCGTCGGTCGCGTCTAGCAGCTGTGCGATTGGACGCCCTTCCAGCGTGAGCGCAAGCACACCATTGCTTCGCGTGCCCACCCAGATCGTGCCGTCAGATGCGGCAAGTACGTCATTGATTCTCGCGTTCGATAAGTTGTCTCCGCGTCGGCCGGTCAATGCAACGTGGTCGACGCGATCCGTCCGACGATTCCATCGCATCAGCCCGGAATCATCGGTGCCGAGCCAAAGGTCCCCGTGCTGATCCTCGGCGATCGCCCAGACGTAGTCGCTGCGCAGGCCATGCGGTCTACCGACCTGTCGATATTTCGTTTCAATCGAGTGGCCGTCGTATCGATTCAAGCCATTCTCTGTGGCCAGCCAGACAAATCCGAAGCTGTCCTGGTGAATGTCTAGAACAGTGCTTTGACTCAATCCGTCGCGCACCCCGATACGTTCAAAGGAAAGCGGTGTGGAGGGGTTGGCTCCCCAGGCGGTCCAAGCGAGAACGCAGGCCGCAACGACGAACATCGCGCGCCTAAAGTTCCGCATGCAACGGGGCTTTCGCACGCCGGCATTTGCTAGCGGTGTTTCTCCCCCGATGTAACAGGCCAAGTGCATTGAACAGAGTATGAACGAGCCTGTGTGAGAATTCGCGAGAAGGGAGGACGGCGGTGGTTTGCCGGATTCGCTGAACTCCCCCGCAGGCGTGCAATTTCGTAGGTCCTACTATTGTCCGCGCAGGATCGAATTTCTACACTGCTTCAGTCAAATTAAACGGTTCCGCTAGGGATTTCGCGGAGCCGCAACTCACTGGGGCTCAGGGATAGGCCACCACAAGGCCGTTCGCAATGAAATTACATTTTCTGGGGATTGGCGCGGGCTTGGTCACCGCGCTAGCGGCTGTTGCGTTCAGCGCAACGGATCGGGTTCAAGGGTCGCTGGTCGAGGTCGACCAGACCTCCACATATATCATCAAGGCACGCACAAGCGCCGACGCAGTCAAGGCTGTGAAGGCGGTCCAGGGTGTGATAATCGGCGAATTGTCGGTGATCGACTCGGCAACTGCCGTGCTGACGGACATCCAGGCTGACGCATTGCGCCGCCGCGAGGGCCTGCAGGTCTACAAGGACGCGCAGGTCGAAGTCAGCGGCGACGCACCTGACACCTTTTATCCAGCCTGGGTCGGTGCCGACCAGCTGCATGCCAGCGGTATTGACGGTAGCGGTGTGGCCATCGCCATCATCGACACCGGCCTGTGGCCGAAGGTCAGCAACGAACTGGCCGTCGAACACGGCGTGGATACAGTAGGGCTGGCAACCGGAGGGTCCGACTTGTCGTTTGCGCCTGGGCTCGTCAGCGACCAGAGCGGTCACGGGACGCACATCACTTCGGTGGCTGCCGGCCGTGAGCTATCCGCCGACGGTTTCTACGAAGGCGTGGCCCCCGGGGCTGATGTAATCGTGGTGCGTGCATTCGATGGCAATGGCTATGGCTCCTACGTGGATGTAATCGAAGGCATCCAGTGGGTAATCGACCATCACGCGCAACTGAATATCCGGGTGCTGAACCTGTCCTTCAGCGCTGAGCCGCAGTCCTACTATTGGGACGATCCATTGAATCAGGCGGTGATGGCCGCCTGGGAAGCCGGCATTGTCGTGGTGACATCCGCGGGAAACACCGGTCCGGAACCAATGACGGTGGGTGTCCCTGGGAACGTGCCCTACGTGGTGACCGTAGGTTCCGTCGATGATAATCATACGCCGGATGACCGCAGCGACGATTTCCTGTCGTCGTTCTCGTCGACCGGCCCGACCCACGAAGGCTTCGTCAAGCCGGAACTGGCCGCGCCAGGTGGGCACATGCTCGCGCACATGAATCCGAACGGGACGATCGCAAAGTCGTACCGCGAGTACATGCACGAGAATAATCACTACTTCACCATGTCCGGTACATCGCAGTCTGCGGCCGTGATTTCCGGTGTGGTGGCGCTGGTGGTCCAGGCAGATCCCACATTGACGCCGGATGACGTGAAGTGTCGCCTGCTCAGCTCTGCGAAGCCGGTCGTGGATGCGTCAGGCACAGCGCTCTACTCACTGTTCCAGCAAGGCGCTGGTTTGGTGTTCGCGCCAGACGCCGTTTTTAACCAAGCCTTAGCCTGCGCGAATGTCGGTCTTGATATTGCTGCCGACTTGTCCGGCGAGGCGCACTTTGTTGGCACCGCGACCCGGCTGGATGACGGTACCTACGCATTGAGGCACCCGGAGACCCTGGAGCTTTCCTCAGGCAACGGTGCGACCTGGGATGGCTACTATACGTTTGCACAAGGCTACACTTGGGGTGGCGCAGATGGTGGCACCGGTACGACCGATGGCTACACTTGGGGTGGCGCAGACGGTGGTACCGGCACGAGCGATGGCTACACCTGGGGTGGCGCGGATGGTGGTACCGGCACCACCAACGACGGCTACACTTGGGGTGGTGCCGACGGTGGTACTGGCACAAGCGATGACGGTGACACTGACACGAGCAACGACGGCTACACCTGGGGCGGTGCCGACGGTGGTACTGGTACAAGCGATGACGGTGACACCGGCACGAGCAACGATGGCTACACCTGGGGTGGCGCGGATGGTGGTACCGGCACCAGCGACTTCCTGCCTAGTGTTCTTGGACTCCGCGACCTGGGTGTAAACGACTGGGTAATTCCCGACCCGCGTCGCGAGGATCGATAGCGCACTGGCGCCTTATCGGCCATGCATTCGCGCTCGGAGTCGTTGATTCGGCTCCGAGCGTTTTTATATACAGGGCCTCAAAAGCCTGAACTCGGTTCATTGCCCGCCATGCAGATCATGATTGATTGCGGCGAGTTGGGGAATGAACACGCGCCACGAACTGATTGCGCAGCTCTATGTCGTTGCGGCCGAAATGCTGCCGGATGCGTACGGCCAATGGGCGGTGGGTGAGCTGGCGCGGTGCCACGACATCGCCGGTCTCGAATGGACGCTATCTGCCGAGTCGAGTCTTTATCGCTCGGGGTTGATCGCCCGGCTGGAGGGTGGGGCGGGCCCGGATGAGCTGGTGGCCTATCAGCAGGTGCTCGAAGTGATGGTCGATGGCGCACGGCATGTGTTTCGACTGCCAGGCGCTGGAAACCACGCTCCTGCAGGCCGTGATTTCCATACAGGGCTTTTTCATGCAGCGACGGCCTGGTCGCTCTGCCGCCGCTACTCCATCGCAGGTCGTATGGATGGCACTGGTGCGGATACAGAGCTGGGATACGCGATCGTTCACGCGACAGGTGAGGTCAAGGTGTGTGATTCGCGATTTTCACAGTTGCTGGCGGGTGCGGGGTGGACGGGGCTCGGGGTGCCACTGCCCTTTCAGATTCCCTGGAATGCCCGCGTGGCGAAGCGGGGATTTTGTTGGAGCTCCCTGTATTTCCAGGTGACACGGGATCGTCGGGTGTATCGTCTCGCGGTGCGGCCGGATCGCCGGGTCACGGCCAGCGTGACTGATCGCGAGTGGAGCGTCGTTCGCGAATTGGCCAAAGGCAAGACCTATCCGCAGATTGGCGAGGCGTTGCATATCGCACCCACCACGGCGTCTTCGCACACCTACAAGCTGATGGACAAGCTGGGGTTTCGCCAGAAGAGCGAGTTGGTGCAGTGGTACCACACCCAGGCCGTGCGTCTGGCCTGACGCCAGCCGCCGGCGGTTGTCAGCCAGCGCTCAGGTGGCGGGCGCATCGTGTGATCTCCCGTCATCAGGAGATCACCATGAATCGAATCGCCTGTCTTGCCCTGTCCACTTGCCTGTTGGCGACCGCGCCGCTGGTTGACGCCGCCGGTTCTCGCGAACAGTCACTCATCGAGTCGGTGGACCGTGCCGCATCGGCGCGTGGCGAGCAAAAGCACCGGCCTTCGGGGCCTCGTCATGCGCCGGATCGCGGCCGTGGACGCGACCACCATCCAGGTCGTGGTCATGGTCACGCGCCGCGACATGGCCACGCACCGCAGCACCGCCGGGCTTACGCGCCGCGTCGCCACCGCATCAGTGAGTACGATGCACGCCGAATCGCCATCCATCACTATGGTCTGGGCGTGCGCAGCGCGCATTGCCACGATGGATACTGGACGCTGGTTGGTCATCGCCACGGGCATGGTGCGATCCGGGTTGTGCTGGATGCATTCTCAGGGCAGGTTGTCGGGTATTTCCCACTCGACCCTCACCGAGGCTGGCGTTGGTAACAAGTGCACGTATCTGTTCTCGCCGGTTCGTCAGCACCCTGTTCTTGCTGGTGGCTTTGGTCACGCCCGTGCACGCCTTTCCCGGCGGCGCCTCCGCGCTGGTCGCATCGGCCGGTGGGGGCTGGAAGACCGGCGCGGTGCGCCAGGCTATGGCCGAGATTCAGTCCCGCTACGGCGGATCGATGATCCGCCAGCAATCCAGCGGCGACACCTTGCTGGTGCAGTGGCGCACCCGACAGGGCGTGCAGGTCTTTGTCATCGAACCCTCTACCGGGCGCTGGTATCCGGCGCCGCGTCGCGATGCGCGTCCTGGTCGTTGACGACGATTCATCGCTGCGCGAAGGCGTGGCGGCGCTGATCCAGGAATCCGGCTTCGACGTGGAGACCGCGGATAGCGGCGACGCTGCGGATTCCTGGGTCCGGGCGGTACCGTTTTCCGGCGTCGTGCTCGATCTGGGGCTGCCGGATGGCGATGGCCTGGCTCTGCTGCGTCAATGGCGCCGTCGCGGCCTGGCCGTTCCTATCCTGGTGCTTTCGGCCAGGGGGACGCCCGACGAGCGCGCTGACGGGCTCGAAGCAGGCGCCAACGATTATCTCCCCAAACCGTTTCACGGTCGTGAGCTGCTCGCGCGGTTGCGGCGCATGATCCAGGGCAGCACACCGCTGATCGAACCACTTCGTCTGGGCACAGATGGCGATGTTGCCTTCGACCTGGTGGATGAATCCGTATTCCGCGATGGTCAGCCGGTGGCGATCTCACGCACCCTGCGTCGCGTGTTGGGTGTGCTGGTGGCCGCGCGAGGGCGGGCGGTTAGCAAGGCCCACCTGATGGATCAGGTTAGGGATCTGGAAGCCGCCGCATCGGAGAACGCCGTGGAGCAGTGGGTGCGCCGATTGCGACAACGGCTAGGCCAGAGCTTGATCCTGACTGTGCCCGGGCAGGGGTATGCGATCAATTTGCCTGCCGAGCGGGCCATCCGCTGATGCGATCCCTGCGCCTGCAATTGACCCTGACGGTGGCGTTGGTGATCGGGGCAACGCTGTTGCTGGCCGGCAGCTGGCTGGGTGCCCGTCTGCATCAGGGCATGGAACAGTCGGCTGTCGCGCGCCTCACCGAAAGCGCCGAGCATGTGGCGGCTTTTTTGCCGTTCGAGCTGCCCGACAACTGGTCTCAAGGTGAGTTCGCCCAGCCGTATTCGGGGCATTACTGGGAGCTGATCCAGCTGGGCGATGGCGAAGACGCTGGGCGTTTTGCGGCCTCGGCGTCCTTGACCGATTACGAGTTGCTCGGCGCCGACGCGGCGGTCCCACCGACGGTAGTCGTCGGTCAGCTGGCTCGGTTAACGGGGCCGCTCGAGCAGCAGCTGGTTGCAGTCTGGGTACCTCTGCCGGTCGGTCCCGAACCCGGCCGTTTCGCGATGCTGATCGCGGTGCCCGCGCAGCCGCTGGACCAGCAGACAGCGGCCTTACGCTCCGCGCTCTGGCGCGGCGGGATCGTGATCTGGCTGCTGTGCGTGCTCGCGGGCGGGGCGGCAATTGCCGCAGCGTCGCGTCCGATCCGGGCCTTGCAGCGCCAGCTTCTCAGTTTGCAGCGCGGTCAACGGCAACGACTGGGCGAAGCCGTGCCATCGGAATTCTCTGGCTTGGTCCGGAGCTTCAACGCCGTCTTGACCGCACACGAGCAAACCGTGGCACGCCATCGGGATGCCGTGGCGCAGTTGGCGCACGAGTTGAAAACGCCGCTGGCGACGCTCAGGCAGGCCGCGGAGGCCGGCTCACAGGTCAGCTCCGAGGAGGTGCTGATGCGGGTGGAGCGAATGATGCCGCTGATCGAACAGGAGATCGGCCGGGCTCGCATTCACGGGCCATCACCGGGGTTGCAGCCGGTTACGCTGGTCAAGCAACTGCAGCGGGCCATTCAAGTCTGTCGTGTCGATCACGAGCTTGGGCCCGATGCCATTCGCCAGGACGTTCCTGCCACGCTGACGGTGCCGCTGGAAGCGCGGGATTTGTACACCGTGATCTGGAATCTGCTCGACAATGCCATCCGGCACGGCGGCCTGCCGGTCCTGATCTCCGCCACCGGCGACGGCTTTGCGATCCACGACGGTGGAGGCGGCGCGCAGCTTGCCGCGATCCGCCCTCAGGGCATCGGCCTGTCGCTGGTCGAGACCATTCTCGATGCCTACGGTTGGACAACGACGATCAGCGCCAGCCCGGAGGGTGGGCGCTGTGTCACGGTCCATCCGCAGGTCGCCACTCCGAACTGAAGCGGCCCAACCGAAGTTGGGCCGCTTGTATTACCTGCGCCGAGCTGGGTTCGCACGCTGGCTGCGTCGCCGCAGCCAGCCACCGGCGAGCAGGACCAGCAGTGCGCCGGGCAAGGCCGCGCCGCCCTTGCCACCGGCCGAGTCGTTGCCGCCCGGCGTGCCACCACCTGTTGTCGCGTTCTCGAAGTTGTACAGCTGCACACCCCGACCAAACGTCGCCGCGAACAGCTTGGTGTCGTCACCGGGCTGCAGGACCAGCTGATTGATTGGCAGGTTGGGCAGGTCGCCCAGTGGCGCCCATTCCGAACCTTCGAGGTCGCTGGAGATGAACACGCCGATGTCGGTGCCGACGATGAGCTGCTCGCCGCGCTTGATGATGGCCGTGGTCACGACATCCGGCAGGTTGCCGGAAATGTCGACGAAGGTTTCGCCAGCGTCGGTGGACTTGAACACATGGCCGCTGCCAACGTCGGTGTTCTGATCCAGGTAGCCGCCCTCGGGTAGCCAGCGAGCGGTGGAGTAGCCTCCCAGCGCGGCGTAAACCGTGGTGGGTTCAGCCGGGTCGATTTCCAGCCCGTAGATGAAGCGATTGGGCAGGCCGTCTGCTGTGGCGTGGTGCCAGCCGTCCGATGTGCCGGCGGCCGGGGGCGCATCGCCACCGACATTGGTCGCGATGCCCGAATCGAACTGGGCGTTGCCGTCCAGCACAGAGCAGCTCCCGCAGAACGCCACGTAGGCGGCGTCGCCTTCCAGATCCAGCGAGCGGTGACGGGCCTGGTAGGCGATGCCGGTGACCGGGCTCACCCCGAGGTCGAATACGTTGACCCAGTTGGTGGCCGTGGTCGCATCCGTGGTTTCCGCCACCATCGTGCCGGCCGCGATCATGTGATCGGCGTTTTGCGGATCCATGAAGAACGGCCCCAGGAAATGCGCGGCGCCGACTTCAGCTTCGCCCGGATCAGCGAAGCTGAAGGTCTCGCCACCGTCGTTGGTGCGGTTAATCGATAGGCCGGGCGTCTGCACAAAGGCCGTCTGCGAGTCATCGGGATCCACGGCTGTCCACATGCCGTCGCCGATGTAGATGCGAACCTGGCGTCGCGTGTCCGGCTCGATCTTGCCGGATGCGTTGTCTTGCAGGCCGTAGTACACCGTGCCGTCCTTGGCGACGCTGATGCCGTAGTTCATCAACGTGTAGAAACCTTGGTTGGCGCCGTCTTCCCAGTTGGCATTGGAGAACGGGGCGGTGACCGGGTTCGCCGAATACTGCTTGTAAGCGCCGCCATCACCACCCGCGAACAGCCACACGCCGCCGTTCACGTCATCGGGGATGTAGAAGCCGGTGTGCTGATCGGGATGCGTGGTGGTCCCGTTGATGATGCCGTCGTAGGTCGGGCAGATCGGCGTGCCGACGCCACCGACGTTGCCGATCAGGAACAGGCAGGTGTTGCCGGCGAAGTAGGTGCCGATGACCCCGAAATCCAGAGGGTTGAGCTGCTGGGTGACGCCATTGACGGGCACAATGCCTGAGGATTCGGTCTGCCAGATTTCCTCCAGGCCGAAGGTGAGTCGAGTCGGTGCGCCGGTGAGGGGGTCGGTGGCGGTGGGGTCGGGTGCGATCCAGAGGTCATACCAGGCCTGGATGCCCGGTCCGACGCCCAATGCCGCGGCGGCCGCAAGCGATGAGCCGCCGACCAGTCCGCTGGTGAGGATCTCCAGCTCGTCCGCCAGCTGCGTCCAGCTTTCGCCGAAATCGGTGGACACGTAAATCCCGTTGAGCGCAGTGCTGCTGAGTACGCCGGTGGCTTCCACGAGTTCGCAGACGAATTGCGCGTCACCAGCCGGTAGCTGCTCGCTTGGCAGGTGGGGATTCTCGATGCCATCACCGATCAGCGCATCGACGTAGGCGACACCGCCGTTGAGCATCACCGCATCCTGCACGCTCCCAGCGCCAATGCTCCGCTCCTGGTCCCGGCCCACGCCCTAGCCGCATTCACCCCGCCC
>OEIO01000058.1_pt1 | contig 14355 bp, 13 predicted proteins | sample 1539121 | NCBI WGS metagenome assembly OEIO01 (sample SAMEA98136418, study PRJEB22522) | marine metagenome | biome: marine biome; feature: marine water body; material: sea ice | place: Arctic Ocean | collected 21-Sep-2015 | depth 1.1 m
GTGGCAGCGGTGGTCGGAATCACGTGCAGCGGCAGCGGGCGACGGAAGACCCGGAACAGGCCCTCCATCTTGCGGATCGCCTTGTTGTTGGTTGCGCGTGCAGCGATGACCTTTGCGGCATCAATGCTGGAACCGCCGCCGATGGCGAGGATCGCGTCGGCCTGGTCGCGCTTGAGTTGCTGCAGGCCCTGCTCGATCAGCGCAACGCTGGGATCCGGCTCCACGCCATCGAAGACGGTCACCGTGATTCCGGCGGCTTCCAGGCGCTGACGCAAGGGTTCGACGAGCCCGATCTTCACCAGCACTGCATCGGTCACGATCATCAGACGTCGGGTGCCGTCTTTGGCCAGCGCATCACACAGGGCCAAGGCGGAATCCGCACCGGTGAACAACCGAGGTTCGCGAAACGGCAGCACACGAATCGAGGTCTTCAACAGGAACATGTAGAAGCGGTAGAACAGGACTTGAAGGCTGAACAACATCGTCGTCTCTCTATAGTCTGGCCAGGCGTCTTGTCGTTGTTCGTCGCGCATGCCTGACGGACCGCCCGGTCCAGCCCTCACGCATGCCCCGCGCCGCGTGAGCCGCGGCGCGCTAACCAACAATTATGCCGGTGATTGTTGGCTAGTGCGCGTCGAACAGATCGCAGGGGCGGTGCTCTTCATCGGCGGCGTCGATGCGCAAACCGGCCAGCCGCGGATTCGGCTGAGCGGCGGACAAGACGATTGAGACGCGAGCCGGTAGGCTGCGCGGCTTCGCATTGCCGTGGTGGCCTGCTCTCTCATGTCTGCTCAAGCTGCAAACGCGGGTGCGGTCCCCAGTTACGGTCGCCTGTTCGCGATCGCGTGGCCCATCGTGCTCGCCAACATTGCTGCACCCTTGCTGGGCCTGATCGATACCGCGGTGATCGGCAACCTCGGCCAGGTGGCCGATCTGGGCGCCATTGCGCTGGGATCGTTGATCTTCAGCTTGATCTACTGGGGATTCGGTTTCCTGCGGATGGGGACCACCGGTTTCACCGCCCAGGCTGTCGGCGCCGACGATTCTGCCGAGGTGCGCGCCTGCCTTGCCCGCAATCTCGTGCTGGGCCTGCTGCTGGCGGTGATCGTGCTTGCATTGCAATGGCCACTGATTCGAATCGCCATGTCGATTTTCGAGGCCAGCGGCCCGGTGGAGTCCGGTGCCGCGGCATATCTGCAGATTCGAATCTGGGGCATGCCGGCCGCCTTGGGCCTGTTCGTCATCTGCGGATCGTTGATCGGCCAGGGGCTCAGCCGCACGTTGATGTTGATCCAACTGGTCATGAACGGCCTGAACATCCTGCTCGACTTGCTGTTCGCCGGCGTTCTGCACTGGGGCGTGGAAGGTGTCGCGCTCGGCACGGCAATTTCCGAGTGGCTGGCGTTCGGTCTCGGCGGCTGGTTGCTCGTGCGCAGGCTGCGAGCCAGCCAAGCTGATGCCGAGGCTGTTTGGCCCTGGGCGCGCATTCGTCAGGCGGCCGCGCTGGCGGGCGCTTTGCGCGCGAATCGCGACATCATGATTCGCACCTTGTTGATGTTGGTCTGTTTCGCCTGGTTCACCAATGCAGGTGCTCGATTCGGTGATCAGGTGCTGGCCGCGAATCACGTGCTGCTGCAGTTCGTGACCTTCAGTGCCTACTTTCTCGATGGTTTTGCATTCGCGGCGGAATCCCAGGTCGGCGCCGCCTATGGAGGCCGTGATCGACAGCGTTTCGATCTGGCGGTGCGGCGCTCGACGGTTTGGGCGCTGGGTACCGCCGTGGCGCTGGCGTCCGTGCTCTGGTTATGCGGCGATGCGCTCATCGCGGGCCTGACGGACCTCGCGCCCGTCCGCAGCGTGGCCGGCACCTATCTTCCCTGGGCCGCCGCCTATGTGGCTCTCTCGTTCGCGGCGTTTCAGCTGGATGGCGTGTTCATCGGTGTCACCGCCACGCCGCAGATGCGCAATGCGTCAGTCCTGTCCGCGACCGGGTTTCTCGCCGTCGCGATCTGGTGGAGCCGAGCGGCCGGCAACACGGGCCTGTGGGCCGCGTTCGTCTGCTATGTCGTGTTCCGCGCAGCGGCGTTGCTGCTTTACTACCCAGGCCTGCGCGCCAGGGTGGTGGGTTCCGAACGAATGGGCTGAATAAACGACAACGGCCGCCCGAAGGCGGCCGTTGGGTTTCCGTGGGCTTGAGGACTAATCCTCGCCCATGCTCACGCCAAGAATGTGCAGCAGGCTGGTGAACAGGTTGTAGATCGACAGATAAAGGGTGGTCGTCGCGAGGATGTAGTTGGTCTCGCCGCCGTTCACGATCTCGCCGGTCTGATAAAGGATCAGCCCGCACATCAGGATGGTGAACAGGGCAGAGATCGCCAGGCCCAGCGGCTGCCAGTAGAAACCGAACAGCGAGGCCACCAGCACGCCGATGCTGGCAACGAAGGCCACCATGATGCCGGCCATGAGCATGTGGCCCATGAAGCTGAAGTCCTTCTTCGTGGTCACGGCGTAGGCCGACAGGCCGACAAAGGTGAACCCGGTCAGGCCCATCGCCATCATCACGATCTGACCGCCATTGGAGAAACCGGTCAGGTACATGTTCAGTATCGGGCCCAGTCCGAAGCCGAGCAGACCGGTGAAGGCGAATACGGCCAGCAGCCCGTTGGAGGATTCTGCGGTGCGCGGAATCACGAACCAGATGATGCCCAGCGCGCCCAGCGAGCACAGCAACGCGGCGCCGTAGGGTACGTTCAGAGCCATGGATAGACCGGCCATCACGGCGCTGAACAGCAGCGTCATCGACAGCAGCATGTAGGTGTTGCGCAGCACCTTGTTGGTTTGCAGCGCAGATTGGGGCCTGGAGGCCGCAATGTCATAAGAAGAATGCATCAGCACACGTCCCTCATTGGAAATGGTATCGGCACCGCCGACGTCGCTTTTATGGAGACACTTGCCGGGAAAGGCAAGTTCCGGAAGCGGGCCAGCACCGCTCGGCAGAGCATGACACAGAAATGACAACAAGCGCCGGCATACTAGTCGGCTGGACTATGGGGAGGGCGTCATGCCATCTGATCGGGGTTTCAACCGTCGAGATTTCTTGCGTTCGACGGCAGCAGTGGGTGCCGCGGGCACCGTTTTGGGTGTGGCCGGCTGTGGTCAGTCATCGGCGCCGGCGAACCGCGTCACCCTGCCGGGCGTCGAGGTCCAGGACCCGTTCAAGCACGGCCTGGCCAGCGGCGACCCGACGAGCAGCAGCGTTCTGCTGTGGACCCGGGTGACCCCGACTGATCTGGACGGCAACTTCATTCCCGGCGATGTCACCGTTAGCTGGTCCGCCTATCGCGACCCGGAGCTCACCGAACTGGTGACCGGCGGCACCACGATCGCGCGCGAAGCCAACGATTACTGCGTCAAGGTCGACGCGATCGGTCTGTCGCCATACACCGCGTACTACTACCGCTTCAGCGCGCTGGGGCACGACTCGGTGATCGGGCGCGCGCAAACCCTGCCGGACTGGGATGCGGAGACCGAGAACCGGCTACGCATTGCCGTCGTGTCGTGCTCCAACTACCCGCATGGCTACTTCCACGTTTACAAGGAAATTGCCGATCGCAACGACATCGACCTGATCATTCATCTGGGCGACTACATCTACGAGTACGGCAACGGCGAGTACGGTGATACTCGCGATGTCGATCCGCCGAACGAGATGCTGACGCTGGACGACTACCGCCGCCGGCATGCCTTGCACAAGGCGGAAACCGATCTGGCGGAACTGCATCGCCAGTTCACCTGGATCACCGTCTGGGACGATCACGAGACCACCGACAACTCCCGCAAGTGTACGGCCAACAATCACAGCGAAGGCGCGATCGACGAAGGGGGTGAGGGCAACTGGTACGAGCGCAAGAGCTTCGGGATCCAGGCCTACTTCGAGTGGATGCCGATCCGCCCGGTGTCGGACGACGTCGTCGCCGCCGGGCAGTTGTTTGCGCCGGCGCTCGGCAAGACCTGGCGCAAGTACTCGGCCGGCAATTTCGCCGACATCATCATGATCGACACGCGCCTGTGGGGGCGTGATGACGAATCCGACGCAGGCGCACCGTTTCAACGGGAAGCCGTGCGCGACTACATGAGCGCCGACCCCCTTTGTGGCGATACCACGGCCCATCGCGACATTCTCGGCCCCGATCAGGAAGCCTGGCTTCACGAGCAACTGCGCACGTCGACGGCGAAATGGAAGATTCTGGGCAACCAGCTCATCGTCTCGCAGTTGCGGGTGACGCCGAATGCCGTGGCAGTGCCGCCAACGTATCTCAATACCGACGCCTGGGACGGGTATCCGACCAGCCAGGAGCGCCTCTACGAAGTCCTGCAGGGCAACAATCCGGATGGTTCGGACAACCCCGATGCCTCGGCGGTGGACAACGTGGTCGTCATCACCGGCGACATCCACACTTCTTGGGCCTTCGATGTAACGCCCAACCCGGACGCGCTGCCGGCGCCCACGCCCATCGCCGTGGAGTTCGTCGGGCCATCGGTGACCTCTCCGGGGTTGCCCATTCCCGGAGACCTGCCCAATGTTTTGCGCGCCTCCAACCGGCATCTGCAGTGGGTCAACCTCGATCAGAAGGGCTGGATTCTTTTGGACTTGGCGCCCGACTACGCGACCGGCGAGTGGTATCACATTGGTACCGACGCAGTGGTCGATTCGCCGGACCGGCCGGCGCCAAGCACCCTGGCGCGCGCCTACCGTACGCCGTCAACGCCGGGTAGCAACGGCATCGAGCTGGATCTGACCGATGTCACCAACACCGCGCATCAGACCGATCCGGGTGAAGACTACCTGGCATCGCGGCCCGCGAAGGCGCCGGCCTCGTAGGCGTACGTCGGCAGGATCTACTGCCGGCGGCCGGACGTCCCCAGTTGATTCCGCCGCAGGGTATGGGAAGCAGGCGGCGCCTTCGTCGCGCCGCCCCTGTTCTTGGGTCTGCGAGAATCACGCGTTAGGGTGGTCATCCATTTGTAGCAGGACGTTCGCTATGGAAGGTGACCACACCTACAAGATCATAGAAATCGTCGGTTCTTCGCATGACGGCATTGAGGATGCGGTGCGCACGGGCATTAAGCGCGCATCCAAGAATGTCGATGCGCTCAAGTGGTTTGAAGTCAGTGAACTGCGTGGCTGGATCGACAATGGCGATGTTGGTCACTGGCAAGTGAAGATGAAACTCGGCTTCACGCTCAAGGACTGATGCGCATGCCGGCGATGACGGAACGGCCGTTCGCGCCGGCCTGCGAACGCAATCAGGGGCCGATTCTGCAGGTTCTGCAACGGCACCTGCAGGGCGATGAGCGGGTGCTGGAGATCGCCAGCGGCACCGGACAACACGCCCTGCATTTCACTGCGGCGCTACCGCGTCTTCGGTGGCAGTGCACGGATCTGCCCGATCGCCTGGCGGGGATCGATCAGTGGTTATCCGATGGTGATCCGCATCGATTGCCGTCTCCGCGTCCGCTTGACGCGCTGGCCGGTGAGTGGCCACAGCAGACGTACGATGCCGTGTACACGGCGAACAGTTTCCACATCATGCCTTGGGGCGGTGTGCTCGCTGTGTTTGCTGCGCTGCCGGCCCTGCTCGTCCAGGGCGGTCGACTGATCGTCTACGGACCATTCCGGGTCGGGGGCGAGTTCGTGTCGCCCTCCGACGCCCAATTTGATGCCAGCCTGCAGGCACGAGATCCCGCGATGGGCTTGCGTGATCTGGAACAAGTCGCCGATTTGGCGGAGCGGGTGGGGTTACAGTTGCTCGAGCATGTCGCCATGCCGGCAAACAACCATTGCCTGGTCTGGACCATGGCAGCGGCCGACGGAAATGCCCACCATCAATAACGCGCGTCCACTTCGCGGTGCCCCTACATGATGTCCCTGCTGATTCTGTTCTTTCTGGTGTCCATCGTGTTCTCGTTTCTGTGTTCGCTGTGGGAGGCCGTGCTACTCAGCGTCACGCCGGCTTATAGCCGCGTGCAGGAAGACAAGGGCACGGCGATTGGCCGGCAGCTGAGGGTCTTCAAGGACAATATCGACAAGCCGCTGGCGGCCATACTCACGCTCAACACCATTGCCCACACCGCCGGTGCCATCGGTGTGGGCAATCAGGCGGCCAAGCTCTGGGCCGATGCCAGCCCGCTGATTACCGTGCTGATCGTGCCGGGTGGGATGACGCTGGGTATTCTGGTGCTCTCCGAGATCATCCCCAAGACCATCGGGGCGACGCATTGGCGGCGGCTGGCGCCGTTCACCGTGCGCTCGCTGCAGTTTGTCGGCGGCGTCATGACGCCGTTGGTCTGGCTTAGTCAGATCATCACGCGCCGGCTCAAGAGCGATGAGCACACGAGCGTGTTTTCGCGCAGCGATTTTCTGGCGATGACCGATATCGTTCAGGAGCAGGGGGCCTTGCTGGCCTCCGAGTCCAGCATCATCAAGAACCTGCTGCGATTCCGTGATATCACCGCCCGCGATGTCATGACGCCGCGAGTGGTGATTGTCGCCGCGGCGGAGGAAATGACCGTGGAAGGCTTTCACGCCTCCGTGGATTCGTTGCGGTTTTCCCGTATCCCCTGCTACGTCGATGGCTCCACGGACCAGATGACCGGGTATGTGCTCAAGGACGACATTCTGGAGGCGTTGCTGGCGGGCGAATCGGAACGCCGGCTGGGCAGCTTCAAGCGGTCGATGCCGGTGATCCCGGAGGACTACCCGATTCCCAGCCTGTTCGATCGGCTTCTGACCGAGCGCGAGCACATCGCACTGGTGGTGGACGCGTTTGGTGGCACGGCAGGCATTGTTACCAGCGAAGACGTGATCGAAACATTGCTGGGCCTGGAGATCGTCGACGAGCGCGACGAGTCACAGGACATGCAGGTATTGGCGCGCGAGATGTGGAAGAAGCGCGCCAAGCGCATGCAGCTGCCGGAGCTTCCGGCAGAGCCGACCGCCGAATTTCCTGCCGGGCAGGAAACACCGGTCGAAAAATGACAGGGGCGCTGACGCGCCCCTGCCGGGTCTTCGCAGGCAAACTCTTGCCGAGCTCGCCTGGATCTACTTCGATCTACTGTGCAAATTCCGACACGGTGATCTGATAGATCGCCGTCGTGCCGGAGATTTCGTTACCAACCAGCAGTAGCGGTTCGCCGTTCGGGCTGTCTGCCGCCGGTACGAAGACCATGCCCTCGGGACCGAGGTCGCCGGCAGCCGGGTTGTAGCTGTCGTCGGGATTCTCGGGATCTTCCGAAAAGTCACGCGGGTTGATGTACTGCACGAAGCGTGGGCTCTCCGGCGAGGAGATGTCGTAGACCATGATGCCGCCAACGCGCTCCAGGCCGATGAAGGCGTAGGTGCGGCCTTCCAGCGTGCCTACGGTCAGGGCTTCCGGTTCCGGTCCCTTGTCGTCGCTGCGGTCGTCGCCTTCGTTGTCGTCGTTGCTAGCGTTAAAGCCGCCGTCGTAGCCGAGGCGCTGTGCGGTGATGACTTCGAAGTCGCTGCCGCTGTCGTATACGCGTGACTGTGTCGCGGCGTCGAAAATCGAGAAAGAGCGGCCACCGTAGGCGATCAGGGCGTTGTACTCGCAGGCGGCGGTAGGCTGGCCGCCGGCATTGAGGCAGCTGGGGTCATCCAGGCCTTCGGTGGCGATGACCTTGAGGCGGCCGAGATTGGCGTTCTCGAACAGGTCAGCAATCGTGTCACCGTCGCCATCCGTCTCGGAGCTCGGGTAGCGGTCCACGGCGGGAGAATCAATCTCTGCACCGATTTCATCCGGATCAACGATGTCGCGGATGCGGATCTCGTCCAGATAGACCAGGCACTCGCCATCGTCGAAATCGGCCAGGCCCCGCGTACAACTGGCGGCATCCGGCACTTCGCTGATGTACTCGCGGCCGTCACCTTCGTTGGCACTTAGCAGATAGGTTTTGCCGGCGTGGCTGAAGCTGGCAATGGTGTCGGGCATCAGCAGGCCCTGCACCGGCCAGTTGGCGATGTAGATGGTGTCATCGCTGTTGCTGGCGTCCAGCTCATTGCCGGGCAGGCTGAAGTCTTTCGTGCCCGTGCCCCAGACCGAGGTGATCGTCGCCGTGGCGAGATCGATCTCGGCGAACGCGCTGTTTTCCTGCAGCGAGGCCCAGGCCGTCGCGGAGTCTGCCGACACGGCGATGTACTCGGGTTCCATGTCCTGCGCCACCGTGGCGCCGAAGGGCATGGACAGGCGAACACCCATGTCACGCAGATCGCTGGCCGCAAAGCCCGAGAAGTCCAGCGTGGCGACATCGGCGTCCAGCACGGTGGCGACGCCGCCGCTCACGTCGATGACGCTGATCGTGCCGTCCGGATCAACGGTGTAGTCGTCGTTAGGCTCGCCTTCGTTGGCGGTGATGACGAAATTTCCGTTGGGCGAGAAGGTCACCATGTCGGGGAGGGAACCGACCTGGACGGCGGACAGGAAGCTGCCGTCAGAGGCCTGGTAGAACGCGACGTAACCGAGGTCCGTCTTCGGGTTCGCCTCAATGGCTACGGCCACGATCCCGGCGTTGATGGACACGCTATTGGCCGGCCCCAGCGCATCTGCGCTCGCCACGTCCGTACGCGCGGCCGCCACATCTGCCGACACATCCAATGTCGAACTCAGCACCGGATTCGCCGGCGACGACAGGTCGACAATATCGACGGTCTCCGACTGCGCGTTGACGACGTACAACTGGGCCGTCGGAGCATCGAAAGCGACGATCTCAGCGGCGGCCTCGTCGAACCCGGCCGCGGGGTTTCGGAACGTTCCGATCTTGTTCAGAGTGATGGAAGAATCGGCAGCGCTGTCACCGCCAGGTCCTGCTGGTCCTTGCGGGCCGGCAGGGCCTGCGGGACCTGTTGGCCCCTGCCCACCAGTCGGCCCGGCCGGACCGACTGGCCCCGCTGCTCCATTGTCACCCTCACAGGCGGCCATGCCGGCGCAAAGCGCTGCGACCGCGACAAACTTAAATCCATTTTGTACGCCCACTTCGAACTCTCCCTTATCGTTGGACTAACCGCACACGCTAGCCAGCGAAGTTGACGTTTTCGTGGCATCCCGCCGCGTTGGCGTTCCAACACTGACAAGGAGTCACCGATGGTTGGATGCAAGTCCGCGATGTCGCGAAGCAGGCAATACGTGGCTGGGGGTTTTCTGGTGCTGATGGTCAGTGGGTTGTCCGGCTGCGCGGCCCTGGCTGAGCATCGCGTGGGGCTCGCGGGCGACGACGCGCTCGCGCCCTGTCCGCCTGCGCCGCGTTGTGTCAGTTCACAGGCCACGGTGAGTCGCCACTCGGTGCCACCGCTGGTGTTGGTAGGGTCGCCCGAGCTCGCTTGGAGCGAGGCGGTCGTGGCCTTGGAAGCGATGGACCGGACGGCGGTCGTGGAACGCGAAGATCGCTATGTGCGGGCAGAAGTCGTCAGCCCCTGGGGCGTGTATACCGACGACGTCGAACTGGTCTTCCGACCTGAGCGGGGATTGATCGACCTGCGCTCAACGGCCCGCTTGGGCTACTACGACTTCCAGGTCAACCGCGATCGTGTCGAGCGGCTGCGCACGCAACTGGTATCCGAGGGCGTCGTTCGTCCGTTGCGGGGTTCGGCGGTGGATGACTGACTTGTCATCCGACCGAGGCTTCGCGCTATGCTGAACGGCCGGGTTCGTTGGCGTACCCGCGAGCGACCCGGTGATTCACTTGAGCAAGGAGTCGCCGCATGCACGAAGATTTTCAGCACCGACTGGTTGTCGTGGCAGATGCCGCGCAGGCCAAGATTTTTCGCTTTCGCGCGAACCGTCTTCCGCTGGAACCGGTCGAGGTGCTGCAGCACGATGAGTCTCGCATGAAGAATCGCGAACTCGTGACCGGTGGCCGTGGCGCAACGCATGCCAGTGCCGGCCATGGTGAGGATCAGACGGACGGCAGTCGTCAGGCGCATGAGCACGAGGCCGATCGCTTCGCGGCCGAGCTGGCCGATTGGCTGCGGGACGCCCGCACGCGGCAGGGTGTAGACGATCTGGTGCTGGTCTCGGCGCCCCGTTTCCTCGGCCGCCTGCGTGAGCGCATGGATACACCCACATCACGTTGCGTCACCCGGTCGATCAATAAGGACCTCGTCACGCATCCCACCGACTCCATCGAGCGCGCGCTGGATATGGACGTCGTTCACTAGCCCGCGCAAGCCGGCGCTACCCAGGCGCTGTGGCATCGGGCAGGATATGCGGATCACTTGCCCTTCCGCACGGATGCGGGATTGGACCCGAAAATGACACGCCGTCTCCTACTGGTATCCGCTGTCGCGCTGCTTTTGAGCGCCTGTGCGTCCACTCCGTACAAATCGCTGTCGGAGGCCGGAACGGGGCAACGGATAGTCGTCATCGGTGCCGTGGACGCCATTCTTTATCTGCAAAGCCGTGGCGTGCAGGAGGCCGCCTTGGGCCGCGACACCATGCGGGTGGATCGGTGGGGGCTTCACGACATCGTGGCCAACGAAGTGGCGGCGATTCTGCGGGCGCGCGGATTTTCCGAGGTGCGGGTTCAGAACAGCCTCGGACTGCGCCAGGAGCTCCGATTCATCGACTCCTACCAACGCCTCAATGCAGCCCAGACCGAGTCACAGCAAGACCGTTTGAGTCGCCTGGCCTCTCGTATGAGCGCTGATGTACTGGTCATCGCGACCGCGGGCGAAGTGGGTGATGTGTTCTTCGGCACCGGAGAAAGCGTGACCGGTTTCGGGGTTTACCAGTACTCGGCGCCATCCGGTCTGCGCAGCGTCAACTTTTCCGCATTGCAGATCACGATGTTCGACGCGTCAGCCGATGAGTTGGGCCACGCGCTCGGGTTCGAGGGCGCGGTCCGCGAAGACGCCGATTGGTTGCGCGTGCTGCAACTGTCCGAAGCGCAGTTGGAGGTCATGCAGCCCGTGATCGCTTCACAGCATCGAACGCTGGCGAAACGGCTGATGCAGGACCTCGGGTTCTGATCAGGGATGGATCACTCGGGGAGAGGCGCCCCCCGGCGAGGTCTGTTGGGCGCTAGGTTCCGACGGCCAAAGCTTCTCGCCCCACGGCCGCACGACGCTTCGCTTGTGCTGCTGCCAGTACGGGCGTCTCGCTAGCGGGCAGTGATGGGGCGAACTGCGCCGGCAACACGTCTACTAACTCGCTAGTGTTTGCGAGCATCAGAATCCATTCGCCGCCATGGCCTTGTTCCGGGAAGCGCTCGGCGACGCGCTGTGCTTCAAAGCGGAACCCAAGACTGTCGTACATCGCTTTGGCGGGGCGGTTGTCGGACGAGACAATCAGGCTGACCTGACGCAACCCCAATGCTTCGGCTCGTCGGACCGAATCCGCTAGCAGCGCGCGGGCAACCCCACGCCGGCGTACGTTTTTGGCCGTGGCCAGGGCGTTGACATACCACGTGCCGGTTGCCATTGCTTCAAGCTCGACCAAGCCGCGGATCACGCCGCAGCAATTGTTGATCTCATCCCGATCTCGAACGCTATCCAGATCAAATGCTTGGCAAACACCCACGACTTGTCCGTTGTGCGTGTGGACGCGCCCATGTGTGAAGCTGAATTCACCCTCGATGGCGGAGGTATGCCGTAACCCTGCCTCGACAACACTTTCGCCGGGGCGGGCACGCGTACGCCACAAGTACCGGGGAATGCCCTCGCCGGCCAGATCAACCATCTCGGCGATGGTGGGGGCGTCAGCGGGCGTTGCGTTTCTGATGTTCATTGACATGAGCCTTTCCAATGTCTCTTCAAACTTGCTAAAGCAACAAGTGATTGCTGCACTTCCATGAGCAGCGAAATGGCGACTAGCGCCTTCGGTCACTCCAAGTCGTTCCGCGGTTCCCTGTGGGAACTCGCAAGCAGCGGACCAGTTAGTGACTAATACGGTTTGGCAACGCGTGATGGCGTCGCTGTGATGAATTGAATGACTACTTCCCCCTTACGTAAAAACGCGCCGAAACCGGACATTAGACCGTGACGTTCCAACTCGTTATGGTCCGCATGATCATATTTCGGTCCGTGGTATGCAATTTGTGACGGATACCTCGATACAGCCGGTTATTAGGGCTGAGAGGTGCGCGAGAACCGCCGCAGCATCTCAAGACTCTGTTGCGACGAAATGAAGCCCTATTGCGGTGCAACAAAAAAGGCCCCGATTGGGGCCTTTTCAGGACCTGGCGGCTGTGTTACTGCCGCTTCATGGAGTCGAAGAACTCCGCATTGGTCTTGGTCTGCTTCATTCGGTCGATCAGCAGTTCTACGGCCGCGATTTCGTCCATGGCGTGCAGCAGTTTGCGCAGCACCCAGACCTTTTGCAGCGTGACGGCATCCATCATCAACTCTTCGCGACGCGTGCCGGAGCGGTTGATGTTGATGGCCGGGAACACGCGCTTTTCGGCGATGCGGCGTTCCATCTGGATTTCCATGTTGCCGGTGCCCTTGAATTCCTCGTAGATCACGTCGTCCATCTTCGAGCCGGTTTCGACCAGCGCGGTGGCGATGATGGTCAGCGAGCCGCCTTCTTCGACATTGCGAGCGGCGCCGAAGAAACGCTTGGGCTTCTGCAGGGCGTTGGCGTCGACGCCACCGGTGAGCACCTTGCCGGAGCTGGGGGCTACGGTGTTGTAGGCGCGGGCCAGGCGGGTGATGGAATCCAGCAGGATCACCACATCCATCTTGTGCTCGACGAGGCGCTTGGCTTTCTCGATGACCATCTCGGCCACCTGGACGTGCCGGACCGCGGGTTCGTCGAAGGTGGAGGAGACCACCTCACCACGCACCGAGCGCTGCATGTCGGTCACTTCTTCCGGACGCTCATCGATCAACAGCACGATCAGATAGGCGTCGGGATAGTTGGCGGCGATGCTTTGCGCTACGTTCTGCATCAACATCGTCTTGCCGGCCTTCGGCGGTGACACGATCAGGCCACGCTGACCTCTGCCGAACGGGGAGACGATATCGATGATGCGGGCGGTGATGTCTTCGGTGCTGCCGTTTCCGAGTTCCATGACCAGCTGTTTCTCGGGGAACAGCGGCGTCAGGTTTTCGAATGGCACCTTGCGCTTGGACTGCTCCGGCGTTTCGCCATTGATCGTGTCGACCTTGAGCAGCGCGAAGTAGCGCTCGTTGTCCTTGGGTGTGCGGATTTGGCCGGTGATGCTGTCACCGGTGCGCAGGCCGAACCGTCGAATCTGGGAGGGCGAAACGTAGATATCATCCGGCCCGGCCTGATACGACGCTTCAGGGGCGCGGAGGAAACCGAAACCATCGGACAGGATTTCCAGCACCCCGTCGCCAAAGATCTGCTGACCCATCTTCGCGCGGGTGCGGATGATCTGGAAGATCACATCCTGCTTCTTCGTGCGTGAGACGTTCTCGATCCCCATCGCTTCCGCTTCTTCGATCACCTCGGAAGCGGTTTTGGACTTCAGCTCACTGATGTTCAGTGGCGGGCCATCGAACTCTGGAATCGGTTCGGGCTGCTGGTCTCGGTTGCGACGACCACGGCGGCGGCGTCCGCCGCTCTGGTTGTTACTGTTGTTGTTCTGCCCCCCGCGATTGTTCCGGTTTCGACCACCCTGGCTGTTGCCATCGTCGTCGCCGTCATCGTCCTGGTTGCCGGCATCATCGGATTCGCCGTCCGAGTTGCCTGGTGCGCTGTCACCCCGGCCTTTGGCCGTTGGTTTTGGTTCGCTGGCCTTTTCGACCGGCTTTTCGGCGCTGGGAGCATCCGGCGAGCCGGCGGGTTCAACAGCCAGCTTGACCTTCTTGCGGGGCTTGCGCTCTGCCTCGGTGTTGTTCTCCGGGCGTTCTGCGACTTCGTCTACGGCGGTCTCTTCTTTGGTCACCGGGTTTCTACCGTGCGAGGGATCAATATCAATCGGGAAATGGCGGGGCCGGCGACGCCGGCCCCGATGTGAGATTTACGCCAGGTGCTGATCAAGAAAATCAGACAGCTGAGCCTTGGACAATGCACCGACCTTGGTGGCGGCCACTTCGCCGTCCTTGAACAGCATCAACGTGGGAATGCCACGAATGCCGAACTTCGGCGGCGTGCCTGGGTTCTCGTCGACGTTGAGCTTGGCGACCTTCAGCCGGCCAGCGTAGTCATTGGCAACTTCTTCGCGGACCGGCGCGATCATCTTGCAGGGTCCGCACCATTCGGCCCAGTAGTCCACACGCCCGGGCACAGGTGCCTGTTTCCCGTCTGTGTCGAATCTGGCGTCTGTCACGCCAGCGCTGTTCCCGCTCATAACACCTCCTACTTCCCAAACCTCGTT